>Ga0209608_1000052_pt1 | contig 125153 bp, 101 predicted proteins | sample AD_UKC130_MetaG_FD_184428 | JGI IMG/M metagenome (GOLD analysis project Ga0209608, IMG submission 184428) | Active sludge microbial communities of municipal wastewater-treating anaerobic digesters from Canada - AD_UKC130_MetaG (SPAdes) (version 2) | ecosystem: Engineered > Bioreactor >...
CGTCGCGGGCTGCTTGCGCCAGCCAATTGACAATGGTCTGGCTGGTCGGCCCGAACTCCCGAGACAACTCTTGCGGGCTTCGGCCGGCCTCGGCCAGTTCGACGATCTGTTGGCGAAATTCCGCCGGGTACGGTGGTCTGCTTTTCGGCATCTTGGACTCCTTGTTGCGTAAGCATCAGGTGTCCACCGAAAAGGGTCAACTCCAACTCCAGCTGATCGAGAAGTCCTACGAGCAGCAACCGGAAGCTGTACAGGCCTGGCTCAATGAGTAATACCCGGAAATTGAGAAGCAAGCCAAGACCGAAGGCGGCCAGTTCCACGAGGGCGATGAGACGGCCTTGGTCAATACCGAGTTGCGCGGTCGTCCATACGGTTGGTGGTGCGCGGCAGAAACTGTCGATGATTGCCACGGTGACGCATCCGTGCAAGACACGCTGGATGATCATTGACGAAGCATTCAACGCCGCCACGCTGATCGAATTCCTTGCAACGCCGAGCAAGGATGCCGGCAAGCAGGTGTTCTTTATTCTCGACAACCTGCGAGTCCGTCACCGCAAGCCAGTCAAGGCATGGGCGGCTGAGCACCAAGACAAGTTTGCACTCTTCTACCTGCCCACCCACAGGCCGGAACTGAATCCGGGAGCGCCCAAACGCAGACCTCAAGCCTGCCATCGGGACGAAAGTGCCACTACGCCCAAAGGCCAAACTAAAACTCGCCGCCATTGATCATATGATCAAGCTCGAACAATCACCCGAGCCGGTCAAGCGCTTCTTCCAAGATCCGCGTGTCGAATATGCGTTTTGAAACTTCACACCTTATCTGGCCGGGTCAATAGTGTGTTTTTACACCGGTTGAATACTGGCGGCTTTTGTGTTTTCTGGCACTCGGAGCTATCATTATGGGTTACTCGGGAGGCGCTTATGATACAAGTTGGCATTGTCGGCGGTACCGGCTATACCGGCGTCGAACTGCTTCGTTTGCTGGCACAGCATTCTGAGGTAGAAATCACGACCATCACTTCCCGTGGCGACGCGGGTACGCCTGTCGCCAGCATGTTCCCGAGTCTGCGAAGACGTCTGAAGTTAAAATTCGAAGACCCGGCGACGGCTAATCTCAAAGCATGCGATGTCGTTTTTTTCGCCACCCCGAATGGCATTGCCATGCAACAGGCACCCGCGTTGCTTGATGCCGGAGTGCGTGTGATTGACCTAGCGGCCGACTTCAGGATCAAGAATGTCGCTGAGTGGGAACACTGGTATGGAATGCCGCACGCATGCCCTGAATGGGTTGCCAAAGCGGTTTATGGACTCCCGGAACATAACCGCGCAGCCATTCGTAATGCCCGTCTCGTGGCAAACCCCGGCTGTTACCCGACGGCGGTACAACTGGGCTTCATGCCTTTAATCGAAGCGGGCTTGATCGATAAAAATCATTTGGTGGCCGATGCAAAATCAGGCGTTTCCGGCGCCGGACGCAAGGCCGAACTAGCGGCCCTCTTTGCGGAAGCCGCGGATAACTTCAAAGCTTACGGCGTCCCAGGACACAGACATTTACCCGAAATCCGGCAAGGGCTTTCGATAATGGCCGGCGGTTCTGTCGAACTCACTTTCGTACCACATCTAACACCCTTGATACGCGGCATTCATGCCACGCTTTACGGGCGAATCACGCATGAAACGGATTTTCAGGATCTGTACGAAACGCGTTACGACAGCGAGCCTTTCGTAGACGTCATGCCAGAGGGATCGCATCCAGACACCCGTTCCGTACGTGCCGCAAACACATGTCGCATAGCCGTCCATCGCCCTCAAAAAGGCAACGTTCTGGTCATACTTTCGGTGATCGACAATTTGGTGAAAGGCGCCGCCGGTCAAGCGGTGCAAAATATGAACATTATGTTCGGTTTAAAGGAAACGGAAGGGTTATTTCAGTTGGCTGTACTGCCGTAAGAATAAAATTTCTTGAACTCTCGCGAAAATATCGGGTCAGATCAAGCCACGACTTAGGACTTGCAGCCCGAAAGCTCACACTTAACTCACTCAAATGGCGTGCTGATGCACGCCTTAGACCACGACCGGTGGAAATTCAGCCTAATTTCGATGATCATGATCCTATCGAGATAATTTGGTTTTTCAACCTTCAGGAGAATTGTGTAATGAATGCAGCAACCGAAATTCCATTGCCTTTTGTATTCACCGACAGCGCAGCCGGAAAAGTAAAGGAATTAATCGAAGAAGAAGGCAACCCGGATTTAAAGCTGCGCGTCTTCGTAACAGGCGGTGGCTGCTCGGGCTTTCAATATGGGTTTACTTTCGACGAGGTCGCCAACGATGATGACACCGCCTTGGAAAAAAATGGCGTCACTTTGCTAATCGATCCAATGAGTTACCAATATTTGGTTGGCGCGGAAATCGACTACACCGATGGTCTGGAAGGATCGCAGTTTGTAATCAAGAATCCGAACGCTTCTTCCACCTGCGGTTGCGGATCATCGTTCTCGGTATAAATCACCACCAGCACACAAGGAAATCGGAATAAGCGAAGCGGCCAGTCCGCGTCGCTTATTCCGATTTTTCGTTGGCTGGCTTCTCCTGGCCAACAGGAATTATTTTCGGCAACAGAACAAAATGCTTTAAACCAATACTAGCGCTCCTTGCTGGTTAGCATTGCGGCATTGATGTCGACTTTGTAACGCAGACGCAGTGCCGCCAAATAGGCGCCGAAGTCTTCCTGCCCAAGAATTCTTCCATATTCGTGCTGCATGGTTTTGCGCTGATTGCCGTCTGCTTTTTCGGCCAGATTGTTCACCTTCACGATTTTGTACAGCATGTAACCACCATCGGCTTCGATGCCAACGTACGCAGGCAATTTCTGAGTAGCGGTACGGAATATCGCTTTGACAGCCCCGGGTGGCCAGGCCCGCTCGTCACGACGGGACAGCGTTTTGCTCGCCTCCCAAGCCAGATTGTTATCCATTCCTTGCTGCAACTCGTGTAATTTGGCCTCTCCAAACTTTCGCGCCAGCGCCGAGGCTTCCTGCGCCCTGAGCAGCGACTCAATCTCAAGCTTAACGCTATCGAAAGACCTGTTGCTCGCTGGCTTGTAGTCGACAATTCTCGCGGCAATCAGCGTATTTGGCGCAATTTCAACGGCTTCGGCATTACGTTTTCCTTTAATTGCATCATCCGAGAATAATGATTTCAGGATTTTCGAATTACCCAACGGCCCGAGCGTGGCGACAACTTCCGGCGCCGGGCTGCGAGGTAACCAGGCCGATTGTTGGATTTTGAGCTTGAATCTGTCGGCAACCGGCTGCAAGCTGTCCGGCTGCTCATAAACCATGTTGCTAAACGCTTCCGCCGCCTCGGCAAACTGCCTGGAGGCGGCTTGCCGCTTTAGCTCGTCTGAAATTTCCGGGCGAACCTCAGCCAGGGTACGCTCTTTTCCGCCTTTAATACCGGTTAACTTGATGATGTGGTACCCGAATTCCGATTGCACCAATCCTGAAATTTCGTTCTCGCGCAATTTCAGAACAGCCTCCTCAAAAGGCTTGACCATCATGCCGCGCCCAAAATACCCGAGATCTCCTCCCTTTTGGGCCGAGCCTTGATCTTCAGAATACTGTTTGGCTAGCTCAGAAAATTTCGTTGGTGTTTGCTGAACCTCCTTGAAAACTTTCTCAGCCTTGGCCTTGGCTTTTTCCTTTTCCGCCTCACCACCACCAGCAACAATCAAAATATGACTGGCACGCCGCTCCTCGGCCTGCCGATAACGATCTTTGTGACTTTCGTACCATGCCACCACGTCGGCATCGCTGACATTGACTTGGTCGCGCAGGGAATCCTGGGAGAGAACCAAATATTCGGCTTTCACCTGCTCCGCGATCTCAAAACGCTTGGCGTTATCTTGGTAATATTTTTGAACGGCGACAGGATCGATTTTCACTTGGGTAGTGAATTGTTCTGAAGAAATGCGCGCCGCCGCAACTTGCCGCTCCTCCAGTTCAATGCGCAACATCGCCTCGGCACCGCTATTGCCGACCATCGAGGTATCGCTGATGGCGCCTGCCAGTTGTTGCAACGTCAAATCCTGGCGCAACTGCGCTTCGAATTGCGCCTGCGACATGCCTTGGCCTGCCAGCGCCGTCTGATAGCGCGCCAACGAGAATTGACCATTTTCCTGCAACGCAGGAATTTTGGCGATGAACGCTCGCAATTGTTGGTCGCTGGTGCCTAGCCCACCTTTTGCCGCTTCCAAAAGCAACAGACGCTGATCGACCAAACCATTAAGGACAGTCAGCTTCGCCTCCAGAGTGTTCAGCGCTTCCGGGCGGAATTTGTCTCCAAGCGCCTGACGCAGACGGTCTTGCTGGGAGCGCCATGCCTGTTCGAATTGTTGCATGGAAATTTTTGAATCGCCGACCTTGGCGAGATCAGTTCCCGCACCCGTGTTGCGGACATAAGAGTCAATACCCCAAAAGGCAAAGGGCAAGGTAATCAGTCCAAGAAAAATCTGGACGATTCTCTTGTTATTGCGAACGTTGTCGAAAAACATGGTCGTAGCTCGCTATTTCGTAAAACAGAACACGGAAACAAAAAAGGCGAACTTTCGTTCGCCCTTCGGCTATGGCGGAGTGGACGGGGCTCTCCCGGACTCCATCAAAACCTGTTGATTTTCCTAAGAAAAATCTTTGGCGACGTTACAAGTGTCCCGAAAAAAACGGTACCCCTTGTTGTGACACCTGTCATTGTAGCCGGATCGCTGGTGCTTGCGTACTGCTTTCCCCGTCTTCTAGATCGCCTTGGCTGTCGCCGGTCCCCGGACCTCACAGCTTGAGAAACGGGCGAGCCGTTCAGCCTCACGGCAACCACAAGAAGGGGGAAAACTGGCCTGCTTTGTTTGTGGGACTGGAACAGTCACAGAAACAAAGTAGGTGCTCCCGGCAGGGAAATATCGCAGACGGATCACGAAGTGAAGTCAAAGCAAGCTCGTCTTGCTTCCGGCTTATAGGCCCCCGCCAGGACCTCCGGTAGGACCTCCGGTAGGACCGCGCTTATGGAACGAAGTGTAATAAGCATAGTCGGTCACTATGAGAGGGAGGAATATTGACTCTGCAATAAAAAACGCTAGGATAAATAAATAACAACAAGAAGAAAATAATGTCCTATCAGTTTATTCATTTCGATTCATATGCCCGCGAGGGATCAAAGCAAAGCAAAACAGTCACCAAGAAAAACGGCGACAAAATAACTACCACAAAACAGGTAAAAAGCATTCGCCAAATTTTGGAAGAGCAGGCGAGAATCGAGGCGGCTTGTCCGCATATTGATCATCCTCGTCGCCCCGGATTGCTTTATGGTGTCCCACCGATGGAGGTTCTCCCAATGGTGGAAGACTGGGCAGATAATGCCAAAGATGCCCAAGGCAGAAAATTAAGAAAAGACGGTCTATGTGCTCTGGTTGGGGTGGCTTCTCTTCCTCGTGAAATGGAAGACGATTTCCCACAATTTGCGGAGGACACTCTTGCTTGGCTAAAAGAAAAATATGGGGATCGCCTTAAATCAGTCGTCGTTCACGATGATGAAGCCCACCCCCATTTACATTTTACGGTCGTTCCTCGCATTGGTGAGCGATTTGATGATATTCACGACGGCTACAAGGCAAGCAAGCAGGCGAAACAAGAAGGCAGAAAGAAGGGGGAGCAAAATCTTGCCTATATTGAGGCAATGAGAGCCGTACAGGACGATTTCAGCAACAGGGTTGCTATGGGCCACGGCTTGACCCGAATTGGTCCAGGTCGTCGCCGTTTAACTCGTGATCAATGGAAGGCAGAAAAGGCACAGGCTCGATTTTTTGCCAATGCCAAGGCTGTTGCCAAGGTCGCCAGCAAACAGGGCTATAAAGACGGCATTCACAAAGCAGAAGAAAAAGCCAAAGCAATCATTCAGGAAGCACAGGAACAAGCCAAGGGACTGGGCTCCAAGATTGGTGGCTGGCTCGCTGGTTTGGCTGGTGCTTGGCACAAACCGACCGCCGAAGTATTGGCAGAGGTAGAAAAGGCGAAGCAGGAAACAGACAAGGAAAAAAAGAAGACTGAAGCCTATGCCCAAAAAGCCAAGAAATGGGCTGATCAGCGAGTGGCTACCGTTGGCAACCAGATCACCCTACAAAAAGGAAAAACCAAGGAATTGGAAAGGGACTTGGAAAAGGAACAGGAAAAATCCAAGGAACTGGGTGCGGTCGTTGCTTGGTACGAGAAACGATTCGGCAAAACTCCCGATAATTTCCAGAAGTTAAAGAAATAAGGAAAATTCCGCCGTTTCCTTTTTTATTTACTATCGTAAAAACTGCCATACGGGTCTTCTTTGCAGGAGTACTATTTATTCATTTATGCTTTATGTACTCTTTATTTTTGTTGTACAAAGACCTTGCCTTCACCGTGCTATCACACGGTTCCGGCAAAGTCTTACCCTACCCTAATTCTTGAAATAATTTTGGGCTGGACTTTACCGGGTTGTTAACCGTGTGATAGCTACCACATAGCACCGGACGGAAAATAAGTAACCATTTCCGTTTAGCAAGTTCGTTCCGTTACTGGAACAGTTGGGGGGTCTTGCTCTGTCTTCCCTGTGGCTTTCCAACTTCACCGTTCTAGCCTACTTGATAATTTAACTACCTGCCACTCAATGCCTTTTCCAGTTGCCAGACTGCTATTAAATCAACCTGGTTATTTTTACCTGCGCCTGTTTTGCGACCATTTGCCTGACAACTTCCGAACCGAGAGAATTAACCGACGAATAAAAAATTGCCTTACCACACAGCAAGACAATCTAATTTAACTCGACATATTGACAATTTTCAAAAATCAAATATGATTAATTTGCTTATGGTGGTTTACTTATAATGAAGATTTACAGATTGTCAATAGGTAGCCAGTTAAATCCGGGTGGTGCCGATTTAACAAGAGAAACAAAAAAGCCAGTCAATGACTGGCTTTCTCTTTAATTTCTCTTAATCAATCCGTTAAAGACTCCACATCAATTTGCCGCCCACTTGTTGCGAATACTTCTTTGCCTGCCTTATTAAGCAGACGAATGTTTAGCAATCTGACCGGAACAGCATATCGAATATCGGTTACATCTAACGGACGATCAAAGGTTGGCTTTGTTTTATCTTCGTTTTTGATCAAAAATGGATTGTCTTTGGCAAGCGGATAACGTGGGTCAAAGATTACCTCCATAACAATCTTCCCGCTTTCAAGAATTTCCTTAGCGGCATCACGATTTAACTGCGTCGAAAATCGTTGCCGTAAGTCTTTCCCATAGTCTTTTGTGGCTTGACTTAGTACCGCAATACCGTATCTCGTTATAGCCATTTCAACAACCTCAATAGAGGCACCCAATCTGTTACTAGCCTTATACGTTTTTAGCTTGTGATCCGTCGATTCAACCTGAACAAATGAGTTATGAAGCCATTTCAAGCCATCTTTTCCACCAGAGTTGACCCAAACCAAATCACGGCTTATGGAGGGAAGAGAAATTCGAACCTCCTCTGAATCCGGATCAAAGTAAACCAACTTCTCTTTTTTATTCTGAGGATTATCTATTTCGAGGCTAATCTTGTAGCCTTTCCCTTTTTTGAATCGGTCTAAATATGCTTGTTTTCTTTGCTCGTATTCGGATTTCGATTCAAAGTCACCCTTGGTGAGCCTCTCCCCTTGCATAGCTTTAATGTCAGCTAAAAGTGCGTTTTTGTCTCCAAAAACTACCGGGGCTGTTTGCTCTTTCTGCTTTTCCGGCTGTGTAGAAACAGGAGAAGGCTGAACAGCAATCGAAGGCTTACTCTTTTCAGATGCAGATGGCGCTTGACTTACCTCTAACACGTCCTTTTTAACGCTGCTGGCAAGTTCTGTCGAAGTAACACCGAGGGGAATTATGCGAACTTTAGAACGAGCATCACATCTGCCAATCTGTCGATCACGAAGAAGCTTTTCAATTTGTTGTTCTGTATTCGCTTTTAAAAGCGGGTGATTATATGCACTGCATAGCTCGGCATCGCTTTTTGAAGATAAGAGACCAAGCCGGTCGTTATCGCTCATTTCCTCGATGTTTTTGGACTGTATTGCTCCGCACGATGCAAGCAATACAGAAATCAAACACACACCCACCTTTTTTACCGAACCAATAATGTCAATATTATTCAAACCAGTAGCCACGAGCACCCCCTTTATTAACTTTGCTTTTCAGTACCTTGGAATTTTTGTTTGTCGTCGGTCTATTCTTTGTATCCGAATTCGACAAAATTGCATTTATTGACGAATCGGCATAAGCCACGCCATCATCTTTGACGATTTTTGACCTTGCGACCCAAGTCTTTAAATCTTGAACTGTAAATGGCTGAATCAACGCGCCAGACTGAGTTGCCTCGTAAATTTGCTTTATCAGTGACATTTTTTACCCTCGATTATTTTTTGCTCTTTTATGGGCTTCCTGTCTTGCCTTCTTTGCACAAAGGTTTGACAAAACTTCGCTGAACTGTCCCTGGCTATATTTCAATGCGTTGAAACCCAGCCCCGGATAGTCCAACTTGCTGGCAACATTATCCAGCAAATATTGCAGATTGTGGGGCTTGGAGTATGCCGTTGAGTTGACGGTATCGTGCTCGTGTCCAACGAATTGGCAACGGCTTTCTTCTGGCACTCCGTTTTGTTTCAATCGGTCATTGGAGGTCGACCGGAAAGAGTGGAATACCTTTTGTTTGTCCTGAATCCCGATTTTGTCCAGATACTTGCCCCACCGCTCTGACGGAGTGGCACCGTAGGAGCCGAAAGTGTCCGGGGTGAGGTAGGGGAAAAGTTTCGTCCCGTGTGCCTTGGTGTCGTTTACATAGTGCAAGAAGCCACAGTCAAGGAGGGTCGGGTGAATGGGGATCAGGCGAGTGGCCGCCAAGGTCTTGAGAGACTTGTCCCCTTCCCCATTGATTGAAATGGCCCAAATGCCGTCATGCTGTTGAATGTCGGCAATGTCCAGTTGTGCCAGTTCCGAAATTCGCCCACCAGTAAAGAGCCCCAGCATGGGAAGCCAGAAGTCGGCAGGCCGTTGGCATTCGCTCAAAAGTGACGGTGTGAAAATGGCTTTCAGTTCGTCGTCGGTAAAAGGCTTGTAGCCGTTGGTTACTGCTGCCTTTTTGGCATCGGCTTTTGAAAAAATCTTGTGCCCACGGCTTGGCAATTCCTGCCCATCAGGAAGAATGCCAATGCTTTTGGCAAGCTCAAACAGCCCATTGAGTGCAGGCAGGTATTTTCGGGAGATGGTCCGTTCCCCAATGCCGTCGCTCAAAAGGTCGTCAATGAAGTCGGCAACATCCGTTCGTGTAATGGTGTGGACGGGAATGTGCTTTTTCTTCTTGCGGGTTTCCAGCCACTCCACAAACTTCCGGTGATAGTTGCCGTACTCGTACAGGGCTTTGGGTGACAGCTTGTTCTTTTTGCGAGTGGCAAACCTCGGCACCATTTCCTGAATAGTGGTTCCACCTTCTTCCTTGGTGCTTGCCGTTGGTGTTGGCTGTGGCTCTGGTGCTATCCGCTGGGGATTGGGTCCGGCAATCAGTTTTGCCAGTGCTTCCGGGGACAGGTTGAGGGTTTGCAGGATTTGAACGGCTCTGCTGGCATCGTCGTCGCTGTTGATATTGCGAAGAACAAAGCCCCCCGGCATTTCAATGTCCAGCCTGCGGGTGTCTGGTTCGGTGGGTGGGGTGAACAGGTTGTTCACTTCTGGCAGGGGAAGCCCGGCAAGTTCGGCCAGTTGCTCACGGTCTACACGGTGTAACAGGTTCAACAGGAAGTCACCATCAGGGACCTGCCCTGCAATGCTCTCTGCCGTGTTGAGGTTGTCCGTTGCCATTGCCCGTTGTTGCTCTTGATTGCGAACCGCCATTATCCCAGATAGGCACAGGGCTTTGAAGCGGGCTTCCTGTGGGTTCTTGGTTCGCAAGGAGATCCGCTTCTCCTTGGTGGTGGCACCCAGTCGGAAGGTCAGGCGGAAGTAAAAAACACCGTGGCGAGACTTGGCGAGGTGTGAAGGCAGCTTCAAGGTAGGTGATCCCCAAAAAATGGGACACCGTCTTGGGACACCTGTTGCGTGGCACAAAAGAAAAAACCCGTTGAAAATCAACGGGTTTTTTAATATTGGCGGAGTGGACGGGGCTCGAACCCGCGACCCCCGGCGTGACAGGCCGGTATTCTGACCAACTGAACTACCACTCCAATAGCGACGGTACCCGCGCATGCTGGTGGGTGCTGACGGTCTCGAACCGCCGACATCCAGCTTGTAAGGCTAGCGCTCTACCAACTGAGCTAAGCACCCGATATCTATTCAAGGCTAACGCAAGCCGCTCAGTCTACCGTATAGCCAATCACTTTGCCAGTATGATCACCAGCCATGCGTTTCGAAGGTCGCAACGCCGGCTTTTAAACGTACCCAGCTGAAACTGATTGCATACACTACGAAAGCGACCGTCGATCTATGACGCTTTTTTCAGCATTTCGTCGCGGAGTTCCCGGCGCAGAATCTTTCCGACATTGGATTTCGGCAGTTCGTTGCGGAACTCAACCTGACCAGGCACCTTATAGCCGGTCAAATGCTCTCGGCAATGGGCAATCAGCGCCTCAGCCGTCAGCGCGGGGTCTTTCTTGACAACGAAGATCTTGACCACCTCACCTGATTTTTCATTAGGCACGCCAACAGCGGCCACCTCCAGAACACCAGGGTGAAGGGCCACGACATCTTCCACTTCGTTCGGATAAACATTGAAGCCGGAAACAAGAATCATGTCTTTTTTCCGGTCAACAATGCGCAAAAAACCTTTTTCATCCATTACCGCGATGTCACCCGTCATTAAAAAGCCATCCGCAGTGATCACCTTGGCTGTTTCGTCAGGACGATTATAGTAACCCTTCATTACTTGCGGACCACGAATGCAAAGTTCTCCACGCTCACCCAGCGGCACATCCTGGCCGGCATCGTTGCGCAACGCCACCTCGGTGGACGATATTGGCAAGCCGATGCTCCCGGAATATTCAGGAATGTTGAGTGGATTAATGGTCGCGGCCGGCGAGGTTTCGGTAAGACCATACGCCTCAATCAGTGGTTTGCCTGTCGCCGTCTTCCATCTTTCCGCAACGGCCCGCTGGACGGCCATGCCACCGCCAAGTGTTACCTTGAGCCTGCTGAAATCGAGTGCACAAAAAGCCTCGTTGTTGAGCAGCGTATTAAAAAGTGTATTGACACCAGTAAGGACCGTGAACGGGTATTTCTTTAACTCGGCTACGAAAACGGCGATATCGCGAGGATTGGCAATCAGCAAATTCGCCGCTCCAATTTTGATGAAGACAAAACAATTAGCCGTCAACGCAAAAATGTGATAGAGCGGCAGTGCGGTCACCACCAGATGTTGCTGTTCATTCAACGCCGGTTTAATCCAGGCGTGCGCTTGTGCCAAATTCGCAAGAATGTTGCGATGAACCAGCATCGCCCCCTTGGAAACACCCGTCGTGCCACCGGTATACTGTAGAAAGGCGAGATCGTCCTGACGAACGGTCACCGCTTTCAAATCCGCTGCGGCCCCTTTGCCCAGTGCAGTCCGAAAGTCCGTCGCACGGGGCAGATGCCAGGCCGGAACCAACTTCTTGACGTATTTGACAACAAAGTTGACCACGGCTCCTCTCGGAAAACCAAGCATATCTCCGAGACGCGCCAAGACAATATGCTTGACAGGCGTTTGCGCGAGCACCTGCTCCAGGGTCACCGCGAAGTTCTCCAGAATCACGATGACTTCCGCTCCGGAGTCCTTAAGCTGATGCTCAAGCTCGCGAGGCGTGTACAACGGATTCACGTTGACCACCACGTAACCGGCACGCAAAGCGCCGAAAACCGAAATTGGATACTGCAAGATATTCGGCATCATTACCGCCACGCGTGAGCCTTGCGGGAGTTTCAGTATCGATTGTAAATAGGCAGCAAAGTCCCGCGATAATTTATCAAGCTCACCATAGGTGATTTCGGCACCCATGCTGATATAAGCGGTATGGTCGCGATACTTGGCGACGCTGTTTTCAAAGAGTTCTCCCAGCGACTGAAACTCACTCAAGTCGATTTCGGCGGGTATGCCTTCCTGATAGCTTTTTAGCCAGATTTTCTCCACCCGATTTCCTCCTGAGTTGCGTTGCAACCCGCACGAACTGCGCCAATGAGCGGTGTTTCGATGACACGCTTACGATTCTTCCAGCGGGAATGGCTGCAAAACGCTAATAAGTCGCAAATCGATTCCGCGTGAACTTTATACACCACCGTTGCGAGCACCAAGGCAACGGCTGGAAAACCTGCCAAGAATCACCAATCATCACCAACCGGCGCCAGAATTTCCGAAACAGCGACTGACGCCGAAAACCGGACGAACATCTAAATCGACGCTATTTATATCCATCCGAGTGATAAAACCAATAACGCTAACGCTCCAAATGCTTGAGTTTATCCGGCTGATTGTTCCAGTCGTCGGCATCGGCGGGAGGGTCCTTGCGCTCGACGATGACAGGCCAATTCTTGACCAGTTCGGCATTGAGCGCGATGAAGTGCCTCTGTGATTCCGGCAAATCATCCTCCGCGAAAATCGCACCGGCCGGACACTCGGGCACACATAGCGTGCAATCGATGCATTCTTCCGGGTCAATAGCCAGGAAATTAGGCCCTTCATGGAAGCAATCGACCGGGCAGACATCGACGCAGTCAGTAAACTTGCACTTGATACAGTTTTCGGTAACTACGTAAGTCATGATCGTTATTCAGAAAAATAGACCATCTTGAGCGGCGCGGATAGCTTGTGGCACGTTCACCATCGGACAAAGCATTACCATGCGGTTCTATCGGACCAGCAGTGCCTCCGTGCTTGCACGCAACAGGTGCTGGGTGGTTGCTGATCACCAAACAGAAAATCGCCCAGGACGCGTCCGTTGGTCGAAGGCAGCAACAACCAAAGCGCCTTTTAGCCATTAGAGATCATCGTCAGCCGAAAATTCAGCCCAAGCGGCGCCGACAAACTCCACTATCGGGTAACGAGCGAAGACTATATCGCATTTGCACCGCCAACGGTTGTCCAGACCGATCCGCCGCAATCACGGAGCGCCCGGCAAAATGCCCGGCATGCGGCGAGCCACCCCGGCAAGAGAAAAAGATCAGGATTTATTGAGTATTTCTGGAGGCGCGAGCCGGAGTCGAACCGACCTACACGGATTTGCAATCCGGTGCATAACCGCTTTGCTATCGCGCCGCGCCTATCTAACGACAGGGGCTGCCAAAACAATCGACGAGAAAAACTGATGCTTGGCAGCGGATTTGGAGCGGGAGAAGAGTCTCGAACTCTCGACCTATACCTTGGCAAGGTATCGCTCTACCAACTGAGCTACTCCCGCATGAAGCGAGTGCGCATTATAAGGACCTGTCGGACACTGTCAACGCCTTCCCGTCGATCGATATCCATTTTCGCGGGTGGTCAGCGTTTGCGATCTTCGTTGATCAGATGCGGCCACGCCATCCGCATGTAGTATCCCATCGACCACAAAGTCAAAACAGCGGCGATGTAGATCAGCCAGGTACCGAGTCCGAGCACGTCGATGCCAAGCAACGGTGTGTAATAAAGAAGCATCGGGATGGCCACCATCTGCGCGCTGGTCTTGATTTTTCCGATCATCGACACGGCGACGCTGCGATGCGCGCCGATACGCGCCATCCATTCACGCAGCGCGGAAATCGTGATTTCCCGGCCGATGATGATCGCGGCAATGATGGCGTCGAGCCGGCCGAGCTGGACGAGGACGATCAGTGCGGCGGCAACCATCAGTTTGTCGGCAACCGGATCGAGGAAGGCACCGAAAGCGGATGTCTGCTGCCATCGACGGGCGAGATAACCGTCAAGCCAGTCGGTGACGGCGGCAACGATGAAAATTACCGTCGCGGCGGTGTTGCGCCCGAAAAACGCAAACCAGCCGTCGGGGAAGTAATACACGCCCACCAGCAGCGGAATCAGCACGATCCGCAGCCAGGTCAGCAATATTGGAATATTCAGAGGCATCCGTCAGTGCAAAGCCGCGTAGATTTTCTCCGCCAGTTCCCGGCTGATTCCTGGAACCGCTGTCAGTTGGTCAATCCCGGCGTTTAAAATGCCTTGCAGGCCGCCAAAACGCGCGACCAACGCCTTGCGCCGCTTTGGCCCGACACCGGCAATTTCCTCGAGCCGCGAACTTTTCCCGGCCTTGCCGCGTCTGGCTCGATGGCCGGAAATCGCGAAGCGGTGCGCTTCATCGCGAATTTCCTGGATCAGATGCAAGCCCGGGTGTTCAGGCGCTAATTGTACCGGCTGGCGACCGTCCGCGAATATCAGAGTTTCGAGTCCTGGTTTGCGCGCCTCGCCCTTGGCGACGCCAAGTAACGGCAAATGCGACAATCCAAGCTCCTCGAGCGCCGAGATCGCCGCGCCAACCTGACCGACACCACCGTCGATCAGAATCAGTGCCGGCGTCGCGCCTTCGCCGGTCAACAGCTTTTCATAGCGTCGAAGCACCGCCTGCCGAATCGCGGCGTAGTCGTCACCGGGTTGAATATCCCGAATATTGAAGCGCCGATATTCCGACTTGCGCAGACCGTCGCCGAGATAAACCACGCAGGCCGCCACTGTCGCATCGCCCTGGGTATGGCTGATATCGAAACATTCGATGCGCGCCGCCGCTCCTTCTTCGATATCGAGCGACAGCGCCTTGCAAAGCGCCTCCAGTCGGGCCTCCTGGCGGAAGGTGGCGGCTCGGCGGGCCAGAATTGCCAGATGGGCGTTCTGTTCCGCCATCTCGACCCAGACGCGCTGCACGGTCAGCCGAGGTTCGACAACCCTGACCGGGCGCTTGGCCATGCCGCTCAACCATTCACCGGCGTCCGCATCGGCCAACGGCGGATTGACGAGGATGCGCGTCGGAATCGGGTGCGTCAGGTAGTGTTGATACAGAAAGGCCGCGAGCGCTTCGGCGGGCGACGTAGTGACCGCATCGGCGCGATTCGCCGGAAATTGCGGCCGGTCGCCAAGATGCCGACCACCACGAACCATGGCCAGATTGACGCACAGCATGCCGCCATCGTCCACGGCGACAACGATGTCGACATCGGTGTCCTTGTCGCTCTCGACGTACTGTTTCTCCTGCACTTGTCGCAAGGATTGAATTTGATCGCGATAGATCGCCGCCTGCTCGAAAGCGAGGTTGGCGGCGGCCTGATCCATCGCCGCCGACAGACGTCCGATGACATCCTGCTGGCGCCCCTGCAAGAACAGGCTGGCCATCTGCACATCCTGCGCGTAGCGTTCGGCATCGATCAAACCGACACAAGGCCCGGAGCAGCGCTTGATCTGGTAGAGCAGGCACGGTCGCGTGCGGTTGCTGAACACGGCGTTTTCACAAGTCCGCAGACGAAACATTTTTTGCAACAAATGAATGCTTTCACGTACCGCCGTCGACGACGGGAAAGGACCGAAATAATCGGCCCGCCGGTCGGTGGCGCCGCGAAAAAAACCGAGCCGTGGCTGCTGATCATGCGTCAGCACGATATACGGATACGATTTGTCGTCACGAAACAATATGTTGTAGCGCGGCGACAAACTCTTGATGAGATTGTTCTCGAGCAACAGCGCCTCGGCCTCGGAACGGGTGACGGTGGTATCGACCCGCGCCACCTGGGCCACCATCAGCGCGATGCGCGGGCTGGGATGATGGTCGCGAAAATACGAGGCAACACGCTTGCGGAGATTTTTCGCCTTACCGACGTAGAGCACCTTGTCGGCGCCGTCGAGCATCCGGTAAACACCCGGCAGTTCGGTCAGCGTGGCGAGCAGGGCTTTGGCGTCGAAGGCGGCGGTCATTGGCGTTGGTGGCGACGGGCTGGCGTAGGATAGCGTCTTCGATGTTACCACGCTCGCCAACGCCACCCATGACGCGGACCGCTCCTCGCCCCGACTGGGACATTTTCTGCCAAGTCGTCGACAATTTCGGCGATATCGGCGTTTCCTGGCGCCTGGCGCGGCAGTTGCACGCCGAACACCATCTCCGCGTGCGTTTATGGGTCGACAATCTGGCGACGTTCCAGATCCTGTGCCCTCAAGTCGCTCCGGATCGAACGAGCCAGCGCCTGGCGGGAATCGAACTCCGCCACTGGTCGGACCCGTTTCCCGAGGTGCAGCCGGCGCAGGTGGTGCTGGAGACGTTCGCCTGCCGGCTTCCCGACGCGTTTGTCACGCGCATGGCGCGGCTCGCGTCGGCGCCGGCGTGGATCAATCTCGATTATCTGAGCGCGGAAACCTGGGTCCCCGGCTGTCACACCCTCCCCTCGCCGCATCCGCGCCTGCCGCTGTGCAAATATTTCTATTTTCCCGGTTTCAGAAACGAGACCGGCGGGCTGCTGCGCGAACGGGATTTGCCGGAGCGCCGTCGGGCTTTCCTGAGCGGCACCGCGCGACAACATCGTTTCTGGCAGCCGTTTGGCGGCCCGCCAGCGGCGGAAACGCTACGCGTTTCGCTATTCGCCTACGACAACCCGGCACTGCCCGACCTGCTGCGGATCTGGGAAAGAGCGGCGCGACCGGTTTGCTGCCTGGTACCGGCGACACGCCACCTGACGACGCTCGGCACCTACGTCGGGCAGACCTTGGCCGTCGGCGACCGCCTCCGGCGCGGCGCCCTGGAAATCCGCGTCCTGCCTTTTCTCGATCACCGGCAATACGACCGGCTGCTCTGGGCGTGCGAACTGAATTTCGTGCGCGGCGAAGACTCCTTTATCCGCGCGCAGTGGGCGGCGCGGCCGCTGGTCTGGCAACCCTATCCGCAGGACGACGGCGCACACCTGATCAAGCTCGACGCTTTCCTGGCGCTTTATTGCGCCGGACAACCGGCGGCGAGCGGCGCCGTGATCCGCGCGTTCTGGCAATCGTGGAATAACGGCGCTCTCGAACCGGGACAATGGCAGGCCTTTTCCGACGCGTTGCCGGCGTTGCGCGCGCACGCGGAACGCTGGGAGGCGACACTGCGCCAACAGCCGGATCTGGCGACGCAACTGGTGCGATTCAGCCGTTCCGGGATATAATCATGGGCTTACCTTAATCCGCCTTGTGGAACGCACAATGAAAACCGCTCAAGAACTTCGCGCAGGCAATGTCTTCATGGTCGGCAACAACCCCATGGTGGTTCTCAAATCGGAATACGTCAAATCCGGCCGCAACGCGTCGGTGGTGAAGATGAAGATGAAAAACCTCCTCACCGAATCGCCGAGCGAGGCCGTCTACCGCGCCGACGACAAATTCGACGTCATCCAGCTTGAGCGCAAGGAAGTCGCCTATTCCTACTTTGCCGACCCGCTCTATGTTTTCATGGACGCCGAGTACAACCCTTATGAAATCGAAGCCGATTGCATGAGCGATGCCCTGCATTACCTCGAAGACGGCATGCCCTGCGAAGCGGTGTTCTATAACGGCAAAGCCATTTCGATCGAATTGCCGACCAGTCTGGTTCGCGAAGTGATCTATACCGAACCGGCGGTCAAGGGCGACACCTCCGGCAAGGTGATGAAACCCGCGCGCCTGTCCACCGGTTTCGAACTGCCGGTTCCCGCCTTCATTGAAATCGGCGACAAGATCGAAATCGACACCCGCACCAACGAATACCGCTCGCGCGTCCGCTAAGAAAACAGCGCACGACCAAACCAAAGGCAGCCCACGGGCTGCCTTTTCGTTTTCCCGACCAATCCGCGTACCGCGCGTCCACCGGTCAATCGGAATAGCAAGAACCACTTCCGGACCCGATGGCACGCGGCGGTATCATGGCAACGACGGCAAACCCAATTCGCTTAAAAATGCGCCGCGTTTGTCCCGCGCGGCGTTTATTTCCTGCTCGACAGCCGTCAACTGCCGGAAAACCACTTACAAATCCAATTTTTCTTCGTTTTAAATATTGATATAACGTGAAATACAAATATTGACCCTCTCTTTCTCAATGCATTCCAGCGACACCCGGCGGGAGTATCCGCGCAATGGATGTACTTGAGCGCTTCGAGTCTGGCGACGAATTCCTGTTCGATCCGGCTGTCGTTTGTCGTCATCGACAGCCACCACGCTGGAATGGCAGGAGGTGCTTGAACCACGCTTTTTCCGGTGGATTCTCCAGCCGATTTTTGGGCCGTCTCGCCGGGAAACCCTTAGGCCGACAGGCGGGCCGCGGCGGCGACGCCGGCCAGATACCGTCGATCGTGCTGTAGCGCCGCCCATTCAATCGCGTCATGCCCCGGCGACAGCCGCTCGACGCGTTGTGCGCGCCGCGTATCGAGCACCGGCCGCCAGTTTTCCAGCACCTCGCCAACGGCGGTCGGCGAATTGCAGAGCAGCAACATGTCGCAGCCGGCCTGCCAGGCGGCGGCGCAGCGCGCCACCGGATCACCGGCGGCGCCGGCGGCGGCCATCGACAGATCGTCGCTGAAGATCACGCCGTCGAAACCGAGCTCCTCGCGCAGCAGGCGATTCCACACCGGCGAGAAACCGGCCGGCCGGTGGTCGACCTGGCGGTAGATGACGTGCGCGGGCATCACCGCGTCGAGAGGCAGGCGGCGGTAGGGTTCGATGTCCGACGCCAGTTCCGCCAGCGTTCGCCCGTCGACCGGCATGGCGATGTGCGAATCCGCCTCGACCCAACCATGCCCCGGGAAGTGCTTGCCGCAAGCCGCCATGCCGGCCTCGCGCAGGCCGTCGATCAAGGCACCGGCGAGGGCGACAACCACCGCCGGGTCGGCATGGAAGGCGCGGTCGCCAATGACGCCGCTGCGCCCCCAGTCGAGATCCAGCACCGGCGTGAATGACAGGTCGACGCCGTGCGCGCGCAACTCCGCCGCCAAGACGTAACCCACTTGGCGCGCGCTCTCCACCGCCCCTCGCGGGTCGCGCGCCCACAATTCGCCCAGACGACGCATCGGCGGCAGGCGGGTGAACCCTTCTCGACAGCGTTGCACGCGACCGCCCTCGTGGTCGATGGCGATCGGCAAGGCCGGCAGCCGCAACGCGTGCACCTCGGCGGTGAGTTGCGCGAGTTGTTGCGGCGAATCGTAATTGCGCGCGAAAAGAATCAGACCACCGACCAAGGGGTGGCACAGGCGCTGGCGCTCGTCGTCGGACAGCGCCGTCCCGCCGAGGTCGATCATCAGCGGGCCTAGCGGTAAATGCGGTCTGACGTTGTTCATGCGTGCTCCAGAATCACGAAGGCGACAGCGAATTCGCGTTCGTCGCTGATCGACAGATGGGCGCTCAAGCCGCGTTCGGCCAGATAAGCGGCCAGCGGCGGAGCGTACTCGAAAAAAGGTTTGCCGGCGGCGTCATGAGCGACGGCGACGTTGGCCAGGGTCGCCGGCGCGACCACGCCGATGCCCAGCGCCTTGCCGAACGCCTCTTTGGCGGCGAAGCGTTTGGCGAGAAAACGAGCCGAGTCTTTGACCGACTCTTTCACCTTGGCGAACTCGTCGCGCTCACTGGGCGCGAGAAGTTTATCGAGCGCGCGCTGCGCGTGTCGCTCGTAGAACCGGCCGAGACGTTCGACAGCGACGATATCGGTACCGACGCCGGCAATCATCGGTCGCGGACGGCGGTTTGCGCTTCACGCAGCAAGCGTTTCATTTCGCGAACGGCGTCCCGCAGGCCGACGAAGATCGCGCGGCTGATGATCGCGTGCCCGATATGCAGTTCGCGAATGCCGGGCAGTTGCGCCACCGGCTGCACGTTGAAGTAGTTCAGCGCGTGTCCGGCATTGAAACGCATGCCGTGCTGGCGAATCAATTCGCCGGCCCGGCGAATTTTCGCCAGTTCGGCAACGACCGGCGGGCTCTCGGGATCGCGCCCCTGGGTGTAGAAGGCGTGCGCGTACGGCCCGGTATGGATTTCACACACCCGGGCACCGATCCGCGCCGCGGCGTCGACCTGCGCCTCCTCGGCATCGATGAACACGCTGCTGACGATGCCTTGTTCGGAGAGACGGGCCACCGTGTCGCGCAAGCGGGCTTCCTGGGCGACGATGTCGAGCCCGCCCTCGGTGGTCACCTCATGGCGACCCTCCGGCACCAGCATCGCCATCTGCGGCTTGACGCGGCAGGCAATGCCGATCATCTCGTCGGTGGCGGCCATTTCGAGATTGAGTTTGATCTGGGCCAGGGCGTGCAGCTTTTCGACATCGGCGTCCTGAATGTGGCGCCGATCCTCGCGCAAATGGATGGTGATACCGTCGGCGCCGCCAAGGTGCGCTTCGACGGCGGCCCAAACCGGATCGGGTTCGTAGGTGGCGCGCGCCTGCCGGATCGTCGCCACGTGGTCGATATTGACGCCAAGTTCGATCATAGTTCCTGTAACTCCCTGAAAATCCGGCGGCTGGACAGGTTTTTGCCGCCGGTGTAATGGCCGATCAAGGTGCGCATCAGTTGCTTGGCCTCGACCAGCGAACGCGGATCGGAAAAATCCTCCCGCGCCAGATCGTTCAGCGTCCGCCCGCTGACCGCCAGGGCCGACGCGCCCGGTTCGGCAAGACGCACCGGCCCGCGCTCGATTTCATAGGCATAATGCGCGTCGTTGTCGAGCGCCAGCCCATCGACATCGGCGTCCAGCATCAGGCCGTAGCCGAGTTCCTGTAGCAACGCCCGCTCGAAACAACGCAAATCGGATTCGCGCGCGCCGGCGGCAAAACGGCGCAGTGTTTCCGCATAAGTGGCGAACAGGCGGGGATGCGCGTCCTGACGCGGCAGCAGATGCATCAGCAATTCATTGAGATAGTAACCGCAAAACAATGCCTTGCCAGCCAACAGCGGCTGCCCGCCCTGCCACTCGGCTTTCATCAGCGTGTGCACTTCACCGCGCCCGGCCCAGCCGATTTCGAGCGGCTGAAACGCCAGCAGAATTCCGCGCAAGGTCGAACGCGGGCGGCGCGCACCGCGCGCCAGCAAGGCCACGCGTCCATGATCGCGCGAAAAGGCGTCGATGATCAGGCTGGTTTCGCTGTAGGGATAGGCGTGCAGCACGAACGCCGGCTGTTGATCGACCTTGTGCCGCGGATTCACGTCCCGACTCGCCCGCCTGCCATCACCGCGTCCGGCGTTTATTCATAGCCAAGGGTTTTGAGCACGCGCTCGTCGTCGGCCCAGCCGGACTTGACCTTGACGAATACTTCGAGAAATACCGGTCCGCCGAACAGGTGCTCCATGTCCTGCCGCGCCTCCGACGCGATGCGCTTGATGGTTTCACCGCCACCGCCGATGACGATCGCCTTGTGTCCATCGCGCTCGACCAGGATCGCGGCGCTGATACGGCGCAAGTGCCCGTCGACGACGAATTTTTCGATGTCGACCGCTGCGCCGTAGGGTAGTTCGTCGCCAATCAGACGAAAAAGTTTTTCGCGGAGGTATTCGCCAGCCAGAAAGCGTTCGCTGCGATCGGTCAATTCATCCTCCGCGAAGATGAACTCGCCTGTGGGCAAATACTTGCGGATTTCGGCGAGCAAATCGTCCATCTGCACACCGCGCGCCGCGCTGACCGGCACGAGGGCCGCGAAATCGCCTTCGGTGGACAGGCGCGCCAGATAGGGCAACAACTGCGTCTTGTCCTTCACCTGATCGGTTTTGTTGACCACGACGATCACCGGACACGCGGCGGGAACCAGCTTGCGTACCGCGCGGTCACGATCGTCGAAACGACCGGCCTCGACCACGAAGAGCGCGACATCGACGTCGGCCAGCGCCTGCCGAACCCCCCGGTTCATCAGTTGATTGAGGGTATTGCCATGCCGGGTTTGAAAACCCGGCGTGTCGACGAAGACGTACTGCGTATCCGGTGTACTGAGAATGCCCATGATGCGGTGACGGGTGGTCTGCGCCCGCCGTGAAACGATGCTGACTTTCTCGCCCACCAGTCGGTTGAGCAAGGTGGACTTGCCGACGTTCGGGCGACCGACGATGGCGATACGTCCGCAACGGCGTTCGTTCATGATTTCTCCAACACCGCCAGCGCGCGCTCGGCGGCGACTTGTTCGGCGGCGCGACGGCTGGTCGCCCTACCCTCGGTACGAAGACGCAAGGCGTCGATAACGCAGGCGACGGTAAACCACTGCGCGTGCGCATCGCCCTCGGTGCCGACGAGCGTGTATTGCGGCAAGGCCATCCGCTTGCCCTGCAAATACTCTTGTAGGCGCGTCTTCGCGTCCTTGTTGCCTTGTCCCGGAACCAGCTGAACAAGCCTGTCGCGATACAAGCGCCCGACGATCTCGCTCGCGGCGTCGAAACCGCTGTCCAGCCAGATGGCGCCGAACACGGCTTCGAGCGCGTCGGCGAGAATCGACGGTCGCCGATGCCCACCGCTTTTCAATTCTCCCTCGCCGAGACGAAGCGCGTCACCGAGAGAAAGGGAGAGCGCCAGTTGGTGCAAGCTGTCCTGGCGAACCATATGCGCCCGCAATCGCGAAAGATCGCCTTCGGGCAACAAGGGAAAACGTTCGAACAGCTTGCGGGCGATCACCGCGTTGAGAACAGCGTCGCCAAGAAACTCCAGGCGCTCGTTGTGTGGCGAACTATAACTGCGATGCGTCAGGGCATGTTGCAGAAGCGAGCGATCCTGGAACTTGTAGCCCAGTGCCCGCTCTAGTTGATCCTCGGTCATTGACCGCGACCGAGGGACGAGCCTTTGAAATCGATCAGCAGGCTGACATTGCCGACCAGGGGAATGCGTTTTTCGTAGGCGAAGGCAATCACCACCTGATCGTCTTCCTTGAAGATATCCAGATCGGTGCCGGTAACGGTCTTGATGTGTTCAACCTCGGCGTATTTGCCGAAAGCGCTCCGCAGTTCGGCCACCGTTTTACCGTTGGCATCGGCGGCCACCGCTTTGACAGCTTGCCGGATTCTGGAATATTCAATGAGATCCGGCATGGTGCGGATGGCGAGTATCGCCACCAAGCCAACCACCACTCCCCACAGCAGCAGGCCCGACAAGGCAATCCCTCGCTGAGCTTTCATAGTTTTCGCCCCTATTTGAACGACCCGACCCGCTTCAGATCACCAAAATTGAACCAGATGAAAAACGCCTTGCCGACGATATTTTTTTCAGGAACAAAGCCCCAGTAGCGGCTATCGCGGCTGTTGTCGCGATTGTCGCCCATCACGAAGTAGTGACCGGGAGGAACGGTACAACCGACTCCAGTGCTGATATAAGAGCAATTCTCGCGATTCGGGAATTGTGCGACACCGGTGACATACGGCGGCGCATCCTCGTCGTTGAGCGTCCGGTACTCGGTGGCGCCCAAGGTCTCCGTATATTGCCCCGAATAGTAGAGGCGCTCGGAATGCAGATAATCGCCCACCTTGCTCGTGACCACCGGCTCGCCGTTGATGGTCAACCGCTTGTTCACGTAGGCCACCTTGTCGCCAGGCAGGCCGATCACCCGCTTGATATAGTCCAGCGAGGGGTCCTCGGGGTAACGAAAGACCATCACGTCGCCGCGTTGCGGGCTATTCACGTCGAGCACTTTCACGTTGATCACCGGCAGGCGCAAGCCATAGGTGAACTTGTTCACCAGGATGAAATCGCCGACCTGCAAGGTAGGAATCATCGAACCCGACGGGATCTTGAACGGCTCGACCACAAACGAGCGCAACACGAAAACGATCAGGATCACCGGGAAAAAACTTGCGCCATACTCGACCCACCATGGGTCCTTGGCGTCGGCCGGACGGCGCTTGCGAAAAACCAGGATGTCGGCTACCCAGATCGCACCGCTGAGCAGCAGGAGAATCAACAGAATCAATGCAAAATTCACTTGTTTGTCCTTTATTTGCCGACGCGCAAAACGGCCAGGAAAGCCTCCTGCGGAATTTCGACGGATCCGACCTGCTTCATGCGTTTTTTACCGGCCTTCTGTTTTTCAAGCAATTTTTTCTTGCGGGTGATGTCGCCGCCGTAGCATTTGGCGAGCACGTCCTTGCGCATGGCTTTGACATTCTCGCGCGCGATGATATTGGCACCAATAGCCGCTTGAATGGCGACATCGTACATTTGCCGCGGAATCAATTCACGCATTTTCGCCGCCAGTTCGCGTCCGCGATAAACCGAACTGGCGCGGTGCAGGATGATCGACAAGGCATCGACCCGCTCACCGTTGATCAGCACGTCGAGCTTGACCACGTCGGCCGAGCGGTATTCCTTGAAATCGTAATCGAGGGAAGCGTAACCGCGCGAAACGGATTTCAGGCGGTCGAAGAAATCCATCACCACTTCCGCCATCGGCATTTCGTAAACGAGTTGCACCTGCCGGCCGTGATAGGTCATATCCACCTGATTGCCGCGTTTCTGATTACAAAGCGTGATGACGTTGCCCAGGTACTCCTGAGGCACGAAAATCGTGCAAGTGATGATCGGCTCGCGAATTTCCTCGATTTTTGCAAGATCCGGGAGTTTGGCCGGATTTTCGACATTAAGCAGGCTGCCGTCGCGCAGCAGCACCTCATAAACGACCGTCGGGGCGGTGGTGATCAAATCTTGATCGAATTCGCGCTCCAGACGCTCCTGAACGATTTCCATGTGCAACAAGCCCAGGAAACCGCAGCGGAATCCGAAACCCAAGGCCTGCGATACCTCGGGTTCATAGTGCAGCGACGCATCGTTGAGCTTCAGCTTCTCGAGTGCTTCACGCAGTGCGTCGTACTGGTTGGATTCGACCGGGTACAAACCCGCGAAAACCTGCGACTTGATTTCCTTGAAGCCGGGCAATGCATCGACGGCCGGCCGTTCCATCAAGGTCACCGTGTCGCCGACCTTGGCGGCCTGCAACTCCTTGATTCCGGAAATGATGTACCCCACTTCGCCCGCCCGCAACGCCTCGCGCGTCACGGCTTTCGGCGTGAAGACGCCGACCTGTTCGCAAAGGTGGCTGGAACCGGTCGCCATCAGGCGAATCCGGTCTTTCGGGCGCAAAATGCCGTCGAACACCCGCACCAGCATCACCACGCCGACATAATTGTCGAACCAGGCGTCGACCAACAGCGCCTTGAGCGGGGCATCGGGATCGCCTTTGGGCGGAGGAATGCGGGCGATGATCGCTTCTAGGATATCCTCGACGCCGAGACCGGTCTTGGCCGATGCCAGCACGGCGTCGGAGGCGTCGATACCGATCACGTCCTCCACTTCCTGGCGCGCCTTGTCAGGCATTGCCGAAGGCAAATCGATTTTGTTCAACACCGGCAACACGTCGACGCCCAGCTCGATGGCGGTGTAACAGTTGGCCACCGTTTGCGCCTCGACACCCTGCGAGGCGTCGACAACCAGCAAGGCGCCTTCGCAGGCCGACAACGAGCGCGAGACCTCGTACGAAAAGTCGACGTGACCCGGCGTATCGATCAAGTTGAGGTTATAGACCTCGCCGCCATGCGAACGATATTGCAGCGCCGCGGTTTGCGCCTTGATGGTGATTCCGCGCTCGCGCTCGATGTCCATCGAATCCAGCACCTGCGCTTCCATCTCGCGATCGGACAGGCCGCCGCACAAGTGGATGATGCGATCGGCGAGCGTGGACTTGCCGTGATCGATATGGGCGATGATCGAGAAGTTGCGTATGTGTTGCATTTGCATTAGAGTTGTATCAGGTAGGTTAAAAGCGTATCATTTTTCATCATAACTATCTGATACATAGGCGTTTATTAACTCAGTTCGTTTCAGCTTGTCTCATAAAATCTCAGGATAAAGCGGGTATGAATGCGGGTATGTCAAAACCGGCTCACTAAATCTACCCGCAAATATCTCAAAAACCCAGCAATAGAGACGCTTTGCAAGATTTGCTAGCCCACCAAGGAGGCATCATGCTGACCGATACACAGATCAGAAACACCAAACCAGAGGCGAAGCCCATCAAACTTACAGATGGGGCCGGATTATACCTTGAAGTCACCCCGTCAGGCGGCAAGCATTGGCGCTACCGGTTCCGATTGGGAGGCAAGGAAAGCCTGTATGCCATCGGTACATATCCAGACACCAAAGCCGCAGAAGCAAGGCAACGCCGAGATGTGGCGCGCCAGTTGGTCAAACAGGGCATTAACCCCGCCCACCAGCGCAAGATCGATAAAATTGCCGAGCAATATGAACGAGCAACAACTTTTCAGGCTGTTGCCGCCGAATGGTATGAAGCGAAATCCGGCACATGGTCAGCAGGGCACAAATGCCATGTCGATACAGTCCTGAAGAAAGACATTAACCCCCGTATTGGTGCCCTGCCTATCAAAGACATCAAAACACCGGCAGTTCATGAAGTTCTCCGTAAAATAGAAGCACGGCAAGCCCCTACTCGCGCCATCCTTGCTCGCCAGATCATCGGCAATGTGTTCAAACTTGCAATCATCACGCACCGCGCCGAATACAACGTAGCCGATCCACTCAAGGGGGAAATCGCGCGCCGTGTTGTCGAGCACCGCAAGCACTTGAATGACGACGACCTGCCCGACTTCCTGCGCAAGTTGGAGGATTACACGGGACACCAAACCACATCTATAGCTCTCAAGCTGCTTATGCTGACTGCGGTTCGACCGGGGGAATTGTGCGGGGCAGTTTGGTCTGAATTCAATATTGATCGTGCAGAATGGCGTATCCCCGGGGCACGCATGAAGATGAAGGAAGAACATCTAGTCCCCCTACCCCGTCAAGCGCTGGAACTTCTTGAACAATTGCGGAACCTCACGGGACACGAAAAGCATCTATTCCCCGCCCAAAGTACCAAGTCTCAAACCATGCCGACCGCCACCCTACGAAATGCAGTAACCAAACTAGGTTTTTCAGATCGATTCAGCCCCCACGGTGCGCGAGGCACATTCTCTACAATGTGCAATGAAGCCGGATTCAGGCCGGATGTGATCGAGCGGCAACTTGCCCACGCAGAACGAAATAAAGTTCGGGCAAGCTACAACCAAGCCGAGTACATGCCAGAGCGCCGAAAGATGATGCAGCAATGGGCAGACACGCTTGATGCTCTCAAAGCTGGCAGCAATGTCATTCCCTTCGGTAAGGCTGCGTGATGCCAAGCAAAGAAAGACGGGAACGCGCCAAGAAAATCGCTGCCGAAAATGAACGCATGACGAAAACATTTACCGATCTTGCGCAAGACATCCCTCCACGCATTCTCAATGCAACAGGACGCGTTACAGAAGATCAAATCTTTCCGGATGATCCCATCTACCGCCTGAAGCGCGGGCTAGTTGAAGGCGATGAAAACGGGGAGTTATGGCTCAACACACCGCGAATATCTGCAAGGAGTGACGAAGCCAACAAAACAAGGGCGGAACAACAGAAGCGCGATGCGGGATACCTGAAACAAAAATACCCAGAGCTTTGGGGTAAGCGAGGAGAACCCAAGAGAATTGCCGAGCAAGAACGAATTTCGGGTAACGAAATCTCTGTGCGCACCGTTCAAAGACTCGCAAAAAAGCACCCCTAAACACAAAACGACAGGCCAGCGGAAGCCCCAAGGACAGCATAGTTCAACTCAAATAATATCGACCAGGTCAATTCACGTGAGGTCGATATGAATCAGAAACTAAGCCCCGAAGCCAAGAAAGCCGCCAGAAACAAGAAACTGGCAGAACAGCTTGCCCTTTTCTCCTCTCTCCCCGACTGCGCACGCGTTCCGCTCCCTGTCGTCTGCGCTATTACCGGTCGTTCTCCCGCTTCAGTCTGGCGAGACGTTGCCGCCGGGCGTCTTGCAAAGCCGGTGTCTGTTGGCGTCCGCTGCACTCGATGGATTGTTGGTGACATTAGAAACGGTCATTAGCCAAGCATCTTTATAGAGCCATCGAGAAAACGAAAAGCGTGCAAGACGAACCCCGGAATTTATGCCATGAACAATTACTTTGCCGCCGAATATGCGGGCAACCGAGCAGAAGAAGCCTTGAACTTCCTTCGCTTGCTCGACCCCTCGACAGAATCATTTTGTTTCCGCACATTTTCCGACCAGACAGAAGGCATTCCGGAACTGACCCGAAAACTTGGCGGGCAGTATGAGAACCTCGCCGACCAATTGCTGTATTTGAACGAGCAAGGCGCAGGGATTTTCGTTGTCATCAACGCTGGAGGGCAACGGAAGGATGAAATCACCCGTGTTCGTGCCATCTTTGGAGATACTGACGGCGCACCTCTTGAGCCGCTTTTATCAGCGCTTACCCCACATATGGTGGTCGAATCCTCCCCGGGGAAGTGGCATGTGTATTGGTGCGTTGCCGATGATTTTCCATTGGCGCTATTCACGCCCATTCAGGCGGCAATCGCGGCGAAATTCGGAACCGACCCAGCGGTGAAAGATTTGTCGCGGGTTATGCGCCTGCCCGGTTTTAATCACTGCAAAGGTGACCCGGTGCAAGTGCGTTTGCTGTCAGCGAACGAACACCTCACCCGATATACGGCAGAACAGATCATTGATGGACTCGGGCTAACGTTGGCTGGCCCTGCACTGCCGAAGCAGAACTGCACAATTTCTGCCATGAATATTGAAGCGGCTGGCGGCATTGGTGGATTCTCTATGCCGCCTGATAACTCCGTCGGCGAAGGTCATCGCAATGACTTTCTGACCCGCGCTGCCGGATGGCTTCAGCAACAAGGAATCAAAGGCCCGGCACTCTCGGCAATGCTGCATCCCATCAATACGAGCAAATGCACCCCTCCGCTTCCAATATCTGAAGTTGAAAATATTGTCCGCTCGGTGAGTCGTTACGATTCCGGTGGCACTGCAATATCAGGCGACTGGCCCGAACCAAAACCAATCACCTCGCCGCTTCCTGATGTGGCCAAGTTCGATACAAATTGGCTACCGATGGCATGTAAGCCCTATGTCGATGATCAGGCGGAATTGATGCAAGTTCCTCCGGAATTGATCGCAACGCCACTTTTGATAAGTCTTGCCGCCACGTTGGGCAACATCATTGCAATGGCTCCTAAGCGACTAGATAGCAGTTGGTTAGTGGCTCCGGTGCTGTGGGGGGCGATTATCGGACGCCCGGGAATTATGAAATCGCCGGCCATTGCCGTTGCAACGAAACCGTTGAGCCGACTTGAAACGGTCATGGCGACGGCTTTTGACGCCAAGCAACAACAATACATGGTTAACAAATTTGCCTACGACAGCCAGATGGCTATGGCCAAGACCGCAGCAAAAGCAGGGAAGCCGTTTTCACTTCCGACGGAACCTGAAGAACCACAGCCAGAACGATTGGTTTGTAACGATTCCACCGTGCAAAAACTCGGCGAAATATTGCGGTCTTCGCCACGTGGCGTGCTCGTGATTCGAGACGAGGTTACTGCATTGTTAGAGGCGCTAAATACTGAGGGACAGGAAGGCGCGCGGGGCTTTTACCTTGAGGCATGGAACGGATTGCAGCCATTCCGGATTGACCGAGTGGGCCGAGGCTCTATCGTTATCGCCCGCCTCGCCGTCTACATCCTTGGCGGCATTCAGCCGGGAAGATTGCAAAACTACGTACGACAGGCTACCGCAGGCGGTGGCGGTGATGATGGGTTGCTTCAACGGTTCCAGATTCTCGTATGGCCGGACATTCCCGAGTCATGGCAGAACATCGACCGCCCGGCGGATGCCCGGACACGGCAGGACGTTGAAACGGCTTTTACCCGACTTCGCTACATCGACCCTGTAACCATCGGCGCGAACGTCGATCCCAACGGTGAGCACGCGGCCTACCTCCATTTCACCGACGAAGCACAAAACGCGTTTGACCGCTGGCGAACCAAGCTTGAGCGCAGTTTGCGCAACGGCGAAAAAGCCCCCTGCTTGGAATCGCATCTCAGCAAATACAAGTCAATGATTCCGGCCATCTCCCTCGTTACCCATCTCACCGACGGTGGAACCGGCCCTGTAACTCTCACAGCGTTGCGCAAGGCAATGCACTGGGGCGACTACTTATGGACTCACGCAATCCGGGTCTATTCCAGCGCCACCAATTCAGGGGCATTCGCTGCTGCGGCTCTGGCAGACAGGATCAAGAAAGGCAAAGTCATCAGCGGGTTTTCGTCCCGGGAAATCCTGCGCCACAAGTGGCAGCACCTCACGACTCGTGAAGATGTATCTACCGCCCTTGACTGGCTCATTGATGCGCAATGGCTCCGGCTTCAGTTGAAACCGACGGGCGAAAACGGTGGCCGACCGACTGAAACGTACGCGATCAACCCAAAGGTTATGTCAGTTTTGTCACCCACCCCTCCCCCCGTATTGGCAAGGAAATAACAGAATAATTGATGAAAAAAGTGTGTGGGGGTAGTAGTCATAACTGACAAAACCCCCTCTTCCCAATCATTCGCCGAAACTGACGAAACAAGGAAAAAGAAAATGAGCACCAATTGGCTAACCGACCTCAAGCAGAATGACTTCATCTGGAACCACGGTAATGACTGTTACAAATTTTCTGACCAAGCGGGTCGGGAACTGGCCACGGTATGGCAACGTGACGACTATCAATGGCGTGTTGCCATCCATCCAGCCCATGCGAGCTATCCTTGCGAAGTCGTATTTGACGATAAAAATGCCGCCTTCAGACATGCTGAAGACGTTCTACGAGCGATTCGTTACCTGACGCCTCAGATACCCAACCGCGTCAGATAACACTAACCACCAGCGAGATTGACGCCATGAGAGGCTATATTCGCCAGCTTCAAAGGCAGTCCATGCAACAGACCGAACCGTTTAGCCCTGCCACTCTCGAAACACGGTTTGTAAACTGGTTCGACAGCTTGCCGGAATTCACCCGCGACCGCCCCTTCAGCATGTCCGAGTTTGAAAATGCACTCGGTACTCAGGGCAAACACCTCAGTCCTGTATTGCTTCGGCTTGGATGGATGCGGAAAAGGAAATGGAATTCACGCGGGCAATATCACCGCTATTGGCTGCACATGCCTTTGGGGTGACCGGGCTTCAACATCTCCCACAATTCCATGCCTACGGCACCCGCCAGCCGTTCCATATTATCAACAGAGATGTTGCGCTCGCCGCGCTCAACTTGGCCTATGTAGGTTCGATGCAAAGCAGAGCGGTCGGCCAGTTCCTCTTGTGAAATTCCCAACGCGCTACGGCGCTCTCGGACAACCTGTCCGAAGCGAATTCGTGCGATTAAGACTTGAGATGGGGGCGGTTTGCTCACAGCCCGTAGGCTGCCGATATGTAGAATTTGTATCTACAGAGTTTAAGTAGCTATCGGATTCGTGGTGTATTTTGTACTATGCGAACTGGTTCAGTCATTGACATGGATATTCAAATGAAACGCACCACAGTTGCAGCTTCCGTCTTGTCCCTCGCGCTGTTTCTGACAGGCTCCGCTTATGCCCAGTCAATCTACAAATGTCGGAACGCTGCCGGCAAGATTGATCTTTCGGACAGGCCATGCAGCGCCGATTCAAAAACCGAAGCAATACGTGACGGTTCGGCTATCTCAGAATCACGACGGCAAGAGGCTGCACAAGTTTCAGCAGCAAACCGTTCCCTTTCTGCAAAACAAGAAAACGAACGCGCTCCCGCACCTGTACAGTCTTCATCAGCTGTTTGTGATGCGGCATCGCAGGCAGCGAATGGAGGAACAAATTTACCAATGGGCCGTAAGTCTCAACTCATCGAGGCATGCAACGCCATTAGCAAGAACCCTTCAAAACCGGCATGCCAAGAGTTAGCTTCACTAGCTCTAAACGGAATGTCTCGGCAAGGGAAATTCTCTTCCTTGCTTGAACTTTGCGACGGCGGAGAAAGCCGCACCAAAGCGCAGCAACGGCCATGCGCTTACGCTAGTGATATTAACTGTGTAAAGACCACGACTTATTAACTATGGAGTGCTTCGCAAGTCCTGCGTAGCCTGCACAGCCCTCTCAACTCAAGAATGCAGACAGGCTTTCAATCTCTTCGACTAGAAATTTTATGAAAAACAAACTACTTGTTTTCGCTATCGGCGCGTCAATTTGCATAAATTGCATCGCCGCCGGGCCAATTTCCATGAAGCAATGCAACGACTGGACACGCGATCTCAACGCCACCTTACCGAAGCGAATAGATCAAATTACTGTGATGAGCGGCGCGTCCTGCACCACTGGAATTACCAAGCCGGCACGAGTTGTTGATAAATATACCGTATCAATCGACATACGCGAAACCACTGATCAACAGCTTGAAAAACTAAGGTCATCCCAGTTAAATTTCTGGTGTTCAGATTCTGAACACAGGAATTTTTTAAAGATGGTTGATGTGACATTTGCTTATTTCGATAAGAACGGTGTCCAGCTTTTCAGTTTTAACACCACACAGGCTACGTGCAATTAGCCAACGCAAGGCAGATGCAGGGGGTGCTAGTTTTGCATTCTTTGCACTTCTTGCAGACTTCAAAATTTTAGAAAAATATGTGTGAGAGGGGTCGGCATACCCCTCTCGTTAAACTCTTCCCCCTGCCCCCTCCCTCCTACGAAATAATAATGCTTGTTCATCACTCTGTTGTTGTCCGTGCGAGGTGCGTTTCGCCGATTTATCAGGGGCAGGTGATAATTGTTTGGGTAGGAGGGGCATACAATAAAGGACCATTTGCCTGATTGTCGGTCTGGAAACTGGCCGTCTTGATTCCGAAAGGCGAAAGCCTACGTAAAGGCACCCGCACTTTGATTTGAACTTAGTGCTGAAGTGCTCAAATTAAGCGCAACAAACCACGGCATCAAGCAGGCAAGGGATGCCAGCAAATGAAATAGCGGGTAGGAATGAGGGTAGGATCAGAAACGCAATGCACTTAAAACAACGGGAAGCCAGACGGCTACAGGGCTTGTAAAAAGCACTTGCGGATGTGTTGCATGGACATGGTGTGGGCGCGGCGGCTACCGCGACGTCCTCAAAAAAAAATAGGTGCCGGCGGGCACCCTTGGTCAAACGGCCAGAAGGGCCGGATTTTAGCTGATTTCGCTCAAATAATCACGGACCTTGGCGACATCGAGGACATAGTGACAAAGTTCTCGGCCGCCATGCAGCAACACCGGCACCAGTTCGTCGTATCGCACCGTCAACGCCGGATCGGCGTCGACGTCGAGCACGTCGACCTCGACGCCGAACTCGGTCGCCAGCGGCTGCAGCGCCACCGCCATCTCCTCGCAGAGATGGCAGTAGGAACGCGAAATCAGCGTCAGTTTCCTAGCCGAACTCATCCGCTCATTGCCTTCAGGACACTCCCTTGATCGTAACAAAGGTTTGCTGTTCGCCGCGGCGAACCAGCAACGTGACATTGGCGGCCTTGTCGAATTGCCCGAGTAAGCGGTTGAATTGCTCCGCGCTCTTGATCTCGATGTTTTCGCCACGCGAGATCAGCGCCAGAATCACGTCGCCAGGCCGCAAATCGGCCCGAGAACTGTTGCCGCGAACATCCTCGATCAGCAAACCGCCGCCAACTTTAAGCTCACGCCGTTGCTCCGGAGTCAATTCAGACACCACCAGACCCAGGCGATTCGCGGCCCGCTCGGTCGGCCTGGAATTCTTGCCCGCACGCGCGGCGAGTTTCTCTTCAACGATCTCGCCGACCACCACCGTGACGTCCTTGGTCGAACCCTTGCGCCACAATTGGAGAGTGACCTTGCTGCCCGGCTTGGTTGCGCCGACGATACGCGGCAGATCGCTGGAGTTGGTGATCGGCTTGCCATTGAAAGCAATGATGACATCGCCCGCTTCAATGCCCGCCTTGTCGGCAGGACCGCCCTTCTCGACCGCATTGACCGCGGCGCCCTGTGTTTTAGCACCCAGGCCAAAGGATTCCGCCAATTCCTTGGTCATTTCCTGGATCACCACGCCGATACGCCCACGACTGACCTTGCCGTTCGCTCGCAACTGGTTTTGCACCTCCATCGCCACGTCGATCGGAATGGCGAAGGAAATTCCCATGAAGCCACCGGATCGGCTGTAAATCTGTGAATTAATGCCCACCACCTCGCCTCTCATATTGAACAGCGGTCCGCCCGAATTGCCCGGATTGACCGCCGCGTCGGTCTGAATGAATGGAACGTAATTTTCTTGCGGCAACGAGCGCCCCTTGGCGCTGACGATACCCGCGGTGACGCTGTTGTCGAAGCCGAACGAGGAACCGATGGCCACCACCCACTCTCCGACCTTGAGCGCGTTCGGATCGCCAAGACGCACGCTCGGCAATCCACTGGCCTCGATCTTGAGCAACGCAACGTCGGTCCGCTTGTCGACGCCGACCACGCGCGCCTTGAACTCGCGTTTATCGGTCAAACGGACCATGATCTCGTCAGCCGAGTCGACGACGTGCGCATTGGTCAGAATGTAACCCTCCGCCCCGATAATGAATCCGGAACCGAGAGCGTGGCTCTCGAAAGAACGTGGCACGCCTGGACTGCCTGGAACGCCCGGCTGGCGAGGCATGAAGCGACGAAAAAATTCGAACATCGGGTCGTTTTCGTCGAACGGAAAAGGCTGCGCGCCGCGCGCATTGCCGCCGACCGACTGAGTGGTGTTGATGCTAACCACCGCCGGACCTTGTTTTTCGACAAGATCGGTAAAATCCGGCAAGCCACGATTCTGGGCGTGAACCTGCAACGAAAAAACCACGAAGAAAAATGCCGCGACCCACTGTTTCATGGCGACCAAAGCCTCCTACCAAAAACGGACAATATGAACACGCCTTCCAAATTGCTCAGGTGAAGACGGCCAGTGTGAATTTCAAGCATCGACAAACGCCGACCCAAAAATGCTCAACGTCGAAGGGACGGCTGAAATCGACTATCGCCACGACTACGCCAGTGCGCGCGGCGCAAACCAAGCCAACCGACCAACAGCCCGATCAACGCGCCACAAATCGCGCCGGCCTCACCCGCCATGGCGGAACCACCGATCGCGCCGCCCAATACCGCCAGCAACGGAACGCCGTAAGCATGCACGGCGCCACGCCCCACGGCGCCGTCGACAACCGCGACACGCACACGCACACCCACGGGAAAACCCTCCGGATTGGGCACGCGAAATGTTCTTGGCCTACGACAACCGCCCTCGCCAGCAGAACCGCCCCCGCAGCCGGCGGACTCGCGGCATCGACCACAACCATTATCTTCCACACGTACGGTCGCCTGATCGCCGTCAATGGCGATGACCACACCCCACGTATCCGTCATGAATTTGTCCCCGTGATGACTACCGGCGGCAAGCCGGACGACCGAAATCCATACGACAAGGTAATGCCAGCCATTTCGCCAGTGATCGGTTTTACCACCGACGATCGGCAGAACCATCGACCAGAGGTTTTAGTTTTTCCGCCACGGCCTCGCGCGCACGAAAAATGCGAGAACGCACCGTGCCAATCGGGCAATCCATCGTCGCAGCAATCTCCTCGTAACTCAGGCCCTCGATCTCGCGCAAGACGATGGCGTTACGCAAGTCGTCGGGCAATGCCGCGATCGCCGCATGAATCGTCTCCCCAATTTGCTTCGACTGCAGCAGACTCTCCGGCGTATTGATATCGCGCAACTGTTCGGCGTCGGAAAAACCTTCCGCTTCCTCGGCATCGAATCCTGTCGATGTCGGCGCGCGCCGTCCCTGTGCCACAAGATAGTTTTTAGCGGTATTGATGCAGATCCGATACAGCCAAGTATAGAAAGCGCTGTCGCCACGAAAGGTTGGCAACGCCCGATAAGCCTTGATGAACGCTTCCTGCGACACATCCTCCACTTCCGACGGATTCCGCATGAAACGCGAAAGCAAACGCGCCACTTTGCTCTGGTATTTGGCAACCAGCGTCTCGAAAGCGCGCTGGTCACCGTCCTGCGCACGTTCGACCAGCAGTTGGTCAATTTCGCGTTCGCTCATGTTCTCTGAATTTCCTTTCGGAAACAATCCCGTTTTGACGTCCGAGTATAGCGTAACGATTTCAAGGCTATCGTAACAGTGAGTGAGCGACCGCCCTGCCATTCGCTCGAAAAGGATCATTGTCAAATGGCTGAACGCATCCCCTCACCATGCCCGTGCTATAGTGGCGGCTCCCTTGTAGCAGGACCTCCAGCGTGGCCCTTCGCTTCGACGTTCTCATCATTGGCACCGGTCTTGCAGGACAAGCAGCGGCGCTCCGGCTAGCGAAAACGCACAAGGTCGCGCTCGTCAGCAAGCGCGCCGTTGAAGACAGCGCCTCAAGTTGGGCTCAGGGCGGAATTGCCGCCGTTCTGGACAACCGCGATTCGATCGAAGCGCACATCCGCGACACCATCACCGCCGGAGCGATGCTGAATGACGCCACGGCGACCCGCTTCGTTATCGAGAATGGGCGCCGCGCCGTCGACTGGCTCATCGATCAGGGCGTGCCGTTCACACGCGATCAGGCCGGCTACCATCTGACCCGCGAGGGTGGTCATAGCGCCCGTCGCGTCATCCACGTCGCCGACACCACCGGACTGGCGGTTCAAACGACCCTGACCGAAAAAATCCGGCAACAGCCGAACATCAGCATCTTCGAACAACATATCGCCATCGACCTCATCACCGGCGAGAAATTGGGATTGGCGGACCGCCGTTGTCATGGCGCCTATGTGCTTGACAGCGCTAGTGGCGAAGTGCTGACCATCGGCGCCAGACACACGCTGATCGCCACTGGCGGCGCGGGCAAGGTCTATCTATACACCACCAATCCAGACACCTCGACGGGCGACGGCATCGCCATGGCGTGGCGTGCCGGTTGCCGGGTCGCCAACATGGAGTTCATCCAGTTTCACCCGACCTGCCTCTACCATCCCCAGGCCAAATCCTTCCTAATTTCGGAAGCGGTGCGTGGTGAAGGTGGTCTGCTGCTACTGCCCAATGGCAACCGTTTCATGCCTCGGCACGACAACCGCGGCGAATTGGCCCCACGCGACGTGGTCGCCAGAGCAATCGACTTCGAAATGAAAAAAGGCGGACTGGACTGCGTCTACCTGGACATCTCCCACAAACCAGCCGATTTTCTGAGCGAACATTTTCCGAACATTCTCGCGCGCTGCCTCGAACTGGGAATCGACATCACCCGGCAGCCAATCCCGGTCGTTCCCGCCGCCCACTACACCTGCGGCGGTGTCGTTACCGACCTGCGAGCGCGCACCGATATCGCCGGCCTGTATGTTGCCGGAGAGGCTTCCTGTACGGGTTTGCATGGCGCCAATCGGCTGGCCAGCAACTCGTTGCTTGAATGTCTGGTATTCGCCGAGGCGGCCGCCAAGGACATCGTTGAACAGTCGGATGGCGACCTACCGTCCCTGCCACCTTGGGACGCCAGTCGCGTCAGCGACCCCGACGAAGAAATCGTCATTTCGCATAATTGGGATGAACTGCGTCGCTTCATGTGGGACTACGTCGGAATTGTGCGTACCACCAAGCGTTTGCAACGCGCCCAAAATCGGATCCGCTTGCTGGTTCGCGAAATCGACGACTTCTACTCGCATTTTCGCGTGAGCCACGATTTGATCGAGTTGCGTAACCTCGTCGTCACCGCCGACCTGATCATTCGTTGCGCCCTACAACGCCGAGAAAGCCGCGGCCTGCACTTCAGCCGCAATTACCCGGAACTCCTCAAACACGCACGAAACACGGTACTCAGGCGCCGCCGGTCGCCAATTCGTCGACCGTGACCCGCCGCCAGCGTAACCAAAGACGAAGTTGCCGAAAATCGATCGCTGACATGCTGTCGGACAACAGCACCAAACGGTGAACACGGCTTCTTTCATCTCGAAACCGCAAAACGACCAGGCAATGAAAGACGGTGGTGTCCGGACACACGCTGACGACCGCTGAATCGCCAGCAGCGTAAGACACCCTTAAATCCCCACGTTCCCCCAAACGCAAGCCACAAACCCTCGTCGGTCGCAACGAGAAGCACAACGATAAAGTCACAAAGCCGACCAGAGCACCGCGCACGAGCACCGGCCACGGCAATATGCACACGCTGGCAACAGCCAGCATGTGCAAAAAAACCGACAACAACAAAAAAAGATTCGAACGGCGCAGTGAAATTCGTACCGGGAAACGCACAGCCCGCAGAAGCGATTAAAGACGCTTGAACGCGACCGTTGCGTTGGTACCACCGAAGCCGAAGGAGTTTGAAATCCCGGCGTCGATCTTGAGCGGTCGCGCCTCGTTGGCGCAGTAATCAAGATCGCAGGATTCGTCTTGATTGAAAATATTGATTGTTGGCGGCGAAATCTGGTGATGGATCGCCAACACCGTGAACAACGCCTCGATGCCGCCTGCCGCGCCCAGCAAGTGCCCGGTCATCGATTTCGTCGAATTCACCACCAGCTTTTTGGCATGCTCGCCAAAAGCGCGTTTGACCGCAATCGTTTCGGCCTTGTCGCCAAGGGGCGTCGAAGTACCATGCGCATTGACGTACTGAACATCCTGAACATCCAGCCGGGCATTACGCAGGGCGTTGGCCATGCAGCGTGCCGCGCCCTCGCCATCTTCACAAGGCGCGGTCATGTGGTTGGCATCGGCGCTCATGCCGAAACCCGCTAATTCGCAATAAATACGCGCGCCACGCGCTTTGGCGTGTTCATACTCCTCAAGGACCAAGACACCAGCACCTTCGCCAAGCACGAAACCGTCACGATCACGATCCCACGGTCGACTCGCCGTCTTGGGATCGTCATTCCGGGTCGAGAGTGCGCGAGGGGCGCAAAATCCTCCAAGCCCCAGTTTGGAGACACACGCTTCGGCGCCTCCGGCAATCATTACATCGGCATCGCCATATTCGATCAAACGGCCAGCATCGCCAATGCTGTGCGTTCCCGTCGAACACGCGCTAACCAAGGAGATGTTGGGGCCTTTATAGCCCTGCATGATCGACAGGTTTCCGGAAATCATGTTGATGATCGAACCGGGAACGAAGAATGGCGAAACTTTGCGCACACCTCCCGCGAGAAAATCGTCACAAGTATTTTCAATCATCGGCAGACCGCCAATCCCCGATCCGATCGACACCCCAACCCGCTCAGGCACAAACGAACCGGCGTCAAGTCCGGCATCCCGAATGGCCTGCAAACCGGCCGCCATGCCGTAATGGATAAAGATATCCATTCGACGGGCATCTTTCGGCGACAGGTATTGACCAATGTCAAAGCCTCTGACCTCACCACCGATACGTACCGGAAAAGTGGAAACGTCGAAGCGGGTAATGAGATCAATTCCCGACCGTCCGGCAAGTATGTTTTGCCAAGCCTCGTCGACGGAATTACCTACGGGGGAAACGATGCCAAGGCCAGTGATGACGACTCTGCGACGTGCCAACTTGAACTCCGCGGAATAAATGCGGAAGCCGAAGCTCCCATTTCGAAGTCACGCCCTGCCGAACAAGTACGTTCGAGACCTGCTTGCCGGGCGTTCCTGGGTCGGTTTTAGTTCTTGTGGGCGAGAACGTAGTCGATGGCTTGCTGAACCGTGGTGATCTTCTCGGCTTCGTCGTCCGGAATTTCACACTCGAATTCCTCCTCGAGCGCCATCACCAGTTCCACCGTATCGAGAGAATCGGCGCCAAGGTCGTCAACGAACGAAGATTCATTTTTGATGTCCGCTTCGTTAACGCCCAATTGCTCGGCAACGATTTTCTTGACACGCTGCTCAATATTTTCCATCGAAAAACTCCTTCCAAAAGTTCATGTGTAAAACAAAAAAGTGCGCCATTCTAACAAATCGCCCGAAACTTACAATTATTACACCGCGTTGTGACACCGGCTGCCGCGGAGAACCGACATCACCCCATGAACATCCCACCGTTGACGTGAATCGTGGTTCCCGTGATGTAGGCTGCCCCCGGTGACGCCAGAAATACCACGGCGGCGGCGATATCGTCAGGCACACCCAAACGTCCCAACGGAATGGCGGCGACCAATGAATCCTTTTGCTTGTCGTCGAGAGCCTGGGTCATGTCGGTATCGATCAGACCGGGCGCCACGCAATTGACGGTAATGTTGCGACTGGCGAGTTCGCGAGCCAACGAGCGGCTCATGCCAGTCACACCAGCCTTGGCAGCGCAATAATTGGCCTGACCAGGGTTGCCCGCATGCCCCACGACGGAGGTGACGTTGATGATCCGGCCACGACGCGCCTTCATCATGCCCCGCATCACCGCCTTGGAAAGCCGGAACACCGCTTTCAAATCGGTGTCGAGGACGGCATCCCACTCATCATCCTTCAGGCGCATGGACAAATTGTCGCGCGTAACACCCGCATTATTAACGAGAATAGTCACTGCGCCATGCGCTTTGTCGATACTGCCGATCAACGCATCGATCTGCAACGCCTCACGCACTTCCAACACCGCCCCCTCGCCCTTACAGTCCGCCGCGCCCAGGTACGCCGAGATCTTCGCCGCCCCATCCACATTGGTCGCTGTACCGATAACGGTCGCACCGCGACGTGCGAGCTCCAGGGCAATGGCCCGGCCGATGCCGCGAGAGGCGCCAGTGACGAGTGCTATTTCTCCGTCGAGCATGTCTCTTACTCCAGGCTGACCGCGGCGGTTTCGATTGCCGGCAAGTCGGTCAAGGCAACGCTCGCCAGTGAGCCGGCGCATCGCTTGGTCAGACCAGCCAGGACCTTACCCGGCCCGCATTCGACAACGGTCGCGACCCCCATACTGGCGATTTTTTGAATGATCTCCACCCAGCGGACCGGCGAATAGGCTTGCCGAACCAGCGCATCCTTGATCCGGGCGATATCCGACTCCACCGCGACATCGACATTGTTGATAACCGGAATCGACGGCGCGGAGAAACGCAACTCGGCCAAGCGAGCGGCCAGCTTGTCCGCAGCCGGACGGATCAACGACGAATGGAAAGGTGCCGAAACCGGCAGCAACAAGGCTCGCTTGGCACCGCGCGCCTTGCATGCCTCGCAAGCACGCTCAACCGCCGCCTTGCTGCCGGCGATGACCGTCTGCCCACCATTGAAATTGACCGGTTCGACCACCTCGCCAACGCGACCCGCCACCGCCTCGGAACACGCCTCGGCGATTTTTCCATCCTCAAGACCGATAATCGCCGCCATCGCGCCGGTCCCCACGGGCACGGCCTCCTGCATCGCCGCCGCCCGCAAGCGAACCAGTGGCACCGCGTCCTTGAAGGCGATGACTCCAGCGGCAACCAAGGCCGAATACTCGCCAAGGCTGTGTCCGGCCAGTATAGCGGGGGGACGACCACCTTTTTCCAGCCACAACCGATAAACGGCGACGCCGGCGGTCAACATCACCGGTTGTGTATTCACGGTCTGCGCCAACACCTCAGCTGGTCCTTCGGCCAACATCTGCCACAAATCGTCGCCCAATACAGCCGATGCCTCGTCAAAAGTCGCACGCACGACTGGCGAGTCGCCGTAGGCCGACATCATTCCGACCGACTGCGACCCTTGCCCCGGAAAAACAAACGCAAAAGCCATTTCCCCCTCCTACATTTACATTTCGACGACAACCGCGCCCCAGGTGAAACCGCCGCCGACCCCTTCAAGCAACACTTTTTGCCCGGACCGGACTCTGCCGTCGCGCACCGCCTCATCAAGCGCCAAGGGAACCGACGCCGCGGACGTGTTGCCGTGCCGGTCGACGGTGACAATCACCTTGTCCATTGGCATCTTCACTTTTCGAGCGGTTGCCTCAAGAATGCGAATATTGGCCTGGTGCGGAATCAACCAGTCAACTTCAGAGGATGCGATACCGGCGGCGTCGCAGCACTCGGCTGCCACCTCGGACAAAACACGGACGGCGAATTTAAAGACCGCCTGTCCGTCCATGCGCAAGAAAGGGTCGCCAGTCACCTTTCCGCCGCAAACGCTACCCGGCACCGACAGAATCCCATGGTGAGCGCCATCGGCATGTAAAGCGGTGGACAGAATCCCCGGGGTGTCCGACGCCTCGACGATCACCGCGCCAGCCCCATCGCCGAACAGCACACAAGTCCCACGATCATTCCAGTCCAGAATTCGCGAAAACACCTCGGCGCCGACTACCAACGCTCGCCGATGACTGCCCGATCGAATGAATTTTTCCGCTATCGTCAAAGCGAAAACAAAACCACTGCACACCGCTTGCACGTCAAATGCCGTCGCACCATGATTGCCCAGCTTTCCTTGCAACAAACAGGCGGTGCTGGGAAAAATGAAGTCCGGCGTCGACGTGGCGACAATGATCAGATCCAGGTCCGACGCCTGCAGACCGGCCGCATCCAGCGCCCGACGGCTTGCCTCAAACCCTAGATCGCTGGCCGTCTGCCCGGTATCGGCAAGATGGCGGAACCGGATACCGGTCCGACCGCGAATCCAATCATCGTTGGTATCGATGCCACGGCGAGCCAGATCGTCGTTACTGACGGGCGCCCCAGGCAAGAAACTACCGGTACCGGTAATACGGGAGAACATACTATGCGGTCTCCTGAATCGGTTGTAACTGCGCAAAACGCTCGCTGATGCGCGCCAAAACACCGCTCCGGACCTCGTCAGCAGCACGTTGCAAAGCACGCGCAAAAGCCAGAACATCGGCTGAACCATGGCTTTTGACGACAACACCCCGCAAGCCGAGCAAGGCGGCGCCGTTGTACTGCCGATGATCAACGCGACGCTTGAAGTGATTGAGTACCGGCAAGGCGACCAATGCAGCCATTTTGGTGAACAAATTGCGGCGAAATTCCTGCCGGAGGAAAGTGGCGAGCAGTTGTGCCAATCCCTCCGATGATTTCAAGGCGACATTCCCGACGAAGCCATCGCAAACGATCACGTCGGCAGCGCCTTTGTAAAGACCGTCACCTTCGACATTGCCGACAAAATTCAAACCGGAATCCCAAAGCAACTCGGCAGCCCGCTTGACCACCTCGTTACCCTTGATCTCCTCCTCGCCGATGTTCAAGATACCGACCGTTGGCCTCTCGACATGCTCGATCGCCGCCACCAGCGATGCCCCCATGAGTCCGAACTGTAACAAATGCTCCGGGCTGCAATCGACATTGGCCCCAAGATCCAAGACATGCGCATGTCCTTTCAAGGTCGGCAGAATACCGCAGATCGCCGGGCGATCAATCCCGGGCAGCATTTTGAGAACAAAGCGGGAAATCGCCATCAATGCCCCGGTATTTCCCGCTGACACGCAGGCATCTGCCTCGCCGTCCTTGACCAGATTGATCGCCACGCGCATCGAGGAGTCTTTTTTCGTCCGTAGCGTGAGTGCTGGTGACTCGTCCATGGTCACCACTTCGCTAGCATGCCGAACGAGCACCCGCGGATCGGCGCGATCGGCAAGCAACGGCAGCAGACGATCCGTCAAACCAACCAAAATCACGCGCACGTCCGGGAAAGCGCGCACAAAATCAAGCGCCGCCGGAACGGTCACGTGCGGGCCGTGATCGCCGCCCATACAGTCAATGGCAACGGTAATAGTCATCCGATGGCAGACAAACGAAAAGGCAGGCAGTTTACCGCCACGGGAAAACTGCCTGCCCAATCAGAGAAATATCACTCAGCCGCGCTCTTGACGACTTTCTTGCCGCGATAAAACCCCGATGGACTCACGTGATGCCGCAAGTGCACTTCACCGGTTGTCGGCTCGACCGCCAACGGCAGACTACCAAGAAAATCGTGCGCGCGATGCATGCCGCGCTTGGAGGGGGATTTTTTGTTTTGCTGAACAGCCATGACTCACTCCTGAAATCAAACTCGTTACGCCTTGCCACGAAGGCCGGCCAATACTGAAAAAGGCGATTCTTTCGCCAAATCGCACCCGGACCCAGACAATGAACACTGCTTGTGCCGCGGCGCCGGTGGCAGCGAAAGCAGAATTTCGTCCTCGATCAACTCCTCGACATCAAGATCTTTTTTGGCAAAAAGAAAATCCTTGGAATCGTCCTCCAACTCATCTTGTGTTATATCACCGTCACCATCGACGAACTCCAGTACGCTACGCAAGTCGAGAGGGTACTCAAGCGGCTCGAGACAGCGCTGACAACGCAAGGACAAGAAACCGCCCACCTCCATCACTATTTGCGACCGACCGCGACTGCCTATCCCACCGTTTATCCGATAGACCAACAAACCCGTGGAATTCGTCAACAAATCATGCAATCGCGTCAACGCGCCAACCTGAAGCTCGCCTTGCAGCAAACCTCTTTCATGTCCAAAACTCAGACTATCAATAAGCACGCGCCGCGACATAAGGGGCGCATGATATTATTTTCGGCTTTTGAAGTCAAAGCAGCCTCTCGGTTGCGAACGATGCTTTCCCCTCTTTTTATTTTTTATTGATTTATTCGACCCGTAAGACCTTCGATGAGCACCCCTACTTTGATTCTGGCGTCCACCTCGCCCTTCCGGCGAGAACTTCTCTCTCGCCTCGGGTTGCCATTCGTTGCGGCCAATCCCCGCGTGGATGAAACATCGCAAGAAGGCGAAGTACCGGAGATGCTGGCCTTGCGACTGGCCGAAGCAAAGGCCCGTGCGGTCGCCGACGCGTACCCACATGCCTTGATCATTGGTAGCGATCAGGTGGCCTGTCTTGACGGCAGGCTATTTGGCAAACCGGAAACCCATGAAAATGCGATCCACCAACTTCGAGCGATGCGCGGGCGCCGCGTCAACTTTTTCACCGCTTTATGCCTACTCAACGCCGAAGCGAATCGCGTCCATTTGCGCGGCGTTCCAACTCAAGTCACCTTTCGCGATCTGTCAGACCAAGAAATCGAACGCTATCTGCGTACCGAACAACCATACAACTGCGCGGGCAGCGCAAAATCCGAGGGGTTGGGTATCGCATTGATCGCCCGCATCGACGGTGAAGATCCAAACGCTCTGATCGGACTGCCGTTGATCGCGCTTTGCGAGTTTTTGCGCCTCGAAAGCATTCCCGTTCCCTGATCGCCATCGTCCGCTTCGCTGTCACACATCCGATGAACAAAGGCACACTGTATCTGATCCCGGTCCCTTTGGGCGCCGGTCCAGCCATGGCGGTATTGCCGGCGACGGTTTGTGTGCGCGCTAAAAGCTTGACACACTTCGTCGCCGAAAATGCCAAGTCGGCGCGCGCCGTTCTGAAGTCGCTATCGACTGACACACCGTTGCAAAAGATCGAAATCCGGGAACTCAACAACCAGACGCCAAACGGTGCATTGCTGGAATTACTGTCACCCCTTCGCCAGGGAACGAATGTGGGGTTGCTGTCAGAAGCCGGTTGTCCGGCGGTGGCCGACCCGGGCAGCGCCTTGGTTGCACTGGCTCACCACGAGGGAATACGCGTCGTTCCGCTTGTCGGACCTTCTTCCATTCTGTTGGCTTTAATGGCTTCCGGACTCAACGGACAAAGTTTCACCTTTCACGGCTACCTGCCGACCGAGGCAACAGCGCGGGAGAAGTGCTTGCACGATCTGGAAAAGAGTTCACGGCAGGAGCGGCGCACGCAGATTTTCATCGAAACGCCCTACCGTAACCGGCAACTGCTCGACGCCCTGCTAAAAACCTGTTCGCCGACAACGACGGTTTGCGTCGCCACTGACCTGACACTGGATAGCGAACAAATTCGCTCGCGTCCAGTGGCCGAATGGCGCCGACTCGCGCTACCCGACATCAATCGCCGGCCAACGGTTTTTCTGCTACAAGCCTAATATCAACAAACCATCAGCGGATTGAAAATTTCCCGAAGTCAAACAACGAACTTGCCGTACCTTGTCCGCCACCCGCTCGCAAACGTTTGGCAAAACGTTCGGCGATGTTTTCCTTGATCGTGTAATCAACCACTCGGTCCGCCTTGATCACGTCACGCGCCACCGAGCCAACAGTGCCCAAACCGTCAGCCAGCCCTAATTGAACACTTTGCGCGCCAGTCCACATCAGACCGGAGAACATGTCCGGTATTTCTTTCAAGCGGTCGCTCCTACCGCGCCGCACCACGTCGATAAATTGCTGGTGGATTTCGCGAAGTAGCACCTGTGCATGCGCTCTTTGCTTCACGTCCTGCGGCGAGAACGGATCAAGAAAACCCTTGTTTTCGCCGGCCGTCAGCAAACGCCGTTCCACCCCCAATTTTTCCATTGTCCCCGTAAAACCAAAACCGTCCATCAACACGCCAATAGACCCGACGATACTGGCCTTATCGACAAAGATTTTGTCTGCCGCCACGGCAATATAGTAGCCGCCGGACGCACACAAATCCTCGACGACGACGTAAAGGGGAATTTGCGGGTGTTTGGTGCGCAAGCGACGGATTTCGTCATGCACGATGCCTGCCTGCACCGGGCTACCGCCAGGGCTATTGACCTGCAATATCACGCCAGCGGTTTTTTTGTCTTCAAAAGCCGCCTGCAACGCCTCGCCGATATTTTGCGCACTCGCTTCGCCGCTCGACTCTATGGTGCCATGCAAACGCACCAGCGCCGTATGGCGCCCTCCATCAGCCAGTTGATCGGAGTCATCCCAATCGACGACCATGATCAGCACCACGACGAAATAGATCAACGCGGACAGTTTGAAGAATACCCCCCACCGTCTTCTGGCTCGCTGCTCGTTCAGCGAGGCAAAAGCAATCCTCTCCAATAACTGTCGCTCCCAGGCGGGTTGACCTGGGTTCTCGTCACCTGCTTTCTCTTCGGAGGAATTCAATTGTCTTGCTCTCGTCCAATAAATATACGATCCCGCCTTGCTCTTCAACAGGTAGCGGTATTAAGCCGTTGCCATGGCAACGACCCGCCAGGCAGCGACCATTTTCAGGCGAATAAAGAGCGCCATGCGTGGCGCAGATCAAGTATACCTTTGAATCGTCGAAAAACTCCGTCTCTTGCCAGTCAAGCTCGACCGGCACGTGTCCGCAGCGATTGAGGTACGCGAATACTCTGCCTCGAAAACGGACAGCGAACGCGGACTGTCCGCCGCCTTCGACGCCAGCAGAGAAGCGAACACCCCGCCCGCCGTCAAGCAATTCATCCGAGAAGCAAATTCGCCGCCTCGTCGTCAAACCAGAAGGCCCACCTCATCAAATGGACAAGACCCGCGCGAAACGTACACCCGCCTAGTTTTGCCGCTTCCCGAAACGCGTAGAGAAAGACAAATCCACGTAACGCCGGGCCCCGGTCTGACTGGATGGCTGGAAATAATCGCCCAAAGAGCAAGGCATCGCCGCTAGGCGAACGGGTCGTTGCGCAAACCGCCGAGGGCAAAAAAAGTCCGCATGTCGTTCAAATCGCGGCGGTAGCGCGGTCGTAGCGCTTTATACATGCCGGCGATGCGGTCACGAAGAGCGATGGGCAACGGCTTGTCCTCCGTCTTCACGATGACTAGAAACGGCACCTTGAATGTGGATTCGACTTTGACGGCCTGTGAAAAATAACGATCGACCAGCGAGTCAAAGTCCTCTTTCAGGAATGCCGCCCGTAGAGAGCGCTCGTAATCCAGGGAAAAAAGATGCGGTTGGTGCTGCGAGTTCATGTACGCGAAGAAAATCACCGACTTTAGTGACTTAAGCCGGCCAAAGTCGGTCAGGTACACCGCCCCTCCAGGCTTTAGAACGCGACGAATCTCGGCGAAACAGTCGTCCAGATGCTTAAGAGTGGGCAAATGATGCAAAGCCATGGTGCTGATCACGGCATCGACACTGCCATCGCCGATATTTTCCAGGCGCGTGATATCGCCTTGAGAGAAACCGACATTGCTCAAACCGAGTGTACGCACATGCCGCTCTGCGTCCTCAAGCATTCTATCTGACAGATCCACACCCTTGAATTTGGTCTCAGGATTGAACTGCGCGATCTGCGCAAGTTGAGTTGCCGGCCCGCACCCAAGGTCAAGAACCGACCGACACCCTTGTATGACCTGCGTAATGTGCGCCGAATGAAACAGGTAGGATGAAGCCATGATGCCGTCTATCCGACCGGCTTCCGCATAAGCCGCGACCTGTTGCGGGTCGTCCATGACCAAATCGGGCTCTGGTTCACGCGGCAAACTCCGCGCAACCAGCAACTCACGTAGAAATGTCGGAATTAAGGCTGGATTCGGCATCGCTTCTTTATAGACAAAAAAAACCCGCTTGACAAGCAAGCGGGCTTTTTTACTTTCGAGGGCAAGCCCTCCTTGGCGATTTTTTTCTTAAGCCGCCTTGCGCTTCCGTCCCGAGGAAGCCATGCCCAGCAGGCCGATACCCAGCAGGGCCAGCACGCTCGGCTCGGGAACAGTCTTGCCACGCAGGTCCGCGGAACCCGCCAAGCACCAGTCGCCCTCGACAGCGGTGCCGTTAAAGCAACGCGACTGGTCGTCATTGGGGTTCAGCACGAAGTTGTTGGCCGAAGTGGTCAACACGATGTCGGCAAACCCACCATCACCATCGCCAACAGTGTTGGCGTTCAGGAACTGCTGGACGTCAGCCAAGCCGGTGCCCGCCGAGGTATTGACATCCAGCAAACCGTTACCGGAGAAGGACAGCGTGTTACCCGTCAGATTTCCGTTAGCGGTCAGTGTGTTCGCCGAACCGAACATTCCGTGCCCATCAAGGGTCGCCCACAGTGTGCCGCCTTGAATCAGCGTCAAATTCGTGGCCGAGGACTGGTTGAGCAGATTGAAGTTGGCGAGCTTGTAAACCAAGACCGTACCGCCAGTGAAGTCGGTATGGCTACCCGAGAAGTTCGTGGTCGTGTAGTCCTTGAAAAAGAAAAAGAGCTTGTCGCCGCCAGCGTAATTAATGTTGCCATTAACGGTGTTGACCACGCCATAACCCATGATCTTCTGGCCATTGCCGGTAACGGTGGTTTCAGCCAGGGTCGTGGTTTCCAGATGGGTACCGAACGAACCGAAGTCGACACCACCCACAACGACTGCGGAAGCAGCGCCGGAAGCCAGCATTCCCAAGCCGCAAATGGCGGAAGCTAGAATTTTTGTCTTCATCACAAATGTCCTTTAGTGAAATAAAAGATAGTCCGTTGAACTTTGCGACGTTATTTGATGAAACGTTTCGTCGGACTCGACAGAAATAAAGCATGTAACGTGCCAGAATTTATTTTCATTTATAAATCAATATTTTTTTCCAGAAACACACTTTACTCAACATCGATGTGTAAATTTTCCCGACACCCCCGCAAAACTTCTTGAGCGCGAATTATGACACATTCGGGGACGGCCGAGCCTCGCATCCAGGCGGTTGAAACACTCCGGCTTTCAAGGAGATCTATGTGGCCTTGGATTCAAAAGTTCAAACTTGATTTCACGGTAACGAACTCTCGTGGGCGAGCCGCCATGGTTCGAGGCAAGGAAGATCGTGGCGCTCCGAATGCCGCCAACGCGCCGAGAGCCACCAGCACCAGGAGCAGCGTCGAAGGTGACGGCAGCGCCCGAAACGCGGCGTCGGCAAGCAGGCGATGCCCTTGGGTGGTTGGGTGTATCGAGTCCCAGAAGAGGTATCTGTCGCCATTGACGGCGGAGGGATCGGTAATCAACGGTACCGTCACGTTATCGAACCCAAACGCCGAGGGGGCGTTCTCGACGGCATTGACCAGGCCGAACATGTCGACGGTATAGAGATCGGCCTGAAACGCAGGATCGCTCATCAGCGTCGCCAGCAAAGCGCTTAATTGACGATTGAAATCGACGGTGAGCACGGACAGCAGCGACCGGATACCCGGCGGGAGAGCCGGATCGGCGAAGTAGGGTGCGCTGCTGGCATCGATCTGATTTGGCAATAGAACGCGCCGGGCGCCGTTCCGGTCAATCATCCGCAATTCCGATGCCAACTCGTCGATTGCTCGCGAAACCATTTCCAGACCGGTGATGAGGTGTCCGGTGAGCGCCGCCTGCAACAAGTTTTGCGACCCGGCCCAAAACAGAACCAATTGGTCAGCACCGAAACCCGTCGGATTCGCGGCCATAAATTGCTGAATTTGCTTGCCGGTATCGGAGACGAATTGCGTTTGCCCTGGAATGGCGATCGACGGCCTCAGGCGCGTGCCTTGCCCGATGGCTGAACCGGCATAGGCGTAACCCGTGCCCGCCACGTCGCTCTGGCTGGCCGTCGGGTCGGCAATCCGAAGCGTTTGAGCCAAATAGTCGACCCAGATCGGTCCATTCGACAGCCGGCCAGCATAATAAGGCGGCGGTGGGTCCGGGATCAGCCCGCCATTATGGCTATCCGCATGGACGTTGCCGACATCGGACAGACTGTCGCCAAAAACGACCAGTTGCCCTGCCCGCGGCCCGGTGGAAAAAAACACCACGACAAGGAACAGGAAAAACCGTTTGATGCGTTTCATACTCGCCCCCTTCTGGTTTATGGCTCCTTCGACACCTCGACCGGCGGGCGACTATGCGCCGGTCACTCTGCTTGCGGGAAAACGCGCGGCGAAACGGCTGCCGACACCCGGCGTGCTCTTGATGTCGAGGTGAACCTGGTGACGACCGAGCGAATGTTTGACAATGGCCAATCCCAGACCGGTTCCGCCCGCATCGCGGGAACGTCCGCGATCGACGCGGTAGAAACGTTCGGTGAGGCGTGGAATGTGTTTCGGATCGATGCCGATGCCGGTATCCTGCACGGCGAACTCGGCGCCCCGCGCATCCGCGCGCCAACTGATGGTCACCGTGCCACCTGCGGGAGTATAGCGCACGGCGTTGGCCACCAGATTGGTGAAAGCGCTGACCAACTCCGTTTCCGAACCGCGCAAATCCACTTGCCCGTCCGCTTCGATGACGATGCGATGGCGTCCGGCGGACAGGGATTCGGCGTCGCGACGCAGCTTGTCGACCACGTTCGCCATATCGACGACGGCGTCTTCCGGCGGCGGCGCCGATTCGATTGACGACAGGGCGAGAAGATCCTGCATGATCGATTGCATGCGCGCGGATTGCTCGGACATCATCTCCAGATAACGACGCTGCTCTTCGCCGTCGAGATCGATTTCGAGCAGGGTTTCGAGGAAACCGGCCAAAACGGTGAGCGGGGTGCGCAATTCATGCGAGACGTTGGCGACAAAGTCGCGGCGCATGCGATCCAGCAGATCGGCCTGGGTCACGTCCTTGATCTGCATCAGCCAGCGGTTGTCGGCGCAGGGAATCACGTGAATGGACAGGACCAGATCGATGTTGCGCTCGGAACGCATGCTTAGGGGGCGGACAAAATCGGCGGCTTGCAAATAGGCCAGGAACTCGGGCTGGCGGACAAGATCGCCAATCGGCTGGCCGCGATCGATTCGCGCCAGCACCCCAAGCTGACTCTCGGCCTTGGTGTTGCAAAACAACAGGCGATATTGCTGGTCCAATAGCACGACGCCGTCGGTCAGCGCCTGGACGGCGGCGATCAGCATGTCGCGGTGGCAATCGTGGTCGGCGAACGGGCCGCGCGATGGCTTTTCTTGCCCGTCACGCCCTGTAAGGCATTCAAAAACGCCATCCCGGGCGTTACCGTCATTCAGGCGGTCATCAACCCGACGTTTTCCAAACCCGCGCCTCATTCGAGGAAAGTTCCGCCCGTGCAGCAGAATTTGCAGCACGAGAGCGGCACAGAAAACCGCCCAGCCTGCCTCGGGAAAAACGAAAATTCCTGCCGGCAATGCCACGCCCGCTGCCAGGATCGCCACGACAACCGTCCGGTAAAGGTTTGATCGCACCCTTTCAGGCGCCTTTGAATCGATAACCCGTGCCGCGCACCGTTTCCACCCGCTCGTGATTGCCGGACGGTTCGAGTGCCGAGCGCAGTCGGCGGATATGCACATCGACGGTGCGCTCTTCGATGAAAACGTGGTCACCCCACACCTCGTCGAGCAGTTGCGCGCGGCTATAGACGCGCTCGGCGTGGGTCATGAAAAAAAACAACAAACGAAATTCGGTCGGTCCCAGTTCGACGGGCTGACCGGCAGCCAGGACGCGGTGCGTCGCCGGATTCAGCCGCAGGGTGCCAATTTCGACCGCCTTGTCCGCCAGATGCGGCGCGCGGCGGCGCAGGACGGCGCGAACGCGGGCCACCAGTTCCCTCGGCGAAAACGGCTTGGTGATATAGTCGTCCGCCCCGGCTTCCAGCCCCTGGACCTTGTCTTCCTCACCGACCCGTGCGGTGAGCATGATGATCGGCAATTCGCGGGTCCGGTCGTCGGCGCGCAGCTTCTTGGCCAGACCCACACCGGATTGCCCAGGCAGCATCCAGTCGAGCACCAGCAAATCGGGCAAGACACCGCGAATGGCGGACTCGGCTTCCTCGGCGGTTCCCGCGCGTTCCACCGTGAAACCGGCGTGCCGGAGATTGACGGCCACCAGTTCCAGAATCGCCGGTTCGTCTTCAACGACAAGAATCGTGGTGCTCACGCCGGCTCCTTTTCAGTCTCCGATTTGTCAATTTCCTTGCCTCCCGATGGAGAATGTCGCGCCCATCGCCAATGAACTCCGGCGCCCAGCGCCGTGTCGACCGTGCCGCCGACCGATGCCACGTCAGCCACAATCATGTCACACTTGACCAACGGGAATGTAGCGGCCGAGAAGGGCGAGCGCGATGATCCGCTTCCGTGGGATACAAGGCATGCGAGAGGAATCGACCGCGGCACTCGTGCGCGCGCTCGGGAGCGTGTCGTTGAAGAAGGCACAAAAGCCGTCGACATGAACATCCTCTTTGTTCATCAGAACTTTCCCGGTCAGTATCGGCATCTGGCGCGCTATCTGGCGACCATTCCCGGCCATCGGGTCGTTTTCATCACGCAACGCGAGAGTGCCGGCTTGCCGGGGGACCAGACCGTCGTTTATCGGCCGCTACGCCAAATCACGCCACACTGGCACCGTTGTTTGCGCGACACCGAGGCCGGGATCTTGACTGCCCAGGCGGTGGCGCGCGTGGCACTGCAACTCAAGAAATCGGGGTTTGTTCCCGACGTGATGATCGGGCACAACGGTTGGGGCGAAATCTGGTATCTGAAGGATGTCTTTCCCCAAACGCCCCTGCTCGGCTACTTCGAATTCCCTGGCGACGCGTTTATCCGACGTCCGCCAAGATTTTTGTAGAGCTGCACGGCGGCGACCATGTTTTTGCTCCAGATGGCGATCACCGCGCTTTCGGCGTTCAATTCGCTGGCCTGCGCGGCGATGACGTTGAGCGCGTTGGCGGTTCCGGCGCGGTACTGGTTTTCGGCAATCGCCCGGGCCTTGCCGGCGGCCACGAGAGCCGCTTGCTGCGAGGCGCTTTCCTCGGCCAGCCGCCGCGTCGCCACCAGGTTGTCCTCGATTTCCTGGAACGCCGTCAGCACGGTTTGCCGGTAGCTGGCGACCGCCTGCTCATAAACCGCTTCCGCTTGCGACACCGCCGCCGAGCGGGCGCCGCCATCGAAAAGGGTCAGGGCGAGTGTCGGCCCGAGCGACCAGAAACGCGCCGGAGCGCTGAGCAGATTGGCCAGTTGGCTGCGGCGATAGCCGCCATCGGCGCTCAGGTCGAGGGCGGGAAAATAAGCGGCCCGCGCCACGCCGATTTGCGCGTTTGCCGCCGCCATCTGGCGTTCCGCCGAATAAATGTCGTAGCGACTTTCCAGCGCGACGGCGGGCACGAGGGTCGGCGCCGGCGGCACCGGCGGCAAGGCCGCCGCGTCCCTTGCCTCGGGAATGCTCAGGGCCGACGGCGGCTGGCCGATCAGCGTGGCGATCGCGTGCTCGGTTTGCGCGCGCAGCAGTTGCACGTCGGCCAGTTGGCCGCGGGTGGCGTTCAGTTGTGTTTCGGCTTGTGCCACGTCCAGCGACGAGGCGACGCCGGCGTCACGCCGGTTACGGGTCAGTTCGAGAAAACGCTGATAGGCGGCCAAGGTGCGGGTCAGCAGACGCTGCTGGGCATCGGCGGCGCGCAACTGAAAGTAGCTCTGCGCCAGCAGCGCCACGGCGCTCAGCCGGACCGCGCCGACAACGCCTTCGCTGGCCTGTAGTTTGGCGCCGGCGGCATCGACCCCGCCCCGCACCCGGCCCCACAAATCGATCTCCCACGCCGCCTGGGCGGAGAGCGTGTATGCCGTGCTCACCGTCGACGTCGATGCCGCCGAACCGCTGGCGGCGGTGCCGCTCCCCGAGCGACTGGCGGCGGCGGACGCGCCAAGCGTCGGAAAGAGTCCGGCACGCGCGCTGTTCAACGCCGCGTGCGCGGCCTTGTACTGGGCTTCGGCGAGCTTGACGTTCTGATTGTCGACGATCAGTTGTTCGACCAACGCGTCGAGGGCCGGATCGGCAAAAACCCGCCACCACTTTTCCGGCTCGCGCAGCTCGCCGGTCGCCAGCCGCCACGGCCCCTCCTCCTTGTAGCCAGCCAGACCGTCCACCGTCGGGCGAGAATACTCGGGCGCCAGACCGCACGCGGTCAGGGCAATGGAGACAATGAAGGCGATTGACAACGGAATCGGCAGGCCACGACGTTGCATGATCAGTCTCTCCTCGGGGTTTACCCGGTCGGCGCCAGGGTGGGCGGCACAAGCGGGCGGCGGCGAGCGAAGCGGCTCCGCAGGCGATCCAGCGCCACATAGACCACCGGCGTGGTGTAGAGGGTCAGCACTTGGCTGAACAGAAGGCCGCCGACGATGGATATCCCGAGCGGATTGCGCAATTCGGCGCCGTCACCGCTACCGATGGCCAGCGGCACGGCGCCGAAAACGGCGGCCATGGTCGTCATCATGATCGGCCGGAAACGGATCAGGCACGCACGGTAGATGGCGTCGCCGGCGCCAACGCCGAGGCGCCGCTGCCGTTCGATGGCGAAATCGATCATGATGATGGCGTTCTTCTTGACGATACCGATCAATAGCAACACACCGATCAGGGCGATGACGCTGAACTCGGAATCGAAGGCCATCAACGCCAGCAAGGCGCCGACGCCGGCCGACGGCAAGGTGGAAAGAATGGTCAAGGGGTGGATCAGGCTCTCGTACAACACGCCGAGCACGAGGTAGATGGTCACGATCGCCGCCACGATCAACAGCGGCTGATTCGCCAGCGACTGTTGAAACGCCTTGGCCGTTCCCTGAAAACTGCCGTGCACCGCTGTCGGCACGCCGGCCTCGGCGATGGCGCGGTCAATCGCCGAGGCCGCCTGACCGAGAGCGACACCGGGCGCGAGATTGAAGCTGATGGTAGACGCCGGAAATCCGCCCTGGTGATTGACGGCGAGCGGCGTGCCGGTGGTTTCCTGGCGGGCGAAGGCGTACAGCGGCACCTGACCGCCGCTCGACGACGTGAAACGCAGGCTCTTGAACGTCTCGGGGTTTTCGAGAAAGGCCGGCGCCAGCCCCATGACCACTCGGTACTGGTTGAGCGGGTTGTAGATAGTGGCGATCTGGCGTTGCCCGAAGGCATCGCCAAGCGTCGCGTCGATGTCGCGCATGGACAGCCCCAGCCGCGACGCCGCATCGCGGTCGACCACCAGGGAGGTTTGCAAGCCCTTATCCTGCTGATCGGTATTGACGTCAACCAGTTGCGGTATTTGCGACAGTGCCCGCCGCACCGGCGGCTCCCACTTGCGCAGATCCTCCAGATCGTCGCCCTGGAGCGTGTATTGAAACTCGGCGTTGCTCTGCCTGCCGCCGATCCGCACGTCCTGGGCCGCCACCAGGAACAGACTGGCGCCGGGCTCGTGCGCCAGCTTGCCGCGCAGACGCCCGATCACCTTGCCGATCGGCAGTTGTCGCTGGGCGAGCGGTTTGAGGGAAATGAACAGGTTGCCGGTATTGCGTTGGCCACCGCCGGTGAAACCGACCACCGATTCGACGGCCGGGTCGTCGCGGACGATGTTCATGAAGGACTTGAGTTTCTTTTCCATGGCCTGAAAGGAAATGCTCTGGTCGGCCTGAATGTTGCCCATGATGCGGCCAGTGTCCTGTTGCGGGAAAAACCCTTTCTTGATGGTGCCGTAGAGATAGACATTCAGGCCGATGGCGAGCATCAGCAACAGCAGCATCAGCGGACCGTGCCGCAAGGACCAGGCCAGGCTGCGACGGTAGCCGCGCGACAGACGCCGCAGGATGGCCGTCGCGCCGCGCGACCAACGGCCGGTTCTGGGTTTTTCGCCGGCCGGCGGGCGTAACAGATGCGCGGCCATGGTCGGGGTCAGGGTCAGCGACACCACCATCGATACCAGAATGGCCGCCGACAGCGTGACGGCGAATTCGCGGAACAGACGGCCGACAATACCGCCCATCAGCAGTACCGGAATGAACACCGCAATCAGCGACAGGCTGATCGAGACCACGGTGAAGCCGATTTCCCGAGCGCCGCGCAAGGCGGCTTGCAACGGAGTATCGCCGGCCTCGAGGTGGCGGACGATGTTTTCCAGCACGACGATGGCGTCGTCGACGACAAAGCCAGTGGCGACGGTCAACGCCATCAACGACAGATTGTTCAGGCTGTAGCCGCAGAGATACATGACGCCGAAGGTGCCCAGCAACGATACCGGCACGGCCACGCTGGGAATGGCCGCCGCCCGCGGCCGGCGCAGGAAGAGGAAGACGACGAGCAGCACCAGCGCCACCGAAATCGTCAGCGTCCGCTCAACCTCGCGCAACGAACCGCGAATGGTCGGGGTGCGGTCCATGACCACGCCCAGATCGATCGCCGATGGAATCGTGGCTCGCAGATGGGGCAAAAGCCCGCGCACCCGGTCCACGGTGGCGATGATGTTGGCGCCCGGCGAACGAAAAAGGATGAGCAGCACCGCCGCCTTGCCGTTGGCGGCGCCGTAGTTGCGAACGTCCTGCACCGAATCGCTGACCTCGGCGACGTCGCCCAGGCGAACCCCGGCGTTGTTCTGGTAGCGAAGAATCAGCGGCCGGTAGTCGGCGGCGGTTCGCGCCTGATCGTTGGTGCCGATCTGCCAGTAGCGGTCGCCCGCCTCGACCGAACCGAGCGGCCGGTTGGCATTGGTGCCGACGATGGCGCCGCGAACGTTTTCAAGGCCCAGCCCGGTGCTCGACAAGCGGTTGGGATCGATATCGACCCGTACCGCCGGCAAGGCGCCGCCGCCGATGGTGACCTGCCCGATACCCTCCACCTGCGACAGCCGTTGGGCGAGAATCGTCGACGCGGCGTCGTACATCTGCCCGCGCGACAGACTGTCCGAGGTCAGCGCCAGGATCATGATCGGCGAATCCGCCGGGTTCACCTTGCGATAGGTGGGGTTGTTGGGCAGGCTCGTCGGCAACAGCGTCCGGGCGCCGTTGATCGCCGCCTGCACGTCGCGGGCGGCGCCATCGATGTTGCGGTCGAGATCGAACTGTATGGTGATTCGCGAACTGCCGAGTGAACTCGACGAGGTGATTTCGGTCACTCCGGCGATGCGGCCCAAGGCCCGCTCCAGCGGCGTGGCCACCGTGGCGGCCATGGTCTCGGGGCTGGCGCCGGGCAGCGCCGCCTGCACGGAGATGGTCGGGAAATCGACCTGCGGCAGGGGCGAGACCGGCAGCAGGAAAAAACCGATGATCCCGGCGAGAATCACGCCGAGCGTCACCAGCGCGGTGGCCACCGGCCGGTGGATGAAAGGCGCCGAGAAATTCATCGTCGGCGCCCTGCCCGCGAACGGCGCCTCGCCGCGTCACGCATGATTTTTCGCCAATCGGCGCGCCAGACGGTCGAAGGCGAGATAAATCACCGGCGTGGTAAACAGCGTCAGCACCTGGCTCAGCAGCAGTCCGCCAACCAGGGCATAGCCCAACGGCTGGCGCAATTCGGCGCCGAAGCCGCCGCCAAGCATCAGCGGCACGGCGCCGAGCAAGGCGGACATCGTGGTCATCAGAATGGGGCGAAAACGCAGCAGACAGGCCTGGAAAATGGCTTCACGGGGCGGCAGTCCCTGGTTGCGCTCGGCATCGAGAGCGAAGTCGATCATCATGATGGCGTTTTTCTTGACGATGCCGATCAGCAGCACGATACCGATGATCCCGATCACGTCCAGCCCCGAGCCGGTGACCCACAGCGCGAGCAGCGCGCCGACGCCGGCCGAGGGCAAGGTGGACAGGATGGTGATCGGGTGAATGTAGCTTTCGTAGAGCACGCCAAGCACGATATAGACCGTGACGATGGCGGCGACGATCAGCAGCAAGGTGTTGGTCAGGGACGACTGGAACGCCTGCGCCGCGCCCTGGAAGCTGGTTTCGATAGCGGCGGGAAGGGCCAGGTCCTTTTCGATGGCGCGGATGGCGTTCACCGCTTCGCCAAGCGAGGCGCCGGGCGCCAGATTGAAGGAAATCGTCGCGGCGGGAAACTGGCCGACATGGTTGATCGCCAGCGCGGTTGGCCGCTCGACCACCGTGGCGAGGGTAGCCAGCGGCACTTGCTGTCCGCCGGCGGCGGGAATGTAGATCGCGCTCAAGGCCGCCGGTCCAACCCTGAAATCCGGATGGGTTTCAAGAACCACGCGATATTGGTTCGATTGCGTGAAGATGGTCGAAATCAGGCGCTGGCCGAACGCATCGTACAAGGCGTTGTCGATCGAGGCCACGGAAACGCCGAGCTTGCCGGCGGCGTCACGGTCGATGGCGATGAACGCCTGTAGCCCCTGATCCTGGAGATCGGAGGCGACATCGGCCAGCGCGCTCGCCTGTCGCAGGCGTTCGACGAGCCGCGGCACCCACTGGCTGAGCAGCGCGATGTCCGGCGTCGACAGCATGAACTGGTACTGGGTCCGCGAGACCTGCCCTTCGACGGTCAAATCCTGGATCGGCTGCATGTAGAGGCGGATGCCGGCCACCTGGCGCGCGCGGTCGTTCAGGCGGCGGATGATCTCGCCGACCCGGGCGCCGCGCTCGGCGAGAGGTTTGAGGTTGATCAGGAGGCGACCGCTGTTCAGCGTGGTGTTGACGCCGTCGACGCCGATGAAGGACGACAGGCTCTCGACCGCCGGGTCCTGCAAAATGGCGGCGGCCATCGCCTGTTGCCGTTCGGCCATCGCCGCGAAGGAAATCGACTGCGGCGCCTCGGTGGTGGCCTGAATGACACCGGTGTCCTGAATCGGGAAAAAACCCTTGGGAATGCCGACATAGAGCACCACCGTCAACACCAGCGTACCGACGGCGACCAGCAGCGTCGCTTTTTGGCGGTCCAACACCCACCGCAGGGCAACACCATAACGAGCGATCAAGGCCTCCAGAACCTGCCCGCTCCAGCGGTAAAAACGTCCCTGCCGCGCCGCCGGCACGTGCGACAGCAGGCGGGCACACAACATCGGCGTCAGGGTCAGCGAAATCGCCGCCGACAGCAGAATGGCGATCGCCAGGGTGATGGCGAATTCGTGAAACAGCCGGCCGACGACATCGCCCATGAACAACAGCGGGATCAGCACGGCGATCAGCGACACGGTCAAGGAAATGATGGTGAAACCGATCTGGCTGGCGCCCTTGAGCGCCGCCGTCAACGGTTTCTCGCCCTCCTCGACGTAACGGGCGATGTTCTCGATCATCACGATGGCGTCGTCGACGACGAAACCGGTGGCGATGGTCAGCGCCATCAAGCTCAGGTTGTTGATCGAGAACCCGATGTAGTACATCACCGCGAAAGTGCCGACCAGCGACAACGGCACGGCCAGACTGGGAATGACGGTGGCCGGAACGGTGCGCAGGAACACGAAGATGACCATGATCACCAGCGCCACGGCCAGAATCAACTCGAACTGGACATCGGCCACCGAGGCGCGGATGGTCGTCGTGCGGTCGGTGAGCACCGTCACATCGATCGCGCCGGGCAGGCTGGCGCGCAGTTGCGGCAAGGCTTTCTTCACCAGATCGGCGACCTCGATGACATTGGCGCCCGGTTGTCGCTGGATATTGAGGATCACCGCCTCCCGCTCGTTCGACCAGGCGGCGAGGCGGGCATTTTCGGCATCCTCGACGATCCCGGCGACCTCCCGGAGGCGAATCGGGGCGCCATTGCGATACGCCAGCACCAAGGCACCGTAGTCGTCGGCCGATTTGAGCTGGTCGTTGGCATCGATGGTCGATGCCCGCTGGGCGCCGTCGAAGCTGCCTTTGGAGATATTGACATTGGCGCTGCCGATGGCGGTGCGCAGATCCTCCATCGACAGGCCGAGGTTGGCGAGCGCCGTCGGGTTGACCTGGATGCGAACCGCCGGCCGCCGACCGCCGGCAATGCTGACCAGGCCGACGCCGGGGATCTGCGAAATCTTCATCGCCACCCGGCTTTCGACCAGATCGTGCATCCGCGGCACCGGCAGCGACGGCGAGGTGACCGCCAGCGTCAGGATCGGCGCGTCGGCGGGATTGACCTTGCTATACACCGGCGGCAACGGTAAATCCGTCGGCAACAGATTGGCCCCGGCGTTGATCGCCGCCTGAACCTCCTGCTCGGCGACATCGAGCGTCAGGTTGAGGCTGAAACGCAAGGTGATGACCGACGCGCCGCCGGAACTGGTCGACGACATCTGCGACAAACCGGGCATCTGCCCGAACTGGCGCTCCAGCGGCGCCGTGATCGAGGACGTCACCACCTCCGGACTGGCGCCCGGATACAGCGCCATCACCTGGATGGTCGGATAATCCACTTCGGGCAACGCGGAGATAGGCAGAAAACGGTAGGCGACCATGCCCACCAGCAGCAGGGCGACCATCAGCAGCGAGGTGGCCACCGGACGAAGAATGAACAGTCGAGAAGGATTCATCGTGTCAAAACAGGGTTCGGCAAACGCACGACCGGCGCCCGGAGATCACGACGCGCCCTGCCCCGCCTTGCCGTCGGCGGCCGCTTCGCTGCCCTTGGCGTCCTTTTCGCTTTTCTCGCCTTTACCCTCTTTATCCCGCCCGCGTCCGCCGCCCTCCGACCGTCGCCCCCGGCGCCCGTCCTTGGCGTCGTCCGCCGTCGCCCGACTTTTTTCAGGGGAAATGACCTCGACCTTGGCGCCGTCCCGCAACTTGTCGGCACCGTCGCTCACCACCTTGTCACCGGGCGTCAGCGCGCCATCGACGGCGGTGAGTTCGCCATCCACCGCCCCGGCGCTCACCGGCACGGCCTTGACGCTGTTTTCGCCGTCGACGGCATAGACGAAGGTGCCGCGCGCGCCCCGCTGGATGGCGGCGGACGGAATCACCGTCGCCTCTTTCTGCACGCCGAGAAGCAGCCGGACATTGACGAACTGGTTGGGAAACAGGGCGTGATCGGTATTGGCGAATTCCGCCTTCAGCTTGATGGTGCCGGTTGTTGGATCGATCTGATTGTCGGTGGTCAGCAGGCGCCCGTTGGCGAGCTGGTTTTTTTGCGCCCGGTCCCAGGCCTCGGCCGCCAGAACGCTCCGTTCCCGCAAACGACGATGAATTTCGGGTAATTGCCCTTCCGGCACCGAAAAAACGACGGTCATCGGCTCGATCTGGGCGATGGACGCCAGCCCATTGGCGTCGGAGGCACGAATTTGGTTCCCCGGATCGATCTGACGCAGACCAATCCGCCCGGCCACCGGCGCGCTCACGCGCGTGTAGTTCAACTGAAGTTTGGCGTTGTCGAGCTGGCCGCGGTCGTTTTCCACCGTCCCCTCGTATTGACGGACCAGGGCCGCCTGGGTGTCGACCTGCTGCTTGGCGATGGAATCCTTGGCCCACAGTTCGCGATAACGCGCCAGATCGACGCGCGCGTTTTGCAACAAGGCCAGATCGCGGTTCAATTGACCATTGACCTGGGTGACTTGCGCCTGATACGGACGCGGGTCGATCTCGGCCAGCAACTGTCCTTGTTTCACCGTGTCGCCTTCATTGAAATGCAGACGCAGCAGTTCGCCGTCAACCCGGGAGCGGACGGTCACCAGGTTGCGGGGAATGGCCGTGCCGATGGCGGGAATCCACAGGCGAACATCCTTGACCGCCACCGTGGCCACCGAGACGGGTTGACCGCGGTTGTCGGCGTTTGGGCGGCCGGATTTCTGGCCGGCGCTCTCGGCGGTTTTCGGCTCATCGCGCCCCGAAAAGTGGTACGCGGCCACCAGGAGGCCACCGCCGAGGAGCACCACCGCGCCGAGCGCCAGCGACCGGTGCCGTCCCTTGCCTTGTGGTTGCACGGGAACAGCGTCCGGATCGAGGGAGTCGTTAGTCATGGCAGGACGATTTTCGGTGGCTTTCCCGACATTCGCGGCGCGCCGGTCCGTCGAATGGTCGAAAGAGACAAAAAGGACAAAAGAAACGATCCACTACGGTCAAGGAGAAATCACTGGGCGCTATTTTGAACCACATCGCCGCAACAACGAAATTAACCGACGGAAAGTGGTGTTAATCGCGTCCGGCACGGGTCGGCCCGGCGTCAACGGCGCTCCAGCAACACACCGCTTTCGACATGCGGCGTGAAGGGAAACTGGTCGAAAACGGCACAGCGGCTGAGACGGTGGCTATCGTGCAACTGGGCGATGTTGGCGGCAAGGGTTTGCGGGTTGCAGGAAACGTAAAGAATGCGCTCGAAACGCCGGACCAGTTCGCACGTCGCCGGGTCCAAGCCGGCGCGCGGCGGATCGACGAACACGGTGCCGAAATCGTAGGCCGACAAATCGATGCCGGCGAGACGGCGGAACGGGCGCGCGCCATTCAAGGCTTGCGTCAGTTCCTCGGCCGACAGACGCACCAGGGTCACGTTGCCAATCTCGTTGGTGGCCAGATTGGCCTGCGCGGCACTGACCGACGCTTTGCTGATTTCGCTGGCCAGCACCCGCCGAACGCGCGTGGCCAGCGGCAAGGTGAAGTTGCCGTTGCCGCAATACAGTTCGAGCAGATCGTCGGCACGCTCACCGATGGCCCCGACGGCCCAGTCAAGCATTTTCTGGTTCACGATCCCGTTCGGTTGCGTGAACGCGCCCTCCGGTTGCCGATAACGGAAACGACGGCCGGCAGCCGTCAACTCCTCGACCACATAATCGCGGCCGACCGGCAATCGCTGTCCGCGTGAGCGGCCGATCAGGCTGACGCCCAGGTCGGCGGCCAATTCCGCCGCCTCGACCTGCCACGCCTCGTCGAGACGGCGGTGGTAACAAAGAGTGATCAAGGCATCGCCGGCCAAGGTGGTCAGGAATTCCACCTGAAACAGTCTGGACGACAGCGCCGGACGGGACTGCCAGGCCTTTTTCAGGCACGGCATCAAGGCGTTGATGCGCGCACTCGCGGCCGGAAAATCGTCCATCAGAATCGGCGATCGCTTGTCGCCGGCGGCGAACATCGCGTAATGCCGTTCGTCGCCCTGGCGCCAGAGGCGAAATTCGGCGCGCAAGCGGTAGTGCGCAGGCGGCGAATCGAATACCGCCGGCGACGGTGCCGCGAAGGGCGCCAGCAATGCGCGCCATTGCGCGACCTTGTCTTCGAGTTGAACGACGTATCGCTCTGAATCATTGGATAAAAAAGACATCGGCGATTCTTTTCGGAAGGGGGCGCGAAAGATGCGTCGGACACCGATTTCATGCCCGCCTGAAAAGTAGAAGCTTTTCATGATAGCAGCTTCCAGTCGCGCCCTTCGGGAACGACGGCAGGGTAATCGCGGATCGCGGCGTCTTTCGCTTGTCAGGCGGCGATCGTTCAAACGCCCGTGCCGCGTCGGTGAAACGCTGCAACGCCTCCGAGGAGGGAAATATCAGGACTCGGACAAGCCCGGGTTGAGCGTATACAACAGCGCTTTGACCAACATGGCCACATCGTCGCGACGCCGGGCATCGACGCGAAAAATCGCGGGAACGGGCGGCTTGGTGATTTCGGCGACCTTGCGCCGATAATCCGCCAGACCGATGGGGGACGGCTTATCCATATGCGTGACGCCAATCGCGACGGCCGTGTTGGCGATGAACGTCTTGAAGGCGAGCAGATATTTTTCCAGACTGTGGAGCGGGTCCGGGGCAGCGTTATTGACCAGCAACACCAGTCCGATCCCCCCCTCGGCGAGAATATTCCACATGAAACTAAAACGCTCCTGCCCCGGCGTGCCGTAAAGCATTACTTTTTCGCCGCCTGGCAGATACAGCAGGCCGTAATCCATGGCCACGGTGGTGCTTTTCTTAATCTTCGCGGTATCGTCGGTCGCCACGGCCTCGGTGCTGACCGGAACGATATCGCTCAGAGCCGCGATGGCGGTGCTTTTACCGGCGCCGACGGTCCCCGAGAATATGATTTTGTTATGCCGCATGAACTCAGAGCGCGTTGATCAGCTTGCGCACGATGCGTGAAAACGCCAAGGAACATCGATTCGCGGGCGCGGCGGACGACCGGGCATTCTGGCAACTATCCAGCGCCGCGGCATCGGCGCGTTTGTCGAGAAGACCGGCAAAACGGGCGGCGGTGAAAAAAGCGAAAACGTAACGTTGCGGAATGCCCAGTTCGGTGGCGATTTCCACTGGACTGGCGAATTTTCTCGCCCACAGGGTGGCGATGGTTTCCGCATACGGCGGCGCGAAGCAGCGCGTGAAATCCGGTATCGCGCGCAAGAACACCGGCTGATACGGATCGGAACCCTTCGGCAGGCGCCCACGAGCCGCCCAAATAGCGACGTTCCACAGCAAGTCGCGAGTGGCGTAGAGGGTTTCCTTGCCTTCGTCGTTGCAAGGCCCCGGATCGGGAACAACCAGCACCGCCCCACGCGGCAACTGGGTCATCGAAGCCGGCCGGAGACGGTTGTGGCTGAAATCGGTCCGGCAAACGGCTTCCGGCGTGCTGGCGACACGGATCATGCGCGGCAGACCGACGACGGCCCGTGGCAAACCGGTTGTCTTGCTTTCGCGCACGGCACGCAGCAAAGGACCGAGCAGATAATGCTCGGGGTGAAAAAACAATTTCGCCGGTGGTTCGCCGGACCGTGTGCCGGCGATATCGCCATTCGAGCCGCAGATGTCGATATTCTCACCCGAAAGACTTTCGCCGAACCGGCTTGGGGCGTCCACGAACGGTCGGGCCGCTTGCCGGTGGGCGGCGGCCGGCGCGGTCGGCTTGGGGATCGTGGTTACTTGCTCGACGGGACGCGACGGCGCTTTGATGGCAACGGCGCTGACCAGTGTGAGCGCCTGTATCAATTCATCGATTTTGATCGGTTTGCCAAGAACGATGATGTTCGGGAAGCGTTTGTGCTGTTCCTTCGGATTGCTGGCGTAACCGATGGCGTCCTTACCGTGCATGGCAACCTGCCGCATGGCGCCATCGGCGCCGGGACGATCGCAATCGATCAGCACCACTTGCGCGGCGGCGATATTCTCAACCAGGCAAACACGATGCTTGGCGTCGTTTTCCAGCGCCAGGCGAATTGCATACGCATCGACATGACTGGCCTGAAGCAAGAAAAGAGCGATCGATTGCCCGTCGTCCCGGTCGAAAATGGATTTTCGAATCGACGCCGCCTCTTCGTTGGTCGGTAAATGCGCGTCGACATCGGCGATCGCGGCAAATTGCAGCCAACTGGTTTGGGAATCCCCTAGGGTGGACGGCGTATTCATTAGGCGACTCCTTTCGCTGCACATGGTTGATGCGATGTGGCGACGGATACAGCACCGATGGTCGCCAGATACAATTCCGATTGTTTCATGAGGAAAACCCCTTCTTATCAGCCGAGTATCGAAGCGATTGCCTTGACCGCCCGACGCACTTCCAGAAACACCATTCCCAATTTGGCATTCGCCTTGGCGATCGCGGTGAGCACGGCGTCAGGACCTGCCTGTATCATCATTACGTAACCGTACTCACCTTTGATCAGCACCAGCTCAAGTTCGCCACGCGTCAGTTCGCGCGCCGTTCTATCGCCAAGAGAGAGCATCGCGGCACTCATGGCACCGACGCGATCTTCGTCCATCCCACTCGGCAATAAAGCACTAATGAGCAAGCCATCGGATGAGATGACAGCAGATGCTTCGACATCCGCTGACACACCGTTCAAATCGCCAAGGACGGTTTCCAGCAAATGTGAGCGCATCTTCGGTTCCCTGGGCATCAATAAAACAACCGCGGCTCGACGACTTCCGCCGCCGCCATCGACGGGTATCTTCGGTTGTGACTTGCCGCTGGTCGCCAGTTTACGGAAGGTCGCGTCGGCCGGCCATGAACTAATTGGCATTTCCCGACGTGTTGTCGACGCGTTTTAAGCCCGATTGGCGGAGAAGCACGCCAAAGGGGTTCGCAGGTTCTTGCGGGATATTGCCGAGAATTCGCCGACCAAGACGGCGGCTGCACGGCCTACCGACGTGCGGCGGCGGCCCCAATCCAGAGTGAAGACTTTGCCCGTAGGTATCCGCGGCAGGGGGAAGAGGCGTCGCCAGCACCTCTCGCGATCACCGACACGCGTCGGCCGAGCAGTACTCTTACGGCCTTAGCGCCGGGAATTTCTCAAATTTGCCCGTAACGGACACAGAGCGACCAGACCAGATCCGCGAAATTCTGTTGGTTGAAGCGCGGCCGACCGCGCACGGCCAAGGCCAGCCGAATGCCTCCGACGTGCATCGGCCAGAAGCTCAAACCGCTGATTCCGGCGGCGTCGACGTTTCCCCAACCATCCAGCAACTGATCGCCCAATTTGGACAAGGCGATGGTTTGGCGGTCGGCAACGGAAAGAATGTCGGCCCCCAGGGCGGCGAGAGCCTCGCCCTGATCCATGGGGTATCCGGCGACGGCGAGACAGAAGCCCATTCGATCGGCGAGCACCGCCTGATGGGCGTCGCTAAGTGTCGCCAGTAGCGGCGGCAAGCTCAATTCCAGCGATTCCAGCCGGGCTGCTCGCGGTGTGCTCCACGCTTCGAGACAGGCATGCTCCTGCAATTGGAGAAGTTGCTCGAGAGCTGGTTCATCGGTGGCCTCCCCCGTCCACAGGCGCGCCGCTTCCAGCGTGAGCAAGGGCGAAACCGGCTCACGCAGAATCGCTTGCAGGACACGCCGTTCGACGCTGTCTTCAGCGCTGGCGACAGCGCGCCATGCACCATACGGCGTCACGCAGAGATAGGAATCGGAGAGGATCTCAAGCATCGATCAGGCCAGGATTCAAGGTGTAGAGAAGTGCCCTGACCACCATCGCCACATCGTCGCGTTCGCGCGCGTCGACACGGAAAACGGCAGGGGGCGGCAAGCGGCGGCGCACGCGCAATTTAGCACGGTAATCGATCAAAGTCGGCGAATTCGACCGATCCATGTGCGTCACGCCAATGGCAACGGCCGTCTTGGCAATAAATCCGTCAAATGCCGTCAGATAATGCTCGAGATGATTCAGTGGATCGGGCATGGCGTTGTTGATCAACAAAATCAGGCCGATTCCGCCTTCCGCGAGAATTTCCCACATGAAACTGAAGCGTTCCTGACCGGGCGTACCGTATAGCATCACTTTTTCGCCACCATCGAGAAGCAGAACACCATAATCCATTGCCACGGTGGTGGTTTTTTTCAGCGTCGTCGCGCCATCCGAAATGAGCGCCTCGGTTGCGACCGGTACGATGTCGCTCAACGCCGCGATGGCGGTGCTCTTGCCGGCGCCAACCGTGCCAGAGAAGATGATCTTGTTATGAACGGCTTGTTCAGACCGCATTCAGGAGCTTTCGCAAGATTCTTCCAAGCAAGGACGGGCGGCGCCCCTGCTGCGGCGGTGGCGGTGGTGGAGGAGCACTTGCTGTCGGCGACGTTTTCTTCGCGGCACCCAGGTCGTGTTCAAGCAGACCGGCAAATTGCGCTGCCGTGTAGAACGAAAAAACGTAACGTTGGGGAATCGCCAACCTCGACGCGATGTCGACGGGACTGGCAAACGCCCGCACCCACAAGGCGGCAATTCGCAGAGCATGCGGCGGCACGAACACGCGCGTGAAATTGGGCCACGCCTTCAGACGGACGACACGATAAGGATCGGTGTCTTTAGGCAGGCGACCCCGGGCCGCCCAGACGGCGACGTTCCAGAGCAAATCCTCGGACGCGAATGCCACTTCGGCCGACGGATCGTCCGGCCCAGGATCGAGAACAAGCCGCGTGGTCGCCAGCGGCAATTGCGTCATCGAGATCGGCCGCAAGCGTGTTTCACGAAAAGCGGTCAGGCAAAGTGGAACTGGCGCGACCGATACCCGAATCAACCGATGCAAACCGGCTACCGCCAGCGGGCGTCCCGACGCCTGGCTTTTGACGACGGCACGAAACAGTTGACCGATCAAATAATCTTCCGGATCGAAAAAAAACTTGTCCGGCACCTGGGAGTTCGGCGCCAACGGCAAATCTTCGAGAGAACCGCAGAGCTCGGCGCCATCGTCGGTGTCGATGCTGTCACCGAGTGACTTGGTCTTTTCCGCCACCAACGGACCGGCGCCGGCCGGCTGGGCCGGCAATAAAGGAATACTGGCCGGCGAGGCCATCGCACGGGACAACGCGGCAGGCAAACCGTCGAGATTAAGCGGTTTTCCGAGAATGTCGATGGTCGGAAATTTCGTGCCGCACTCCCTTGGATTGAGCGCGTACCCAACGACTCCAAGACGCTGTTGTGGCGGGATTCGGCGCAAAGCCAATTCGGCGCCCTGACGATCGCAGTCGACCAGCACAACCTGCGCCTTGGCCATGTTATCGGTGAGACAAACCTTGTTGCGCATGTGCCGTTCCAGTGACAAGCCAATGAGTCGGGCGTCCATGCTACCGACTTCCAGCAGCAGCAAGCTGATCGGAGCGGCCGCGTCTGAGCGGTTCTGGCTCATGACTTGTACGAATCGGAAGGACGTAGAAACTGGCGCCTGCCCAAGACCGGTCGCGCCATGACCACACCGGGTCTCGCCACCCGAGGGTCGTGAAGATCGGCACCTTGATCGAGGCTTTTCTCGATATAGTCCGCCAAACCGACCCGGCGCAACGCTTGGCGGTAATTCCGGAGCATGCGTCTACGCAGATCCAGACCGCACGCGCCCAGAACCAGACACAAATCGACAACGGCCGACCCCAGTTCCTGATCGTCACCCAGGCTTTTCCAGAGCGAAATACGCTGCACATGCAGGTGGAGGTTCGCCGGATCACGGCCGATCTCGGCCGCCAACAAGGCCCCGGTCGCAGGGCTATGCCAATGCGAGACGATGTTCAAGGTTCTGACCGGCAGACCAAAGACAGCCGGAGGCGACGAAGGGCGAATTCTGCCCGGATCGGCCTTGTCGGTAATGAACTGGCTCACTGGGTCAGCGTTGAAATGATATCTATCATGAGTTCCACATCTTCGTGCTCAAGCCGCCGCCAACGGTTGCAACCAAGACCGGCCAGCAGACTGCCGCCCTTCTCGGTTTCATGCAAGGTCACCAGCAACTCGGCGATTTTTTCACGGCTGTCTAGCAGTGCGGGGCCGATAAGGAAGGAGTGATGAATGACATGCAACTGACTGGTGACCAGCACGTGCAAATCGCGGCGGATGATACCCGAAAGCGCCTCAAAGGCGTCTACCGGCATGAAGCCAATGTCGGCGTTGTCGCGCAATACCATTCTGGCCACCTGAATATAGGTATCCGTCGGCAAGGTGACAATGTCGGCAGGATCGATATCGGCGGGCTCAAGCAGAATCCGCCCGACGGTGTTGACACTGGGGTCATCGGTACATGACAACCTGACACCGGGCCGCAGATCGGTAATCGATTGAAACGGCTTCTCCGCCGCCGTGAAAACGACCATTTCGTCGCCGCTTTCGGGACCGGCGATCGCTTGAAAGTTTCTTTCCCGCACCAGCAACGACGCATCGAATGGATTGGCGTAGATCATGTCGACCTGCCCTTCCAGGATGGCCTTTCTCTGGCTGCCGAAATCGTCATACAACTCGAGGTGGATGGACATCGACAACGCGCGCTGCAACCAGGTATTGAAGATGTACCAATCGGTAATCCGCTCGGTGGGAAAACTGGGGCTGACCGTGAAATTGACGTTCATGATCCGTTCATGCTCCGGTAAAGCGTTTCCGCCGCAAGCACCTGCTGACGGGACGGCTCACGCCGAACCGAGGTATAGCCGACAACCCGGCCTTCGCGGACGTTCGGCACCACCGTCGCATAGACCCAGTAGTAGCCGCCGTCCTTGCGTAAATTCTTGACGTAACCATGCCATTGGTTCCCGGCTCTGACGGTTTCCCAAAGATCGCGGAAAGCCGCGGCCGGCATGTCCGGGTGGCGCAGGATGCTATGCGGCTGGCCGATCAATTCGTGTGCCTCATAGCCGGACATATCCACGAACGATTGGTTGCCCATGGTGATCACGCCAGCGGTGTCGGTACGCGAAACGATCAGTTTGCCATGCGGAAAATTGGTTTCGATATCCGTCACGCACACCCGCCGGCTGGTGCCGTCAAAGTAGTGCATGACATATTCGCGGCCTTTTTCGACAACACCCGACGAACTCACATCATTCATCCTGGCGACTCCTGTCAGCCGAGAACCAACCCGATCGCCTTTGCCGCCCGACGAACATCGAGAAAGACCAGACCAAGTTTGGCGTTCGCCTTGGCCATCACCGTCAGCACGGCATCCGGCCCCGCCTGCACCATCATCACGTAGCCTTTTTCGCCCTTGATCAAGACTTGCTCAAGCGTGCCGCGCGCCAATTCGCGGGCCGTACGGTCGCCCAGCGAAAGCATCGCCGCGCTCATCGCGCCGACGCGATCTTCGTCGAGCGTGTTCGGCAACAAGGCGGCCATCATCAGGCCATCGGACGAAATGATGGCGGAGGCTTCGATGTCGGCGGAGGTTCCGTTGAGATCGTTGAGAACCGTTTCAAGCATGTTTGAACGCATGTGATTGACCTTGTGTAAGTTTGAAGAGCAAATCGGACGTTTCCGGCGGGCAAACGTTCCTGGACTCGTTGATTCACGGCCATTGGACTCGGTCGAACTTCCGTGATTTTCGAGTGACAAATTCTAGCAAGTCGCAAAAACGAGAAGGCGTGAACTAATTAACGTCCAATTAACCTTAAAAATCCAGCAAATAAGACAAATTTAGCATTACTCCGTCCACTCCCCCGTGCCGCCTCGAAAAACAATCGTGAGCCACTAGTCAGCAAACGACCGGCAAGCGACCTTGGTGGAAATAGAACGCCGACCATCCAGAAAACGCGCTTTCAGTAATCACGTGCCCCCGGTTCCGTGCGCGGCAAAACAGACTCAACCGCCGAACCGCCGTGCCAAGGCCGAGACGCTCGCTGCGAGTTGGTCGAGGTCCGGAGCGCTACCGTCGGGAGTCAGATGATTGACGACATCCGGCAACAGCTGCGACAAACCTTGTGCGGCGTCTTCTTCGCTGACACCGACCTGCTGCGCTATGCGCGACAACGCGTCGCTACCGAATACTTGACCGATGGCATCCGGCGAAATCGGTAGATTTTCGCCCTGGCCAACCCAAGAGTTGACCTGGTCGCCATAACCGGCGCGCTGAAACTGCTCGAGCAAGCCGCCAAGCCCCCCCGATCCGCCAGCCTCGCCCGTTCCGTGAGCGCCGCCGCCGAGAACGCTGCCAAGCACCGATCCCAATGCGCCCGCGCCACCACTAGCACCGCCGCCGAGAAGGCCACCAAGAACGTCGCCTATTCCGCCGCCGCCTTGCTGACCAGCCAACAGGCCACCAAGCACACCACCGAGTCCACCACTTTCTCCGCCGTTTCGGTTGTTCATGATCATGCCAAGCACCACGGGCAACAGCGTTGCCAGAAGATTGGAATCGCCTGCCGCCGGACGCGCCTGTTCCGTGCCCGTCATGCCGCCCAAAATGCCACCCAGTACGCCATCCAACAGTCCCATTTTATACCTCCATGATTTAACTTCATCAAAAACATCGTCGGCACGCGCCAAAGCCGCGGTCCGAAATCGATTTTCCACCCTTGATCGACAAACGTCTTTTTGCCTCGTCAATCGCCATGGGCTCGGTCGCCATACTGCGCACAGTAGGAACGGAAATCAATCGAAACGCCCCCCTCGGCCAGCAATGACGGCAACACGCGGTATCTGCCAGACCGTCAGTCCTTACACACCCGGCTGCAAGGTCACCGTCACGTCGATTTGACGACCGTCGCGCAAAATCTTCAGCGTGACCGTTTCGCCAACGCGGCGGTCGTCGAGCCGCGCGAGCAACTTGCCCACGGAGTCCACCGTCTTGCCATCGACGGCGATGATCACGTCACCAACGGCCACGCCGCCATCGGGCAACAACTTGGCGCCCAACAAACCGGCGGCTTCGGCAGCCGAACCGGGCGCCACGCGCAAGACGACCACCCCGTCGACACCGAGTGCCCGCTTCAGCCGGTTGTTCAGACCCTCGTCGAAGGCGGCCCCCAGCGCCGGACGGACATACTTGCCGCCGGCGATCAATTGCGGAACGACGCGATTGACGGTGTCCACCGGTACCGCGAAACCGATGCCGGCGCTCGCGCCACTCGGGCTGTAAATGGCGGTATTGATTCCGATCAGCCGGCCGGCCGAGTCGAGCAGCGGCCCGCCGGAGTTGCCGGGGTTGATCGCGGCGTCGGTCTGGATCAGATGCTCGATGGTGTTGCCGCTTTCACCGCCCAACGAACGGTCCAGCGCCGATACGATGCCCGTGGTCAACGTCCAGTCCAGGCCAAAGGGATTGCCGATGGCGAATACCTTCTGACCCACCTTGAGATCGGCGCTACTGCCCAGCGGTACCGGCGGCGGACGTTTGAAGCCGACACCGATACGCAGCACGGCGATATCGTGCGCTGGCGAGGCGCCGACCAACGCCGCGCGATAGCTACGGCCGTCCGCGAGTTTTACCGACGCCTCGCTGGCATTTTGAATGACATGAAAATTGGTGATCACGTGTCCAGCGTCGTCCCAGATGAAGCCAGACCCAGTGCCGCGCGGAACGGTAAACACATCGCGCGTCCAGAAATCGCGCACCTGCGCCTTGGTGGTGATGAACACCACCGAATCGCGACTATTTTCGAACAAGGCGATGGTCGCCTTTTCATCGTCCGCGAAATCCCCGCGCGCAGCCACGGTGCGCGGCACGGCCTCGCGAGGCAACAGCCAGTCTTCCAGCACCGGCATGACCCGCCAGACGGCGATCAACATGGTGGCCGCCAGCGTCATCCAGAGCAGGCGGACGAGAAAACGATCGTTGTTACCCATGCGCTTTCCTTTTGCGTTTAGTCGTTTCGCCGTTGCGGCGCCATCGCCCGCGGATCGAAATACAGTTCCCTGGCCATTGTTTCGTACAGGGTCCGCGCTTTTTCGGAATCTGCCGGCGGCAACACCACGTAAACGTCGAGCAGCAGATCTCCAGGCGCCTGGCCGGGAAACCCCTTGCCGCGCACCCGTAACTGCCGGCCGCTCTGCGTGCCAGCGGGTATGCGCACCTTGACGCCACCGTGTGGCAAATCAACCGCCACCACCGCGCCCAGGGCGGCCTCCCACGGCGCCACCGGCAAGCCGAGATGCAAATCGCGCCCCTGGGCGCGGAAACGCGGATGTGGCCGGAATGCGACTTCCAGCAACAAATCGCCGGCTGGTGCGCCGCAGTGCCCGGGCGCTCCCTGCCCGGCGAGACGAATCACCTGTCCAGCATGAACACCCCGAGGAATTTTCACGTTCAAGGTCCGATTTTCGACCGTCACCCGGCCTTGCGCGTCGCTTCTCGGCACGCGCAAGGCGATCTGCCGGGTGGCCCCGGTAAACGTGTCTTCGATATCGAGCAGCACCTTGGCTTGATGATCCTCGCCGCGCGCCGCTAACGGCCCACGCGCTGAAAAACCGAAACTTCGTCCGGCCTCCCGGCGACCGAAAAGCTCCGCGAAGAAATCCGAGAAGTCGCCAGCCGCGGCATTTCCGAAGCCGTGCCTCGAAAACTCGAAGCCGGCGTCCCAGTCGGGCGGCGGCCGGAAATCCTGTCCGGCCCGGTAGCCCTTGCCGAGTTGATCGTAAGCGGCCCGTTTCTCGCTATCCTCGAGAACGGCGTAAGCCTCGTTGATCTCCTGCATGCGCGCTGCCGCGTCCGCCTCCCGGGACACATCCGGATGATAGCGGCGCGCCTGCTTGCGAAACGCCTTCTTGATCTCCTCCGCCGTGGCGTCGCGTGACACCCCCAGAATCTGGTAATAATCCTTGAATTCCATCACCAACCTCATCGCGCAATAGCTGTCGACCAGCATGTGACTATGGGCGCCACGGAGCCGGCTTTCAAGATATTGAAAGTGGCGCGAGAGACCCAAGATTCGAGTTGCGCGTCAAACACGACGCCCTTCGTCCATTCTAAGGAGACCCGATCATGATGTATCGTTCCCTATTTCCCCGCGACTGGCTCGCGGAACTCGATCGCTTGCAACGCGACGTCCAGAATTCGTTCCAGTTCTCACCCAGCATCCGCGGCATCGCACGCGGCGGCTTCCCGGCGATGAACGTCGGCGGCACGCCGCAGTCGGTCGAAATCTTCGCTTTCGCGCCTGGAATCGATCCCGCCACTCTCGATGTGCAGATCGAGAAGGGCGTGCTCACCGTCGCTGGCGAACGCCAGCGCCAGCACGCCGGCCCGGAAGCGACGCTGCATATCGACGAGCGCTTCGAGGGCCGCTTTCGCCGGGTCGTGACCCTGCCCGACGACATCGACCCGAACGCCGTTGACGCGAAATACCGCGATGGTGTGCTGCGCATCAGCATCGGTCGCAAACAATCCGCGCAGCCTCGGCGCATTACCGTTCAATAAGGAGAAGCGATCATGTCCGACAACACCGCTGCCAGAAAACCGACCGCCAACGATGAAACGGCCTTGCTGCCGCCGGTCGATGTCATCGAGGATGCCTCGGGAATCACCCTTTACGCCGATTTGCCCGGCGTGCCCAAGGACAAGCTCCATCTTCATGTCGAAGCCGACACCCTGACCATCGAAGGCGATATCGATCTGGAAATGCCGGAGGGAACGGTCGCCAGCCACGTCGAAGTCAGCCTGCCGCGTTATCGCCGGGTCTTTACCTTGTCCAAGGAACTGGATTCGAGCAAGGTCAGCGCCGAATTCAGTCAGGGCGTGTTGAAACTCGGCATTCCCAAGGCCGAACATGCCCAACCGCGCAAGGTTGAAGTCAAGGTGCTGTAAACCTTTGACGCACACCCGCCCGACACGGGGCCGCCAGAGCCGCGTGCCGGGCGGAAGTCGAAACGAGGGCCATCCTTTCGGCGACGATCGCGTCATCCTCCTGGACTTTCTGCACGCTGGCGTTCCACGTTCTATAGTGTGTCAACCCTTTGCCTTGTCACGATGGTGCTTGCGGACCGGAGGCGCCCTCCGTTTCAACGACGATGACCGATAGCAGTAACACCTACATTCCCGTGCGCCGGCGCGATCTCGAAGTCGGCAAACCCATCGCCTGGGACGTGTACGACCTTCAACACAATCTGCTGTTGAAGCAAGGCTTCGTGGCGACCACGCAAGTCGAACTCGACGTGCTGATCCGGCGCGGTCTGGTCCGGGTTTTCGACCCGCGCGGAATTGGCGAATCGAAAATCGCCGCCCAGCAAAGCTCACCGGAAAAAGAAGTTCCGCTCGACGAAATCAAGCTGGCGATCGGCGATCCGTTTCAGATTCAAACCCAGACCGACCAGTCGGACGACCGCTACTACGTCAGTCTGGTCGGTTACAGCAAGAACAGGAGCGTTCTGGTCACGATTCCCGAAATCGAGGGCCGGTTGTGCAGCGTCCGCGAAGGGCAATCCTTCGTTGTGCGCTTTTTCGCCGGCCGCAACGCCTACGCGTTCACCTCGACGCTGCTGAAAGCCTCGAACGTACCGTTCCCGCACATGCACCTCAGCTACCCGCGACAAGTCCGCGGTCTGGTCGTCCGCGATGGCGAGCGCGTGGCGGTGAAAATCGTCTGCGCCATTGCCATGCGCGAGGAAACACAGACCGCTACCGCCGCCGGCCAGCTGACCAACCTCAGCGTCGGTGGCGCGTTACTGACATCGAACCGGAAACTGGGCAATGCAGGCGACCTCGTGGCCGTCAAGTTTCGTCTGCAAATCAGGGACATCGAAGTCTTGATGGCGATAGATGCCACTATTCGCTCGATCGCCCGCAAGGAAAACAACGAATTTCAGTACGGCGTGCAGTTCGCGGGACTGCCCAACGATATCGCCATCGCGCTGACCGCCTTCGTCTATCAGAAATTGGCCGAGTCGGCCCGCTGAGCGCCACCATCCCACCCGCCATGCCGGCTCGCGCACGTCGAATCAGCACATCGACCCCGCCGGACAAGGAGGTGCCGGCGCCATTGGTCGCCCATCCCTGGCCCAGGCGACGATACCGCTGCCGACGTTATACACCGTCCGATAACCCGCCCGCGCCGATAGCAGTTGGCTGACGACCCGCGTCCGGTTGCCGGAGCGACACAGCAGAATCACCGCCTGCTCGGGTTTGGCCACCCCTTGCACCTTCCGCAACCAGGCGGCGGGATCGCTACGACCGTTCTCGTCAAAAAAAGTAAACAAGTGGCTGCCGGGAACGATTCCGGTTTCCCGCCACTCGGTCCCGGTGCGAATATCGACTACCGGCACACCGGCAGCAAGCAGACGCGCCAGCTGCTCGTTGTCGATATCGACCACCGACGCGCGGACCGGCAAGGCCGCCAGCATAAAAAGTGCCGGAAATACCCATTTTCTAAACATCACGATTTCCTTATGGACGACAAGGGCGATCATACACCCCGTCGTCGCGACAACGAGATGGCAGAGTGCCGCCATGACCCGCGACAGGTGGGGAGCGCCAACGCCATCGCCATGAAACGGAAACCTTTTCAGCGCCACTTCGGCACGCTAGTATGCAGGTTCTCTTTCCCCGGAAGCTGGCAACAGCGAGCTCCAACGCGTCGCGAAGAAAGGATTCCGCCTTGAAGCCCACCGATATCGGCGCGCCCGATTATTTCCACAAAGTCGTGGATTGCCAGTGGGCGTGCCCCGCCCACACGCCTGTTCCCGAATACATCCGCTTGATCGCCGCCGGCCGTTACAGCGACGCCTACATGGTCAACTGGGTGGCTAATGTATTTCCAGGCATTCTCGGCCGGACCTGCGACCGCCCCTGTGAACCCGCTTGCCGACGCAGCCGTGTCGAGGACGAGTCGCCAGACGGGCACGATCGCAAGGAGCCGGTGGCAATCTGCCGCCTCAAGCGCGTCGCCGCCGACTACAAGCAGGACATTCGCGGCCTCCTGCCGCCGGTGCCCGCCGGGAAAAACGGCCGTCGCGTCGCCTGCGTCGGCGCCGGACCGGCCTCGCTGACGGTGGCGCGCGATCTGGCGCCGCTCGGCTACGAGGTGGTGATCCACGATGGCGATGCCCGTGCCGGCGGCATGATGCGCAGCCAGATTCCGAAATTCCGCCTGCCGGAGTCGATCATCGACGAGGAAACCGGTTATGTGCTCGGCCTCGGCGCGGAGTTTCGCGGTGGTCGGTATGTCGCATCGTTGAAAGACCTGCTGAGCGACGGTTACGACGCGGTGTTCGTCGGTTCCGGCGCGCCGCGCGGCCAGGATCTCGACATTCCCGGACGCAAGGAGGCCCGCAAGTACATTCATCTCGGTATCGACTGGCTAGCCAACGTCGCCTTCGGACACGTCACCTCGATCGCCAAGCGGGTGGTTGTTCTCGGCGGCGGAAACACGGCCATGGATTGTTGCCGCTCCGCTCGCCGGCTCGGCGGTGAGGACGTCAAGGTCATCGTCCGCTCCGGTTTCGAGCAGATGAAAGCCAGTCCGTGGGAAAAAGAGGACGCGATGCACGAAGGCATCCCCATCCTCAACAACCTCGTCCCCAAGGCTTTCACCCACATCGGTGGCCGTCTGACCGGCGTCACATTCCAGAAAGTGCGTTCGGAATACGACGAAAAAGGCCGTCGCACGCTGGTCCCGACCGGTGAGCCGGATCCGCATTTCGAGTGCGATGTGGTGCTGATCGCCGTCGGTCAGGACAACGCTTTCCCATGGATCGAACGCGATATCGGCATCGAGTTCGGTAAATGGGGGTTGCCGGTGTTGAACGAAGCGACCTTGCAGTCCACGCTGCCCAACGTTTTTTTCGGCGGCGACGCCGCCTTCGGGCCGAAGAACATCATCTGGGCGGTCGCGCACGGCCACGAAGCGGCACTGTCGATCGACCGCCTGCTCAACGGCGAGGACATCGCCAGCCGGCCGGCTCCGGCAATCGAACTGGTCTCGCAAAAAATGGGAATCCACGCCTGGCGCTACGACAATGCGGTGTCCATCGACCGCCGCCTGCGCGTGCCCTTGCGCGATGTCCGCGCGGCGCTGAAAAACATCAAGATCGAGGTCGAGCTGGGTTTCGACCCGCAACTGGCCACCAAGGAAGCGCAGCGCTGTCTGAACTGCGACGTGCAGACGGTATTCACCGGCGGACTGTGCATCGAATGCGACGCTTGCATGGACATTTGCCCGATGGACTGCATCAGCTTCACCGCCAACGGCGAGGAAGACGAACTGCGCCCGCGCCTGCGCGCGCCGGCACGCAACCGCGAACAGGCGCTATACGTTTCCGACACCCTGAAAACCGGACGGGTAATGATCAAGGACGAAGACGTCTGCCTGCACTGCGGGCTGTGCGCCGAACGCTGCCCGACCGGCGCCTGGGACATGCAGAAATTCCTGCTCAAAATGACTCACGCCAGCCCGCGCTGCCGTCGCGACGAGTCACCGGGCGCACAGCTGCAACCAAACGCCGCAACCGCCGCCTGAGAGGAGCGACAATGCAGAAGATCGAAGCGGTAAACGATTTCGTCGTCAAATTTGCCAATATCAATGGTTCCGGGTCGGCGTCGGCCAACGAACTGCTCGCCCGGGCGATCCTGCGCATGGGCGTGCCGGTGTCGCCGCGCAACATTTTTCCGTCGAACATCCAGGGTCTGCCGACCTGGTTCGAGGTGCGCGTCACCGAGAACGGCTACCTCGGTCGCCGTGGCGGTGTGGACATGATGGTGACCATGAACCCGCAAACCTGGGAGCAGGACGTGCGCGAGGTCGAACCCGGCGGCTACCTGTTCCACGACAGTTCCAAACCCTTGCCTCGCGGCAAGCTGCGTGACGACATCCACTTCATCGGCATGCCGCTGACCGAAATCACCAACAACGCATACGACGATTCCCGGCAGCGGCAACTGTTCAAGAACATCATCTATGTCGGCGCGCTGGCTAACCTGCTCGGCATCGATGCCGCGGAAATCGAAAAACTCTTCGCCGAGCAATACAAGGGCAAGGAGAAACTGCTCGACTTGAACCGACAGGCGCTCGCGCTCGGTCGCGAATACGCCCGGGAAAACCTCAAGGCGATCGGCCTGTCGGTGGAACGACGGGATCGGGTCGGCGACAAAATCTTCGTTGACGGCAATACCGCCGCCGCGCTCGGTTGCCTCTATGGCGGCGCCACCGTCTGTGCGTGGTACCCGATCACGCCATCGTCGTCGATCCCGGAAGCCTTCCAGAAATACGCCGAGAAGTTGCGTGTCGACCCCGACAGCGGCGGCCGCCGCTACGCCATCGTGCAAGCCGAGGATGAATTGGCGTCGATCGGCATGGTCGTCGGCGCCGGCTGGAACGGCGCGCGGGCGTTTACCGCCACTTCCGGTCCTGGCATCTCGCTGATGTCCGAATTCATCGGCCTGGCCTATTTCGCGGAGATTCCCGCTGTGCTGATCAACATCCAGCGCGGCGGACCGTCCACCGGCATGCCGACCCGCACCCAGCAATCCGACATTCTGGCCTGCGCCTACGCCTCGCACGGCGACACCCGGCACGTGCTGCTCTTTCCGGACGACCCTTACGAATGCTTCGAAATGTCGGCGCAGGCACTGGATCTCGCCGAGCGCCTGCAAACACCGGTTTTCGTGATGTCAGACCTCGACATCGGCATGAACCAGCGCCTGTGCCGTCCCTTTGCCTGGGAAGACGGCCGCGAATACGACCGCGGGAAGGTGATGACGCGCGAGGCGCTCGATGGCGGTGCCGATTTCGGCCGCTATCTCGATAGCGACGGCGACGGCATCCCCTACCGCACCTACCCGGGAACGCACCCGACCAAGGGAGGCTATTTCACTCGCGGCACCTCGAAGAACGCCTACGCCATCTACTCCGAAGCCGGTGCCGATTACACCTATAACATGCAGCGCCTGCTGCGGAAGTTCGAAACCGCCAAATCGCTGGTTCCCTGGCCGGTGCTCACCGCCGCCAAATACCCGGCGCGCTTCGGCGCCATTTTCTACGGCTCGACCAGCCCGGCGATGCACGAGGCGCTCGACGCGCTAGCCGATCAAGGCATCTACATCAATGCCTTGCGTATTCGCGCGTTTCCGTTTCAGAACGAAATCGCCGATTTCATCGCCTCGCACACCCGCGTCTTCGTCATCGAACAGAATTTCGACGGCCAGCTCAAGACATTGCTGGTCAACGAAGCCGGCATCAATCCGGCAAGCCTGATTCCTGTGCTGCACTACGACGGCACGCCAATCACCGCACGTTTCATCACCCGGGAAATCGCCGAGCGCGTCTCGCGCTTGAACGTTCGCCCCTTGAGAGAAGACAGGGTGGCCTGACATGACTTACCTCGCCAAACCCAAGCTGCACCATCCGACCCTGGCCAAGAACAAGGTCGGCTATACCCGCCGTGACTACGAAGGCAAGATTTCGACACTGTGCGCCGGTTGCGGTCACGATTCGATTTCGGCGGCGATCATCCAGGCGTGCTGGGAACTCGATATTCAGCCGCACCGCGTCGCCAAGCTCTCGGGCATCGGCTGCTCCTCGAAAACGCCGGACTATTTTCTCGGCAATTCGCACGGTTTCAACACCGTGCATGGGCGCATGCCGTCGGTACTCACCGGCGCCTACCTGGCCAACCGCGATCTGATCTACCTGGGGGTTTCGGGTGACGGCGACTCGGCGTCGATCGGCTTCGGCCAGTTCGCGCACGTCATGCGCCGCGGCGTTAACATGACGTATATCGTTGAAAACAATGGCGTCTATGGCTTGACGAAAGGTCAGTTCTCGGCTACCGCCGACAAAGGTTCGAAATCGAAACGCGGCCAGATCAATAACGACGCGCCGATCGATCTGGTCAGCCTGGCGCTATTGATGGGCGCCACGTTCGTCGCGCGCGGCTTTTCCGGCGACAAGGCGCAACTGATCCCATTGATCCGCGCCGCCATCGCCCACCAGGGCGCCGCGGTCATCGACGTGCTCTCGCCGTGCATCGCCTTCAACAACCACGCCGGCAGCACCAAGAGCTACGACTACGTGCGCGCGCACAACGAAGCGGTCACCCGGCTTGATTTCCTGCCGCCACGCGAGGAAATCACCGTCGACTATGACGAGGGCGAGGTCACCGATGTTCGTCAGCACGACGGTTCGATCATCCGCCTGCGCAAGCGGCACGCCGACTACGATCCGACCGATCGCACCCGCGCGATGACCTACATCCAGGAACACGCCGCCCTCGGTGAACTGGTCACCGGCCTGCTCTACGTCGACCCCGAGTCGTCCGACCTGCATCGGCAGATCGGGTCGGTCGACGTGCCGCTGAACACGCTAGCCGCCGCCGAACTGTGTCCCGGCGCCGGCGCACTGGACAAGATCAACGCCGGGCTGCGTTAAAGGACCCGGTCGGGCAACCGCACGCACCCTTTTGCGACCCGACGCGGCGGCAATTGCGCCGCACCGATTCGCCGTCGAAAGGTTTCCTCCCGTCTACGTCACGGCGGGAGGCGCCTGCCCGTATAATCGCGGCTCGCTCATCTCTTCCAGCCTCCGCTGACCGTCGCCGTGTCCGAACGCCTCGCCGTACTGGCGCAGCACTTGCTGCCCAAGCAAAACCTCACCGCCGTTGCCGGCATACTCGCCAACCGTCGCGCCGGCGCCTTGACCACGACGGTAATCCGCTGGTTCATCAAGCGCTACGGTGTCGACATGAGCGAAGCCGCCAACCCGGACCCCGCCGCCTACGCCAGTTTCAACGATTTTTTCACCCGTCCGCTAGGTCCGGAGGCACGGCCGCTGGCCGACGCCGCTTTCCTCTGCCCGGTCGACGGCGCGATCAGCCAATTCGGCCGTATCGAACGCGATCAGATTTTTCAGGCCAAAGGCCATCGTTACACCACCACCGCGCTGCTCGGCGGTGACCGCGACCTTGCCAGCCGCTTCGACGACGGCGATTTCGCGACGCTTTACCTCAGCCCGCGCGATTACCATCGCATCCACATGCCCACCGACGGTCGCCTGACGCGAATGATTCACATCCCCGGCGCGCTATTTTCGGTCAATCCGGCGACCGCGCGCGGCGTGCCCGGCCTGTTCGCCCGCAACGAGCGCGTGGTCTGCGTCTTCGAAAACGCAAACGGGCACCCGTTCGTGCTGACCCTGGTCGGCGCGACCATCGTCGGCAGCATGGCCACCGTCTGGCACGGTACCGTCAACCCGCCGCGGAGCGGACAACTCCGCGAGTGGCGTTACGACGGTCAACGGATCGTTCTCGAAAAAGGGGAAGAAATGGGTCGCTTCCTGCTTGGATCGACGGTGGTCATGCTCTTTCCGCAAGGCATGCTCGACTTCGATCCCGCCTGGACACCCGCGCGACCGGTTCGCATGGGGGAAGCAATGGCTCGCTCGAAAACCACGCAGGCGACCGGACGATAAGCCCGTCCGCCAGCCGAAATCAAATAGCGCGAGAACGCAGCGACCGGCGGAGAGCCAGAGCCAAAAGGTGGCCGCTTATTTCACCGGTCGCGCGGCGTATGACTATGATGCTGCGCCATGCGACCCGCCGAACTCCACTCAGCGCCGCGCGCCTGTCGTTCGATGTGCAAAATGCGATGATCGCCAATCATCGCCGCCACGACCGCGGCAATCACCGCGAGATCGTCCGGAGGAATATCGTCGCCCCCGGGGACGCTGGCCGGCGGCTGGGCGGCAGGCTTTTCGGAGGCCTTGCTTGCCGCCGCCTTCGCCTTCGACGGCTTGGTCACCCAGGCGCCGATCCGGTTGAGCAGCGGAAAACCGGCCAGCACCACGCCAATGAATGAAATGACGAAGAAACTGAGAAAGAAATCGATGGCGCTGAGAAGCAGCGCCCCTTGCATGGTGTCGGGAATAAAGGCATTCATTGGCGGAACCATTTCCGAAATGTCATGAAGATGGCGGCAAAACCGTTCATGGGCGCATCAACTCACGCCAATCAAGGCCAGCATGATGCCCCCCGAGATCGCCGTGCCGAACACGCCAGCGAGATTCGGCCCCATGGCGTGATAAATCAGTAGATTGTTGGGGTTTTCCTTGTAGGCCACGATATGCGAAACCCTCGCCGCGATGGGTACCGACGCAATGCCCGCGGAGCCAATCAGCGGGTTGATCTTGGTCTTGAGAAACAAGTTCATGATCTTCGCCGTGATCACACCGGAACCGGTGCCAACCATGAACGCGATCAAGCCGAGAACAACGATCTCAATGGTCTGCCAAGTCAAGAACTTGTCCGCCGCCATCGTCGAACCGATCGCCACGGTCAGAATCATGATGATGACGTTCATCAGCCCACCAGCCGCTGTTTTCGACAGACGGTCGGTCACCCCGCACTCCTTGAGCAGGTTGCCGAGCATCAGCATGGTGATCAGCGGCGCCACCGGCGGAAAGAACAGATTGACGATGATCGCAATCACCACCGGAAAAGCAATCTTTTCCAGCTTGGTCACCTTGCGGGATTGCGCCATGCCGATTTGCCGTTCTTCCTTGGTGGTGAGCAGTTTCATCACTGGCGGCTGAATCATCGGCATCAACGCCATGTACGAATACGCGGCAACGGAAACCGGCCCAAGCAAATGCGGCGCCAATTTGACGGTGACGAAAATCGCCATCGGGCCGTCGGCACCGCCGATGATGCCGATGGCCCCCGCCTCCGCCAACGTGAAGCCCAGCATTTTGGCCAGAATCAGCGCGACGAAGATGCCGAGGTGCGCACCGGCGCCGAGAATCACCAGTTTCGGATTGGCAATCATCGGACCGAAGTCGGTCATCGCGCCGACACCGAGGAAGATCAGTGGAGGAATGATCAGCTTGGCAACGCCTTCATAGGCGTAATGAAACAGGCCGCCTTCCTTGACCACGTACAGCAACGCGGAAATTGCCTGGCCACCGGGAACATCGTCGGGCGGTCCGGGTACGTTGGCGACAATGCACGAGAAGCCAATTCCGATCAGCAGCAGCGGTTCGTAGTGTTTGGTAATGGCAAGGTAGATCATCGTGGCGCCAATGATGATCATCACCAGATTGCCAAACGAAAAATGCGCCGCGCCGGTCTGTTCAAGCAAGGCCTGTAAAAAAACGATGACTTGATCCACTGTCGTCTCCGGTGTTTGCGAAAAGCGAGAAAGAACGTCTTCTCAACCCGTGAACGTATCCGCCCTAATGAGGAAAACCGGCGGACACAGGCCGAACCACGGGAACTGTAACGCGCGCGCGAATTCGGGCCTACTAGGGTTGGCCCTAGTTTTCGGGCACTCGCCATGCAGGACTGGCGCTTTCCTCGATCACGTCAAAAACGGTAAAGTGGCTCACCCTTCCCATTCCCCATGGGACCCGCCACGCCTATTTATCGAATCATCCGCATGAATCAATTGAATTTTCACCCATCATCACGAACCGATTACGATTGCCCGTCGAGGCGACCGATCCGGCGATGATCGACCCAAGTCTTCCGTCGTTTAGCCTGCCGGCCAACAAAAAACTGGACGGACGACGGCAGGCGCAACCCAAGTGGTGGTTCGTTTGCGCGTCGCTATTTCTGACGGGCTTGATCGGCCTGCTGGACGCCATGACCGGTTACGAACTGCGGCTGAACGCGCTTTACTTGCTGCCCATCGCCATCGCGACGTGGAATGCCGGACGAAATGCTGGATTGTCGACCGCGACAGCGGCGACGCTATGCTGGGTTTTCAGTTTCAACTCGACGCACGGCTACACCCGACCGCTGTATTTTTACTGGGACGGCATTGTGCTGGTCACGACTTTTGCGGTCTTCGTCATCCTGTTCGCGCGCCTGCATCACGCACTGCGTAGCGCGGACCAGCGATTCGTCCGCCTGCTCGATGAAATGAACGCCGGAGTGTATGTCAGCGAACAGGCGACGGATCGACTCCTTTACGCCAACAAACGCCTGGCGGTGCTGCTGGATGCCGAGCCGACCGCTCTGTCCGCCGCCGCCCTGGCACACCGCTTCGGTGGCGACGGCCAGCACTCCGAACACACCGTGAAACGCCGCGCGAAAGAGGTGACCGCGTCGGGCTTCCTCACCGAAGAACGGTTCGATTCCACGAGCGGCCGTTGGTATCTCGTGCAATCCGGCCCGATACCGTGGCGAAAAGAGCAATCGGCGAGAATGACGGTCGTGACCGACATCACGGACAGACGCCATGCGCAATTGTTGCGGCAGGAAAATCAGGACATGCTGCATCGTACCGCCCGCCTTTCCGCGTTGGCGGAAAGCACCTCCATGCTGGCGCACGAGATTAATCAACCGCTGACGGCCATCGCCACCTACCACGACGCCTGCCTACGTTTACTGACCGGAAAAACCCCGAACCACGGCGAGCTTGTACAAGCGCTGGAAAAATCGCGAACACAAGCGATGCGCGCCGCGGATATCGTCAAACGCATGCGCGACGCCGTCCGTAGCAAACATCCCCAACCGGCACTGTGCGACCTGAACGAAATAATACGAGAATCAATTGATTTAATTGATACAATAATCGAAAACGATGGCGTACTCACCGACCTCGTCCTCGCCGATGGCTTGCCATCTCTTGTCGCCGATAAATTTCTTCTCGTTCAGGTCATGGTCAATTTGCTGGAAAACGCCGTCGATGCGATGCAGTCGCTCGACCAGCGCCATCGTCGCCTCGCGATCACCACCTCCCGGCAACCGGACGGCGTGATTGCCGTGTCGATCCGCGACCACGGTTCAGGAATACCGGCAACTATCCGTGAAAAGCTCTACACGCCCTTTTTATCGACCAAACCCAACGGCCTGGGGCTTGGCCTATCGATTTGTCGTTCCGTGGTCGAAGCACACGGCGGGCGGCTGTGGCATAGTCCAAATGCCGATGGCGGCACGATCTTCCACTTCACGCTGGCGGCGGAACGCGCATGAATAATACGTTCGTAACAGATCAAACAGTCTTCGTCGTCGACGACGATGACGCCGTATGCGACGCGCTGGCGATGTTGCTACGCGCGGCGGGACTTCGCGTCGAAACCTTCACCTCGGCGCCGGCTTTCCTCAAACAACTCCGTCCCGAGCAATCGGGCTGCCTGATCCTCGACATCCGCATGCCGACGATGAGCGGTCTTGAACTACAGGACGCCCTCCACAAACGACGCTGTAAACTTCCCATCATTTTTCTCACCGGTCACGGCGATATTCCCCTGGCGGTACGAGCGCTGAAAAAAGGAGCGGTCGACTTCATCGAAAAACCACACGACGAACACCGCCTGCTTCTTGCCACCTGCAACGCGTTACGAACCCAGACAGGCAGCCTCGGCGACACCCCGGCGGAGCCGCATCGAACGACTCACCTCGAAGAACGCTTGGCGCTCTTGTCGGCAAGAGAGCGCGAGGTACTCGCCTGCGTTCTCAAAGGTCGGCAGACGCGAACCATCGCCGAGGAACTCTGCGTCACGGTCAAGACCGTCGAATTCCATCGTGGTCGCATTCGCGAAAAACTATCCGTCGCGTCCCTCGGCGAATTGTTCCGACTCTTTGGAAACTTCCAACCGGCCCTCTCCGCTGGTACAGCATCCGTCATCGACGAACCCAGGTTGAATTCCAATCAAAACTATAATTTAATTAAAAAATAAGGACGGGAAGGCACTCCGCGCCAGTCTTTTTTGTTCGCGATGCCGCTCGACGGACTTCAACGCCGACGGTCATCGTTCATTGCTCTCGGCGCCGCTGAAACGGGACATCGCGCATGGAAACATTCGAGTGGACACCACTGTTCGAAACCGGTCTGGCGATCGTCGACCGCCAGCACCAGCAACTGGTGAACCTGATCAATCAACTCGGCATGGGCGCCGACGAGGCAAATCCCGAACATATCGACCAGACATTGGTCAAACTGACCCACTACACGGTGTACCACTTCCAAAGCGAAGAGGAAATCATGACTCGGGCGCGGGTAGCGGCGACACATGCCGACAAGCACCGGGCAACGCACCGGCAGTTCATCGCCCAGGTTGCCGAATGGACCGCGCGACGGGAACGTCAAGAAGCCGTCAATCTACGGCAACTGCTCGATTTCCTGAGTAATTGGCTGATTTTCCACATTCTTGGCGACGACCAATCGCTGAGCCGACAGGTGAAGGCCATACAAGCCGGCGGCGACCCGCAGACGGTCTACGACAACGATCACGGTTTATACGACCCGCGTACCGACGTTGTTCTCGGCGCGCTACATCATCTTTACTGTGATCTGGTCGATCGCAATGAGGAATTACAACAAACGCAACGCACGCTATCCCAACTGAACACCGCTCTCGAACAACGCGTCGCCGAACGCACCGCCGAACTGCTCGAAACCAACCGTCGCCTGCGCGAAGAACAGGAGCGCGTGCTGGAGGCGGAAAAAATGGCTTCCCTGGGTCGCATGGTTGCCGGCTTCGCGCACGAGTTGAACACACCGATCGGCGTCGCGGTCGGCGCGGCCTCCCACTCCCAGGAAGTGGTCGAGGGGCTGAGCAAACTGATTTCGCGGGACGAAGTCGATGAAAACGATCTTCGGCAGCGCCTGGGGATGCTGACCGACATGTCGGACTTGGCCCTGTCCAACCTGCGGCGCGCCGCCGAAATGGTGAGAAGTTTCAAGCGCACGGTCGTCGATCAGGCGTCCGAACAGGAAAGAGAGTACAAACTGGCCGAAATCGTCGAGGATGTGCGCGTCAGCCTGCGACATGTCTTCAAAAACCGGCGAATCGCCATCGACGGCGACTGCCCTCCTGATTTAGTGCTTTTTGGACCGGCAGGTGCCCTGGCGCAGACATTGACCAACTTGCTGCAAAACAGCCTCAAACATGCCTTCGCCGACGGCGCGCGCGCGGGACGCATTCGAATCGCAGCGCATACCGAAGGAAATCAAGTATGTATCGTGCATGCCGACGACGGCGCGGGAATGCCGGAAGAAACACTACAGCATGCTTTTGAGCCGTTTTATACTACACGACGTGCGGCAGGCGGCTCCGGTTTGGGGCTGTACATCGCCTACAATCTCGTTACGCAGGCGCTGCGCGGCACTATTCGTTGCGAGAGTACTGTCGGCGAGGGCACTCGGTTTTTTATCGAAATCCCGCGCCGGATTCCGGCCAAGAGAGTGAATACGCCATGAAAATCATCCCCCATCCACAACGGGAAACAACGGGTTACCAACCACCGCGTCTGGACCCCTGGAAACTGCTGGTCGTCGACGACGAACCCGACGTCCGACGCCTCACCGCGCTCAGCCTGCGTGGTTTCGAGTTCGCCAATCGGCCGCTGACAATCATCGAGGCCGATTCGGCGCAAGCCGCCCGCGCCAAGCTCCTCGAACACCGCGATATCGCCGTGGCGCTGATCGACGTGGTAATGGAAACCGACGACGCCGGCCTGCGACTGGTGGACTACATTCGAGGCAAGCTCGGCAACCGCATGATACGGTTGATCATCCGCACCGGACAGCCGGGAGCCGCGCCGGAACGCTATGTCATCGACAATTTCGATATCGACGACTACAAGGACAAGACCGAACTGACCGCGCAAAAATTGTACACGGCGGTGCGCTCCGGCCTGAAACGTTTCCGCGACTTGCAAACCATCGAATTGAACCGCCTCGGCCTCACCCGCATCCTGGATGTCACCCCGGAGTTGTACAACCTGCACCGCGATCGCCTGGAAGACTATTTTCGCGGCGTTCTGATGCAAATCATCGGCATCTGCAATCTCGAACATTCGGGCATCATTTCCACCATCGACGGTCTGGTATCGACGATGGAAGGCGACGATATCCGCATCCGCGCCGGCACAGGCGATTTCCGCACCGGCGCGGAAAGCGAATTCCGGCGCCAACAGATCACCGAACTCTGTACTCGCGTCGTCGGCGGTCACGAACTTCCCAAGGAACTGCGGCAAGATGCGATGGTGGTACCGCTACAGATCAAGGATGAAATTCTCGGTTTCGTTTATCTGGAATCGCGCGTCGAACTGACGGCGGACGATCGCGAATTGATCCAGGTCATGGCCAACCAATGCGCCGCCGCCCTCGACAACTTCCGCCTGCATCACAGTCTTGAAGGCTCTTACGACGAAGCGATCGACATGCTGGGCCATGTGGCCGAATTCAAGGACAGCGCCACCGGTCGTCACATCCAGCGCATTCAGGAATACACCCGCCGTCTGGCCCTGGCCATGGGCTGCACCGACTCCGAAGCCGAACTCTATGCCAAGGCCAGCCGCCTGCACGATGTCGGCAAGGCGGGCATACCCGACACCCTCCTGCGCAAACCCGGCCCTCTGACGAGCGAGGAATTCGCCGCCATGCAGCGGCACACCCGAATCGGCGACGCGGTGCTCAGCCGCAGCGTCTCCCTGGGCGTCGCCCGCGTCGTCGCGCGCTCACACCATGAGCACTGGGATGGCAGCGGTTACCCGAACGGGCTTTTGGGCGTCGAGATTCCGTTTGCCGCCCGCGTCGTCGCCGTTGCCGATGTTTTCGACGCGCTGGTCAGCAGGCGTCCCTACAGGGACGCCTGGGAACCGGAAAAGGCCGCGGCGGAAATCGCCGCCGGCAGCGGCGGCCATTTCGATCCCCATGTCGTGAAAGCCTTCATGCAGCTCTACCACTCGGGCGCATTGAACGATCTGATCGCCATGAGCAACGATATGCAGGACAACGTGCGCGAAGCCCTCAAGTGGCGCGACTGACCGCGCTGGGAATCGACCGGAGAAATCGGCGGTAGCGAGCGACGGCCGGTTTTCGGATCGGCCGCATCGTCCCTTTCCGGTAGCCCGATCCGTGCTAGCGCTATCGCTGCCGTCGCCTTGGTGACTCACACCCTCTCGCTGCAATCCTGCCCGTAATCCTGCGACTCACGACCGGCAAGTCGTCGCAAAAAACCTTGCAAGGCGGGAGGAAGCGGGGCGTCGACAGCCAGCCGTCTATCCTCCAGAGGATGCGGAAAGCCGATCTTCCAGGCATGCAGAAACATGCGCTTCAAGCCTTGCCGCGCCAACGTCTTGTTCAAGGAAAAATCGCCGTATTTCTCATCGCCAGCGATAGGAAACCCCAAGTGCGCCAAATGGACGCGAATCTGGTGCGTCCGCCCACTGCGCAACTCCGCTTCCAGCAAACTGAAGTGCTGCCAGCGCGCCAACAGCCGAAAAACCGTATGCGCCGCCTTGCCTTCGGCGGCAACGCGCACCCGGCGCTCACCTGACTCTTGCAAATATTTCAACAAGGGAAACTTGACGTTGCGCACCTGATCCATCCAGCGCCCACCGACCAACACCAGATAGCGCTTGTCGGCCGCCCGTTGACCACCGCATCCTCCCTGGCGAAACACCTCATGCAACGCCACCAGCGCCGCGCGTTTCTTGGCCAGCAGCAAAACACCCGAGGTTTCGCGGTCAAGGCGATGCGCGAGTTCGAGGAAACGCGCTTGCGGGCGTTGCCGACGCAACGCCTCGATCACGCCGAAACTCTCGCCGCTGCCGCCATGCACGGCAATGCCGGCGGGTTTATCGACGATCAGCAAGGACTCATCCTCATAGAGCACCGGCAATTGCGCCTTGAATTCCGCGCCGGCGACCACTTCCGCCTCGGCGCGTGCCATGCGGACCGGTGGAATGCGCAGGACATCCCCGCTTTGCAGGCGGTACGACACCTCCGCGCGTCGTCCGTTGACACGCACCTGCCCGCTACGGACGATGCTGTAAATATGACTTTTAGGCACCCCCTTGCAATGCTTCAACAGCAGGTTGTCCAGACGCTGTCCGTGCTCGTTTTCTGTAACTAATGCGTGTGTAACGGAGATTTTGCTAATTTCAGTCATTTTTAATATACTTCTCTTGATTTGCGTCTTGGGTTGAAAGAGGCGCTGACCCGTTAGACCGTCGAGCCACGGCGATTTGATTTAAATTGCGATGCACTTTTCGGCAGGCTTCAGCCGCCTCGCTTGCGCCAATCTGCGCAAGGTCCTCTCAACGCCGATCATCTGGTTAAGTACGCTCACCACGAAGTAGCGATACTACTTGAACTACGCGCGCCTAGCACCTGTGGAGCGGCCCAGGAAGATTCCCGAATCCTTGAATTTTCAAGGTCCGACGAGATATCGAGTCGGCGGAAGACCCCTATTAGTTGCCCAATCGGAATAAACCTCGAGGATGCCAAGCACAACTAATCCGTAACTGCCTGCGAAAGGCTTTCCCCCGTGACAGCGCGTGGGAGCAAAAAAATGAAACGCATGCTGTTTAATGCAACACAAGCCGAGGAACTCCGTGTTGCCATTGTCGATGGTCAGAAACTAATCGACCTCGATATCGAATCGGCCACCAAGGAGCAGAAAAAGAGCAACATTTATAAAGCGGTCATTACGCGCATAGAGCCCAGCCTGGAGGCGGCTTTTGTCGACTATGGCGCTGAACGGCATGGTTTTTTGCCGTTCAAGGAGGTGTCCCGCGCATTTTTCCAGCCGAGTGTCGACGCGGGCCGCGCAACGATAAAGGAAGCGCTGCGCGAAGGGCAGGAACTGATCGTCCAGGTCGACAAGGACGAACGCGGCAACAAGGGCGCGGCACTGACCACCTTCGTCAGTCTCGCCGGCCGGTATCTGGTTCTGATGCCGAACAATCCTCGCGGAGGCGGCGTCTCGCGGCGCGTCGAGGGCAATGAGCGCGCGGAACTGCGCGAAGCCATGGATCAACTGCAGGTTCCGGCGGGCATGAGCCTGATCGCCCGCACCGCGGCCATCGGACGCAACGCCGAAGAGCTGCAGTGGGACCTCAACTACCTGCTGCAATTGTGGAAAGCCATCGAAGCGGCCGCCGGCCAGCAAAAAGGCGCCTTCCTGATCTACCAGGAAGGGAGTCTGGTCATTCGCGCGATCCGCGACTATTTCCAGCCGGATATCGGCGAAATCCTGGTCGATACCGATGAAGTCTTCGAGCAGGCACGGCAGTTCATGGAACACGTGATGCCGGGAACCGTCAATCGCATCAAGCGTTATCGCGACGATGTGCCGCTGTTCTCCCGCTTCCAGATCGAACACCAGATCGAGTCGGCGTATTCCCGCCAGGTCAGCCTGCCGTCGGGCGGCGCCATCGTCATCGACCACACCGAGGCACTGGTATCCGTCGACGTCAACTCGGGGCGCTCGACGCGCGGCGCCGACATCGAGGAAACGGCACTGAAGACCAACCTCGAGGCCGCCGAGGAAGTGGCCCGCCAGTTCCGTCTGCGCGACCTTGGCGGACTGATCATCATCGACTTCATCGACATGGAAAACCAGCGCAACCAGCGCGAAGTCGAGAATCGCGTTCGCGACGCCCTGCGTTTCGACCGCGCGCGCGTGCAAACCGGCAAGATCAGCCGTTTCGGCCTGCTCGAACTGTCGCGACAGCGCCTGCGGCCGGCGCTTGCCGAAACCAGCTACATCCCTTGTCCGCGCTGCTCCGGCACCGGGCACATTCGCAGCACCGAATCGGCGGCGCTGCATATTCTGCGCATCCTCGAAGAGGAGGCGATGAAGGACAACACCGCCGCCGTTCACGCCCAGGTTCCGGTGGATGTCGCCACCTTCCTGCTCAACGAAAAACGGGCCGATGTCCAGGCGGTCGAATTGCGCCAGAAAGTCTCCATTCTGCTGATTCCAAACACCCATCTGGAAACCCCGCAACATTCCATCGCGCGTATCCGCAACGACGACCTCGGTCACGAGGAGTTGCTGCAACCCTCCTACCGGATGGTGGAAATGCCGTCGGAAGACGATGCCAAGGATGCCTCGCCGTCCGGCGAGCCGAAACCGCCACGCGCGGAGGCCGCCATCAAGGGCATTGCCGCCGCGCAACCGGCACCGCACATCGCCGAACGCCTCCCGACACCCGTTCAGCCGGAAGCGCCGGCAACGTTGACCGCCAGGATCGTGAGGAAAATCCGCTCCTGGTTCAACCCGCCGCCGGAAGCAGTGACGCCGCCGGAGCCGACGGCGCCACGCGGTGGGCAACTGCGCGACACACCGCGCGAGCCGCGTCGCAACGGCCATTCCCGCGGCCCTCGTCGGGACGACAACCGCGAAACGCCCGAAACACGCGTACCGCGCGAAACCTCCCCGCAGGCGCGCAACGAGGCGCCAAAAACACGCGAACCACGCGAGCCGCGTGAACCCCGCGACCCGGCAGCCGTGCGCGAACCCCGCCGTCCGCGTGGCGAGCCACGTCGCGAGCAACCGGCCATCGCCGCCAGCACGCCAGTCGCCGCTCCCGCCGCCAAGACGGAAACCAGCGCCGGCACCGCGCCCCGACCGCCTGCCGGCCCTGAACAGACAGGGCCAGAGGAAACGAGCGGCGCACCGCGTCGCCGCGGCCGTCGTGGCGGACGACGCGAACGTGGCGAACGCAGCGAGAAAAGCGAAAATCAACTGGAACTGCTCGCCAGTCCGGCCTCCGTGGGCGAGGATGTCGGCAACAACGCGGCCATCCCCGCCGTCGCGTCGGTCGAGAGCGTCGCCGAAACGCCTGTCGTGACACCGGCAGCGGCGGAAACCGCCGAACCACTCACACCTGCAATCACACCAGCGCTCACGGTCGAAGCGGCGCCGACGAAGACTCCGGAAACGACAACAACGGCAGCGCCTAGCGCGGAGTCCAGCACGGCGCCAGAAGCAATACCGGCCCCCAGCGCCGCCACGGAAAACCCCGTTCCGCCACCCGCTCTCCCGCCCGTGATCGAAACGGCGACGCCGCAAACCGAGGAGGCACGCGCCACGGTCATCGCCGATGCGGCACCCGCCGAGACTCCGGTCGTTGCGAACCAATCGACACCCGCCGAGGCGATGGCGACCGAGGCCACTGGCGACGAGGCGACGGTCGAGGTGCGAAACGCAGCGGCAACCACCGACACGGCAACCGGCAACCCAGCGGCGGACATCCGCCACGCCATCGACGCCAGCGGCCTGGTGATGGTCGAAACGGCGCCGGATAAAATTCAGACTTGGCAACCTGACACCGGGCGCGACGCGCCGGCGCCGCTCGGGCGTCGCAAACGGGCGACGGTCGTCATCCCCGACGAACCGCTGGTCATGGTCGAAACCCGGCGCTAGGCGCTGACGGCGGGCGCCCCATGGGTAGCCTGCCGCCGCCAAACCGAGGCCCGGAGGCAACGAATGGCCCGCATCCTGCCCGATGGCTGGCGCGAACTCGCCGTCACCGGCGCCGCGCAACGCGAAATCGAAACCCTGGCCCTCCTGGCCAGTCATCTCTCCGACAACTACACCGTTTATCACGCCGTACACTGGACGAATCTGGAGCGCGGCCATGCGGTCTTCGGTGACGCCGACTTCGTCATCGTCAATGGCGCCGGCGACTGCCTGCTCATAGAGCAGCAAAGCGGCTTTCTCGGCGAAACGCCGGAAGGTCTGATCAAGGCGCACGCCGGCAAACACCGGAACATCGTCGCCCAGTTGGCCCGTACCCGCGAAGCGCTGCGACTGAAACTGCGCGCACGTCCCAGCGGCGGCGAGGTCGCGCTCGACGTCTTGCTGTATTGCCCCGACTACCACGTCAAGTTTCCGCACACCGCCGGCCTGCTGCCGGAGCGCATCGTCGACGCGCGGCAACGCCAGAACCTGATCGCCATTCTCCGTGCCATCCTGCCGGAAGCGGCGGCAACGCCGGCCACCAAGGATGTTCATCGCGTTCTCGGCGACATCATCCAGCTCGAGAGCGATGTCAGCGCGTTGCTGGGACGCGCCCGCGCGCTGGTCACTCGCGTTTCCGGCGGCCTGGCCCACTGGGCGCGACAACTCGATATCGAACCTTTCCGGCTACGCGTCACCGGCACCGCCGGCTCGGGCAAAACCCAACTGGCGCTCGCCGAATACCGCGATGCCCTAACCAAGGGCCGGCGACCGTTGTACGTCTGCTTCAACCGGCCGCTGGCCGATCATTTCAACGCCATCGCTCCAGCGGGCGGACTGGCCTGAACCTTCCACACGCTCTGCGACCGCCACCTCCGCGCGCACGGCGAAACACCCGACTTCGGCCACCCCGGCGCGTTCGAGCGACTGGTCGATCGAGCCACCGAACTGCCGGTCGACGACGACTTGCGCTTCGACACCGTGATCGTCGACGAAGGACAAGACTTTCCGGAGGCCTGGCGCGACCAGGTGTTTCGCCATGCCGACCCGGCGGCGCGGCGGCTGTGGCTGGAAGACCCGCTGCAAAATCTTTACGGACGTCCGCCGCTGGCCTTGCCCGGCTGGGTCGGCCTGCGCGCCGTCGCCAACTATCGCAGCCCGCGTCCAGTGGTACGGCTGCTACAGGATCTGCTGCCGGCGGAAGCGACGATCGAAGCCGTCTCGCCCTTCGACATCGAAGACATCGATTTTCTGATCTACCACCACCCCGCCGAGATACCGCAAAAGGTCAAGGAAGCGCTCCGCCGCTGCCACGCGGCCGGTTTCCGCAAGGAAGATACCGTTCTGCTCAGTTATCGCGGCCGCGAAAATTCGCAACTGATGTCTCTGACGCAGCTTGGCGCCTACCGCCTGCGCGCTTATTCCGGCCGCCACGATCTTTTCGGCCAACCGCTACTGTCCACGGGCGATCTGCTGATGGAAACGGTCTATCGCTTCAAGGGTCAGGCGGCGCCGGCGGTGATTTTCGCCGAAATCGATTTCGAAACGCTGGACGACAAGGCGCTACGCAAACTCTTTGTCGGCGCCACGCGCGCGATTCTCAAACTGGTGCTGGTCGTCTCAGAACGCGCCGCCCTGCAATTGCAGGCGCGGCGGCGTCCTCTCCCGCAAACGCAACCCAGATAATCGACTGAAATCTTGAATTCAAGCCAGACGCAAGTCCTCGACGAACGGCAGGCCTAATTTCGCGTTTGGCAAGACGGGGGGCGTTTTCGACATAACGACAAGGCGACCCCACGAGCAGTGAGCAGTTAACCATGCCGCTAAAACCGAGTGTCGGTTTTTTTTACAACCACCAGATTCAATGGCTAATTTCGAACCCGGAAAAACCATAATATAAAAATTTAATTGTAAAAAAAACAAAATATTATTGTTTTCAAACCCTGATTTTCACCCGTCGGCATGATTTTGGCTTTAAGTATAAGGTCGCCGTCCAACCCCGGACGAATCGATAAACTGGGAGGCTAATCATAATGAACTGCAGGAGAATACGTTTTGCCACGACCGTCCTAATCAGTGCTTTTGGTGGCCTTGCCGTCACGCCGCTACAGGCCGCTTCTATTCCATTTAACTGGGCACTCAATTATTCCTATAATCCCAACGCTGCAAACACCTTTGATACTGAGCAGACGTTGAACAGCGCACCAGCGACTCCGGCCACATCGACCTATTCGCAATCAGGTAGTTGGGGAAGCGTCAGTGGCTACGCGTCGGCCAATCTGGCGACCGGCGAATTGAAGTTGCGTAGCAGCGCAACGAACGGCGATGGCACCGCGGCCCCCTATATGCAAACAAATGCGATCTTCGGCGACAGTTTCACGACAACGGCGACCAGTGGATCGCCGTACACGTGGAACGGTTCCTCCGCGACTTTCAATTTGGCGTTGACCGGCACGCTTAACGGCGTGGACGCCTCATCGAACGCGGGCGCTTTTGTGATTCTGATGATCCTCAACAAAGGCACGCTTGACCCAGGCCAACCACTGATCGGCAGCGTGAACACCAAGCAATATTTCCTTTGGAACCTTGGCAATCCAACCCTCCAGCTCTACTACACGAATCCACAGGGCCAATCCCAGGCATTAACGACCACCTACAGCTACACCAGCCTTCCACCAACGATCAGCGCGACCTTCGCGCCGGGGGGGGACTTCGACTGGGCACTACTGCTCGGTGCCTCGGGGCAGGAAATGAACCCTGGTGACTCCTTCGACGTTGATCTTTCGCACACGCTGACACTTAGTTATGTGGGACCAGAAGGTGGAATTACCGCATCCGAATCCGGCCAATTTGGGAATATCACGTCACGCAATGGAACCGTGCCTGAACCTAGCGCACTCGCCTTGCTTGGATTGGGGCTTGCTGGACTTGCATATAAAAGACGAGGAAAAGGAAGCCAATAAACCGGCCTGCTGGCCGAATTTTCCCTGGAACTGACGACGGCCTGGCGGCGCGATTCTCGCCGCCAGGCCGTCGACAAATCACGGATAGTCGTTCGCTTCAATTTCGATGAAACGTTGTCGATCAGCCCAAGAGGCATTGAATCACCCCGATTTTTTGACGAAGCGACCTTCTTTGGCCAGATGGAGGCATGACGATGACGGAAATGACCCGCATCAAGGCTTTCGCGCGAAAATCTTAACCTGAATGCCGCATCCCGGAACGAGCCCGTGACAGAAGACGATCTGTAGACAGCGAAACGCGCACGGCAATGAAATAATAATAAAACCATAAAGTTATTGAAATCACCTCACCATCATGTCAATCCGCCCATCAAACGAATCCGCCCTTCATTCATCCGTCGCCCTGCCCGCCATCACACCGCAAGCGGTCTGGACCCACTTCGCCACCCTCTGCCGCTTTCCACGGCCATCGAAAAACGAAGGCCCCTTGCGCGACCATCTGCGGCAATGGGCCATGGCGCGCGGCCTGATAACCGTCGTCGACGGCGCCGGCAACCTCATCGTCCGGAAAGCCGCCACCCCGGGCCGCGAACGGGTGCCGACCGTGATCCTGCAAGCGCACCTGGACATGGTTTGCGAGAAAAACGACGGTGTGCCGCACGACTTCACGCGCGACCCGATCGAGCCGATCGTTCGCGACGGCTGGCTGACGGCGTCGGGCACCACCCTGGGCGCGGACAACGGCATCGGCGTGGCGTTGATTCTCGCCGTGCTGGCCGGCGACGCGCTGGCGCATGGCCCCATCGAGGCGCTATTGACCGTCGACGAAGAAGCCGGCATGGGTGGCGCGCGCGGGCTGGACGGCGGGCTGCTGACCGGGCGCCTGCTGCTTAATCTGGACACCGAGGAATGGGGCCAGTTCTATCTCGGCTGCGCCGGCGGCATGGATGTCGATGTCCGCCGCACCGGCACGCCAACCGCGCCACCGGATCGATACACCGCCTGGCGGATCGATTTGCGCGGGTTGCGCGGTGGCCACTCCGGGGTCGACATCCATGAACAGCGCGGCAACGCCATCAAGCTCCTGGTCCGCCTGCTCTGCGATCTGCGACGGCAGTTGCCGCTACGCTTGGCGACGCTGCGCGGCGGCAGTGCCCGCAACGCCTTGCCGCGAGAGGCGTTCGCGGTGGTCGCCGTTCCAGACACTCCAGATGCTCCAAACCGGCCAGACGTGCCTGACGCGCCCGGCGGTTCGCGCGACGCGTCGGCGACTCTCGTCGACCGGTTGGCCGACTGGCAAACCGTCTTGCGCCAGGAACTGGCCGGCATCGACGACGACGTGACGCTCGCCTGCGCGGCGACGACGGTCAGCGCGGTGATGAGCCGCGCGGAAGAGGCGATCTGGCTGGACTCGCTCCAGGCCGCTCCGCACGGCGTGCATCGCATGAGCCGCCGCCTGCCGGGGGTCGTCGAAACCTCCAACAATCTTGGCATCGTCGATTTGCGCCCGGATGGCGGCCACTGCAACTTCATGGTCCGTTCCTTGCGCGACAGCGGCAGTCAGGCGCTGGCAGCCGAGATCGCCAGCCTGTTCGCGCTTTCCGAAAGTCAGGTCGCCTGCTCCGGCCACTACCCGGGCTGGACACCGGCAGCGGACTCGCCGCTGCTGACCCTGTGCGAGCAGGTCTACCGACAACGTTTTGGCGAACAATCGACCCGGCAAGTGATCCATGCCGGCCTGGAATGCGGGTTGATCGCCGCCAAAATCCCCGGGCTGGACATCGTCTCCTTCGGGCCGACCATCCACGGCGCGCACGCGCCGGGTGAAGCGGTGGACATCGCTTCCGTCGATCGTTGCTGGCAACTCCTGCAAGCGATACTCGCCGCCGTCGCTTGAACGCCCGGCGGTCAGAAACCGCTTTCCCGGACCAGAACCGCCAGCAGTGGCCGCAACCCGTGCTGCCACAGACTTTGCGGCGCGGCCTCGATGCGGCCGTGGCGAATCGCCTCGCGACCGCTTGCCGCCGAAGCCGAAGTCGCATCCAGAACGACGCCGATCCGGTACAACGCGTCGCTGGCCACGTCGCGGTCACGCTCTCGATGGGTGGGCACCGGACCGCCGCTCCGCGCGTCGAGCATGGCGTGCGGCAAGGTGGTCACGCGTGCCGGATCGATGGCCGCGACGCGTCCCGTCAGCGGCGCCGCCGCCTCCGCGGCATCGTAAAGCCGCACCGACTGCCCAAGGGCAATCCGCGCCAGATCCTGCTCGGCGACGAGCAATTCGGCGCGCCACACACTGGCGTCAACCACCCGCGCCAACAGCAAATGGCTATTGACCCAGGTGCCCGGTCGCAGACCATCGGCCAGATCGCGGACCGTACCGGCGAAGGGCGCGCTCAGCAGCAAGCGCTCGGCGGCTCGCGTCTGTGCCCGTGCCTGCTCCGACAACTCGCGCGCCTGTTGCATGGCCTTGGCCGCCTGTGCCTCGCCGCGCTGGTTGATCACCGGCAAACCGGATGCCTGTCTGGCATACGCCTGCGCCAGGATGGTGGTGCGTCGTGCTTCATCGTCGAGTTCGGGGGCCGCCAATTCGAACAGCGCCTGACCGGCGACCACGGTCTGTCCCTCGGACACGTGAACCGCCGTCAAACGCGCCGCCTGCGGACTGTAGAGCGCGCGCTGAGTGGCTGGAAAGATCCAGCCCGGGGCATGCACCGCCGTCGACCAGGGCCAGAACAACAAAATCGCGCCGCCAACCAGCAGCAACGGATAAGCCAGTTTTCGGCGTTTGGAGAGGTGCCGCCGCAAGGCCGGCCACTCGCGCAATTCGCGCCAGATCGGCAAGACGATGAACCAGGCCAGTTCGACCGCGAAGAGAAAAATACCCAGCGCCTTGAAAAAGAAATGGTAAACCGCCAAGGCGATGCCGAAGAAGACCCCCAGCCGATACAACCAGGTCACCGCGGAAAACAGCGCCAGCAAGCGCGCTTTCCACAACGGCAGGGGCTCGGCATCCGATGCGACGATCCCGAACAGCAGACGCCGCAAGCGCAAACGCGCCAGCGCCGCGCTGCGCTCGTGCAGATTGGGCATGTCGAGCGCATCGGCAAGAATGAAATATCCGTCGAAACGCATGAACGGACTGATGTTGACGAGGAAGGACAATACCCAACTGGTGGTGGCCAGGAAGAACACCGCGGCTCGCAACTGACCGTCCGGCAGCAGCGCCCAGGCCAGCGTCGCCCAGGCGGCGAGAATCAACTCGGCGACGATGCCGGCTGCGGCGATGCGCAGGCGGTCACGGTGTTCGATCACCTTCCAGCTCTCGCCGGTGTCCGTGTAGAGCATCGGCGCAAGCACCACCAGCGCGATCCCCATGTGCGCCACCCGCACGCCGTGACGGGTCGCGGTTACCGCGTGCGCCAGCTCGTGCAGGGATTTGGCGATGGACAGCGCCAGCAGATAGCCGAGAAAACCGGGTGCGCTCAAGGAATCGTTGGCCCGCGCCAAGACGATGTCCCATTGCCGCATCGCCAGCAATCCACCGAGACCGCCCACCAAAACGGTAAGCAGCAGGAAAGACGGGCTGTACAACCAATGGGTCATCGCCGTCAGCCGCCGCAGGAGGCGTCCCGGCCGCAGCAAGGGTAGGCGAATGAACAGGTAATGATGGAGAAGGCGTCGCAGTGGAGCGCCGCGTCGGCTGACCGCGCGTTCGGCCAAGGCGGAAGCGGCCTGACCAGTCGGTGGCAGCACCAGCTCGTTTTGCCGCAGAAAGCGAATCAGGGCGTCGACATCCTCGACACTGGCCGCCAGCGTCGTTTCCGCGGCCACCGCGTCGGCAATCGCCGCCGCCGTCGCCAGCGGCCAGCGCAGCAAAAGCTCGAACTCCAGCCAGCCGATGCGGAAGAACCGGTTTCGCACCGGGTCCAGCACCTGCCAGCTTGGCGAACCGTCGGCCTGTGGCGTCGCCGGCAGCAGCCGCAATTCCTCCCGCAACGGCGGCACCGCCAGGGCGGGATTCGCCACGTTCAGCATCCGCACCAGCCGCGCAGACTGGCCAGCGGCCGGCGCAGCAGCAGATAGATCAATGGTCGCCGCTCGCCGTGAATCTTGGCCGTTCCCTTCAAGCCGATTCGCGCGCCTTCCGTGGTTTCCAGTCTGGCCTTGATGCGATAGCTGATCACGCCGTCCGGCCCGGCCTGCGCCGAGAAACTGGTCTCGGTCAGCGTCGCGGCCAGTGACTGCAACGGCGCGACATGCAGATAGACGCGCACTTCGGCGTCGGTCTGCAAATTGATGGCGTCCGCCACCGGCACCCAGACGGTGACATTCATCTCTTCGGGGTTGGCCAGCAAACCGATGCGTTCGCCGGTTTGCAAAGGTTTGCCGGCCCAGTCGAGCTGATCGCCGTAAATGAAAACACCGTCGGCCGGCGCGCGGACCTGCAGCCGTTCGGCCTGTCGCGCCGTGCTGTCGAGTTCGGCTCGTTTTTCATTGACCTTGCCACGCAAAACGCTCAAGGCCATCCGGCTTTCGTGCGCTTCGTCGAATGCCTGTTGTTCGGCCTGCAACAGATCGGCGCCGCTGGTACGCGCCGCCTCCTCGAGCACCTGCCGACGATTGACCAATAGCGTGTCGTCGAATTCGACCAGCACGTCGCCGGTTTTCACCGGCGCGCCCGGCGCCACCGGAATCCGCTTGACGACGCCGTCCATCGGCGCGGCGACCACCTGCGGTCGACTGGCGGTGATCTCGGCCGGCGCCAGTACCGACAGGCGCACCGGCATCAGGCATGACAGCAGGAAAATGCCGCCACCGAGCAACAGTTGGCGACGCGACGGACGCCAGTTCCGCCAGCGCCCTTGCGAACGCAGCCACGCCCACAACGCGTGTCCGTAGACCGTTTGCAATTCCGCCAGCCATGCCGCCGGATCGGACGGCGGCGGTGGCCAGGACCATGGATCGTCGCGTGCCAGCAACCACCAGGCGAGAACCTCGCCATCGGGGCCGGCCAACGGCAGGACCAGAACACCGGCCGGCAACCATTCCTGCCAGTCGGCCCGCAGTTCGGCCGGAACGTCGTCGACGTCGATGGCGCCGGCAGATCGCCCATCCTGCCAGGCGATCAGCGCTTCGAGCCACAACTGATAAGGGCTAGTCTCCTCGATCGCGCTCAGGCCGGAATGGCAGTGCAAGCGCCAGCGACCGCGCACGTCGCGTCGAAAAATCATCGCCTGCCGAAAAGGCAGCAGACCGCGACTGTCGTTGCAGATCAGGAATTGCAATTCGGAGAGGGTAGCGGCGGCGCGCGCTCCCGCCGCCAGTCCAAGATAGATCTGCAACGGCGTCGCCGGCGCGGCGGCGACGCCGGGCGCCGGCGAATTCACTTCGGTTTGGGGAAAACCGCCGGTCCGCTCATCCCGGGCAGCAAGTCGGGATCCTTGCCGAGCAGTTGCGCTTCCACGACGACGGTCTGGCTGACCGGATCGACCCGACTGTTGATCTGCTTGACCTGCACGGCATAGCGCCGACCGGTTTCCTCGACATCGATGTCGAAACGGCCGCCCGCCTTCAGCCACGACAGCCACAGCGACGGGACATTGACGCGCACCCGCGGCGGGGTGTCGGAAACGATATCGAGCAGCGGCGCACCGGCGTTAACGCCCTGGAACGGCTTGGCATGCCATTTCGCCACCCATCCGGAAAAAGGCGCCACGACCCGGCATTGCGCCAACTGCGCATTGGCGACGCCGACTTGCGCCCGCGCCTTGGTCACCGCCGCCGCCAGCTCGACCTCCAGTTCCGACACCGATTCCAGCCCTTGCAAACGGATTTTACCGTCGTGCGCCAGCCGGGCGCTTTCAAGCTCGGCGACGGCCATCTCACGCCGCGCCTGGGCTTCGCCGCATTCGAAACGGGCGATCACCTGGCCTTTCCTGACTCGCTCGCCGGGACGGGGTTCCAAACCGGTCAAGCGCCCGGACATGCTGGCGGCGAGAGTGGTTTCACGATCCGGAATCAGCAAGGCACGGACAGGTGCGTCGGCGGACACCGGCGGCACGACAGCCGGTGCGGACGCGTTGGCAACCGGCGCCGGTGCCGCGGCCGCCGGCGCGCCGACGGCTGGAGGGGCGGTGAAATCGAGCGCCGCCCCCAGAAGAAGCGCCGGTACTGCCGCCAGCCGTGCGATCGCCATTCCCGATTTGCCGAAGCTCATCGCGCAACCGCCGTCGTCTCGATTTTCGGGACGAGATGCTCACGCAGGAAACCCACTTGCGACAAGGCCGCGGCTTCGGCAAAGGCTTGCACCGACCGTTGTGGCAAGTCAGGCGTCAGCACCGTGCCGTACTTGCGGGTACCGCGCACCTTGCCGGTAGCGTCGATCAACGTCATCAGCCACTCGCACCGTTCGACACCATTGACCACCGGACCACGCTTGAGGGTCATGCGGAACGTGGCGTTTTTTCCCGCCTCGCCGACAACCGGCAACTGGTTGCGACGCAAGCGTTCGCTGACACCTTCAACCAGGGTCCGCTTCGAAAGATGCGCCGGCAACGCTTCGATCTCGAGATGAAATTGTTGTGGCGGCGCGACGACGCCGCGGTCTACCTGAAACACTTCCCGGTCGCCAGCGGCCAGGCTGGCCTGTAGTTGCTTGGCCACTTCGTCCAGATCGACACTGGCCAGCTCGTCCGGCAACACGTTCTGGCCGACCGAGTTGAGGATGCGGCCGAGCGCGGTTTGCGCGTTGGCATACGCACCATAACGCTGGAACTGGGTCACCAGCGCGCGTGCCTCGGTACGCACCGCCTCCAGTTCGCTTTCGACACGCGTGCTGGCCGCCGCCTGACTGATTTGCGCCAGACGCTGGTCGACACGCGCGGATTCGTCGGTTTGCCGGTAGTCGAGCAACGCCAGCTTGTAACGTTCGATCGCCACACGAACTTGCGTGATCACCGCCATCGACAGCGCCAGACGACGCGCTTCGGCGGCTTGCTGGCGCGCCTCTTGCGTCTGCTTGACCGTCGGGTAACCGAGCAGTTTCATCACGTTCCACGAAAGGCGCACGCTGCCGTCGTACCAACTGTCGTTATAGAGATGCCGGTTGCTGTCACTCCGGTACCCGACCATGAAATCGATGCCTGGCAACAGCGAGATCAGTTGCCGCCTGGCCTCGTAACCGTCGATGCGCGCCTTGTAGTCTTCCTCGCGCAGTTCGGGACGATTCTCGAGGGCACGGATTTCGAGCTCATCGACCCGCTCGGGCACCGGCGGCAGCAAATCCTCCGGCGCGTCGGCCAGTTCGAACGGCGTCCCCGGCGGGATGTTCATCAGCGCCGCCAATTCGTGACGGGCGAATTCCAGTTCCTGCCGTTTGAGAGTAATCAGGGTCAGCGAATCGAGCAGAGCACGCTGGTAGGCCAGTGCCTGCGCGGGCGGCAGAACGCCGCTGGCCTCGGCCTGGCGAGATTGCTCGAGCGCCCGCTCTATCCGCCGGTTCAAGCGATCGAATTGCGTCAGCAAGCGCTGCGCGCCCAAGGCCCGCCAGTACGAATTGCGCATGTCCTGAACGATGTTCTGCCGCACCTTGCGCCGTCGCTCCTCGGCGATGTTGTATTCGTCGCCGGCTTGTCTGGCGCGGTAGTAGCTCAATCCGAAGTCGAGAACGTTCCAGCTCAGCTCGGCACCGCGCAAATTGTGACGCCTTTCTTCCGAGGTCGACGGACTGAGCGTTTCCTGGCCGGTCAGGATACTGACGCTGGTGCCGCCGGAGTCGTTGTTCCGCCAGTTGTAACCGGCGGAGGCGGTCAGTCGCGGCAAGAGATCGAAGGCACTGCTATCGGACAAGCCGCGCGACAGGGCGCTTTCCATCAATTTCAGGCGATAGTCGAGGTTGTACGTCAGCGCGCGGGCAACGGCGTCGTGAAAAGTGAACGGTTTGACGATCGGCGCCTGATCCTTGTACATCTCCTGCCGGTCCCGTGCCACGCGCTGGGCAATCTCGTCGCGGCTGAAAGGTTCCGGCGTGACGCTCGCACAAGCGGCCAGCAGAGAAAGGCTCAGCATGCTCAGTAAATGACGTTTCATTGGTATCTTCATTCCGCTAGGTCAAGTGTCAAGGGGCAAGGTCGACGCGATCCGCCGACGCTGGTGCTGAGTGTGTCGCAATTGTTCGCTGAAGGACGCGGCAACGGGGCGCGGCGTCTCATCGGGCAAAATGACGGGCGATACCGCATGTTCCAGCGACGGCAAGGCGTCATCGTTGACGAGCGCCTGCCCATCGACCGGCGGCGCTTGTGAATCGTCCGCCACCGTTTGACGACCCATGTGGTGTGGCGAGAACGGTGAAAAATCGTCGTTCAAGCTTTCAGCGTCGCTGGCCATCAAATCGTTGAGCGCCAACCCCTGCCGGTTGATTTCGGAAACCAACTCCCGAGAATAAGCCACGCCCTGGTCGAGAACGAATTGCGTTGGCGTCATCCGCTCGTAGCGCTGCAACAAGGAGGACTGCGTTTCTCCAAGATCGCCAACCGTCTGTAGATCCAGTATTTTGGCGACACCTTCCACCAGCGAACTGGCCGAATGATCGACTTGACGCAGGACGAACTCCGCCGGTACGAACGGTTGCGCGATGGGGTCCGCGCGCGGCTCGATCGGCGCCGATGGGGCGCGGATTGGCGTATTCGTCGCACTGTCCCAGGTGGGCGGCGGCGGCGAAATATCCGGCGGCAACACCTCAAGCGATAGCGTGCCGGTAGCGGTCAGACCGGTGCTGTCGCGCACCGTGTAGGTAATCGGTGGAACGCTGCCGTGCCAGTTGGCGGCTGGCAGGAAGGTGTAGCCGCCATCCGCCAGAACGGTCAGCGTGCCGACACCGGGGATCGTTGTGCTACCGCCCGCGGCGCCGGGAGACACCGGCACGACGACACCGTTGACCACGAACTGGCTGACCGTCAGGCTGTCGCCGGCATCCGGATCGCTGTCGTTATCCAGGACGTTGCCGGTTTGGTGCGTGCCCGGCGAGGCGCTGTTGTGGTCGGGCTTGGCGATCGGCGAATCGTCGGCACCGATCACCGTGACGAAAATTCTCGCCGAAACAGTGGCGCCATCGGCATCGACCAGCGTGTAAACATAGCTGGTCTGCCGTGTCTGGCCGGCGACGAGATCGTCGAAATCGCCGTGCGGATCGAAGCTGACCTGGCCATCGGCGGCAATGCTGAACAAGCCGCCGTGACTGCCGGGAACCACCGTGGCGACGAACGCATGTAGCGCGTCGCCATCGGGGTCGCTATCGGCGACGGCATCGGTCAAGGCATTGCCGACGACGCGCGGTCCGCCGACACTGCCAGTCACATAGGCATTGTCGGTTGCCGACGGCGGCGGATTGCTCGCTGTCCAGGTGAAATTCAGGCTGATTTGCTGGCCGTGACCGTCGGTCGCCGTGATGACGACGCTGTACACACCGTTGTGCCCGGGGCCGCCGGTGCTCGCCGAACTGTCGAGAGTGCCGCGGATCACGCCGTTGCCGTCGATATGCAAGCCCGGCGGCAGACCGCTGGCGGTGTATGTCAGCGTGTCGCCGAGATCGGCATCGGCGAAGTGTCCGCTGACGTCGAGCGGCGCGACCGTCGAACCGTCGTTGTTGTGCCGAGCGGGCAGCGCGCCGACCGTTGTCGGCGCGTCATTCGTTCCGTCGATGGTAATGGTCAGCGTGCTGCTGGCAAATCCGCCGTGACCGTCGCTGATGGTGTAAGTGAAAGATTCTTTGATCGATTGGCCGGCCGCCAGTGCCTGCACGACCGGATTGTCGTTGTCTGGCGTGTAAACCAGGCGACCGTCCTCGGCAACGCGCAGTTGACCGTACAGGCCGGCAAGCGGTGCGCCCGGTGTCGAGCCGCCGCCAACACCGCCGGCAAGGCCATTGGCATTGCTGAAGGCGATGACGGTCAGCGAATCGCCATCGACGTCGCTGTCCTGTCCGGTGACCGCGGGAGTGAGATCGCCATTCACTGCGGGTCCGTCTTCCCGCGCGCTCAGATTGTCGGCCACGGCGGTCGGCCAGTCGTTCTGGCCGTTGATGACGATCGTCAGCGTCGTCGTGGCGCTGCCGCCCTGCCCGTCGGAAACCGTGTACTGGAACACTTCACTCAGCGTCTGTCCGGGCTTCAGCGCCTGTACCGCCGGATTGGCGTTGTCGAGCACATAACTGTAAGTGCCGTCCGCATTCAACGTCAGGCGACCGTAACCGCCGGCGGTCGCGCCGCCAACCGTTCCACTGCCGCCGTTGATCGCCGATACCCGCAGGGTGCTGCCGGCGTCAGGGTCGGCGTCGTTTATCAGGACGTTGCCTGTCGCCGGCACGGCGGAGTCCTCGCTGATCGCGTCGCTATCGGCGCGTGCTTGCGGCTGATCGTTGACCCCGGAAATAACAATGGTAATCGTCGCATCGACGAAGCTGCCGCGACCGTCGGAGGTGGTGTAAACAAAGCTGTCGGTCACCGTTTCACCGGCTTTCAGCTTTTGGACCGCGGCGCTTGCGTTGTCGAGCGCGTAACTGTAGCTGCCGTCGGCGTTCAGAGTCAGACGCCCGTAGAGACCGTCAAACGGATGTCCGACGCTACCGCCACTGCCGTCGGGCCGCATGATATCGGTGATCGTCAGCGCGTCGCCGTTCGGATCGCTGTCCTGTGCCGCCGTATCGGTGCCGCTGCCGCCGCCGCCGTTGGTCCATTGACCGCTCAGGACATTGCCGGTGGCGGTACCCTGCTCCTCGGCGATGGTATTGACGTCGTTCCCGGCGTAGGGCTGATCGTTGGTGCCGTGAATGGTGAAAGTGATCGTCGCGGTGCTCGTGCCGCCATGCCCGTCGCTGATGGTGTACGTGTAGGTTTCGGTCAACGTTTGACCGCGCTGGAGGGTCAGGACGCTGGCCTTGCCCTGGTCGACGGCATACGAGAAGGTGCCATCGGCGTTCAGCGTCAAACTGCCGTAATTACCGGCGGTGCTGCCGCCGACCGTGCCGCTGCCGCCATTGATCGCCGACACGACCAGGGGGGTGCCGCTATCGGGATCGCTGTCGTTGCCGAGGACGTTGCCCTTGATCGGTGTGCCGCCGGGCGGTCCGGCGGTATCGACGGTGTCGTAGGCATCGTCGTTCGCCGTTGGCGGATCGTTGAGGCCGTTGATGGTAATCGCCAGAGTGCTGCTCGCCTTGCCGCCGTGGCCGTCGTCGATGGTCCAGCGTGTAAACATAGGAACCGTCGGCGGCGACGGTCACGTGACCGTAGCGGCCGGCAAGGGGGCTGCCGACGGCACCGGCGGTGCCGTCGGTATTGGTGATCGCGCTGACGACCAGGGTGTCGCCGTTATCGGGATCGCTGTCGACGCTGACCGGCGACAGGCTGGAGACACCGCCGCCGTTTACGCGCGAACCGCTGATCAGGTTGCCCGACGAAACGGTTTGATCCTCGGTCATGCTGTTATCGTCTGCTTGCGCCAGCGGTGAATCGTTCTCGCCGCTCAAGGTGACTGTCAGTGTTGCCGTGGCGGTGCCGCCGTGGCCATCGCTGATGGTGTAGGTGAAAGTATCGGTCGCCTTCTCGCCGACGGCCAACGCTTTGGCGCTGGTGGTATTCGGAAGATAACTGTAAGTCCCATCGGCGTTCAACGTCAGGCTGCCATGGGTCCCCACGACGGGTTGGCCGACATGAGCGGCCTGACCGTTGACCTTGCTGACGGTCAGCGTGTCGTTGGTATCGGGATCGCTGTCGTTGGACAACACTTGACCGGCAACAGCCGGTCCGTTGGCCGGCACGCTGACGGCGTCGTCGACAGCGACCGGGGTATCGTTGACGCCGTCGATGGCGATCACCAGATTGGTGCTTGCCGTTCCGCCCTTGCCGTCGGCAATGACGTAGGTGAAGCTGTCGCTGAGTTGCTGTCCGACGGACAAGGCGTTGACCGCCGGGTCGGCGTTGTTCAGGGTGTAAACGTAACTGCCGTCGGCCGCCAGATCGAGACGACCGTAAAGGCCGTCGATCGTCGTCGCGCTGCCACCGCTGACCGGCGTGGCGGTGGCCGGCGGACGATCGGCACCGGCGGCGACTCCGATGACGGCCAGCGAATCGCCGTTCAAATCGCTGTCGTTGGTCAACACGCCAGGGGCGCCGACACCGATGCTGGCAGTGCCTTCGCTGATGGTATTGTGGTCGGCCGTGGCACGTGGGGCGTCGTTGGCGCCGTGAATAACGATGGTCAGTGTCGCCGTCGAGAAACCGCCCTGCCCGTCGCTGATCGTGTAATTGAAGGTTTCACTGACGGTGGCGCCGGCGCCGAGCGCCGCAACCGTGGCGTTATCGGTATAAACCCGGAAACTGTAGCTCCCGTCGGCAGCGAGCAGCAATTCGCCAAAACCGTTGCCGCCGACCAGCGGGCTGCCCAACACACCGGACACGGCGCCGTTGTTCACGCCGCTCACCACCAGCGTGCCGCCGTCGACGTCACTGTCGTTGAGCAGGACGTCGCCGGTCGCCGGCAGCGCACTCGCCTTGGCAATGCTGTTGGTGTCGGCACGCGCGACCGGGGTGTCGTTGACCGCGATCACATTGACGGTCGTGGTGACGCTCAAGGCGTTCTGCCGGCCGTTGGCGGCGGCGTCGGAATTGACGTCGCGAACGGTCCAACTGATCGTGCGCGAGGCGTCGCCCGGGCTGTCCGACGTGGAATCGAAGCGGATCGAACGCAGCGCCGCCTGGTAAGCCGCCGCCGACGCGACACCGCTCAGTTTCAACACGCCAGTGTTGCCATCGTACGTGCCGCTGATGCCGTTTTGATCGACGAACAACAGGTGATCGCCGGCGACGAAACCGGCGCCGATGCGAATCACCGCCTGATCGAATTGGGTGTCGTCCGCATCGCTGAGCAGCAACGCCGGCTCGAGCAGCAACGGTGCGACGTTTTCGGTATAGCTGTGCGTACTGCCGGCGCCGGCGATCAGCGGCGCGTCGTTGACCGGTGTCAGATTGACCGTGCGCGTGCTGTTCGTGGTGCGCGCACCGCTGCCATCGGCGTTGGCGTCGGTGACCGACACGGTCAGCGTGCGGCTGGGTCGCGTGGTGTCCGCCGTCGGGTCGTCGCTGCCGCTGCTGAAAACCAGCGAGCGCAGCACTTCCTGGTAATGCGCGACGGTATCGATGCCGGTCAGGGTCAGCACGCCGCCAACGTAACTGGCGGAGATGTTCGTGCCGGTCGTGATCACCGCCAGGGTATCGCCGGCCACCGGGCTGCCGATACTCACCGTTGCCGAAGCCAGGTAGCCGTCATCGGCGTCGCTCAAGGTCAGGTTGGCGTCGACCAACACCGGTGTTCCTTGCTCGGTGTAGCCAACCGCCGGCGGCGCGGTCGAAATGACCGGCGCGTCGTTGCCGCGGCTGATGTTGATCGTGGCGCTCATGGTCGCCGTCAACGGACTGACCGTGCTGTCGCCGGCGCTGAGCTGCCCTTGCGGGATGGTCCCGGCCAGGCCGGTGTTCTGGTCGCTGACGGTGTAGTCCAGCGTGACGGTCGCCGGTGGGGCGTCGCTGGTGTTGCGATAGGTCAGGCCCTGGATCACCGCGTCGACGCGGCTGGCCGTCGCCGCGGCATTGAACGTGATCGTCAAGGTGCCGGCGGACTGGGTGTAGGTCCCGACAACGACACCGCCAACAACGACGTTGCCAGCGGTTGAACCGGTGAACCCGAGCGCCGCGGTGGCGCCGAAAACATCGTCGGCGCTGGCGCCGCCCTGGCGGGCGACGGTCAACGTCGCACCGGTCCATTGACCGCCGCCATCCAATTCGGCGTCAGCCAGCGTGACATTGCCGTCGATCTGTATCGCGGCGCCGTTTTCGGTATACGTCGGAGTGGCATCGAGGCCGGCGATGGTCGGCGCGTCGTTGATCTGAACAATGTTCACCGTTACCGACGATTGTGCCGTCAAGACGCCACCGCTGCCTTGCGCGCCGCCGGTGTTCTGGTCGCTGAGCACGACGTTGATCTGCGCAAAGGCGGGCGGAACGTCGGAGGTGTTGCGATAAGACAAGGCGCCAACGACGCGCCCGACCGACGCGGCGTCGGCACTGGCGTTGAACGTTATCGTCAGTTTGCCGCCCACCTGCGTGAAACCGCCGACCGCGACGCCATCCACGACGATGGCGCTGCCGCTGGTCTGCACGCCGAGTGCCGGGTTACCCGGGCTGTCGTCGACAAAACCGAAGATATCGGCCGAATTGGCCGTACCGCTGCGCTGCACGGTCAGCGTGGCGCCGTTCCAGTTGCCGCCAAGTTCGACATCGGCGACGACGACGTTGCCGTCCAGATCGAGCCGCACCGGGGTCGCGGCATTTTCGACGAACACCGGCGTCCCGGCAAAGCCGGCGATGGTCGGCGCATCGTTGACCGCCGCGACCACCGCCGTCAGCGTCGTCGCCGTGCTGTAACGGCTGCCGCCGCCGACCGTGCCGAGATCCTGGCCGCTTTGCGCGGCGGCGACGCTGCCAGCCGACGCGTCGATGGCATGCACGGCCAACACCGGTGGCGTGCCGTTGTAGTCGGCGACCGGCGCGAAGCGCAGGCTGGCGGAAGTTGGGAGAATCAGAGCGTTGCCAGTGCTCAGGTTAGTGGGCACATCGACCCAGCCGGCGCCGGTGTTGTACTGCCAGCGGCCCTGCGTCGCCGGATCGGCGCTATTGCCGCTGACCGCCAAACCGGCGAAGGCTTGCGCCGACGAACCGCCACTGACGTTATCGGTGCCATCGCCGTAAAGCGACCCGAACAGCGCACTGACGGTCGAGCCGGTATTGGCGGCGCTGCCAATGTCCTCATCGAGGTTGATGCTGGCCGCGCTCAGCGTTGGCGCATCGTTGACCGCGCCGACGCTGGTCGACAAGGTCACGGCGTTGGCGCTGTTGCTGTAGCGCGTGGTCCCGCCGGACAGCGTGGTGTCGTTCGATACGTCGACACTGGCGCCGGCGGCCGGCAGGCTGCCGGTCGAGTCATCGACCAGGCGAGCGGTCAGGTTGCCGGGTGTGCCGTTCCAATTGGCGTTCGGCACGAAGCGCAGTGTGTAACCCGCTGGCAAGAACAGGCCGCTCGCGGACGTGAGACCGGTACCGATGGTCGTCCAGCCGGTACTGCCATCGGCCGAATACTGCCAGACCCCTTGCCCGGCGGTCGCCGCGTTGGCCGTGACGACGATACCGGCGAGATTGTTCGCCGCCGTACCGCCGAAACCGCTTTGTTCATCGCGCGCGTCGGAAAAAGCGGCGCCGAACAGGCTGGCGACTGTCGCCTGATTCGGACTGGCGGCGTCTTCCAGGGAGGCGCCGAGAACAACGCCGGCGAGCAGTCGGGTTGGCGCATCGTTGGCCGGGTTGACGGTCAGCGTCACCGTGTCGGTGGCGGTCGAGAAGGCGGTGGTTCCGCCGTTGGCACGCGTATCGACCTTGTTGCCGGCGCTGCCGCTGGTCTGATCCCAGGCACGCAGGGTAAGGCCGGCGGCGAAGCTGCCATTGACGTCGTTGGCCGGTTGGAAATAAAGGCGATCGCCAGCGCGCAGCAGCAGGGCGCTGTCGTCGGCCACGGCCCCGACCGCTGTCCAGTGCACGCCATTGTCGGTGCTGTAATACCAGGTTCCGTGCGAGCCGTCGGCGCCGGTGATCGCCACCCCTTGCAGACTGCCGCTGTCGGGATCGCTGATACCGCCACTCAACGCCGAAATCAGCGTGCCGACGGCGCCGCTCGGCGCGACCGCGTCTTCGTTGGCACTCAACGTCAGCGCGGTATCGCCAAGCTGCGGCGCGTCATTGACCCCGTTGACGGTGACTGTTTGGTCGAAGGAAACCTGTTTGGCGCCGCCAGCGCCTTGTGCCAAGACGTTACCGTCATCGATGGTCCAGCGTAGCGGCACGGAATCCTGCTGCCCGGCGCCAAGGCTTTGAACCGTATTGCCATAGGTGATCGCGCTCGCCACCTGCTCGACATCGGCGGTGCTCGTTCCAGAGGCGAAGGTAATGTGCAAGGTGCCGCCGCCATTGGTAAACGTGCCGACGACGGTGGTACCGATGCGAATGGTGCCGCCGCTGAAGTTGACGCCGGTATCGCCACTGCCGGTGACGCCGAAAACGTCATTGACGTTGGCACCACCAACACGGGTCAGCGACAGTACCGCCCCACCCCAATCGCCGCTCCCGCCACCGAAAAACGACAGTTCGGGATCGCTCAAGGCGGCGGCGGGCGCCAGGACGCTTGGAGACCCATCTTCGGTGTAGGCGGCGGTGGCCGGCACGCCGGACAGGACTGGCGCGTCGTTGTTGGCGTCGATACCAACGATGACCGAACCGCTGCCGATCAGCGCCAGCGTCGGATTGGCGGCGCCCTGTGCCGTTGGACCGGTGTTGGTGTTGCCGTCGTCGATCGTGTAGCCAATGGTGACTTGCGACGGCGGGTTATCGTTGCCGTTGCGATAAGTGATCGCGCGCAGAACCTGTGTCGCCTGAGCACTGGTGGTGGCGTCGGCGAAGGTGATGGTCAGAATTCCGCCCGTGTTGGTGAAAGTACCGACCACGGTGGTGCCGATACGGATATTGGCGCCATTGAAATTGACGCCACTGGCACCGCTACCGGTGACACCGAAGATATCGTCTACCGCCGCCGTACCGGCATTCCCAATAGCCGCGCTGCGCTGCAGGGTCAGCACGGCGCCGCCCCAGTTGTCGAAAGCGTCGAGTTCGGGATCGTTCAGGATCGCGTTGGCATCGAGCACCACGGCGGCGCCGTCTTCGGTGAAAGTGACGTCCGGCAAGCCGCCGCCGAGTCCCGTGAAGCCGGGCGCGTCGTTCAGACCGGCGACAGTGACGGCGAGCGAACCGCTGGCGGTTTTGTCTCCGCCGCTGCCACTGTTGCCCTGATCGTGGAAAACGAAACTCAGCGTGTCGGCGCCGCTGAAATGGGTATCCGGCAGATACGTCAGCTTGTTGGCGGCGATCGCCGCGTTGATGTCGGTGATCGTGCCGCTGAGAGTGATCGAACGGCCGGCCACGATAACGGTGACGCCACTCGCCGGATCGAGCGACAGCGTGCCGTGCACGGCACTGACCACCAATTGCACGCTACCGTAACCGCTATCGAGAATGTCCCGGTTGTCGGACAGGGTAATCCCGGTGACGACCGTTGTCGTCGCGCCATCGCGCGACTCGGCGGCGAACAAGGCGCCGCTTACTTGAACGCCGGGCGCCGCATCGACATCGAGCGTGGGCGTATCGTTGACCGCGGCGATGTCGATGACGATGTCGCGCGTCGCCGCCGACAAGGGCGTGCCCGGCGCGCCATCCTCCCCATAACCCTGGTCATTGACGTCGAAGTGAAGCGTGCGCGCACTGGCGGAAACGTTCAAGGCATTGGCGTCGGCGACCGGCGTGTAACTCAGGCTGGCCAGCGCCGCGTTCAGTTCGGCCAGCGTGCCGACGATTTCCATGCTGCCGCTGCCGTTGGCGCCCGCGGAAAAGGTAATGCCAGTGGTGGTACCCAGGAGCAAGGTGCCCTGCCCGATCGATAACGTGACTTTCAGTGGGCCGTTACGGGCGTCGGCATCGGCAATGCTCAGCGTGTTGGCGCCGGTGAAATGGAAAACCGTGTCCTCGGTTGCCGCAACGCTTGCCGGCCCGGAGGAGGTCGGCGCGTCGTTGACCGGCACGATGCCGTTCAGGGCGATGGTGTCGTTCGCCGTCAGCGCGCCGCCAGAGCCGACGTTGCCTCGGTCACTGACCGCGATGTGCAGGGTATCCGACGTGGTCGGATCGTCGCCGCTGTCATAACTCAGCGTCGCCAGGGCGGCATTGATCTGGGCGAGAGTCCCCTGGAGGGTCAGGTCGTTGCTGTTCAACGCGCCCGCGCTGACCGTGCAGCCATTGAGCGTCAGGTTCAATTTTCCGCTCGTGCCCACGTTCAGGCGCACCTGCATCGGCGGGGTGCTGGTCGGTGTTTCGCCGCGCGCCAGATCGGGGTCGTCGATTGAGATGCCAGTGATCGCCACGGTGTTGTTTTCCGTGCCGTAGGTGAAGACATGTGTGGTTACGCTGAGGGTCGGAGCGTCGTTTACGGCATTGACGGTTAACGACACCGAATCGGTGGCGGCGGAAAAGGCCGTGGTGCCGCCATTGTTCGTCGTGTCGGCAAGACTGCCGTTGGCCGCCAGATCGCTGCGGTCCCACGCCCGCAGGGTCAGGGGCGCGCTTTGAGTGCCGTTGTAATTGGCAGTGGTCGGTTCGAAATAAATGCGGGTATTGGCGTCGGCGGCCAACAGGCGGGCGGCATCGGCGCTAGGCGTGCCCAAGGCCAGCCAGGTCGCGCCATTATCGATGCTGTACCACCACACGCCATTGCTGGCATTCACGTTGGTAATCGCCACGCCCTGCACGGAACCGGTGTCGACATCGCTCACGCCGCCGACCAGGCTGGAAATCAGCGTGCCAACCGCGCCGACCGGAGGGCCGGCGTCTTCGTTCTGCGTAACGTTGAGCACCGTCACCGGGTCGAGAACCGGTGCGTCGTTGACCGAACTCACCGACAACGAGACCACGTTGCTCTCGGTCGAAAAAGCGGTGGTACCGCCCTGCGGGCTGCTGTTGGCACGCCCACCGGCGCTACCGCTGGTCTGATCCCAGGCGCGATACGTGAAATTGGCTTCCGTGCCATTCTTGCCGTCGGGAATGAAACGGACATAGGCGGTCGACGACAACAACAAGGCATTGGTCGCCGAAACGCTGCCGATAGTGCTCCACGTGCCGTCACTGCCGTTGGTCGAGTCGAGCGAGTACTGCCACGTGCCATTGCCGGCGGTCAACCCGGTGATGGCAATGCCTTGTAGCGCGCCGTTGTCGACGTCGGAAACGTTGGCGCCGAGCAAGGTCGAGACCAGCAGGCTGCGCCCATCGGCGGTGTCGTCCTCGGTGATCGACACCAGCGTGGTGTCGCCGTCGGCCAGTAGGGGCGCATCGTTGCGCTGCTTGACGACGATCGTGTTTGTGGCCGTGACGGTGTCGACGCCGTTGATCGCCGTTCCCTCGTCATCGGTGTAGCTCGCGGTGCCGCCGCCATCGACGAAGGTGTAGCTGAGCGTGCGCGTGGCTTGCGCGGTCGCCTGCGAGGCGTTGGCGGTGTCGGTGTTCTGAAAAGTAAGGTTTTCCAGCACGGCTTTGACCGCGGCGACGTCGGCGTTGCCGTTGAACGTGATCTTCAAATCGCTGCCATTAACGCCATTTTTGCTGGCGTCGATGGTGCCGATCGACACGCCGTTGTAACGCACGTCGCTACCAACGACGCTGATCGCTCCGAGCCCGCTCAGCGCCAACTGGTCGCCGGCCGCGAACCCCGAGGTGTAGGCAATGGTCAGCGTGCTGCCGCTGTTGTAATGTCCGTTGACATCGTTCGCCAGATCGGCGTCGCTGAACAACACCGACGCGTCGATGATCGTCTGGCCGTCATCCTCGAAATAGGTTAGCGGATTGAGCCCGGATAATTTCGGTGCGTCGTTCACCGGCAGAATCGTGATGTCGAAACGACCGGGCGGCTCGCTGGAGCCGCTTCCGTCCGAAATCACGAAATCGAAGAAATCGGTGGACGGCGTCTCGGAGCCGTTGTGACGATATTTGAGATAGCCATCCTGGACGTCGGCAAGCGTAAACGCCGAACCGCTGCCGAGCACGGTAATCACACCGCCTTTGTCGAGATACAGCGTTCCGTATTGAACGGCGGAGGTGATCCGGAACTGTGTCTGACGGCTCGAATTGTCGATATCGGTGTCGCCCGTTTGCTCGGACCCGAGCATGGTCGGGCCAATATGGCGCACGCCGCCCTCCGGAACGCTGGCACCGGTGTTGTTGAACACCAGCGGCGGGTCGTTGTGCGGGATGATATCGATGGTGACCGTCGCCTCGTTGCTGTCCTGGTTGACCGGCGCGTCGGTGGCTTTGTCGTTGACACGCCATTTGAAGCTGTCAGCGGTCGATTCGCTGCCGTCCTGGACGTAACGCAGCTTGCCGCCAACGAGCATGTCGTAGGTGAATTGCGCGGACGCGGTGCCAAGATCGCCCGGCAACAGGGCAACGAAACCGCTGCCACGGTCGATTTCGATCCTCCCGTGCGCCGGCAAGGCCGTGATGGTGTAAACAAAACCGGACAAGGCGTTGTCGCTATCGGTAGACGACAGGATCGTCGCGTTCAAAACCTTGATCCGCCCGGCGTTGTCGTCGGCGTGGCCCGACCCCTGCGAGCTGTATCCTTCCTCGACGGAGAACGCGCTGTCGACCGCCGCCGGCGGATCGTTGACGTTGGCGATCACGAAATTCACCGTGCGGCTCGGACTGCGACCAATGTTGCCCTTGGCGATCGACAATTGGGAATCGCCATCGTCGACGGTGACCGTCCCCTTCTCGCTGATCGACGGCGGGCTGATCAGCAAGTCGCCAACCTGGACGACGCTGCCGTCGACCAGATAGACGCTGATCGAATCGTTGCGCAATTCGGACGCGGGATCGTGAAAATAAGCGATCTTGCCGTCGGCGACATCCTGCGCGGCGAAACGCTCGCCAGCCGCCAACGCCACCCACGCCGACCCGCTGGCATCCCAGCGACGGAGCTGACCTCCGCTTGGCGCGCTTTCAAGAACGTAGGCCAAGGCCCCGATCGCGCTGTCCGGGTCGTGATATTGCAGATTGGCCAAAGTCAGCTTGACCGCGTTGCCGACGCCCGCGAGCGTGAAGCTGTTGCTTCCGTCGACCAGGCTTTGCTCAAGCAGCGTCGTGCCGTCCTGATTGGTGCCGACCGTTCCCTGCGTCTGGGTAATCGTTGGCGCGTCGTCAACCGGCGTGACGGTCAGATCGACGGTCGAACTGCCTGATACGCTGCCACCACTGCGACTGACAGTGAAAAAGTCGTGATACGGCGAGGCGAAAGCATCGGGTTCGCTACCGTCGCTGACATAGACCACTTGCCCGGCGTCGATCTGCGCCTGAGTGAAACTACCGCCCATGGCAAGAACGATGCCATTGACATAAATCGAGCCATGCGCGGGCGCGCTGGACAGGGTGTAGATGCTCGAATCGGTCAGCGCTCCCGTCAGCGAACGGAAGGAACCTTCGGCGACGATGGCGCCCAGCGTTCCTCCCGGTTCCGGCGGCACAGGAACATCGGGGACGATATTGATCGGCAACGTGCCGCTGGCGATGCCGCCATCCTTGTCATTGACCGAGAAGGTGAAACTGTCGTCGGCGGTCAGCGGATTGCCGTCGGTCGCCGAGCCGTCGTGAGTGTAAGTCAGACGGCCCGCCGCGAGATCCGCCTGGGTGAAGGTCGCCCCGGCGCCAACGATGACACCGTTCAGCCGCAAGGTGCCATGGGCGGGAACGGTGCTGATGGTGTACAAGCGATCGGAGGCCGGGCTATCGACATCGCTGGCGCTGAGAAAACTTTCGCTTATCGTCACCGCGGCACCGCCTTGTTGCGCCGACAACAAGTGCGTCACCGGAACCGGTGCATCGTTTCGCGGCGCGATGGTCAAGGTCACCGTCTGTGTCGCCGTCGTCGGCGTCAGCACCTGATGACCGTCGCTGGCCTGTACGTTGAAGCTGGCCGTGGGCTTGGCTGGGCCGGCAAAGTCGCTACCGGGAACGACCGTCGGCTCGGCGCCGGTCGAAATGAAATGTAGCGGGTTGGCCAGTAGCTGCGCCCGGGTCAGCGACATCGACAGCACGACGTCGACATAGGCACTGCCGTTCCAGTATTGCAGGCGACCGACCGCCGGATCGGGCAGGCTGGTAAAGGTCAGGGTCATCCGGTTCGGATCGCCGTCGGCATCGCTCAGATTCAGATCGAGAACGCTGTAATCGCTCGCTTCGCTGCCAGTGCGCTCAGCGACCGTTTGCGTGCCCCCGACAATGGCGATTTGTGCGTTCACATCCACGATACTGATCGGCAGGAGGATATCGTCGACCACGCCGCCGGCGCCGTCGCGTAGCGTGAAGGTTGCGCTGTCACTGGCGTTGGCGCTTAGTTCGCCGCTGGTGTGCCGGTAGGTCAACCGTCCCGAAATCACATCGTCCTGGGTAAACAGCGCGCCGACGACCACCGCCTTGCCGTTGAACAGCAAAACGCCCTTTGTCGGCAGGGCCTTGACTTGATAGATCAACTGATCCGGATCGTTGTCGGCATCGACCACCGGTAGCTGCGTCGCGCCGATCGTCGCCGTGCTGCCTTCGTTGAGCGAGAGAGCCACCGGCGTGACGGTAGGAATGTCGTTACGCGACGTGACCGCGAAATCAGCGGTCAGATTGGCCGCGCTGTAGGGCGTGGCGTTGCCACGACTCGTGACATCGCCGGTATCGCCTGCGACACCGTTGCTGCCATCCCAAACGTAATACTGGATCGTCGCGACACCAGACTCCTTGGTATCGTCGGCATTGTCGGCGGCGACAAAACGTAGCTTGGCGTTCGCCGGCAACAACAGGGCGGCGCCGGTTGAGAACGGCGCCGCCGTCAGCCAGTGGGTACCGTCCAAAGAATACTGCCAGGTGCCGGTCATGCCGTTGGTCGTGCTGCCGCCATAAATGGCGATTCCCAGCGTACTGCCGGTATCGACGTCATTGACCACGGTGCGGTGATCGACATCGGATAGCAGATCGCCGATCGTGGTGCCGGGGTTTTCGGCGTTGCTCGCGTTCTCGGGAATTGGCACGGTAACGATCTTCGCCGGCGTGCCGATAACGGTTGGCGCATCGTTGGTGCCGGTGATGGTGACGGTGATGTCGCCGGCAACCGAACTGTGACCATCTGACAGACTATAGGTGAAACTCTCGTTGACGGTCTGGCCCGCCCGTAGCGCCTGCACGCTCGCCAAGCCGTTATCCACCACATAGGTGTAACCGCCGTTGGCGTTTATCGTCAGGCTGCCGTAAATGCCGACCAACGGGTTGCCGATGCTGCCAGCCGTACCGCTGCCGGCGGCAACCGTGCCCGTGCGCAAGCCGATGACGGTTAGGGTATCGGTCGGCGCGTCGACATTGATGTCGTTGGTCAGCACGTTGCCACTTGCCGCCGCGCCATCCTCGGTGGCGGAGATCGAATCGGCCACCGCCACCGGCGCATCGTCGACCGCGGTAACGGTGAGGTTGATCGTCGTCGGCCCGGCCGTGGTGCTGCCATCGTTGGTGGTCAAGGAAATGCTTGCCGAGCCGGCGTAATCGCCCGTCGGAGTGAAATTGATGCCGTTGATGGCGGCGTTCACCTGGGCCAGCGTACCGGTGAAGGTCACCGTGGCGCTGCTGTCGGCGCCACCGGTAATCGTCACGCCGCTGCCGGCGTGTAGCGTCACCGTGCCATGCGTCGCCGTGACGGTGACCGTTTGGCTGCTGCCGTCGGGATCGGTGATGCTCAGCCCGGAAATCGATAACGGAGTGTCTTCCAGCGTCGTGCGGCCACCGCCACCGTCGACGATGCTCGGCGGCGCCAACAACTCATCGAAAGCCTCGAACATCAAGGCTTTGGTTTCGATCGTGCCGGTGCTGGCTTCAAGCAGCCAGTCGCCGCCCAGACGAGCACTGCCGGTTTCATTGGGGGACGCCGCGACATCGGCCTGTGTCAAGGCGGCAAAGGTGTCGATGAAAGCACGACTGTCGGCAGCGACATCGCAACCGTAAAGCAGGATGTCGCCGTCGGCGCCAAGTGTGGCACCAATGTTCGCCAGCAACGCGCTCTGTTGCAGCAGATCGTTTTGATCAAGCAACCCTTGCCCCAGTATCAAGCCGTCGCCGCTACCGTGACTCAAGATATGAATAGCGCCGAGATTGTGTTCGCCCTCAAGGGCGGCGGCGATCTGGGCAATGCCATCCGACCGCTGGTCTAGCACCAGCACGCGCGCCGTGCTATCCAGTGATTTGGCCAGTTCCACACCGTTCGTCACCCGGCTGTCAACGACAATCACCTCGTTCGCGGTGTTATCGCCCACCGTTGGCTGCGGCTTTTCCGCGGCCTGCGCCGCGGCGGCAAGCGCTGCTGGCGCCGCCCCGTCGAAGAGATGGCGAGGCTCCAGCGCCATCGTGAAGCGACGCGGCGACCACTGGAAAGAACTACGCTTTTTGGACATGCTATTCCTCAACGAGAGCACGGTCGAAACATCGCAAAATTGCGGCGGCGGGAGCCTTCCGTGGATGACCCATCCGAGCACATCGAAAAAATGGCTGACCCTAAACGCCATTGCCGATGAAGAAACGATCAGGCGCCGCGAAAACAATAGCCCTCTAGTTTAGCAGCTATTTCGCCGTCGAAGACGCGGCCACTCGGCTCTCGGAAGCGCCTGAGCCGACGCCAATCGAGACACCGTGGGTCGCCGACCACGCATCATGGGCACGGCCCCGACAGCGACTATTTCGTCTCGCCTCCTCCAGCCGCCTGCACCACGACCGTGAAAAAGAGACGCCGACAGCGCTCCAAGCCGTCATGAGCGACGCTCTTTTTTCCGAACCGTGGCTCTCTTTCCGAATCAGCCCTTTTGCCGCGGGGCCATATACCTTATGCTGCTACTTTAAAGCAGTTTGTCACTTGCCCAACGGAGACCCCGATGATCCAAGAGAAATTTCGCCTCGTCACCCGCAGCGACTTCGACGGCTTGGTGTGCGCCGTGCTGTTGAACGAACTGAATCTGATCGATGAGATCAAGTTCGTTCACCCGAAGGACATGCAGGACGGCAGGGTCGAGATCACGTCGCGGGACATCACCACCAATCTGCCTTATGTCGCCTCGGCGCACCTCGTCTTCGATCATCATTTTTCTGAAACGCTGCGTAATACCGGCAACCGGACAAATCAGATCATCGAAGCCAGCGCGCCTTCCGCCGCCCGCGTGGTCTACGGTTACTATGGCGGTAAGACGGCCTTCCCGACAATCTCCGACGAAATGATGGAAGCCGTCGACAAGGCCGATGCCGCCCAGTTCAGCCGCGATGAAGTCCTCAACCCGAGCGGCTGGGTGCTGCTCAATTATCTGATGGATGCGCGCACCGGCCTGGGCCGTTTCCGCGAATTCCGGATCAGCAATTATTCGCTGATGATGGCGCTGATCGAAGCCTGCCGCAATCACAACATCGAGCAAATCCTGTCGCTACCGGACGTCAAGGAGCGCGTCGATCTTTACTTCGAGCAAGCCGTCAAGGCCAAGGAGCAGATATTGCGCTGCACCAAGGTCTACCGGAAACTCGCTGTGCTCGACCTACGCAACGAAGAAACCATCTGGGCGACCAACCGTTTCATGATCTACGCGCTGTTCCCGCAAACCAACATCTCCATCCATGTGCTGTGGGGCGTGCAGAAGCAGAACACCGTTTTCGCCACCGGCAAGTCGATTCTCGACCGCGGCAGCAAGACCAACGTTGGCACGCTGATGCTCGATTTCGGCGGGGGCGGTCATCAGGCGGCCGGCACCTGCCAGGTCGACAACGATCTGGCTGAAACCACCTTGCAAGCGCTGATCGACCGCATCAACGCCAACGGCTGAATCGTTCGCCGCCTCGCGAGCCGTCGCGGAGACGATTTTTCGTTGTCCGCGTGCGACGAAGGCCGCATTGACGGCGACCTTCGCGGCCCAATATACTCCGCCGCGCCGAAAATCGAACCGGCCGTAAGCGTTACGCGCCGACTTGCCGCCGCCTGGCCCGCGCCGAGTCCCGCCGCGCTCTGCCCAGCGCGGATCGCCATCCACGACCCCAGGAGTCGCCCATGCGCCGTACAAAAATCGTTGCCACGATAGGCCCCGCCACCGCCGCCGCCGAACCGCTGCGACAATTGCTGGAAGCCGGGGTCGACGTGGTACGGCTCAACGCGGCGCATGCCGACATGGAAACGCACAGCGCCAACGCGCGGCGGGTGCGCGACACCTCGCAATTGATCGGCCGCAGTGTCGGCGTGCTGGTCGACTTGCCCGGTCCGAAGATTCGCTCGGGCGTGATTGCCGGCGACGCCGTTGAACTCGTCAGCGGCCAGGAGTTCCGCCTGATCGGCCACGACGACGGTCAGGGCAACGCCAGTCAGGTCGGCACCACCTTGCCCGACCTCGCGCAATGGGCACGCGCCGGCGACGACATCTATCTCGCCGATGGCGCCATCGTGCTGCGGGTGCGGGACACCGTGGGCGACGATGTCCGCGCCGAAGTCGTCCGCGGTGGCACGCTACGCTCTCGCAAGGGCATGCACCTGCCGCGCGCGGAGGCGCACGTCGATCCATTCACCGCTCGCGATGCGCAAGCCTTGGAGATGGCGATTGCCGCGAAGGTGGATTTTCTGGGGCTTTCCTTCGTCCGCGGCCCCGACGACGTGGAACGCGTGCGCGCCATGCTTCCCAAGCGCGGCCCCCGACCGGCGCTGGTCCCCAAGATCGAAACGGCGACGTCGATCGACAATCTCGACGGCATCATCGGCGCGGCCGACGCGGTCATGGTCGCGCGAGGCGACCTCGGCATCCAGATGCCGGCGCGGCGCGTGCCGTTGTTGCAAAAGGAAATCATTCGCTTGTGCAATATGGCGGGCAAACCGGTGATAACCGCCACCCAGATGCTGGAATCGATGACGCGCTCGCCCTTGCCGACGCGCGCCGAGGTCAACGATGTCGCGAATGCGGTGCTCGACGGCACCGACGCGCTGATGCTTTCCGAAGAAACCGCCGTCGGCTTGTTCCCGAACGAAACGGTGCGCATGATGAGCGAAGTCGCGGAATCGGCGGAGAGTTGGCCGCGCGATCGCGTCGATCCGTCGGCGGCCAAGGGGCCCGATCGTGACCGGGTGGCCTGGGCGGTGGCTCACGCCGCCGTCGAGGCGGCCGAGGATCTCGGCGTGGCGGCGATTTTGTGCTCGACGCGCAGCGGCGAAACCGCGCATCGCGTGGCGGCGTTTCGTCCGCGCGTACCGATCGCCGGCATCTCCACCACTGGCCAGGTCCTTGGCGGTCTGTCGCTGGTGTGGGGCGTGCAACCCTTGCTGATCGCCGACAACGCCGACCGCAACGAGCAATTGCGCCAGGCCATCGATGCCGCGCGCGCGGCGGGTATCGTCCGCGACGGCGATCTCGTGGCACTGGTTTTCGGTTCGGCCGGTCCGCGTGCCGGCAGCACCGACAGCGTGCGCATCGTGCGCGTTTGACGGAAACGCGGATAAGGCGAATCGAGGACGGGAGCAGTCCCGGCTACCGGCCGGGCGATGTCTCGGAGACCTGCGCCGCTCCCCGCCAGCGCAGGAACGCCGCCAAACCGCCACCGGCTCGATTCTCGACATCCAAACGCGCGCGGTGCGTTTCGGCGATCCGCCGCGCGATGGTCAGCCCGAGACCGCTGCCCTCGACGCGGGCCTCGCTGCCACGATAAAACCGTTCGACAAGTCGCGGCAACTCGTCCGGTACGCCCCCCGGACCTGCATCGAGCACGCCGAGCAGCACGTCGCCGTTTTGGCGGTCGGCGACGACGACCGGACTGTCGGCCAGCGTATAGCGTAACGCATTGTCGAGTCGATAACCGCGACGCACTGGCTGTTTAATCCCACGGTGTGCTGGTGTAATTCATAACCAGCCACGGAGGGATGATCCATGGAACAGGTACTGCACGGATGCGCGCGAACGACAGAGGCCGCGCGCCGAGCGATACCACATAGGGATCAATCCAAAAACCGCCGCCATACACGCCTGCCCTTGGATGAGTGCCTCTACTCCT
>Ga0209608_1000053_pt1 | contig 123742 bp, 133 predicted proteins | sample AD_UKC130_MetaG_FD_184428 | JGI IMG/M metagenome (GOLD analysis project Ga0209608, IMG submission 184428) | Active sludge microbial communities of municipal wastewater-treating anaerobic digesters from Canada - AD_UKC130_MetaG (SPAdes) (version 2) | ecosystem: Engineered > Bioreactor >...
AAGAGATTCATCGTTGGCTGAAGTGGCTCATGTGGTGGGCCACTTGTATCTATGGGAGCCTCATTAATAGTTGAAGTGGCTCACTTGGTGAGCCACTTCCTTATCAAAACGTGTTTCGGTATGTTTCATCGAGCCAAAGTGGCTCATGTAGTAGACCACTTTCGATTACAAGAGATTCATTGTGGGCAGAAGTGGCTCATGTGGTGAGCCACTTTCTTATCAAAACGTGTTTCGGTATGTTTCATTGAGCCAAAGTGGCTCATGTAGTAGACCACTTTCGATTATAAGAGATTCATTGTGGGCTGAAGTGGCTTATGTGATGGGCCACTTGTATCTATGGGAGCCTCATTAATAGCTGAAGTGGCTCACTTGGTGAGCCACTTTCTTATCAAAACGTGTTTCGGTATGTTTCATTGAGCCAAAGTGGCTCACTTAGTGAGCCACTTCCTTTGCGTTTTGGGTTGTATCAACTAGAATCCCATGACTCTACGGAACTCAGACAAGTTCAGACAAGTCCGGTGGCAACCGCAGTGCCTACCGCATTACTGAGATAACAAATAGTCGTAGAATCGCTAATTTCATGACTTCTGTCACGTCGAAAATGTGATTATAAACACTTACCGTAAGAAACACGGAAGGAGTAATGTGGTGATAGAGGATATGGGTCGCCAGCGCACAGATCTATTGTGATGATTTGCTGGGATACTAGACATGATTGGGTTTTTGAGTCCAATTGATTTTTCCCACGAAAACTGTTTCGAAAAATGTCAAAGAAGTCAAATGGTATCGATAGTCTGGAGGAGTGCTTATGATCATCGAGATACAGAGCCTGGTCAAACGGTATGGGAATTTGGTTGCGTTGGATCATTTCAACTTGGAGGTAAGCGAAGGCGAGATCGTGGGTTTGCTGGGCCCTAACGGTTCGGGCAAGACCACTCTCATAAACTGCGTTTTATCGTTGCTCAAGTACGATAAGGGGACTATTAGAGTATTCGGGAAAGAAATGAGGCCGGATGCGTATGACATAAAACAGAGAATTGGCATTGTTATGCAAAACGTAGCTGTTTTCAAAGAATTGCGGGTAGACGAAAATGTAGACTATTTCTGCGGGCTGTATGTCAAAGATGCTGCTGCTCGTCGCCAGTTAGTGGACGAAGCGATTGACTTTGTCGAATTGGACGCTTTTCGGAAATTCTACCCGAGGAAACTTTCGGGCGGATTGTTGCGCAGGCTGAATATAGCATGTGGCATTGTCCACAAGCCGGAACTTCTGATACTAGATGAGCCTACGGTAGGCGTAGATCCTCAGAGCAGAAACAGCATTCTTGAAGGCATACGAGAACTCAATCGCCAAGGGACCACCGTACTTTATACCTCCCACTACATGGAAGAAGTCGAGCAACTGTGCAATCGAGTGGTGATCATGGATCAAGGAAAGCCGCTGGCTACAGGCACAATTGAGGAACTTAAGGCTATGGTGAACAGCGGAGAAACTGTAGTGGTGGAGATTTACAAATTGGAGTCTGAAGACCTTGATAGAATTCAACAGCTCCCCAATGTATCGAGAGCATACTATGAAGATGACCACCTTACGGTGTATTTTGACGGTGGACTTCATAACCTTCTTAACCTCCTCGACTATTTGAAATCGCGAGAGATATCTTTCAACAGGGTGTTTTCACAGCAACCTACCCTAAATGATGTGTTCCTCGAGATTACCGGCAAGCAGCTTAGAGAATGAGGAGGATGAGGAAATGTTTGGGCACGTGTTTAGCTACAGGCTGAAATGTCTTGTTCGGGATAGGGATTTGGTTTTCTGGACCCTTATTTTCTCGATTCTACTGGGCACCATGTTTCACGTTGCCTTTGGTCATCTGACTACCGAATCAGAGAAGTTTCAGCCCATAGAAGTAGCCGTGGTAGATAACGAAGATTACAGAAATGATCCATCCCTGCAGGCTATCTTGGAGGAATTGTCTTCGGCAGGACAAAATCACATGCTTGACCCGGTCTATGCCGATGAAAAAGGTGCTGAGGAGTTACTCAATGAAGGAGCGGTTTCGGGCATCATAACCGCAGGCGAACCTGTAAGACTCACAGTAAAGGAACCGGGCATATATCAGAGCATACTTAAGATGATCCTAGATGAGCACCTACAGACAACTAAGACTGTTGCTAACATAATATCGAGGAATCCCCAGGTTGTTTCTGACCTCATAGAAGGAATGCAAAGCGAAAATGGTTACCGAAGGGACTACACAGAGCAGATATCTTTTTCGGGTGTCGTTCCAAATATAAACCTCGTCTATTTCTATGCACTCTTGGCTATGGCCTGTATGCATAGCGGTTTCTGGGGTCTGCGCAATGCTATCGATATTCAAGCAGATCTCTCCGATCTGGGCGCGCGGCGGAGCGTCGCACCTACCCACAAGATGGTGGTAGTCCTAGCAGATTCGGCAGCGGCTTTAGTGATAAGTTTTTTTGAGATATTGATTCTCTTAGCCTATCTCTCCCTTGCATTGGGAGTTAAGTTTGGCAGTCAAATTGGTTATGTGATGCTGACCTGTCTGGCTGGGTGCATAGCGGGCGTTTCATATGGAAGCTTCATAGGCACGTTAGTACGTGGACATGAGGGTGTGAAGACAGGGATCCTGATTGGGTCGACTATGGCAATGAGTTTTTTGGCGGGTTTGATGTGGGTTGATATGAAGTACATCGTTTCGGTGAAGGTACCCTTTCTTTCCTACATAAACCCCGCTGCTCTTATAGCTGATGCCTTCTACAGTCTCTACGTATTCGATACCCATCGTCGGTTCTTCATTAATATAGGGATGCTATGCCTCATCTCAGCGGTTTTCTGTGTAGCTAGCTTTGCAATACTGAGGAGGGACGAGTATGCAAGTATTTAGGGCATATTTCAAAGTCATGCGCGGTGCCGTGGCGAGTCTGGCGATTAACTTCGTTGTGTTTATAGGGCTTGCGGTGCTGTTTTCATTTATTGCGCCTCAAGCCAGACCAATGGGCTTTGAGCAGACCCAGGTTCCTGTGGCAATTATAAATAGAGATACAGAAGGAGAGATATCGCGTGGGCTTACACAGTATCTGGAAAAGGTGTGCAAGGTTGTAGATTGCCCCGACGAACCTGAGAGACTTCAGGATGCGCTGTTTCATCGACAGATTGAGTATGTTGCCATTATCCCATTTGGTTTTTCAGATGCATTTGTATCCGGAGAGAAGTGCCCTATCCAAAAGATAATCGTTCCGGGATCTACTGAGAGTTATTACGTGGACATCATCATTAACAGATTCCTCGATACTGTGAATCTCTACAAGACGTATGGAGGAACAGGTGGGAGCGACTCATTGTCGTGGATCATTTCATCGGCAATGGACGATCTCCAAGTTGAGGTACCGGTTACGATGATAGGTCAAGCGGCGGTTAGTGTGGGATATCAAACAGGTTATCACTACTACTTCAATTACTGCGCATACGCCCTGCTTGCTCTCATAACAATAGGTGTGAGCACGATCATGATTAGTTTCAATGAACCTGACCTTTACATGCGCAATGTGTGTTCTCCGCTTCCAAGAAGGCGCATGAATCTGGAGTTAGCTGCAGGTCATACTGTATTTGCCATAGGATGCTGGGGGATCCTCATGATTGGCGGTCTAATCATGCACGGTAAGAGCCTGTTTGAGGCCGGTGTCTTGGGATTGTACTCCCTGAACACCCTTTCTTTTACCCTCGTATGTGCCTCTATCGGTCTTCTCATAGGTACCTTCGTGAGAAGCCAAAACGCTCAACAAGGAGTAGTAAACGTAGTTACTTTGGGACTATGCTTCTTAGGTGGAGTATATGTCCCCCAATCCATAATGAGCAAACCAGTTCTTGCCGTGAGCAAATTTCTGCCATCTTACTGGTTCGTAAAAGCTAACGATGCCATCTCACTTCTGTCGGACCCGAGTCCTCAAAACCTAGGCGCAATACACACCAGTATGCTCATCCAAGTAGCATTTGCCGTGGCCATTTTCTCCATAACCCTATTCTTCAGCAAAGAACGTGAAGCGTAGGAAGTAGTGAAGCAAAAGGAAGCAAAAGGAAGCAAAAGGGACGGGGGTTTTTGCGTCACTCTTACCGGCCCTGGTTCAATGAAGCAAAAACCCCCGTCCCTTTTGCTTTGCTTTTGCTCCTTTTGCTCCTTTTGCTCCTTGGTATAATGTAAAATAGTTAATAACTAAAGCCTGGAGGATCTAAGTTGCAGCCAAAACTTATAGCGGGTATAACATTTCTTGCAGTCTACGTAATGCTTGTATCGCACAAAGGCAAACCACCCGTTGTGGTTTGGTGTGGAGCAGCTGTAATGCTCATCACCGGTGTAATCAGTTTTAGCGAAGCTGTTGAAAGCATAAACGTGAATGTGCTCGGTATTTTCCTCGGCACTATGATCATTTCCGATTTGCTGATTCATTCAAACTTACCAGCATACCTGGCAAGTCTACTTGTTACACCTGGACGCTCTGCTGCAGGCGCTGTAATGGCAGTTTGCCTTCTATCCGGAGGCATTTCCGCCTTCGTCGACAACGTTGCCACAGTCCTAATGGTGGTTCCCATTGCAATAGAAGTATCCAAACAGTTAGAGGTGACCCCTGTCCCGTTTATAATAGGGATAGCCGTTTCTGCAAACTTGCAGGGGGCGGCCACATTGGTAGGTGACTCTACCTCGATACTTTTAGCATCTGCTGCGAAAATGACATTTACAGATTTCTTTTGGATGAATGGTCGTCCAGGAATATTCTTTTCGGTTCAGGCAGGAGCGATAGCTGCTTTCTCCATACTTTATCTTGTTTTTCGGAAGATTTACAAAGGCAGCTGTGGGGCTGTAGAGACGGTTCACGTGACCAGCTGGGTCCCAACTGTAATTATGTTAATGATGATGGGTACCATGGCCGTTTCAAGTTTTATTCCCGATCGACCTGATTGGGCTTTGGGAGCAATAGCAATGGGATATGCCTTATTTGCACTTTTATGGAACGCTCTTACCGCATACAAGCACGTTGATCTTCGCCACGATCTGGATTGGTCAACGGTACTCCTATTGTGCGGCCTTTTCATAGTAGTAGGTAGCCTAACGTCAACAGGACTTGTTATGGACATGGCCAACATTATATCCAACTTAGCCAAAGGAAATGCGTTTCGTGCATATATTACAATTGTGTGGATGTCTGTGCTGGTTTCAGCTTTCGTTGATAACATTCCATTTACCATGGCAATGTTGCCTACAGCTCAGATTGTTGCCAATAGCCTTGGAACGTCGCCGTACGTTATGATGTTCGGGCTGCTGCTTGGCGCGACTCTCGGGGGCAACATTACTCCAATAGGTGCATCGGCAAACATTGCAGCAGTATCTTTGCTCCGAAGAGAAGGGTACGATGTTTCTTTCCCTGAGTTTTTGCGTATCGGTTTACCTTTTACTCTAGCGGCTGTAATTACAGGCTCGCTGGTTAACTGGATAATATGGAGTTAACTTTGCACGACAATTGGGCCATTCTTAATCCGATGTTGTACAAATAACTAACGGGTTGCCATGTACTGGGGCAACCCGTTTGAAAGCTTGTCATGGTTCTATAGGTTCTATAGTTCTATAAACCCCCGGTCCTTACGTATATCTATTGCCGTACTGAAAGGCTCTGACAGTTTTTTCACATCATTTAATATCTTTTGAGCCTTTTCGCCCCTTGCTACGTGCGGCTTCCCCCTTTGGGATCTCGGTTTCTCATGCCCCAAAGATATGGGAATGAGCTCGACACGAACAGGTTTTTTGTTCTCGAAATGAACCACAGCGATCACGCTTTCCCAGTAAATTGGGTCTGCTGGGAAACCTGCCTTATCTCCTTTGCTCCTCGTATCATACATATCTGCTGGAGTCGCTTCCAGCGAAAGCCCATATCTGTCGTATATGTCCTGGGGATGTTTATAAACCAGATCATTTTGGAAAATGAAGTTACCTAGGCTGTAAAAAATAGGCTTTCCATTATATATCTCTATTCCGCGGAGCAGATGGGGTCCATGTCCAATAAACATATCTGCTCCCGCATCTATGCATGCCTTGGCAAATTGGACTACAAATTCAGCCGGAACAGTTCTATCCAAGTGAGATTCGTGGGCATGAAGAGTGAACAGGACCCAATCAGCCTGCCGTTTGGCATCTTTTATCCACTTAGTTATTTCTTCTACGTCTTTCTCATTAGGTTCAGTGTGGAGGCCTGGGACGTCAGATTCTACGAACGTTATGTCGCCAAACGAGAACTGCCTTTTCTGCTCAGGCTCGTCCTTTTCTCCATCTTTCTGTTGTCTTCTTACCCATCCGAATCCTGCAGCTTCTAGCAGTTCAGTTAAAACTTGGAACTGCTCGCTTTTCACGAGGAGCTTAGTTCCATATCTCAAAGGTGATAAACCAGGGCGTCCTTGGAAGTCAGGTCTGGTATGGCCTGCTCTTCCCCAAGGAGCAAACGATGAACTTGCGGATAGAAGCGCTACCCTGCCGAAATGAGTCTCACAGTAAGCGGGAGATCTGGCTTCCGCCAAATTCTCACCTACTCCTGCGTGGACTATGCCTTTCTTGTTAAGGGTCTCAGTGGTTATCCGTAGTCCTTCGTAAGAATAGTCCAGCGAATGATTATTTGCCCTTGCGACTATCTGAAACCCTGCCCACTTTAGCTCATCTGCCAGCGCAGTGGGAGCGCCGGCGTAGGTACCGCCGCTTTGGGCTGCAGGGATTCCTTTGAAATCGTTTAGAAGCACTTCCAGATTGGTAAAACCCAGATCTTGCGATCTGATGATGTCGAAGACTTCAACGAAGTCAGGCTCCTTATATTCTGAAATCTTTGTTGTAATGAAAGAGTCGCCTGTTAATGCAATACTAAAACTGTCGCTATTGCCAGCCAAAACAAACACCTCCTAGGATATAGATTCGGTATGTTAAGATAACTTCCTGCATGGATCTTTGATATACTTTCCAAGTTGCAGTTAGGTGTGTATAATCAGGTGACTGTGATCTTATGTGATGGATTGAGTGATTTTTCAAAGGGGATGGTGTAATGGATCTGCCTAAGTTGAGAATTGGGGAACGTTTGGCACGTTATCCATTTGTCCAGGGTGGTATGGCTGTTAGAGTATCTACAGGCAGGTTAGCTGCTGCTGTAGCAGAAGCTGGTGGGGTAGGCACCATTGCAGGCACTGGGATGTCGTGCGAAGAACTGCGGTCAGAGATCCGTTACGCGAGAAGCCGAACAGACGGCATTATTGGAGTTAACGTATTATTTGCCATTAGAGACTTTGCCGCTTTGATGCGAACTGCTATCGAGGAAAGAGTGGATTTCATAGTGTCCGGCGCGGGTTTTTCGCGAGATATGTTTCGATGGGGCAAAGAATCAAATATCAGCACCATATCTATTGTGTCATCGGGGCGGCTTGCTGAGGTGGCCACTCGTTTAGGCGCTTCAGCGATCGTAGCTGAAGGTGGCGAAGCAGGAGGTCATCTAGGAACATTTCGCACTCTCAAAGAGGTTTTCAGGGAGGTTAGAGGAGCAACTGACCTGCCCGTAATTGCTGCAGGTGGCATAGTTACTGGCGAAGACGCTGCAGAGTTTTTCGCATTGGGCGCAGATGGCGTTCAACTCGGCACTCGTTTTGTTGCCAGTTTTGAATGTGCTGCTGACGATGCTTTCAAGAGAGCCCATCTTAACCTGAAAGAAGAAGACATAGTGATAATAGAAAGTCCCGTGGGTATGCCGGGAAGGGCAATTCGCAATCGATTTACCGACGGTTTGCAAGGAGTTGAGTCTTGGGAAAGACTTAACTGTAGTGGCTGCTTGAAACACTGTTCCCGTCAATATTGTATTTTGGAAGCGCTTGCATTGGCCCAAAAAGGCGACGTGGAAAACGGAGTACTGTTTACCGGCACCGGCGCTACGCGGATTTCTAGGATAATGTCGGCTAAGGATATTATTGCCGAATTGGTTGAAGGTGCAACTAAAAGTTTATCATATCAAACGTAGATTCGCAGAAGGGAGAGATGTGTTTGAGGTTCTCACTGTTTTTGACCCAAGCAGTTATTCTGGCCTTGCTATTCACTGGGTGCAGTGCAAAAGTGCCTTCTGAACCCTTGAAGACTCAAGAAGAATTAGAGGAAATTGCTAAGGATTTCGTGATGTCAATGTCTCAAGGGAAATGGGAGGATGCTTGCAGTTTATTTGATAAGAAAATGGAGAAGGCAATATCTGCTTCAGAACTGAAAAAGCTATGGACAGATCTTTTATCTCAAGCAGGCCAATGGCAAGAGGTAAGAGACGTGGAATTTGCTGAAGAGTCAGGATACAGGGTGGTTTACGTGACCGGGCTTTTCCATAAAGGTTCTGTAGATATAAAAGTGGTTTTCGACAACGAGGCAAAAATCGCCGGATTATGGTTTGGAAACTTAGCAGCTACCGAGTATAGTCCTCCTCCTTATGTTCAAGAAGATTTGTTCGTAGAAAAAGAAATTGTAGTAGGCGAAGGTAAATGGGCCCTTCCCGGTACTCTTACTTTACCTAAGTCGGCGTCTAGAGATGATAAAGTGGCAGCGGTAGTGTTAGTCCACGGCTCAGGACCTAACGACCGAGATGAAACGGTAGGAGCCAACAAGCCATTCAAGGACCTGGCATGGGGTCTAGCTTCCCAGGGCATTGCTGTGTTGCGGTATGAAAAACGAACTAAGGAGTACCAGAAAGAACTGAGCCAGGACCCAAAAGAAGCTGCAAACCTGACAGTTAAAGAAGAAACTATAGAAGATGCTGTATCAGCAGTGACTCTCCTTAAGACTGTTGAAGAAATAGATCCCCATAGGATAGTAGTTGTAGGTCATAGTTTGGGGGCAATGTTAGGCCCAAAGATAGCCCAGATTTGCTGTGAGAGTTCTGATTCCCATGAACCTGATACATCCATATCTGGTTTGGTGATGATGGCTGCGCCCAGCAGGAATTTGCTAGACGTAATCATAGATCAGACTGAATACTTGGCTAACTTAGATGGGAATGTAGACTCAGATGAGATGGCTGAAATTAAGAAGATTAAAGAAGCGGCTGAGAAGATCAAATCCGGTAATTTAGAAGAAGGAGAGATTGTGCTAGGCGCATATAAAGCATATTGGGACGATCTCCTCGGATATGATCAGGTCAAGGTTGCTCAAGAACTGGATATACCGATTCTAATTCTACAAGGGGAACGAGATTATCAAGTGACCATGGCTGACCTTGATATATGGAAAGCTGCACTGGAAGGAAAGCCTAACGTTTCGATTAAGGTATACCCAGATCTAAACCATTTGTTCATGAGCGGTGAAGGAAAAAGCACCCCTAATGAATATTCTGAGCCATCTCACGTCTCAGAGGAAGTAGTAAACGACATAGGGGAATGGATAAAATCTATACCCGTTAGTTAGCGACGGTTTCCAACTTGTACTGACCGTGTTGTATGGTTGGTTGCATTATGTGGCCAGACAGTATATAATCGAAAACGCTCCTAGAACTTTAGGAATCTCGCATATGCAACTCTCTTGATCAGGTTGCGCAAGTCGCGAAAACATAGTAACATAAAGGTTGTACGGAGAGGTACCCAAGTGGCCAAAGGGGGCAGACTGTAAATCTGCTGGCGGTGCCTTCGCTGGTTCGAATCCAGCCCTCTCCACCATAAATCAGCATCGCGGGGTGGAGCAGTCAGGTAGCTCGTCGGGCTCATAACCCGGAGGTCGTAGGTTCAAATCCTACCCCCGCAACCAATTTGCAGTATCTATGGTGCTCACATAGCTCAGTAGGCAGAGCGCATCCTTGGTAAGGATGAGGTCACCGGTTCGATTCCGGTTGTGAGCTCCATTTTAATGTTTCGCTTGCAAAAAGCTACCACATGTTCGTAGAATCGAGTAGAAGAAGGATTTTTGAAATCAGTAGGTAAAAATAGGTAAAACGCAGGAAAGGGGATTTTATTGTGGCTAAGAAGAGATTTGAGAGAACGAAACCTCACGTAAACATAGGCACCATAGGTCACATAGACCATGGGAAGACGACTCTTACGGCTGCGATAACGCGGGTTTTATCTTCGAAGGGTATGGCAGACTTTACGCCTTTCGAAAAGATTGACAAAGCGCCTGAGGAGCGTGCCAGGGGTATTACGATAGCAGTATCTCACGTTGAGTATGAGACAGATAAGAGGCACTATGCGCATGTAGACTGTCCAGGGCACGCTGACTACATTAAGAACATGATAACAGGGGCGGCGCAGATGGACGGAGCGATACTAGTGGTATCTGCGGCAGATGGTACTATGCCCCAGACGAGGGAACACGTTCTTTTGGCTAGGCAGGTAGGAGTACCGGCCATAGTTGTATTTTTGAACAAAGTAGACATGGTAGATGACGAGGAACTTTTGGAGATATCCGAGCTTGAAGTAAGGGAACTGCTAGAGAAGTACGAATATCCTGGTGATGAAGTACCAGTGATACGAGGCTCGGCGCTTAAGGCATTAGAGTGTGGTTGCGGAGAAAGGGATTGCCAGTGGTGCGGCCCGATTCTTGAACTTATGGATGCAGTAGATGAGTATATACCCACTCCAGAGCGGGACATAGACAAGCCATTTTTGCTGGCGATTGAAGACGTATTTACGATAACAGGTCGAGGCACTGTAGTAACAGGCAGGATCGAAAGAGGCATAGTGAAAGTAGGAGACCAGGTTGAGATAGTAGGTTTCACAGACGAGCCCAGGACTACAGTAGTCACAGGGATAGAAATGTTTAGGAAGACCCTTGATGTAGGTCAGGCAGGAGACAACGTAGGATGCTTGCTCAGGGGTATATCTAAGGATGAAGTACAAAGGGGTCAGGTGTTGGCCAAGCCAGGTAGCATAAAGCCACACACCAAGTTTACAGCAGAGATCTATGTACTTACGAAAGAAGAAGGCGGTAGGCACAGCGCATTTTTCTCAGGTTACAGGCCGCAATTTTATTTTCGTACCACAGACGTAACAGGTACAGTGATGCTGCCTGAGGGAGTAGAGATGGTGATGCCAGGAGACAACGTAAGCATAGATGTGGAACTTATAGCGCCCATAGCTATAGAAGAAGGATTAAGGTTTGCAATACGTGAAGGCGGTCGCACTGTTGCATCAGGTGTAGTTACAAAAATTAAGGAATAGGCGAGCATTGAGTTTTTGATGACTCATGTGATTGACATGGGAAATGGGCCTATGTTAGACTCGGCTTTGAAAATTGCGCCGGGATGGGAGGGAGATTTAGTTGGCAAAAGGGCCGACAGAAATAATTACTCTTGCGTGTCAAGAATGCAAACAGCGTAATTATGTTACTAAGAAGAATAAGAGAAACCATTCCGGGAGACTTGAACTGAAGAAGTATTGCAAATTCTGCCGTACTCACACTATTCACAGAGAGACTCGGTAGTTGGTATGATACGAGTAAGCAATGCCGGTGGTTTTCGTAAGCGTAGGCCCGTAGCTCCAACGGTAGAGCAGCGGTCTCCAAAACCGACGGATGGGGGTTCGAATCCCTCCGGGCCTGCCATTAACTTTCACGTTAGGTGAGATAAATGAAGATATTTAAAGCGATAGGGGACTTTTTCGGCAAGATCGGGACTTTCTTCAGGGAGGTACGGGCAGAGTTAAGCAAGGTGGTCTGGCCTTCTTGGGATGATGTGAAAAGGTATACGAAAGCAGTGCTGTTTTCTATGGTCGGTGTCGGTCTTGTATTATGGGGAACCGACGCTCTTTTAACTCTTTTGATGAGTTTGATCATTAAAAAATAGTGGAAAAACCAGTGCAAACGAGGGAGAGATTGGGACCCATGAGTAAGTTTAAAAGGGGGGTCCTTGTTTATGGATACCAATTCAAATGAACATAAAGATAATGATACCAGAGATGAAACCCAAGGTGAGTGGTATGTAATCCATACCTACTCAGGCTATGAGAATAAGGTTAAGACTAACTTGGAACAGCGAATCGCAAATATGAAGATGGATGACAAGATATTTGAGATCTTGGTACCAGAAGAAGAGGAAATAGATTACAAAGAAGGCAAGAAGCGGGTTGTCAAACGGAAAGTGTTCCCTGGTTACGTAATGGTAAATATGATCATGGACGACGAGGCGTGGTATGTGGTCCGCAATACACCTGGAGTTACTGGGTTCGTTGGTCCAGGCTCAAAACCTATCCCTCTCGATGAGGACGAAGTTGATATGATATTTAGGCGGACAAGAGGAGAGGGAACACCAAAGGTACGGGTTCGTTTCAAGCTAGGGCAGACGCTAAGAGTAAAATCTGGTCCTTTCCAGGGTATGATGGGGACGGTCCAGGACATTATGGCTGATCGAGGTAAACTTCGGATGTTAATCTCCATCTTCGGCCGCGAGACGCCGGTGGAATTAGACTTCAATCAGGTAGAGGAAGTGTGAGGGAAGGTATATGGCTAAAAAGGTTAAAGCAGTAGTGAAGTTGCAAATTCCAGGCGGCAAAGCCACGCCTGCGCCACCAGTAGGGCCTGCGTTGGCTCCTCACCAGGTTAATCTGCAACTTTTCTGTCAGCAATTTAATGATCGTACTGCCGGTGATGCAGGCACTATAGTGCCTGTAGTAGTTACAATATATGAAGACAGATCGTTTAGTTTTGTTGTAAAAACCCCACCTGCGTCAGTGTTGCTTAAAAAAGCGGCTGGAATTGAAAGGGCCTCAGGTGAGCCTAACGTAGTGAAAGTTGGAAAAGTTACTAAAGATCAGGTCAGAGAAATAGCGGAGATTAAGATGAAGGACCTTAACGCGTCATCAATTGAAGCCGCCATGAGAATGATTGAGGGAACTGCCAGAAGCATGGGAATAGAAGTAGTTTAGTTTTATTTGCTGATTATGTGGGAGGATTTATTCCGTCATTACCACTAGGAGGTTTTTGAGATGCCGAAAAGAGGCAAAAAGTATATTGAAGCAGCGAAACTTATTGAGCCTGAGAAATTATATGAACCCCGAGAGGCTCTAGATCTCATACCCCAAATTTCATTTGCTAATTTCGATGAGACTGTAGATATTGCAGTGAGGCTCGGGGTTGATCCAAGACACGCAGATCAAATTGTCCGGGGCGCAGTAGTACTGCCGCACGGTACGGGTAAGGAAGTAAAGGTATTGGTGTTTGCTCGAGGGGAAAAAGCTAAGGAGGCTTTGGAAGCTGGAGCAGATTATGTAGGTGCAGAAGATCTGGCAGAAAAGATTGAGAAGGGATGGCTCGACTTTGACAGTGCAGTGGCTACACCTGATGTTATGAGTGTAGTAGGTCGCTTAGGTAGGATACTCGGGCCTCGAGGACTCATGCCTAACCCAAGGACCGGTACGGTAGCCATGGATGTAGAAACTGCTGTTAAAGAGATTAAACAGGGCAAAGTAGAGTTTAGAACTGAAAGAGGCGGAATAGTGCATTCTAAGATAGGCAAAGTGTCTTTCGGAACTGACAAACTGCTAGAAAACTTCTATGTGTTTATGGATGCAATACTAAGAGCAAGGCCCCCTGCGGCCAAAGGTCAATATGTAAGAAGCGTGACTGTGAGTCCATCGATGGGGCCAGGAGTTCCAATAAATCCTTCTAGGATAACAAGGCCGCAGAATGCTTAGAATGGATGAGCTTTATAATCTGAGCGTGAAAGAAAACATAATATAGGGAACCTAAGACAGCAGGTGTTTAAGAGCGTAACGGTCTTATGTAAAGACCGCCTGCCGAGGTCAGACTCTTGCGGACTTATCCGGTATGTACAAGGGCCCATGCCTCGCGCAGGGCCCTTTTAACATGATGCAAGGGGCCGAGAGACGGGAGGGATATTTTTGGAGAGCAGACAGAGACGGGAAAAGGCTAAAGTGCAGCGGGAACTCAAAGAAGCGATGGAAGAGGCTAAGAGCGTAGTTTTTGTGGATTTCCGAGGACTGACGGTTCAGGATGATACCAGATTGCGCCGAAAATGTAGAGAGAGCGGAGTTACGTACAAGGTTATCAAAAACACATTGGCTTTGAGGGCAGCCAACGAACTCCAGCTAGAAGGGCTGGAGGAGATACTCACAGGGCCCACAGCCATGGCCATTAGCGTTGAAGATCCTGTTGCACCTGCTAAAGTGACTCGGGAATTTTCGCTGGAAGTTCCTGTACTCAAAATTAAAGGGGGCATCTTGGAGGGACAGACGATACCTGCAGATCGGGTAGAGTTTCTAGCTACATTACCCTCTAGAGAAACCTTGTTAACTCAGGTTGCAGTAGCCATGAAGGCGCCGCTTTCGTCGTTCGCTACTGTTTTGAACGCACCGTTGGCCGGATTGGTAACAGTACTCGATCAGGTAAAAGAGAAAAAAGAAAGAGAACAATTATAGACCATAGGGAGGTCCGTAGAATGTCTAAGGTAGAACAACTTTTGAATTTGGTTAAGGAAATGACCGTTGTAGAACTTGCAGAAGCGGTAAAGGCATTTGAAGAAGAATTTGGCGTTTCGGCGCAAGCTGTTGTGGCAGCGCCTGTGGCTGGTGCTGCTGTTCAGGAAGCAGCTGGTCCTGCAGAAGAAGAAAAGTCAGAGTTTGACGTGGTACTTACAAGTGCTGGTGAGGGCAGGGTTGCCGTGATAAAGACGGTACGGGAACTTACAGGACTTGGACTCAAAGAAGCTAAAGAACTGGTTGAATCTGCCCCTGCAGCAATAAAAGAGAAGATCTCTAAAGAAGAAGCAGAGAAGATCAAAGAAGTTCTGGAAGAAGCAGGAGCTGTTGTTGAACTGAGGTAACACTCATGATACGGTTCGTAGGTGAGGGGCAAGATCTCTATATGGCTTGCCCTTTTTCCTTTTTCCTGGTAATTTTACGGTACTGTGGGACTTTTAGAGCGTAGATTTCATCCTAAGACTAGGGGGTTAAACTCATGGCCACGGTGGGCATAGTAGGGGCAGGGGGTCTCGTTGGCAGTCGAGTAGTGGAAGTTTTTCACGAGATGAACATAGATGATTTGGAATTATATCTGAGCGGATACGAGAAGTCGGTTGGGAAGTCGGTTATGTATAAGGGAGAACAGCTGGTTATCGAAAAATGTGACATAGAAGCCTTACTGAAACTAGATATTGTAGTTTTGTGCACTCCTACTGAGGCGTCTAGGGATCTGGTTCATGCTCTTATGGGCGGTCCAGTTATAGTAGACACCTCTTCTGCTTTTAGAATGGAAGAAAATGTGCCTCTTGTAGTGCCAGAAGTTAACGGCGACAATATTCATCAGCATAAAGGTCTCATAGCTGGCCCAAACTGTTCAACCATACAACTTGTTATGACTCTTTGCCCTATTCATAGGGAGTTTGGCCTTTCTAGGGTACATGTGAGTACATATCAGTCAGTTTCAGGTGTAGGTTATAGAGCTATTGAAGAGCTTAAAGAGAGTTCTCTTCAGAAGCTCACTACTGGTTCCATCGAGTTTTCCAAGGAATCACCTGAGTTTCCACACCCTATAGCTTTTAACCTCATACCTCAGATAGACTCTTTTACAGATAACGGTTATTCTAAAGAAGAAATGAAGATGGTCAACGAAACTCGGAAAATACTCAACATTCCCGATTTACCCATATCGTGTACGTGTGTTAGAGTTCCTGTTTTCATAGGGCATTCCGAAGCTTGCCTGGTCGAAACTGTTAAGGAGCCGTCTGTGGAAAAAGTGACAGAGATCCTAGAGGAATTTCCAGGTGTAACTATAGTAGACGATCTGTCCCATCAACTTTATCCTATGCCCATTGATTGCGAAAACACTGATGATGTCTATGTAGGTCGCATTCGGAAAGACTTGAGTTCGAAGAACGGGATTTTGTTCTGGCAAGTTGCAGATAACTTAAGGCGCGGCGCGGCTACAAATGCGTGTAACATTGTAAAGCTTTTGCTGGAGGATGGCAGGTAATTCTTGACCTTTGGAGGTGTGGGTTGCATGAGAAAATCGCCTTATGGAAGCGTAATAGTTGCAATGGTGACTCCTTTTACTGAAGATCTTGAGGTTGACTATGATGCTGCTGTGAAACTTGGGAAAAAACTATCGGAGCAGGGTGTGGACGGTATATTAGTGTCAGGCACAACTGGTGAATCTCCTACACTTACAGTCGAAGAGAAAGTTAGGCTAATTACAGAAATGCGTTCTGCCATTGATCCTTCTGTAATGATATGGGCTGGCACCAGCTCGTACAATACGGCGGAGAGCGTGAGGCTCACAAAACTTGCAGAATCTGCAGGCGCTGACGGGATTCTGGCTGTTACCCCTTATTACAACAAACCGAGTCAGGAAGGTTTGTATCTGCACTTTAAAACTATTTCAGAGTCTACTTCCCTTCCCATTATGCTCTACAACGTTCCAGGAAGAACGTCAGTTAACCTATTGCCTGATACTGTAGGAAGGTTGTCTGAACTGGGAAATGTAAAGGCCATTAAAGAAGCTTCAGGTAGCCTAGATCAGGTTACAGGTGTATTTTTAGCATGTCCCCAGGATTTCTACGTATATTCAGGGGATGATAGTTTGACGCTGCCAATCTTATCTGTTGGCGGATCTGGCGTCGTATCGGTGGCAGGTCATCTTGTAGCACAAGAACTCAAAAATATGATAAACTACTTCAGTGAAGGTAAGGTAGAAGAAGCGGTGAATTTGCATTACAAACTATTTGACCTCTTTAAGACATTGTTTATTACGACCAACCCAGTACCGGTTAAAACGGCGCTTAATATGATAGGCATTCCGGTAGGAGGATTTAGATTGCCTTTATGTCCGCCATCCCAAAAAGAAGTAGATGCGATACGCAAAGTTCTAATAGACATGGACCTTTTGGTTGGCGCGTAAGTTTATAGGGTGGGAGGCAAGTTGGAAAGGAAAGTATAAAGGCAACAAGCCTTAATTGGGATGCAAAGGGGATGTTTAGAGAGGGTAGTTCAAATTAAGTTCAAAATACAGTTTTATTGGTCCCGTTTATTGACGAAGGTTAATAAACGTGGTAATATTACTAATTGCATTTATAATACGCACGTCAGCCATAAAATTTGATATCACATGCTAAACCCATGTTCATTATGGGATTAGCAAACTGGTTGTAAGCGTGTAGACACAAATTTATCCCCTAAGGAGTGAAATGAATGGCCTATCCGGTCAAGGTAGGCAAGCGGGAACGGCTGAATTACGGTCGTATCCGCGAAGTCCGCGAGATTCCAAACCTTATTTCGGTACAGCTAGATTCTTATGAGTGGTTTTTGGAAAAGGGATTGCGTGAAGTATTTAAAGACATTTCGCCGATCAGAGATTTTACAGACAATTTGTATCTAGAATTCGAGTCCTATACTTTAGGAGAGCCCAAATACACTGTAGAACAGTGCAAAGAGAGGGACGTCACCTATTCGGCCCCGTTAAAAGCAACGGTCAGCCTCATAAACAAGTCAACTGGAGAAGTTAAACAGCAAGAGGTGTTCATGGGAGATTTCCCGGTCATGACCGATGCTGGAACTTTCGTTATTAATGGCGCCGAGCGCGTTATAGTTAGCCAGCTGGTGCGCTCACCAGGTGCGTATTATTCCTGCGAACCTGATGCGAGCGGCAGAAACATTTTTTCAGCTACTTTAATTCCCAATAGGGGAGCGTGGCTGGAAGTGGAAACAGATGCTAACGATATTGCGTGGGTCAGGATAGATAGAACAAGAAAGCTCCCTCTAACCGTGCTGGTAAGGGCAGTTGGCATTGAAACTGATGAGGAAATCCGACAAAGTATGGGAGAAAGTGCAGTTCTGCTAAACACCTTGGAGAAGGACACAACAAAATCAGGAGATGAGGCGCTTGTAGAAATCTACCGCAGATTGAGGCCTGGAGAGCCACCTACAGTTGAAAGCGCAAAGAACCTTTTTAACAGCTTGTTCTTTGACCCTCGTCGTTACGATTTGGCTCCTGTTGGTCGCTACAGACTGAACAGAAAGTTTTCTTTGCGGAAGCGAATAACAAACACGAGGGCTATGACAGACGTTGTGCATCCCGAAACAGGAGAATTGTTGGTTAAAACAGGAGCGGAAATAGATAGGGATACTGCTCAGCTCATGGCTGACGCAGGTATTACAGAGATAGATGTTCTTACACTAGACGGCCAAGTGGTTCACGTGCTCACAAACGGTGTCCACGACTATACCGAAGAAGCGTTGTTTAGAGAAAAATACCTAACGCGTGAAGATATAATCGCTTTTGTAAACTACTTTTTCGGGCTTACCAAAGGTGTAGGCAGCGTGGATGATATAGACCATTTGGGCAACAGGCGCGTGAGAACCGTGGGTGAACTGCTCCAGAACCAGTTCCGCATAGGGCTTTCTAGGATGGAGCGGGTAGTAAGAGAACGTATGAGTATACAAGACATAGACACGATTACTCCGCAGGCGCTCATAAATGTAAGACCTGTAGTAGGCGCTATGAAAGAGTTCTTTGGGTCAAGTCAGCTGTCCCAGTTTATGGAGCAGACCAACCCACTTACAGAGCTCACTGCGAAAAGGCGTCTATCGGCTCTTGGGCCTGGAGGTCTTACCCGTGATAGAGCAGGTTTTGAAGTTCGAGACGTTCACCACTCTCACTATGGAAGAATATGTCCTATTGAGACGCCTGAAGGTCCAAACATCGGGTTGACCAGTTCGCTTACATGCTATGCCCGGATCAACCTCTTAGGTTTCATAGAAACGCCTTACAGAAAGGTTAATAAACGAGAAAAAAGGGTAACTAATGAAATCCAATACCTAACTGCAGATGAAGAAGAGGATTGCATAATCGCACAAGCTAACGCTTTAATAGATGAAGACGGCTACTTTTTGGAAGAGTCTGTAATGGCAAGGCGCGGGCGAGACGTGATGCAAGCCAGGCCTGAACAAGTAGATTACATGGACGTATCCCCTAAACAAGTGTTTTCAGTAGCTACATCGCTTATTCCGTTTTTGGAGCATGACGATGCCAGCCGGGCGTTGATGGGTTCCAATATGCAGCGGCAAGCGGTGCCTTTGGTTAAGCCTGAAGCCCCTTATGTTGGAACTGGCCTGGAATCAAGAGCTGCTTTGGACTCAGGCGTGATCGTTCTAGCAAAAAGATCTGGCCAGGTAGTAAAGGTTTCAGCAGAAGAAATTGTTGTGCAAACACAGTCAGGTGAAAAGGACGTTTACGAACTTCGAAAGTTTGGTCGTTCAAACCAGGGAACATGTTTCAACCAAAAAGCCATCGTTTCCAAAGGCGAAATGGTGTCAGAGGGAGATGTACTAGCAGATGGGCCTTCTACCGAAATGGGCGAGTTGGCCTTGGGAAGGAACGTCTTGGTGGCGTATATGCCCTGGCTAGGATATAACTTTGAGGACGCTATTTTGATTTCGAGGGAACTTGTTGAAGACGACACTTACACTTCGATCCATATTGAAGAGTACGAATGTGATGCTAGAGATACTAAACTTGGGCCCGAGGAAATTACAAGAGACATTCCCAATGTAGCGGAAGATCAGCTAAAAGATCTTGATGAGTACGGGATAGTCAGAGTCGGTGCCGAAGTTCGTTCAGGTGATATTTTAGTTGGAAAGGTTACACCTAAAGGCGAGACTGAGCTTACCCCTGAAGAGCGGCTTTTGCGCGCGATTTTTGGAGAAAAAGCTCGGGAAGTCAGGGATAATTCTTTGAAAATGCCCCACGGCGAAAGCGGTATTGTAGTCGATGTAAAAGAATTCACAAGAGATTCTGGAGACGAATTACCTCCTGGGGTGAACCAGCTTGTGCGGGTTTATGTAGCGCAGAAACGTAAGATTTCTGAGGGAGATAAGATGGCGGGCAGGCACGGTAACAAAGGTGTGGTCGCTAAGATCTTGCCTAGGGAAGAGATGCCGTTTATGCCTGATGGTACTCCAGTTCAGATAGTGCTTACACCGTTGGGGGTTCCTTCCAGAATGAATTTGGGGCAGATCTTTGAATGCCATTTAGGATGGGCTGCACGTGCGCTAGGCGTTCATTTCGCAACTCCTATATTTGACGGTATAAGCGAAGAAGAAATTGAAGAGTTGCTAGAACAGGCTGGACTTCCCAGAGTCGGTAAAGCGAACCTTAGAGACGGTAGAACAGGTGAATACTTCGATTCTCCAGTGACAGTAGGCTATGCGTACATGATGAAATTGTTGCACTTGGTAGATGACAAGGTGCATGCTCGTTCTACTGGTCCTTATTCCCTTGTTACTCAGCAGCCTCTGGGTGGTAAGGCTCAGATGGGAGGACAAAGGTTTGGCGAGATGGAAGTGTGGGCGCTTGAAGCTCATGGGGCGGCATATACTTTGCAGGAAATGTTGACCGTAAAATCTGACGACGTAGTAGGTAGAGTGAAAACATACGAAGCCATAGTTAAAGGTGAGAATATACCGGAGCCTGGAATTCCAGAGTCTTTCAAAGTTCTGGTCAAAGAACTGCAAAGCCTTGCACTAGATGTACAGATTTTTGACGAAGAGGAGAATGAGATAGATATTAGAGAGCTAGATGAGGATATAGAAGAAAGGGCTAGTGAAATCGAATTCGTTATGGAAACCGAATTGAGGCAGCCCGAACGTCGTCCTCGTCGCGAAGTGGCCGATGAAGAAGAATACGAAGAAGAGTATGAAGAAGAGGTTGCTTATGTATTGGAGGAAGGGGACCAAGATGAAGTGGAGCCAGAGGTAGAGATCCCTGCGTCAAGCGATGATACCACCTCCAGTTCCTTCACAGAGGAAACGGCTACGTCCGATAGTGATTACTCCTCGCAAGATGTGAGGATGACCTTTGATGAACTATTCAAAGAGATCCAGGTTCCCCAAGATGTAGAAGAGTTGCTTGAAAAAGATGAGGAAGTAGTCAAGAAAAAGGCGCCCAAGGCAAAAGCAAAGCGCAAGGTGCGTTTTGAGGATGACGACGATCTTGAGCGCATAGGACGGGTAAGGTCTATTCGAGACTTAGAGCCTGACGATGAAGAAGAGCCAGAAGTTTAGATAGAGGGGATGTTAAAGAGTGGACATTAATGATTTTGCTGCAATGCGTATTTCTCTTGCATCACCCGAAAGAATCAGAGAGTGGTCTCACGGAGAAGTTAAGAAACCTGAAACTCTTAACTACAGGACGCTAAAACCTGAACGAGATGGGTTGTTTTGTGAGAGGATCTTCGGACCTACAAAGGACTGGGAATGTTACTGCGGTAAGTACAAGCGGATTAGATATAAAGGTGTAGTTTGCGATAAATGCGGTGTTGAAGTTACTAGGGCAAAGGTAAGACGTGAACGTATGGGCCATATAGAACTGGCGTGCCCGGTGTCACACATTTGGTACTTTAAGGGTGTACCTTCTAGAATGGGTCTTTTGCTGGATATGTCACCTAAGCTTCTAGAACAGGTTCTTTATTTTGCTTCGTATATCGTAATCGATCCTGGGGATTGTGAGGATCTTGAGTATAAGCAGATACTCAGCGAAGCAGAATACCGAGAGGCAAAAGACAAGTATGGTGCAAGATTTAGGGCAGGTATGGGCGCAGAAGCTATTAAAGAAATTCTGAGCCAAGTGGATTTGGACAAAGAAGCTGCGGATCTTAGAGAGGAAGCCCGGAATACTAGCGGCCAAAGAAAGGTCAGAGCTATAAGACGGTTGGAAGTTGTTGAAGCTTTTAGAACTTCTGGGAATAAGCCTGAGTGGATGATTTTGGATGTAATACCTGTAATACCGCCTGATTTAAGGCCCATGGTGCAGCTAGACGGGGGAAGATTTGCCACATCAGATCTGAACGACTTGTACCGAAGAGTCATCAATAGGAACAATAGATTAAAAAGGCTTCTGGACTTAGGGGCTCCCGATATAATTGTGAGAAATGAAAAAAGGATGCTCCAAGAAGCAGTTGATGCGTTGATCGATAACGGGAGAAGGGGAAAACCTGTTACAGGACCGGGCCAAAGGCCCTTAAAGTCTCTATCTGACATGCTAAAGGGCAAGCAAGGACGATTTAGACAGAATCTACTGGGAAAACGAGTAGACTATTCTGGCCGTTCTGTGATCGTAGTAGGACCCAATTTGAAGTTCTACCAATGTGGCATTCCCAAGGAAATGGCGTTGGAACTGTTCAAACCATTTGTAATGAGGAGACTGGTAGAGACAGGACTTGCTCCTAATATAAAAGCGGCCAGACGGCTTGTGGAGCGAGCGCGTCCCGAGGTATGGGATATTCTTGAAGAGGTAATTAAAGACCACCCGGTGCTTCTCAACCGTGCTCCTACGTTGCATAGATTGAGCGTGCAAGCTTTTGAGCCTGTGTTAATCGAAGGGAGAGCCATACAGATACATCCGTTGGTATGTCCGCCATACAACGCTGACTTCGACGGAGATCAGATGCCTGTACACGTGCCTCTTTCTGCAGAAGCTCAGGCAGAGTCAAAGATACTGATGTCGTCAGTGTACAACCTGCTGCTTCCCAAAGATGGCACGCCTGCAGTTACTCCTACAAAAGACGTTGTGCTAGGAATTTATTACCTTACACTTTCGGAAGATGAAAATATGGACGAGGTAGATGTGACACAAGTTACCAAGAAGTATGGCTCAATTGAAGAGGTAGTTATGGCGTACAATGTGGGCGCAGTCAGGCTTCATGAAACTATACTTCTCAGATATGAAAAAGACGGCGAGTTTGAAAGGATAGCTACTACGCCTGGAAGGTGCATCTTTAATGAGGTGCTTCCTGAAGGATTGAGATTTGTTAATGCGGTTACAGACCGAAAACTCCTGAACCAAATTGTAGCAGAGAGCATTGAATTGTACGGCATGGAGAGAACCGTGGAAATGCTAGATGGCATGAAGGATCTTGGATTTTTGTTTGCTACGACGTCGGGTTCGACCATAGCAATTAGTGATGTAGTAGTTCCTGAAGAAAAACTTGAAATTCTTTTGGAGGCCGATGAGAGAGTAAACGAGGTTCAGGAGCACTACAGAGAGGGATTATTGACGGAAGAAGAGCGCTACGAAAAGGTTATTGATATTTGGAGAGACGCAACAAATAAGGTGACCGAAGAGCTTCAAGAATCTATAGGACGATGGAATCCTGTGAACATGATGGCTCAGTCAGGAGCCCGAGGTAACATACAGCAGATATCTCAGCTAGGCGGGATGCGCGGTATTATGGTGGATCCTTCAGGCAGAATGGTTGAACAGCCTATCAGATCTAACTTCCGTGAGGGGCTCTCAGTCCTTGAATACTTCACTTCTACTCACGGACAAAGAAAAGGACTTGTTGATATGGCTTTGAGGACTGCAGATTCAGGGTATCTAACCAGAAGGTTGGTTGATGTGGCCCAGGATGTCATAGTGAGGGAAGAAGACTGCGGTACAGATGCGGGTATCCTAGTAAAAGATATTGTAATAGATGGAGAACTTATTGAAACTTTGTACGATAGAATTGTTGGACGATATACTGTGAGCGACATAATCCATCCCTCAACCGGCGAAATCCTGTGCGCCAGGGGCCAACTCATCAACAACAAGGTGGCTAAAAAGATAGTTGAGGCTGGTATTAAAGAGGTGGCAGTCCGGTCTGTCCTTACGTGTGAGACCAGGCATGGGGTGTGCGTTAAGTGTTACGGTGAGAACTTGGCTACAGGTGATATTGTTGATGAAGGAGAAGCAGTAGGTATAATAGCGGCCCAGTCTATTGGGGAACCTGGTACCCAGCTTACTCTTAGAACTTTCCACCTAGGAGGGGTAGCTGGGGAAGATATAACTCAGGGTCTCCCAAGGGTTGAGGAACTTTTTGAAGCGCGGAAACCCAAGAGACCTGCAGCAATAGCTGAAATTTCTGGAGTAGTCGAAATTGTAGACGGAGATAAGAAGCGTGAGATAATCATTACCTCGCCAGAAGGAGAACAAAGTACAGTGGTAGTTCCCTTTGGAAGACTGATCAAGGTGCAGGACGGGGACTTTGTAGAACCTGGAGATATCTTGACTGAAGGTGCTGTTAATCCCCACGACTTGCTCGTGATAAAAGGCGTTCGGGCGGTGGAGGAGTATATATTGAGCGAGGTACAGAGGGTCTACAGGTTGCAGGGGATAGATATTTCAGACAAACACATTGAGGTCATAGTAAGGCAAATGATGAGAAAGGTCAAAGTTGATGATCCTGGCGATACTGATCTTTTGCCTGGAGGAATTGTGGACGTATTTGAATTTGCAGATGCTAACGCCCAGGTTTTCGAAGATGGTGGGGAACCTGCCACAGGAAAGCCTATTATACAGGGAATTACCAAAGCATCTCTTTCAACAGATACGTTCCTGTCGGCTGCGTCGTTCCAGGAAACCACTAGGGTGCTTACGGATGCGGCTATAAAAGGGAAGACTGACCGACTTATCGGGTTGAAGGAAAACGTGATTATAGGTAAACTGATTCCTGCAGGAACAGGTATGCAGAAATATGACGACGTTGTAGTAGAAGCCGTGTCAGAAAAGAAGGAAGAAGAGGAAATCGGCGTGGCCGAAGCAGTGGGCGAATGATGTTAAGAAACGGAGGGATATCACAGTGAAAATTAAGTGGTTGGGGCATGCCTCATTTCTAATCCAATCACCAGGTGTGCTTAGAATACTCACGGATCCATTTGGGGATGATGTTCCTTATCCAAAAATAGATGAAGTAGTCGATGTAGTAACTGTGTCCCACGATCATCATGACCATAATGCGGTTCACGTTTTAAAGGGAGAATTTGTGGCACTGAACGGTTTGGATAAAAATACTGGCAAGTGTTTGGAGGTTACGAAACACATAGGTGATGTAACGTTTAGAACAGTTCCGTCTTACCATGATGATAAAAGTGGTGGGTCGCGGGGAGAAAACGCAATATTTGTGATGGATTTCGGAGGTTTCACTATTGTGCATTTAGGCGACTTAGGACATGCCTTAAGTCCCAAACAGGTGGAGCAGATAGGCGCTGTTAATATGCTTATGATCCCAGTAGGGGGACATTATACAATAGATGCACCTACAGCCAAGGTAGTTGTAGAACAGCTTAATCCTAATGTCGTGTTGCCAATGCACTATAAGACGAAATACTTGGAATCGTGGCCAATTTCAACAGTTGATGCTTTTTTAGAAGGCCAGAGTAATGTTGTTCGATTCGATAGTAACGAAGTCGAATTCGAGATAGATGATATATTAGACAAATGGGAGATTTGGGTCTTCGAGATATAGTTTTTGGAAGGGGCCAGGATAAGTTTTTGCAGTTTAGGTGATTCCTGGCCCCCATATAAAAAAGCAGGCCTTTCTACCATTGACACGCTTTTGAGAGGGTGCTAGACTCATAAAGCGTGCTTTTTATGTTAGTACGCGGGAGGTTTAGTGTATAATGAGCCCGGCGTATGATAAGGTTCCGAAAAGACGTAAAGTTATAGGTGCAAAATCTGTTGAAAGGGCTCTGTCCAAATCTTTACTTGATAAGGTTTTAGTTGCAAAGGATGCCGAGGAGAGAGTAATATCAGATGTCCTCATTCTTGCGGAACAGAGCGGTGTAGAAATTGTTTGGGTTTCAAATATGATGGAACTTGGAGAGTATTGCGGCATAGGCGTAGGAGCTTCATGCTGTGGAATATTGAAAGATGATGCTGTAGATTAGAATGACTGTTACAGAAAGGAGGGTCTGATGTGCCGACAATTAATCAATTGGTCCGAAAGGGAAGGGAAAAACCGGAGGAAAAACCTAAATCCCCTGCGCTGATGGGCAACCCGTTTAAGCGTGGAGTATGTACTGTTGTAAGGACCACCACTCCGAAAAAACCTAACTCGGCGTTGAGGAAGGTAGCTCGTGTTCGGTTAGTTAATGGGCTTGAGGTTACAGCATATATTCCGGGTATAGGCCATAACCTTCAGGAGCACTCGGTGGTGTTGCTACGTGGTGGACGTGTAAGGGATTTGCCTGGAGTGCGGTACCATATTGTGCGAGGTGCTTTGGATACTGCCGGTGTTGTCGATAGAAAACAAGGGCGGTCCAAGTACGGAACTAAGAAGCCGAAAAAGTAAAATTGTGGAGGTGAATTGTGTGCCTAGAAGGGGTAAAGTTCCCGCGAGAACGTGGACTCCTGATCCCGTATATAATTCTGTGCTGGTGACGCGGCTTATCAACAAGGTAATGTACGACGGAGAAAAGGCTAAGGCCAGACGATTGGTTTACACCGCTATGGATATAGTTGGGGAAAAGACAGGCAAGGACCCATTGGAAGTTTTGGATCAGGCGGTTAAAAATGCAATGCCTGTTCTTGAGGTAAGACCCAGGAGGGTTGGCGGTGCTACATACCAGGTGCCAATGGAGGTAAGACCTGATCGCAGGCTATCCCTGGCGTTAAGGTGGTTAGTAGATTTTGCCAGGCAACGTCCTGAGCGGGGTTTTGAGTATAAATTAGCTGCAGAAATAATGGATGCAGCAAATAATAGTGGTAACACTATAAGAAGGAAAGAAGAAATGCATAGGATGGCAGAAGCCAACAGAGCTTTTGCGCATTACAGGTGGTAGACATAATTTGACAAGATTATTGAAAGGGGGGAATTCGATGCCGCAGACATATCCGTTAGAGAAAATTCGAAATATAGGTATTATGGCACATATTGATGCGGGAAAAACAACCACTACCGAACGTATTTTGTTTTACACCGGTAAGGTTCACAGAATAGGTGAAGTGGACGAAGGATCAGCCACAATGGACTGGATGGAGCAGGAACAAGAAAGAGGCATTACAATTACATCTGCTGCTACTACATGTCATTGGAAAGAATTTAGGATCAACATTATAGATACGCCAGGACACGTTGACTTTACCGCAGAAGTTGAAAGAAGCCTTAGAGTGCTTGATGGCGCTGTAGCAATATTTTGTGCCAAGGGCGGTGTCGAACCCCAGTCAGAAGCGGTGTGGCGACAGGCTGATCGATATAAAGTACCCAGGATTGCGTACGTAAACAAAATGGATGCAGTAGGGGCTAACTTTTACAAGGTGATAGATGCAATCGAAGTTAAACTTGGAGCAAACCCTGTGGTTGTAACTTTGCCCATTGGTGTAGAAGATCAGTTTTCGGGCGTAGTTGATGTTTTGCATGGGAAAGCCCTCTATTGGATTGATGAACTAGGCCTAGAGGTTGAGGAAGCCGATATACCTGAGGACATGCGCGATTTGTTTGCACAGTATCGAGATAAACTGGTAACTGCAGCCTCTGATTTCGATGATGAAATTCTTGAAAGATACGTGCATGGAGAGGAAATACCTGCGCACATGCTTATAGCTGCCCTTAGAAAAGGTACAATAAGCAACCAGATAGTGCCTTGTTTTTGCGGTTCATCGTTTAAGAATAAAGGAGTTCAGAGGCTTCTAGACGGCATAGTAGATTTTCTACCATCGCCGCTGGACATTCCACCTGTAGAAGGGATAGATCCTAGGACAGGTGAAGTGACGGTGCGAAGGCCCAGCGATGATGAGCCATTTTGCGCTTTGGCATTTAAAGTTATGACCGATCCATACGTCGGTAGAGTTACGTACTTTCGGGTTTATTCGGGAATTCTAACTAACCGTTCTTATGTGTACAATGCGACTCGAGATAAGACCGAAAGAATTCAGCGGCTTCTTTTGATGCACGCTAACCATAGAGAAGATGTTGAAGTAGTGTCTACTGGCGATATTGTGGCTACGGTGGCGCTAAAGCATACTATAACTGGAGATACTTTGTGCGATGAGAAATACCCGATCATACTGGAGCCTATCGCGTTTCCGACGCCAGTTATAACAGTAGCTATTGAGCCTAATACGAGACAAGATGTGGATAAATTAAGTGTTTCCTTGGCGAAATTGGCAGAAGAAGATCCTACGTTTACTTTTAAGACTGATGATGAAACTGGGCAGACATTAATAGCTGGAATGGGAGAATTGCATCTAGAAGTTATATGCGATAGACTTCTTCGGGAGTTTGGAGTAGGTGCTACAGTAGGGAAGCCCCAGGTGGCATACAAGGAGAGCATTATGGAGCCTGTGTTCGGAGAAGGAAAGTTTATCCGACAAACAGGCGGGCATGGCCAGTACGGTCACGCCAAAATAAGACTAGAGCCTCTTCCTAGAGGTTCAGGATTCGAATTTGAAAATGCGATTCGTGGTGGGGTTATACCCCAGGAGTTCATCCCTGCAGTAGAGGCAGGGGTTAGGGAAGCCCTTGAATCTGGTTCTTTGATAGGCTACCCACTGGTAGACGTAAAAGCTATACTTGAAGATGGGTCTTTCCATGAGGTAGACTCGTCTGAGCTTGCTTTTAAGATAGCAGGTTCTATGGCGGTTAAGGATGCTTTGTCCCGAGCAAAAGTTATCATTTTGGAGCCGATCATGAAAGTTGAGGTTAATACCCCTACTGAGTTTTTAGGAGAAGTTCTTAGCGATCTCACGGCTAGAAGAGGGCAGATAACCGGAATAGAGACTACAGGCACTTTTGAAACCATTCGGGCATTTGTGCCTCTTGCGACGATGTTTGGTTATGCAACTGACCTTCGCTCCAAAACTCAGGGTCGTGGAACTTACACCATGGTATTTTCTCACTACGATGTGGTTCCTTCCGCAGAAGCGGAGAAGATTATTTCTAAGAATTACCTTTAAGTGTAATTAAGGAGGAGTAGACTGGAAATGGCTAAGAAGAGATTTGAGAGAACGAAACCTCACGTAAACATAGGCACCATAGGTCACATAGACCATGGGAAGACGACTCTTACGGCTGCGATAACGCGAGTTTTATCTTCGAAGGGTATGGCAGACTTTACGCCTTTCGAAAAGATTGACAAAGCGCCTGAGGAGCGTGCCAGGGGTATTACGATAGCAGTATCTCACGTTGAGTATGAGACAGATAAGAGGCACTATGCGCATGTAGACTGTCCAGGGCACGCTGACTACATTAAGAACATGATAACAGGGGCGGCGCAGATGGACGGAGCGATACTAGTGGTATCTGCGGCAGATGGTACTATGCCCCAGACGAGGGAACACGTTCTTTTGGCTAGGCAGGTAGGAGTACCGGCCATAGTTGTATTTTTGAACAAAGTAGACATGGTAGATGACGAGGAACTTTTGGAGATATCCGAGCTTGAAGTAAGGGAACTGCTAGAGAAGTACGAATATCCTGGTGATGAAGTACCAGTGATACGAGGCTCGGCGCTTAAGGCATTAGAGTGTGGTTGCGGAGAAAGGGATTGCCAGTGGTGCGGCCCGATTCTTGAACTTATGGATGCAGTAGATGAGTATATACCCACTCCAGAGCGGGACATAGACAAGCCATTTTTGCTGGCGATTGAAGACGTATTTACGATAACAGGTCGAGGCACTGTAGTAACAGGCAGGATCGAAAGAGGCATAGTGAAAGTAGGAGACCAGGTTGAGATAGTAGGTTTCACAGACGAGCCCAGGACTACAGTAGTCACAGGGATAGAAATGTTTAGGAAGACCCTTGATGTAGGTCAGGCAGGAGACAACGTAGGATGCTTGCTCAGGGGTATATCTAAGGATGAAGTACAAAGGGGTCAGGTGTTGGCCAAGCCAGGTAGCATAAAGCCACACACCAAGTTTACAGCAGAGATCTATGTACTTACGAAAGAAGAAGGCGGTAGGCACAGCGCATTTTTCTCAGGTTACAGGCCGCAATTTTATTTTCGTACCACAGACGTAACAGGTACAGTGATGCTGCCTGAGGGAGTAGAGATGGTGATGCCAGGAGACAACGTAAGCATAGATGTGGAACTTATAGCGCCCATAGCTATAGAAGAAGGATTAAGGTTTGCAATACGTGAAGGCGGTCGCACTGTTGCATCAGGTGTAGTTACAAAAATTAGGGAGTGATCAATGTGGCAAGGCAAAAAATTAGAGTTCGGTTAAGAGCCTTCGACCACGAGATCTTAGACCAGTCAGCCAGTAGGATAGTTGAAACTGCGAAGAGAACAGGGGCTATTGTATCAGGTCCTGTACCTCTTCCCACAGAGAGAAGCGTTTACACTATTCTAACTGCTCCAAATGGAGAAAAGGACATTCGAGAACAGTTTGAGATGAGGGTTCATAAACGTCTGATTGACATAATTGACCCTACAACTAAAACTATGGATGCTCTTACAAGGCTGGATTTGCCTGCTGGCGTGGATATAGAAATCAAGGCTGTGTAAAATTGCGGCTTTTTATAGAGGAGGTGCTGTGCTATGAAGGCCATCCTAGGTAAGAAGGTAGGGATGACCCAGATATTCGATGAGGAAGGTAATCTTATACCTGTAACAGTCCTTGAAGCCGGTCCTTGCACAGTCGTCGATGTGAGAACTGAAGAAAAACACGGATATAATGCAGTGCAACTTGGATTTGGTTTCGTGAACGAGGGGCGTCTTACAAAACCTCAAAAGGGATATTTTAAGAGTAAGGGAGTAGCTCCTACCAGGTACCTCAGGGAATTTAGAATTGAGCCTGGTACTGAGTACAAAATTGGTGACCAGATAAAGGCTGATGTATTCAAATCTGGAGACTACGTAGACGTTACAGGAACATCGCTTGGAAAAGGATTTGCTGGTAGCGTCAAGAGATGGAATCTGAAACGTGGACCTACTTCCCATGGTTCAAAACACCACAGGAAGCCAGGATCTCTTCAGGCGAGAGATGCAGCTCGTGTATGGAAAGGCAGAAAATTGCCAGGTCATAAAGGCAGTGAAAGAGTTACCATAAGAAATCTAAAAGTAGTGGATGTAGATCCCGAGAAGAACGTGCTTCTTGTGTATGGAGGCGTACCTGGAAGCAGAGGATCCTTGGTTATGATCAAAGAGGCTTCTCGGTGAAGCACACAAGCTTGGTAAGGAGGGAGCCTCGTGCCGGAAGCGGATGTTTACAATAGGCAAGGGGATAAGATAGGAACGGTGAACCTGCCCGAAAAATTGTTTGGGTCAGAGGTTAACCAGGCCCTAATAAGAGAAGCTGTTCTTGCCCATTTGAATAATCAAAGGGTAGGTACGGCCAAAGTCAAGACAAGAGCGGAAGTCAGAGGAGGCGGTCGGAAGCCTTGGAGGCAGAAGGGTCTGGGAAGAGCCAGACATGGAAGCATTAGGTCGCCTATCTGGAAAGGTGGCGGCGTGGTCTTTGGGCCACAGCCCAGGGATTTCAGTACGCCTTTACCCAAGAAGAAAAAGCGACAGGCTTTGGCGTCTGCTCTTTCGTTAAAGGCGTCTGAGGGCGAGGTTTTGGTTCTTGATGAACTTAAGATGACTCAGCCCAAGACAAAAGAGATCTATGAATTGCTCAAGAAGTTGGGAGCCGAAAAAAGTTCCCTGATTGTTACTGCAGACAATGAGCCCAATGTGGTTCTTTCGTCTCGAAATATTCCGGGTGTAAAGGTCACTACTGCGTGGCAGGTATCTACCTATGATGCCGTGTCCAAGCAGTATCTAGTGATTACACAAGATGCACTCCGTAAGATGGAGGAGGTATTCGCATGAACTTGACGGCCAGAGATATTATTATCGAACCCATTATTACTGAGAAAAGTAACGATCTCGCAGCAGAGGGAACGTATACATTTAAGGTGCACCCGAAAGCCACCAAGGCCGACATCCAGCATGCGGTCGAGGAGATATTTAAGGTTAAGGTTGAAAGGGTTAACACCATCTCGATGAAGGGAAAGGCCAGGCGAATGGGCTATTACTCGGGTAGGACGTCAAGTTGGAAGAAAGCCATGGTAACCTTAGCGCCAGGACATAAAATAGAATTCTTCGAGGGTATTTAGGACACCGTAAGGGAGGGAAATTGGTTGCCAGTAAAAGATTATAAGCCAACATCACCCGGGCTTCGCCAGCGAGTGTCTGGTACTTTTGAAGAAATAACCAAGACGGAACCGGAAAAGAGTCTAGTTGTTTCTAAAAAGAAATCAGCAGGGCGAGATGCTAGCGGAAAGATAACTGTGCGCCATCGCGGTGGCGGTACCAAGCAGTTGGTACGAATCGTAGACTTTAAGCGGGACAAAGATGGCGTCCCTGGTAAAGTGGCGGCTATCGAATACGATCCTGGAAGGTCTGCACGTTTGGCACTTATCCACTACGCTGACGGGGAGAAGAGGTACATATTGGCTCCCGTTGGAGTTAACGTAGGCGATACGATTATGTCTGGACCAGATGCGGATATAAAGCCTGGGAACGCTCTGCCACTTGAAAACATTCCTACGGGCACTTTCGTTCATAATGTAGAGATGGTGCCTGGTAAAGGTGGTCAGATGGCAAGAGCTGCAGGTGCCCAGGTCCAACTTATGGCTAAAGAGGGCGGATTCGCGTTGTTGCGGCTGGCTTCAGGAGAGCAAAGGAAAGTGCCTGTACAATGTAAAGCCACCGTAGGGCAAGTGGGTAATGTGGAACACGAAAACTTGAGCCTGGGAAAGGCAGGCAAGACCAGGCATTTGGGATGGCGCCCCAGCGTGAGAGGTTCGGCCATGAATCCTGTGGATCATCCCCACGGCGGGGGAGAAGGCAAGGCTCCTATTGGATTACCAGGGCCTGTGACTCCTTGGGGTAAGCCGACGCTGGGTTATAAGACGAGGAAGAAGAACAAACCGTCAGATCAATATATAGTCAAGCGAAGAAAATAATGGAAGGAAGGAGGGGGCGATTATGAGCCGATCCAAGAAAAAGGGACCCTATGTTGACAAGAAACTCCTTGCGAAGGTTAGGGCCATGAACGAAAAAGGTGAAAAAAGAGTTATAAGGACATGGGCTAGGAGCTCTACCATCGTTCCCGAGATGGTCGGTCATACAATTGCGGTTCATGACGGCCGTAAACATGTGCCCGTTTACATTACTGAAGATGCTGTGGGGCATAAGTTAGGCGAATTCGCTCCCACACGTACGTTTAGGGGCCATGGAGCGCACACACAGCGTTCCACTGCACTAAAGTAAGGGGGTCTATTCAGAACTCATGGAAGCGCGATGTGTAGTGAAACATATAAGAATGTCCCCCTCTAAAGTGGGCATAGTGGCCGACCTTGTGCGGGGGAAACCAGTTGATGAAGCGCTAGCTATTTTGAGGTTTACTCCTAAAAAGGCAAGCGTAGTTGTGGAAAAGGCTATCCGCTCGGCAATAGCCAATGCGGAAAATAATCATGATATGAGTCGGGATGAGCTCTATATATCTGAGATATATGTAGGACCAGGTCCTACCCTGAAAAGATATCGTCCTAGAGCTAGAGGACAAGCTCATCCAATTAAGAAGAGGACGTCACATTTGACTGTGGTACTGAAAGAAAGAGAGGAGGGTTAAAGACTTGGGTCAGAAAGTTCATCCAAAGGGACTTCGTGTGGGTGTGATATATGATTGGGATTCCAGATGGTTTGCTACCAAGGATTTTTCCGAGCTCCTCCTCGAAGACAAGATGATAAGGGATTACATCAAAGAGAATCTGGGGCAGGCGGGAATTCCCAGAATTGAGATTGAGCGAAAGCCGCAGGAGATCACAATATTTATCCATGCTGCTAGGCCTGGAATGGTCATAGGACGTGGAGGAAGTGGTATTGAGAATCTTCGTAAGGAACTGGCTAAACGAACTGGCAAAAGAGTGAATATTCATTGCATCGAAGTGAAGAGTCCAGAAACTGATGCGCAGCTAGTAGCTGAAAACGTAGCTGAGTCAATAGCCAGAAGGGTGTCTTACAGGCGGGCCATGCGTCAAGCTATCCAGAGAGCTATGAGATCAGGTGCAAAGGGCATAAAAATAAGGGTGTCCGGTCGTTTGCAGGGCGCCGAGATCGCTCGAAGTGAGACTGCAAGCGAAGGCACAGTTCCGTTGCACACGTTGAGGGCCGATATAGACTACGGGTTTGCAGAGGCCCATACAACGTATGGTCGTATTGGGGTTAAAGTATGGATTTACAAAGGAGATATTCAGCCCTCGAAATCCCAAGCCAAAGTTGCTGAGGGAGGTAATTGATATATGTTAATGCCAAAACGTGTGAAGTATAGGAAACAACAAAGGGGTCGGATGAAAGGCAAGGCTTCACGCGGAAACGAGATATATTATGGTGAGTACGGACTTATGGCGTTGGAGCCGGCGTGGATCACCGATAGGCAAATAGAAGCTGCCAGAGTTGCCCTTACCCGATACATGAAAAGAGGCGGTAAGGTGTGGATCCGGATATTTCCGGATAAGCCCTTTACGAAAAAGCCGGCTGAAACCAGAATGGGGAGCGGCAAAGGAAACCCAGAATATTGGGTGGCTGTAGTAAAGCCTGGACGCATTCTTTTTGAAGTTGCAGGAGTTCCTGAGGAGGTAGCTCAGGAAGCTCTTAGACTGGCAAGCACGAAGCTGCCAATTAAAACCAAGTTCGTGAAGAGACCCGAGGTAATGGGTGTTACACGGGAAAAGGCGGTGACTGAAGATGAAAGCGCAGGAAATTAGAAAGATGACCGATGTAGAGTTGGATAAAACTCTTTTGGATCTTAAAGATGAACTTTTCAATTTGCGCTTTCAGCTCGCTACTGGGCAGCTTGATAATGTTATGAGGATAAGCGAAGTTAAGCGGTCTATAGCACGGGTGAAGACTATTCAGCGCCAAAGAGAATTAGGAAGGTTGGCCCAGGAGGGTTAGAATTATGGAGCAGCGAGGAAAACGCAGGAAAATGATGGGAGTCGTTGTAAGCGACAAGATGGATAAGACAAGAGTCGTAGCGGTTGACACCTGGAAAGTCCACCCCCTTTACGGGAAGCGGATGAAGTCGACCAAAAAGGTGCAGGCCCATGACGAAGAAAACATTACATCTGTTGGGGATAAAGTGCTTATTGTTGAGACTAGGCCCTTGTCCAAGCATAAGAGATGGACAATAGCAGAAGTGTTGGAAACGTCAAATAGGCCTGTTGGGGGTGACCGGACTTGATTCAACCGGAGACAAGGTTGAAGGTAGCCGATAACACAGGCGCCAAAGAAATTATGTGCATAAGGATACTTGGAAGCGGTTTTAGGCGCTACGCAGGTCTGGGAGATGTGATCGTGGCTTCCGTAAAAGAGGCCACGCCAGGGGGCGTTGTAAAGAAAGGGCAAGTAGTACGGGCTGTTGTGGTGCGCACCAATACTAATGTTAGGCGTCCAGATGGAACGTATATAAAATTTGACGACAACGCAGCTGTGATACTTAAAGACGATAAAGAACCGCAGGGGACCCGCATTTTCGGACCTGTGGCTCGGGAACTTAGGGAGAAACGGTTCACTAAGATAATTTCTTTAGCCCCAGAAGTTATTTAGCGTCTAGAGAAGGTGGTGCAGTCAGTGGACATACGTAAAGGTGATACGGTTCTGGTTGTAAGCGGGAAGTACAAAGGGATTAAGGGCACTGTTTTACGGGCAATGCCTAAGGAAAACAGGTTGATCGTGGAGAGAGTGAATCTGCAAAAGAAACACCAGAGGCCAACTCAGGATCTGCCTCAAGGGGGCATTATTGAGAGAGAGGGCCCAATTGACAGGTCCAACGTGATGCTTGTGTGCCCGAAGTGTTCTCGACCAACTAGGATCGGATTTACAGTAATAGATGGTGAAAAACGCAGAACCTGCAAAAAATGCGGCGAAGTCATTGACAAGTGAGGTCGAGTAATGTGGCGCTCAAAGAATTGTATACTAACGAGGTAGTCCCTGCCATGATGAAGGAATTTGGTTACAAGAATGCATTAGAGGTGCCAAAGGTCGAAAAGGTAGTTATAAGCATGGGAGTTGGCGAGGCTACTCAAAATCCAGACGCTTTGGAAGATGCTGTTAAAGATCTTACCAGAATTTCAGGTCAAAAGCCTGTAGTAACCAGAGCAAAGAGATCTATCTCGTCTTTTAAGGTTAGAGAAGGCATGAACGTAGGGTGCAAAGTTACTCTCAGGGGAAAGCGCATGTACGATTTCCTTGAGAAACTGTTTAACATAGTGCTGCCCAGGGTTAGAGATTTCCGGGGGATGTCACCTTACGCGTTTGATGGCAGGGGCAATTATTCATTAGGACTTAAAGAACAGCTTATTTTTCCTGAGATCGATTACGATCAGGTATCAAAAATACGTGGTATGAACATTACAATTACTACTACCGCGAAAACTGATGAAGAAGCGTACTATCTTTTGAAGGCATTAGGAATGCCTTTCAAAGAGTAAGGAGGAGATTACTTGGCTAGAAAGGCCCAGATTGAGAAGGCAAAGAAGGAGCCGAAATATCCTACGCAGCGAGTTAACCGGTGCAGCATTTGTGGCAGGTCGAGGGCTTATATAAGAAAATTCGGCCTGTGCAGACACTGTTTTAGAGAGTTGGCTCATCGCGGTGAGATTCCTGGCATAAAGAAAGCCAGCTGGTAGGAGGGAGATTACAGATGACACATGATCCTATTGGGGATATGCTTACCAGACTCCGCAATGCCGGCATGGCAAAGCATGATAAAGTGGATATTCCTTATTCCAAGATGAAGGAAAGGATCCTTGTAGTTCTAAAGGAGCAGGGGTATATTCGGGATTATGAAGTTATAGAAGGTAAGCCGTACGCAAACCTTAGAGTGTATATGAAATATGGTCCCGGAAAGACTTGCGCAATTAATGGTATCCGTCAGATATCAAAGCCCGGGCTTCGGGTGTATGCTGGCAAAGATGAAATTCCGAGAGTTCTCGGCGGGTTGGGGATTGCTGTCATATCTACTTCCAGTGGAATCATGGATGACAGAACAGCCCGTAGAGAAGGGGTTGGCGGAGAAGTAATATGTTACGTATGGTAGGAAGGTACAGGAGGGTTTTCACATGTCTCGAATTGGAATAAAACCCATAAAGATACCCTCAGGGGTTTCAGTAACTTTAGAGGATAATAGGGTTACAGTTAGAGGCCCCAAGGGAACGTTGAGCAATGAGATTCATCCAGATATGCATGTATATATAGAAGAGGACTACATCAAGGTAGAGCGGCCGTCTGATGTTAAGAAGCATAAGTCGCTTCACGGCTTGACTCGTACGTTGATTGACAACATGGTCGTAGGAGTTACCGAAGGGTATCAGAAGACTTTAGAACTTTCTGGTGTAGGATACAGAGCTGCTAAGTCTGGGGAAAAAGTGATTTTGAACCTTGGGTACTCTAAACCGTGTGAGATAATACCTCCTGACGGGATTGAGATCGATGTGCCAGTTCCTACCCAGGTTGTGGTACGGGGGATCGATAAACAGAAAGTGGGGCAAGTGGCGGCTGACATAAGAAGGTTGAGACCGCCTGAGCCCTATCGAGGGACTGGAGTCAGATACGCAGGAGAGACTGTAAAGCGTAAAGTAGCAAAGGGTGCCAAGTAGCCCTGTATAGGAGGGAAAACTTTCTATGAATGTAAAGGATAAGCACGAAAGAAGGGCCAGGCGCCACCTAAGAGTGAGGAGAAAAGTGGTGGGGACGCCTGAACGTCCCAGACTCAATGTTTTCAGGAGTTCAAAACATATATATGCTCAGATAATAGATGATGTTAGCCAACAGACTCTGGTAGCTGCGTCTTCAAATGAACCTGCCTTCAGAGAACTGGGCAAATCTGGAGGTAATGTTGAAGGAGCGAGGATCGTTGGCCAAATGATCGCTGAGCGGGCTCTCGCAAAGGACATTGAAAAAGTCGTTCTCGATAGAGGCGGCCACAAGTACCATGGAAGAGTTAGAGCTTTGGCGGAAGGTGCCAGAGAGGGCGGTTTGGATTTTTAACATGTGGGGTGATTATTTGTTTTCAGCATACGATTCCAACATTGATAGTTATGCGGACCAACCTCAAGAGGAGTTCAAAGATCAAGTTGTTACGTTTGGACCCGTTTCCAAAACGGTTAAGGGCGGACGTAGGCGAAGTTTTAGAGCTCTTGTAGTGGTTGGAAACGGAAAAGGTAAGGTTGGTGCAGGTATGGGCAAAGCGCAAGACCTTACAGATGCCATTAGAAAAGGCATAGAGGATGCCAAAAAGAACTTAATTGAAGTCCCAATGAACGGCACTACTATCCCTCATGAGGTCATGGGGGAATTTGGTGCAGGAAAAGTGTTGCTTAAACCTGCATCACCAGGTACGGGAATAATCGCTGGCAGGGGCGTAAGGCCGGTTATGGAACTTGCAGGAATTGAAGATGTTCTGACCAAGTCGCTTGGTTCTTCTAACCCTTATAATGTGGTGTATGCGACTATCGAGGCACTCAAAAACCTTCGCAGTGCCCGTGAAATAGCTGAACTTCGTGGTTTGACGAGGAGAAGGGAAAAAGGCGAGGAATCGGAGGTCGTTTAGAATGGGATTGCATAAGGTAATGTCACCAGTTCCAGGATCTGTGAAAAAACCAAAGAGAAAAGGCAAAGGTTTGGGCTCGGGTAGCGGAAAAACTGCGGGACGGGGACACAAAGGTCAGAAATCCAGGTCTGGAGGCACTAAACCCCCGGGTTTTGAGGGCGGGCAAACTAAGCTGGTACGCCGTATTCCAAAAAGAGGTTTTCACAATATATTCGGTGTGGAATACGGTATCGTGAATCTTAAGGATATGAATATATTCGAAGATGGAAGCAGCGTAGGTCCAGAAGAGTTGAAGCAAGCTGGCCTAGTCAGAAGAAACCGGGAGTATATAAAGATACTGGGTGAGGGTGAGATTGAAAAGGCTCTTACCGTCACGGCACATGCGTTTTCCGCCTCTGCAAAGGAGAAAATCGAAGCCGCAGGCGGCAGAGCCGAGGTGATATAAATGATAGCGATGCTAAAAAATGCCTGGCGGGTTCCAGACCTGAGAAAGCGGATACTTTTTACCGTGGGTATGCTCATCGTTTTCCGGGCAGGTGTTGCAGTGCCTGTGCCAGGTATTATTCCCGAGGTCATAGCCAGTTTATTTGAACAAGGGACCCTGTTTGCTTTCATGGACCTTTTTTCAGGTGGAGCGTTGAGGAACTACTCTGTGTTTGCCATGAGTATTTATCCTTATATTAACAGTTCTATTATAACCCAGCTTCTCACTATGGTTATACCCAAGTGGGAAGAGATGTCCAAAGAAGAAGAGGGAAGGGAAAAGCTCCAAGACTATACCCGATATGGCACAGTGATTTTAGCCGCTGTGCAGGCAACTGGTATGACATTGGGTATTCGCGCTCAAGGAGCTCTTGTATCACCATCTATTTGGTTAGCTATCGAAGCTATTTTAAGCCTTACTGCAGGCACTGTTTTTCTTATGTGGCTTGGAGAGCTCATAACTGATAAAGGTATAGGCAATGGTATCTCGCTATTTATATTTGGTGGTATTGTATCAAGTATACCTAGGGAGCTAGGCACCTTGTACGTTCTATTGGATACGGGACAGACTAAATGGTACAATGTTCTAGGATTGCTCCTTATATCCCTTGCTACGCTTATCGCTGTTATATGGATTACCGAGGGAGAACGACGTGTGCCTGTGCAATACTCCAAAAGAGTTGTGGGAAGAAGGATGATGGGTGGCTATTCGACTCACATCCCCATAAGGATAAACCAGGCAGGCGTTATTCCAGTGATTTTTGCGTCTTCGCTTTTGGCGCTCCCTGCGACATTGGCTGCGTTCACCGAGGCCTCATGGGCTAAGTCTTTGGCAGCGTTCTTTGATTACACGCAGCCCTGGTATACTTTGATCTACGCCGCGCTGATAGTCGGTTTTACATATTTTTATACAAGTATGATATTTAACCCGTTGGAAGTGGCAGATAATCTGAGAAAGTATGGTGGTTTCATACCAGGTGTAAGACCAGGGAGACCTACTGCAGAACTCCTAAACAGGGTAGTCAATAGGATAACTTTTGTAGGTGCATTGTTTCTCGCGTTGGTTGCAATTTTGCCTAGTTTTATGATGCAGTTAACCGGTTTGCCTGGATTCCAGGCATTGAGCGGTACGGCAATGCTTATCGTAATAGGTGTAGCCCTTGAAACATTGAAGCAGATTGAGGCTCAGTTAGTAATGCGTCATTATGATGGTTTTTTAAAGTGAGGAGAGTCTAGTGAGACTTTTGTTTTTGGGACCGCCAGGTGCAGGCAAAGGGACCCAAGCCAAAATGATAGCAGAAGAATTTGGGTTGCTTCACATTGCGCCTGGTGATATCTTCAGGCAGGAGGTTAAGGCGGGGACCGAGCTAGGACATCTAGTCGAGGGAATAATGGCTGAGGGACGGCTGGTTCCTGATGATATCACGATACAGATAATAGAGAAAAGGCTTAATTCGCCTGAGGCCCGGAACGGGTTTGTGTTAGATGGTTTTCCGCGCAACCTGGCCCAGGCGCAAGCGCTTAAAGATATGCTGGAACGAAAGGGCGAGCGATTGGACCTTGTAATAGATTTGGTTGTTCCCGAGGAAGAACTGTTAAAACGGTCCATGAGCCGAAGGGTTTGCGCTAAGTGTGGCAAACCATACAACCTTAATCTTGATCCTCCTGAAGTAGAAGGAAGATGCGATGTTTGCGGTGGCGAGCTCATAGTTCGTGATGATGACAAAGAGGATACGATCAAAGAACGTTTTAGGGTTTATCATGAGGAGACAGAACCTCTTAGGGAATATTATGCTAAGTGTGGAATATTGGTGTCTGTAGATGGTTGCGGTGACATAGACTCGGTATGCGACAAAATTAAGATGTGCCTTTTAGATAAAGGTCTGATAAGGGAAGCGAAGGATCGATGATCGTCTTGAAGAGCAAAGAAGACCTGGCTATTATGGCTATGGCAGGGCAGATCGCAGGTAAGTGCCTTACCATGCTGGGAGAATTGATAAAGCCAGGGATTTATACTCGAGATCTGGATAAAGCGGCTGAAGAATTTATACGAAGCGAGGGAGCTATTCCTACTTTTAAGGGTTATAATGGATTTCCGTGCTCAATATGCACGTCAATTAATGAAGTGGTTGTGCACGGCATTCCGGGAGATGTCAGGTTGGAAGAAGGTGACATCATATCCATAGACGTAGGAGCTACCTTTCAAGGGTTCGTAGGAGATACGGCAGCTACCTTCCCTGTTGGAAAGGTGTCCAAGCAGGCAGAGAGACTTATCGAAGTCACTAGGGAAGCTCTCAACAAGGGAATTGAAGCGGCACAGGAAGGGGCTCACATAGGCGATATAGGATATGCAATTGAAACTTTCGTGAAGAAGCATGGTTTTAGCGTGGTAAAGGATTATGCTGGCCATGGCGTAGGCAGGTCTATGCATGAGGATCCGATTGTACCTAACTATGGCAGACCAGGAACGGGACAAGTTCTGCGATCTGGGATGGTCATAGCCATTGAGCCAATGGTTAATATTGGTGGTTCCGAGGTTATTACTTATCCGGATATGCACGTTGTGACAAAAGATCGTTCTTTATCTGCTCATTTTGAGCACACTGTGGCTGTAACTGAAGATGGTCCAGTGCGGTTGACTGAGGCTTTATATTGTACAAATGAGGAGGAATAACATGCCGAAGCAAGAGAGCATTGAGGTAGAAGGCGTGGTAGTGGAGCCGCTTCCCAATGCAATGTTTCGGGTAGAGGTTGAAGGTGGGCATTTGGTTTTGGCTCATATCTCTGGGAAGATGAGAATCAATTTTATCAAGATCTTACCTGGCGATAGAGTGATTGTTGAACTGAGCCCATACGATCTTACCCGCGGCAGAATTGTCCGTCGTCTTAAATGAGGACAATGGGATATCTTCCTTCATAAGAAGAGGAGGTTATTCATATGAAGGTACGACCTTCTGTGAAGAAAATGTGCGATAAGTGTCGAGTAATAAGAAGACACGGAAGAGTGATGGTGCTTTGTTCCAATCCAAAGCACAAACAGAGACAGGGTTAATTGGGGGTGAGAATATATGGCTCGTATAGCAGGCGTCGATTTGCCTAGGGACAAAAAGGTCTTTGCTGCCCTTCCCTATATTTACGGTATCGGCCCTTCACGCGCTCAAGAAATTCTTGAAGCCACAGGGGTTGATCCTGATACGCGCGTGCGTGATCTTACTGAGGAGGAAGTGGCACGAATTAGAGACTTTATTGATAGCAATTACAAGGTCGAAGGCGATTTGCGTATGGAAGAGCAATTAAACATAAAGCGTCTTATAGACCTTGGGACGTATAGAGGACTCAGGCACCGACGCGGTTTGCCGGTAAGGGGTCAAAGAACCAGAACAAACGCGCGTACGCGGAAAGGTCCAAAAAAGACCGTTGGCGTACGACGCAAGACGTAAAATAAGATTAAGGAGGCTAGATAAGATTTGGCCAGACGGAGAGAAAGGGCACGAAAGAAAGAAAAACGCGTTGTGGAAAAAGGCGTGGCTCATATTAAATCCACGTTTAACAATACAATTGTGACTATCACTGATCCTGATGGCGGTTCGGTAGCATGGTCGTCTGCAGGTAAACAAGGTTTCAAGGGTTCTAGAAAAAGCACCCCGTTCGCAGCGCAGCTAGCTGCTGAGGCTGCCGCCAAAGAAGCATTGGATGCGGGTATGAGAGAAGTAGAAGTTTGCGTTAAAGGACCAGGTTCAGGCAGGGAGGCAGCTATTAGAGCTTTGCAGGCTGCAGGCCTTGAGGTGACGGTGATTAAGGATGTTACCCCTGTTCCACATAACGGATGTCGTCCGCCAAAGCGGCGTAGGGTGTGAGGGAGGCCGAAAATGAGTAGATATACGGGACCAGTCTGCAAATTGTGCAGACGAGAAGGTCAAAAACTATACCTTAAGGGTGATAAGTGCTATACCAATTGCACGCTGGAGAAGAAGCCCATGCCTCCTGGCATGCACACTAGGACCAGGCGTCCAAGCGAATATGGGTTGCAGTTGAGAGAAAAGCAGAAAGCCAGGAGGTTCTACGGAGTCGGAGAGAACCAATTCCGATTATACTACCAGAAAGCTGTTAAAGTCCGGGGTGTAACCGGTGAAACTCTCATGCAATTTCTTGAGAGAAGGCTTGATAATGTAGTTTACAGAGCAGGGTTTGCCAGGTCTAGAGCCGAAGCAAGGCAGATTGTAAATCACGGCCATGTTGCGGTTAACGGGCGTAAGGTAGATATTCCTTCGTATCTAGTAGATCCTGGTGATGAGATTTCCATTAGGCCAAGGTCTTTGAAAATGGAAAAATTCAAGGCCATGGCAGAGTACCTGGAAGATCACACCCCTCCAGCTTGGATATCATTGGATCCTCAAAACTGGAAGGCCGTGTTTTTGAGATTACCCGAGAGAGATGAAATTGATGCTCCTGTGGATGAAAGGTTCATCGTTGAGCTTTATTCGAAGTAATTCATTCCCAGGAAAGCGTGTCAAACAAAGGGGGATCACGTGTTGTTCGATTTGATCGAACCAAAGATTCAATGCGAAGAGATTTCGCCTGATAAGAAATATGGGCGTTTCGTAGTGGAACCTCTGGAAGAGGGATATGGCGTCACTTTAGGCAATTCTTTGCGACGTGTGCTTTTGTCTTCTCTTCCTGGGGCGGCCATTACCAGGGTTAGGATAAATGGCGTACTTCATGAGTTTTCTACCATCCCGGGTGTCAGGGAAGACGTGGTGGATCTGATATTAAACTTAAAAGAGCTGGTTTTTAAGCTGCACACTCCTGGAGAAAAGTACGCGCGTATCGATAAACAGGGTCCTGGTGTGGTTCTTGCCAGTGATCTTATTGCCGACCCTGATATTGAAATTGTCAATCCGGAAGCATATATCGCAGAGTTGGACGAGGACGGAAGCTTGTTCGTAGAGATGACCATTGAGGAAGGACGCGGCTATGTTACTCAAGAGGATAACAAAGGGGTGAACCTGCCTATCGGGGTTATACCTTTGGATTCACGGTTTACGCCCATAGTCAAAGTTAACTTCCAGGTTGAAGATACTCGCGTAGGGCAAAGAACTGACTATGACAAGCTGATTCTTGAGGTTTGGACAGATGGAAGTGTAAGGGCTGACGAAGCCGTAGAGATTGCGGCCAATATTTTGATTAGTCATCTTGAACTGTTTCGGAACATTTCTACTGAAGTAGAAGAAGATACCAGCGAAGAGGTTTTCGAGGAGAAATCAGAACTTGAAAAACTGTTGGAAATGCCTGTAGAAGAGTTGGAGTTGTCTATGAGGGCATATAACTGTCTGAAAAGAGCAGAAATAGACACGGTGGGACAACTCATCCAAAAGACCGAGCGTGAGATTTCGCAGGTTAGAAACATGGGCAAGAAATCCCTCGAAGAGGTAAAAACCAAGCTGGCTGAACTTGGGTTGGCCTTCCGCGAAGAAGAGGAATGAGGGGGAGACGAAGTTGGGTTATTCGCGATTTGACAGGCCTACGGCGCAACGAAAGGCGCTTCTTCGGGGCCTTGTAACATCGTTATTTCAACATGAAAGGGTAGTGACTACCCGCGCAAAGGCAAAAGCGGCGCAGCCTATTGCCGAGAAGATGATCACTATTGCGAAAAAGGACACGCTGGCAGCTAGGCGTCAGGCGCTTGCATATATAAATGATGAAGACACAGTTAGGAAGCTATTTGAAACGCTGGGACCGAGATATGCACACCGCCAGGGCGGCTATACTAGAATAATCCAAATTGGCCAGCGTAAAGGCGATGCGGCTCCTATGGTTATTTTAGAGCTTGTGGAACCTGGGAAATAGAAGGTCGAATGCAGTGATGAATGATGATGCCGCAGGTATTGTGATAAAGGGGTTAACCCACTCTTACGGGCTTGACGAGAACCATAGGGTCATGGCATTAGCAGGGGTCGACCTTGTTATAGACGAGGGCGACTTCGTTGTGATTCTAGGGCCTAATGGCTCGGGCAAATCTACGCTAGCAAAGCATCTGAATGTCCTTTTGCTTCCTGATGAAGGAGATGTGTGGGTTTTCGGCATGAACACCAAGGATCCCGATTTTACATGGGAGATCCGAAAAAATGCAGGCATGGTGTTTCAAAATCCTGATAACCAGATAATAGCTACAGTGGTAGAAGAAGATGTAGCATTTGGGCCTGAGAACTTGGGTGTTGATCCTAAAGAGATCAGGGAAAGAGTGACGAGAGCGCTTGAAGCAGTAGATATGCTAGAATTTGCCCGCCATGCGCCCCATTATTTGTCAGGGGGCCAGAAGCAAAGGGTGGCCATAGCTGGGATACTGGCCATGGAACCAAAATGCATAATTCTTGACGAACCTACAGCTATGCTCGATCCAAGGGGCAGAGAAGAAGTGATGCAAACTATTACTCGGCTTAACCAAGATATGGGCATAACTGTCATACATATAACCCACTACATGGATGAAGCCTTGTATGCAGATAAGGTAGTGGTTATGAATGAAGGGAAGATAGTAATGCAAGGGACGCCTAGAGATGTTTTTGAAGAAGAGGAACTCATATCAGACCTGGGTCTTGATGTGCCCCCTATTGGCAAACTTAGCCGCATGCTGGCTTCTCACGGTGTCCCAATTGATTCTAACGCGCTGAGCGTTGATGAGCTGGTGGACGAACTATGTCAATTGAAGTGAAAAACTTAAGTCATATATACATGCAGGGCACGTTGACGGAAGCCTTTGCTTTGACTGACGTTTCTTTTACCGTCGAAGATGGTGAGTTCATTGGGCTTATAGGGCCTACAGGTTCTGGAAAGTCAACTTTGATTCAGCACCTTAACGGGCTTTTGAAGCCTACGTCAGGAACTGTACTTGTTGACGGAGTCGATATCTGGTCAAAAGGGGTCAGTTTGAAGGAAATAAGACGGAAAATAGGTTTGGTATTTCAATATCCTGAGCAGCAGGTATTCGAAGAAACAGTTTTCGACGACATAGCTTTTGGACCCAGAAACCTTGGATACTCCCCTGAGGAGGTAGAAAGAAGCGTAGAAGCAGCTAGGCAAGTGGTAGGGCTTGATAAAGAACTATTATCCCGTTCGCCTTTCGATCTTTCCGGAGGACAGCTCAGAAGAGTAGCTGTAGCAGGGATATTGGCTATGAATCCTGAGGTTTTGGTCTTGGATGAACCTGCCGCAGGTTTGGACCCTAAGGGTAGAAAAGAGATATTGGATAACATAAAGAAGCTGCATGAGTCGGGAATCACTGTGATTTTAGTGTCCCATAATATGGAAGACGTGGCTTATTTCTGTCAGAGAATTTTGGTTCTTTATGATGGGACCCTCATAGCGGATGGGGCGCCTAGAGAAGTTTTTACTAAAGAAAAACTGATCGATTCAATAGGCTTGAAGCCTCCCGAGGTAACAATTCTCATGAGAAAATTGAGGCAGAGAGGCTGGAGCGTAAGAGAAGACGTTCTTACTGTTGAAGAGGGGTTTGAGGAAATATTGAGATGTTTGGGAACCAAGGGGGTAGCGCTCATATGATGTCAAGCGGAGCCATTATTGGCCAGTATTATCCTACCCAATCAATAGTACACTCCCTAGATCCCAGGGCTAAAATCCTCATATGCATAATTTTTATGATAGTTTTGTTTGTGGGCAATAATTTTTACGCCTTTCTGGTTACAGGTATATTTACTTTGGTTTGTGTGTTTCTATCGAAAGTACCGCTAAAGATGTTGATAAGAGGTCTTAGGCCCATTGTCTTTATAATGATTTTTACCATGGCCCTGCATATATTTCTTACACCGGGGCCAACAATGTTTCAAATAGGGCCTCTTAAGGCGACTTGGACAGGATTGATGCAGGGGTTTTTCATAGGTCTGAGGCTCATTATCCTTATATGCTTTACGTCTCTTTTAACTCTGACTACGTCTCCAATTGAGCTAACAGACGGTCTTGAGGATATATTAAAACCTTTGTCGAAAATTGGGGTTCCAGCACACGAGATCGCGATGATGATGACAATTGCCCTGAGATTTATACCTACATTGCTGGAAGAGGCAGATAGGATAATGAAAGCGCAAATGTCGAGAGGTGCAGATTTTGAGTCGGGCAATATTATAGAGAGAGCTAAGAGTTTGGTCCCTCTTTTGGTTCCTCTTTTCGTGAGCGCATTTAGGCGAGCTGATGAGCTGGCCATGGCTATGGAAGCGCGCTGTTACCGTGGTGGCGAAGGAAGAACTAGGATGCGAGAACTCAAAATGAGAAAAATAGATTTTGTGGCTATCTTGGCTACGGTTATTATGTCGTGCTTTGTTATATATACCAGGATTAGATTTGGGCCTGTGTTGCCTCCAAGCATGGTGTGAGGGTTCAGATGAAAAGAAACCCTAGCCATGCGAGAAGAATTAAAATGGTAATACAATATGATGGAACGAGATACGCTGGATTTCAGCGGCAATCTGACTTTTTGACTATCCAAGAAGTTCTAGAAAGTTGTTTGGCGGCTTTGTTAGGTCACAACGTTAATGTGCGCGCTTCGGGTAGAACCGACGCAGGAGTTCACGCTAGGGGCCAAGTAGTTGCGTTTAGCACTTCGTCTTCGATCCCTACAGATAGGATCCCTAAGGCGCTAAACAGCTTGCTCCCAGATGACATAATTGTAAATTCAGCGGAGACAGCGGTACCAGAATTTGATCCTATGAGAGATGCGGTTAGCAAGACCTACTGCTACAGGATATGGAGAGACAAGTATATGTCAGTATTCGCTCATAGATATGTTCTATGGTATCCTGGCCGGTTGGATTTTGAGTTAATGCTTGAAGAAGCTAAAGAATTTGTCGGATGTAACGACTTTTTAAACTTTAGAAATCGAGGTTCTTCTGCGAAGACAACAGTGCGTAATGTTTCTGAAGCTAAGTGGGTAAGAAGGGATGTATACGAGAAAGAAGATGTTTTGTGGGAGTTTTGGGTTACCGCAGATGGATTTTTGTATCGAATGGTAAGGCGAATGGTGGGTACCTTGATAGACGTAGGCAGAGGGCATCTTCCGAAGGGCACAGTAAAAGAAGCTTTGAATATTACAGACGGTGATCGCAGTGTAAAGGTGGGGGAATGTGTTCCAGGCAAAGGTCTTTGTCTGGAGAAGGTGCAATTCTCTTGACCGAAAAAATTAGCATGATTAGAATGAGTATTGCTTGTACGGCGGCATAAGGAGGTTTTTGACATTGAGCAAAACTTACATGGCTAAACCGGGTGAAGTACCGCGAAATTGGTGGATTATTGATGCAAAGGGCAAACCCTTAGGTAGGGTCGCTTCTACTGCTGCTACGATTCTGCGTGGCAAACACAAGCCTACGTTTACGCCTTCTGTAGACATGGGCGATAGTGTCATAATAGTAAACGCTAAGGACGTTTTGCTTACCGGTAAAAAGAAAGAGCAAAAGATGTACTTTACCCACTCTGGTTATCCAGGTGGCGACAAGTACGTCCCATATAAGATTATGATGGAAAAATACCCGGAACGGGTTGTAGAACATGCGGTTAAGGGCATGCTTCCCAAGAATCGTCTAGGAAGACAGATTGGGAAGCGTCTGTTTGTGTACAGAGGACCTAACCATCCTCATCAGGCCCAGAAACCCGAGTTGTGGCAGGGAGGGATATAGATAATGGATCCTATTATGGCGACTGGAAGAAGAAAGACAGCCTCGGCTAGAGTGCGGCTTGTGCCTGGCACAGGCAGGGTCACAATAAATGGCAAAGAGATCGATGATTATTTTGCTGACCCTGTCTTAAAAGCACAAGTTGTTTCTCCTTTACGTCTAACTAATACAGACGGCAGATATGATGTATACATAACTGCAAAAGGAGGAGGCTTGAGTGGCCAGGCAGGGGCTGCTAGGCACGGCGTAGCAAGGGCTTTGCTACAGGTAGATGAGAACTATCGGGCGAACTTGAAAAAGGCCGGATATCTTACTCGGGATCCTCGTATGAAGGAACGTAAGAAGTACGGTTTGAAGAAAGCTAGAAAGGCATCGCAATTCTCTAAGCGTTAAGGAGCAGATGAGGGCTGCAGCGCATTCCCTGAGTCGTGCTTAGGGTGTATGATGGATCTAGGCATCGAAGGCTCAGAGTTAAGGGGTGCCACGGAGATGACAAGAGCCAAAAAAGGGAGGGGCAAGCGGAAACGTAGCCCCCTTTTTTCCCTTAAATCTACAATTGGCCTGCTCATCATATTTTGCGCAGGGTACCTGGTATTTGCTCCACAGGGCATAGATGCAGAATTACCTCTTTTGCATAAGGGCCCTTTATCCGGAGAAACCATCTTAATTGACCCAGGGCACGGAGGTTTTGATCCAGGTGCTTGTGGGTCTATCTATTTCGAAAAAGATATAGTGCTAAATGTGGGATTGCTTTTAGGTGAGAAATTGGAGAAAGCGGGTGCCAAGGTTGTCTACACCCGGACCAGCGACGATATAGGTGAAGATCTCCAGGGTAATACATCAGCATACAGGTTAGGTCTTGTAGAAAAATACCAGCCCACGATCATCATATCTGTTCATTGTAACGACTTCGAAGACCCAAAGATAAGAGGAGCTCAAGTGTTTTATAATGGTTCTGGCAATGTACGGTCTGAGGAGCTTGCCCAGTTTATCCAGGATGAACTGGAATTACATACTGGCACGACCCGTGAGATATCCCAAGAAATCGGCCATTTTATGCTCGATGAAACATTAGTTCCTGCTGTAACCGTAGAAACAGGATTTCTTTCTAACCCCGAAGAAGAGATACTTCTAGGATCTCCTAGTTACCAAGAGAAACTTGCTCAATGTATTTATAATGCCATTGTTTCGTTTGTAAATGCTGGGCAGTAACTATTTCTATCTATGGTTTTGTCGAAGAGGCCTCTAGTTTAAATGTTTTTGCACAGCTACTCTGAAGCAGGAATTTCTGGATTATGCAAGAATGAATAAATAGGACTGATTTCACCTGGAAATCGTATTCAGAGTAGTTGGGCACCGGCACCTAGTTGAAGGTTTGTATCTCATCTATGGAAAGGAGGTATGAAGCATGCAGGGCAGTGTAATTTTGGCAGGTTTAACCCCCCATCCTCCCATAATCATTCCAGAGGTTGGGCGAGGAGATGAACGAGGTGCCATGGACACTATAGGAGCAATGGTCCAAGTTGGGGAAGCATTTTCAAGTGCAGATATAGACACTTTGGTAATAATTACGCCCCATGGCCCTGTGTTTTCTGATGCGGTTTCGCTGTTAGGTAATGAGATCCTCCAAGGTGACTTTGGCGAGTTTGGCGCAAAAACAGTTAGGCTACAGGTAGAAAATGATTTGGAACTAGTCGAGGCCATAAAAAGAAATAGCCAAGCTCATTCTATTCCGTGCGTAGTTTTGGATAAGCGTAACGTTTTACGGTACGGAGCGGGATCACGACTAGATCACGGCGTTTTAGTTCCTCTTTACTATTTGAAGAAGCAAGGGTTTTCGAAACCTGTTGTAGTCGTGAATATTGGTTTTCTTCCATATCTAGATCTTTACGTCTTTGGACAAATCATAAACAAATCCGCAGCTGAGATAGGCAGAAAGATTGGCGTGCTGGCTTCAGGAGATTTGTCTCATAGGTTGAAACCTGGCGCGCCAGCAGGGTTCAACCCTAGGGGTATAGTGTTCGACGAGACTCTTATGGAGTACCTGGGAGAGTTTGCAGTTGAAAAAATATTGTCTATGCCGGCAGATCTCATAGCAGATGCAGGCGAATGCGGACTTAGGCCAATATGCATTATGTTAGGTGCATTAGATGGGGCGAAAGTGGAACCTCGTATCTTATCTTATGAGGGACCATTTGGAGTTGGTTATGGAGTAGGTTTGTTCGAGCCTAAAGAGTGGGATGAGCAGTATTCCCGATTAGACGCGATTAAGCAGTCTAAAGGACAAAGGATAAAGAAGATACGCGCTGAAGAATCGTATCCCGTATCTTTGGCCCGTAGGACTGTAGAAGCTTATGTCCGAGGGGAGAAGCTTCCTGATTTAAAGGATGTGCCTGAAGAATTTAAAAAACAGGCTGGGGTTTTCGTTTCCATTCATAAGGAAGGAGATCTCAGAGGTTGTATAGGCACTATAGAGCCTGTAACTGGAAGCATAGCAGAGGAAATTATGCACAACGCTATCAGTGCTGCAACTAGGGATCCGAGATTTCATCCTGTTACACCTAATGAGTTGGATCTTTTAGAGTACTCTGTAGATATTTTGTCGGAACCGGTCAAGGTAGAAGATATTTCAGAACTGGATCCTAAGGTATATGGGGTCATATGTGAGAAAGGTAAGCGTAAGGGACTGCTTTTGCCTGACTTACCAGGGATTAATACGGTTTCAGAGCAGCTTTCCATTGCTAAAAGAAAAGCGGGTATTGATCCATACGACGACGATGTCACGATCTACAAGTTTACTGTGACAAGGTATGTCTAAAGGTAGAAAACAGTTAACCTATAGGAGGTACAGGACAGGTTGAAGGAAGCATTGTACTGGGAGCCAGTTGAAGAAGGTGCAGTTCGGTGCAGGCTGTGTCCCAACATGTGCGTTATCGCGCCCGGCAAATATGGCATATGCAACGTTAGGTATAATAGGGACGGTTGCCTGTATTCGGAGAACTATGGAAGGGTCACTTCTATAGGGCTTGATCCGGTGGAAAAGAAACCGTTGTACCACTTCCATCCTGGCGGGCTTTTGCTTTCAATTGGAACCTATGGGTGCAACTTACGATGCAAGTTTTGCCAGAACTGGCAGATTTCCCAGATGAAGCCTCCTTATTACGTTTACACCCCTGAGGATATAGTAAAGATAACTCTTTCTCAGAAGAAGAGGTACTCTAACACTGTTGGCATTTCGTATACCTATAACGAGCCCACAGTATGGTATGAATTCGTGTCAGAGTGTGCCCAGTTAGGGAAATCTCACGGTTTGTGCAACGTGCTCGTGACCAATGGGTATATCGCAAAAGAGCCTCTTTCGGATCTTCTGCCTTTTGTGGATGCTTTAAACGTCGATGTTAAAGCTTGGGATGATGATTTTTACAGGCGCATGGTCGGAGGACGTTTAGCGCCTGTGTTGGAAACGGTGGAGCAAGCATATGCATCAGGCGCATGGGTTGAGGTCACGTACTTAGTGATTCCTGGTGAGAATGATTCTGACGAAGACATGAAAGGATTGGCTGATTGGCTCAGCAGTATTAGTCCAACCATACCGTTGCACCTTTCAAGGTTCTTCCCTGCATATCAGCTTGATCTTCCGCCTACCCCCCTTTCCAGTTTGGAAAGATTAAGGGAAGTTGCCAGGGAAAGTCTGTATTACGTGTATATCGGAAATGCGATCAAGGAGGGCTATGGTCACACCTTTTGTCCTAACTGTGGCGAGTTATTGTTGGCTAGGAGCGGTTTGCAGCTGCGAAGGTCGTTTCTGGCAGATGGGCTTTGTCCGACTTGTGGCAGAGCCTTGGAGTTTGCAGGTCAAGTGTGGGTGTAATACATAAACCTACTGTACACAATTTTCAATTGGAGGGAAATTAATGTCACGCAGAAGAGTATTGATTATGGGAGCTGCAGGGAGAGATTTTCATAACTTCAACGTAGTATTCAGGGATAATCCTGATGCAGAGGTTGTGTGTTTCACTGCTACTCAGATTCCTGATATAGAGGGGAGAATCTATCCTCCCAAATTGGCAGGACCTCTTTATCCTGAAGGAATCCCTATATATGCAGAATCGGAACTGAGCGATCTCATCAAAAAATTCAATATAGATGATGTTGTGTTTTCCTATAGCGACATCTCTCATGAAGATTTGATGCATAAAGCTTCTCTAGTGCTGGCTTCAGGTGCTAACTTTAACCTTTTGAGTTATCAGTCGACTGCAATTGAGTCCAGCAAACCGGTGATATCAATATGCGCGGTAAGGACAGGTGTGGGGAAGAGTCAAACTACTAGGCGAGTGGCGGCCATCCTAAACGAAAGAGGTAAAAAAACGGCTGTAATTCGTCACCCGATGCCTTACGGTAATTTGGAGGAGCAGATTTGGCAGAGGTTTGCTAGTTACGAAGATCTAGATCGACATAAGTGCACTATTGAAGAAAGAGAAGAATATGAGCCCCACATTGACAAGGGCATAATAGTTTGGGCGGGCGTAGATTACGGTGAGATTCTCAATAGAGCGGAACAAGAAGCCGACGTTATTTTATGGGATGGAGGAAACAACGACGTACCGTTTTACAAGTCCGATTGTCACATCGTATTGTTAGATCCTCATAGACCAGGCCACGAGGTAACCTATCATCCTGGAGAGACCAATCTTAGGCTGGCAGATATCGTTGTGATAAACAAGATAGATACTGCTGATCCTAAAAACGTGGATCAATTGCGCAATACGGTGAGGGAAGTCAACCCAGGTGCAATTGTTGTAGAGGCAGCATCTCCAATATTCATGGATGAACCTCAGCAGATAACGGGTAAACGGGTGCTTGTGATCGAAGACGGTCCTACCTTGACTCACGGAGAGATGCCGTACGGTGCAGGGTTGATAGCGGCTCGGAAGTGGGGAGCTCTTGAAACAGTAGACCCAAGGCCTTGGGCTGTAGGGTCCATAAAGGATACCTTCGAGAAGTATCCTCACATAGGTCCATTGCTGCCTGCAATGGGTTATTCTGAAAAGCAAATCAAGGAATTAGAGGAAACTGTAAACAAGGTTCCTTGCGATTTGGTTATAGTCGCTACTCCTATTGACTTGCGTAGAGTTTTGAAAATCGATAAACCGGCAATTCGTGTCCGATATGAGCTTCAGGAAATAGGCACGCCGTCCCTGGAAGATGCCATGAAGATGGTAGGGGTCATAGGCTAACGAACTTGCACTTGAAAAACGATTTGGAGCGGTCTATGGGCCGCTCCTTTTTGATCATAGACATGACTAACGTGTTTTAATATGATGTAAGTTAGACTATGGCTGATGAAGGAGGGATGGAGCTTTTTCAGCTCCTTGAGAATGAATTGGGAAATCGTACTCTCAACTTTTATAGTAGTGTTTCTGGCTGAGCTGGGTGATAAAACTCAACTATCGACCATGACTTTGGCTGCTTCTAAAAACGCAAGTTGGAGTGTTTTCTTAGGTTCTGCTTTGGCACTGGTTCTATCATCACTTTTGGGCGTTTTGGTAGGAGCCAATTTGTATAGAGTGGTTCCTGCGCATGTGATTAAATATGTAGGCGGTGGAGTTTTTGTGGTATTTGGCGTTTTAATGCTAATGGGGAAAATCTGACGTTTAATTTTAAATGAATATGTATGCGCCCGTAGCTCAAAAGGACAGAGCGTTGGCCTCCGGAGCCAAAGGCTGCGCGTTCGATTCGCGCCGGGCGCACCATCTGATCTTGGCAAAAGATAAATCTGGTTAGTACTTCTGAAATGCAAATGATCGTTAAAACGATGTGATTTGAACCTGTTTAGGAGGAAATTATTGTGGAGGAAAAATACACGCCCATGGCGAGAATTGCCGTATTTATAGATGGTTGGAACTTTAAATATTCCACTTACGACGCTTTTGGGATTCAAGTAGACTTTGTGAAACTTCTTAAATATTTGACTGAAGGAAGTATATTGATACGAGCGTATTACTACACTGGTGAGTGGACTACCGATAGCATAGATCAGTATGTAAAATTATCATCTACACCTGATGAACAGAGTCTCAAAGAGGAACTCGAGGGTCAAAGACGTCGCTCCCAGTCTTTCTACCGATTTTTGAATCGCAACGGCTATATGGTGGTTCGTAAACCGCTCAAGGTTTTCGCCGGCGGCGCCATCAAAGCCGATCTCGACCTGGAACTTGCCATAGATATGCTTTCCTTGGTTCCTAGATGTGACAAATATGTACTTTGTTCTGGCGACGGAGATTTTGTGCCCTTGGTTCGCGCCGTAGCCCAACGCGGAGTCAGAATACAGGTACTGTCTACTCAACACCAGGAAGCCTATGTCAGATGCAATTACAAAGCCGCAGATGAATTGGTAGACGCCGCCGACGAATTCATCGAACTTTACGATATACTTGATGAAATTACTAGAGATTAGTACTGGGATTAAACGTGATACTGTCTAAGATGGTTTCGGCAGCCGCATCCTTTATGATGTCTGGAATATGTACAGGGAACACGGGATCTGCCGCATTTTCTATGTGGCAAAATATGCGTTCGATTAATTGGTAGTTGAGATGGGATATTTCAACACAGGATACCCTTTCGTACGCTACATCATCTTCAGATTTTTCCATTAAGGTTGCCTTAATTGAACATATTTTGGGATCGTCGTTGGAGCAGAACTCGTAATCAATTAGAAAGTGTCGTCCGTCCTGGAAATGCTCTCTGGTCATTCTTTGTATCTGGTGGGCTTGTGACACTTTAGTCCCCCCTTTTTTTCAATTGATAGTAATATTGCGGCACATGCCCTTTGCCATTGAAAATGATTTCTACGGTAATTATGTGAATTCCCTTGATGATATATGAAAACTGTTCGACAAACCATGCCCGTACTAGTTTCATAAAGCGTGTAAAAACCACATTGGAAATAGAAACGCAGAAGGACCAGAAAAGAGGATTTGTGCGAAGTTCGACAAATAGAAATAGATGACGTTTAAAGTTGCTCTTAAATTTGATTTGGTAATATGTTGTTTTGCAGACGATCATGGTGCATACTATAATTTGGACCTGCTTCTAGCAGGTGCTACTTTTCAGCTTACACTATGACACTATTTAGGAGATGAAACTCAGATGAAACGATCTGCAGGTTATCTTGGAGTTTTGGTCATGTTGCTTATCTTCGTTGCTACAGGTTGTGGTCCCAGGATCTACAATGACGGTACATACAAGGGGATTTCCACAGCAGATCAGGATGGGTTTGCCGTAGCAGAAATAACCATTGCAAGCGACAAGATTGCAGAAGTAAAACTATCTGAGTTCACAATATGCGGGCTAGAGAAAGACCTTGAGGCTTATGAATACCAAGAATCTAAAGCAGCCAATGAAAAACTTTCAGAGCAATTTGTAGGTAGAAAAGACGCTGATGTTGACATATATACGGGAGCTACTGAATCCTCTAAGAAATATATCATGGCCGTTTCTTTCGCTTTAGAAAAAGCTCGGATAACGCCGGAGGTTGAAACTAAATACTTCGATGGCACTTTTCTGGGGAAGTCAAGTGTTAAGGAGGGCGGGTATGGCATAGCTCTTATTACGATAGAAAACGATAGGATTACCAAAGTTCGGCTCCTAGAGTTTGACGAGAACAACGAACCTCGCGATTTTGCCACGTATCCCCACACACCAGTGCTCCAAGCTAAGGAGCACATAGAAAAAACGATTGTAGATAAAAATAGTGTTGAAGTGGAGGGCTTCTCTGGGGCCACAATTAGTTCCCAAAGGTGGATTGAGGCAGTTGCTGATGCTCTCAATGCGGCCAGAGTCAGGTAGAGGACTTCTTCAACAAAAAAAGAATTTGAAGTGTGTTATAATCTAGAAGTGAAAAATACTCAAATATAGAAAGGGTGGATCGATAAATGCCAAAGATTCGTATAGATCACGACCTTTGTATTGGGTGTGGGCTTTGTGTAGATACTTGTCCTGATGTGTTTGAACTTAATGACGAAGGAAAAGCCGTAGTGAAAGAGAATGCAGAGTCCAACATTGAATGTGCAAAAGAAGCTGCAGAAATTTGTGCTACCGAGGCTATTGAGATCGAGGAATAAAGATATTGAGGGATAGTTACAAAAGTTGCCAGGTTTCAGTCAGTTGGCGAACCTGGCATTTTAGTAAGGGGGAACGTTTGTGGCAGATGCTTTGAACCTTCACAAAGAATCTATAGTTATAGACGGCCACTGTGATACGCTGCTGTCGTTCGCTGGCAGAGGTGGTTATTTTCCGTCCCAGAAGCGTGACTTTTTTGAATGGAATGAAACGGGGCACATAGACCTTCCAAGACTTAAAGAAGGTGGAGTAACGTGCCAAGTTATGGCTTTGTATATCGAGCCACAGTATAAACCGACTCGATCTGCAAGGCGATGTTTAGAGCTTTTAGATGTGTTTTACGGTTTAGTTGATCAGTCTGAAGATTTTGTGCTCGCTACCTGCGCAGACGATATAAGGAAGGCCAAAGCCGCGGATAAAGTATGTGGTCTTCTTAGCATAGAAGGTGGCGAAGCCATCGAGGGAAGCCTCCACGTTTTGCGAACCTTTTACAGGCTGGGAGTACGGGCCATTGGGCTCACGTGGAATCAAAGAAACGATATAGCCGACGGCGTAGGAGAAAAACATGGTCGTTCTAGCATTACTGATTTTGGCATTTCAGTTGTGAAAGAGATGGAACGGTTGGGCATGCTGGTAGATGTGTCGCATCTTTCTGAATCTAGTTTTTGGGGCGTAAACGAAGTCGCCGAAAGGCCCTATATAGCTTCTCATTCGAACGCGAGAGCTCTTGCATCTCATCCGCGCAACTTAACCGATGCGCAGATAGAAGCTTTGGCGGAAAAAGGCGGTGTAATAGGTGTTGTATATTGTCCCGCTTTTGTCGATGACGACGAAAACAACGTTTCTCTTTCTAGGCTTTGCGATCACATAGATCACATAAAAGAGATTGCTGGTATCGATCATGTCGGATTGGGTTCCGATTTTGATGGATTTGGAACTCCCCCTGGAAAGCCTCAGGTGTTTGAAGATGTTTCACAGTTGCCTTTACTTACAGAAGAACTATTGAAGCGGGGCTATAAAGAAGACGAGATTAGGAAAGTTCTGGGTGGCAACTGGCTGAGGGTGTATGAGGAAGTTCTAGGTTAGGTTAATACTGATTACGACCTGCATGAACTAGGCTAAATAGAAGTAGCGAAAATAGGGATAGGGCTTGGGCTCAATCCCTATTTTGTGTGATAATGGATACATTACTTGTGCGGCATCAATATATGTTGGCAATTCTAGGGGAATGATAATATGTCCAAAGCAGACGTCTCCGGCGATATTCCGTCTAGGGGAGATCGAAAGCGCCGTAATACCTCATCGACATGGCGGGCATGGCTGTTAATACCTTTCCTCCTTGTCATTTGCGTTTTCACATATTTTTCGTGTCGCACTTTGAGACCTCTGAAATCAGATGCCCTTTATCTAGCTTATATGGGGGAAATTCAGGACTCGCCCGCCATAATCAAAGAAGGGGAACCTTATGTGCCGCTTAAGTTCATACAAGAGAAACTGGACCCACACGCTCACTGGGATCCTGCAGGTGTAATTGTAGTAACTACAAAAGATAAGGTAATAAAACTTAAGACAGATTCCCTTACGGCTTACGTAAACCAACATCCTGCTAGATTGCAGTTTCCAGTTACTATAGAAAATGACGAACCCTACGTGCCGGCCCATACCTTAGAGGTATTGTATCCAGTTACTACAGTGCAGAACGTAGAGGTAGGTATGTTCACAATAAAGAGACTAGACAGACTCATTAGAGTCAGCACACTTACTTCCGACGCTATCTTACGTACTACTCCATCTATTTTTGGTCTACGATCGAAAAAGGTGATGGAAGGAGAAAAGGTAAATATATACGGGGAAGAAGGACGTTGGGTGCAAGTAGAAACTGAAGATGGGCTATGCGGATTTATAACTGCCAATCATTTAGGAGAAGTGAGAGAAGAACCGCCTTTAATTGAAGACCCACTTGACTACGTTCCTAAGCCTCTTAGAGGAGATAAGGTGGTGCTGGCGTGGGAACAAGTGTACAGCGTTAATCCTGACACTAGCAAACTGTATGATATGCCAGGTTTGAACGTGGTTTCGCCAACGTGGTTTCATCTTGCAGATGATCAAGGCGAAATAGAGAATCGGGCAGACATAACGTACGTGAACTGGGCTCATTCAAAGGGATATCAAGTTTGGGCTCTTTTTTCCAATTCCTTTGATCCTGAAATAACGTCCACGGTGCTAAGGAGTTCGGAACTTAGAGACAAGGTCATTTCGCAAATTCTGATTCACTCCAGAATTTACAAGTTGGACGGCATAAACATAGATTTTGAAAATGTTAACCTTGAAGATGGTCCCTATCTCACTCAATTTGTGCGTGAGATGACTCCTTTATTACACGAACAGGGTCTTACTGTATCTATAGATATTACAGTCAAGTCCAAAAGTCCCAATTGGTCGCTGTTTTTGGAAAGAGACGAGTTATCTCAAGTAGTTGATTACGTCATGCTTATGTCCTATGACCAATATCCACAGGGTTCAACGGTTCCAGGTCCTGTATCGTCTATACCTTGGACTGAATCAAACATAATAAAGACCCTTGAAGAAGTACCAAACAGCAAATTGGTACTGGGAATACCTTTTTACACCAGACTTTGGACAGAAACTAAAGAAGATGGCACGACTAAAGTGACCTCTAAAGCCTTGGGTATGAAATCCATATCCGATTGGCTAGCAAGAGAAGGCGTGACTCCATGGTATGACCCTGAGACAGGGCTTTTCTATGGAGAAAAGACAATTGGAAACGCGACACACAAGGTTTGGATTGAAGATGATACCTCAGTGACCAAGCGCTTAGAACTGGTGAAAAAGTACGATTTGGCAGGTGTAGCTGCTTGGTCCCGGGGTTTTGAGACCGAAGACATATGGGAAACTATAGATAGGCTCCTCAGATAAACTTGGACTTAACCGCATTGCGTACCTACTTTCTTATTCTATCCCGCTCAACTTACCCTGCTTTGCTTTCGATAAAGTACATAGAGCGGGAGGGGATCTAATGTCAGAAACCAGGTATTTCTATGAAGAAGATAGCGAAAAAGGTACCGAAAGACAGATAGTGGCTTTTGCTTTGGGCAGCGAAACCTATGGTGTAGATATAAGTCAAGTGAGGGAAATAATTCCGATTCAGAAGATTGTGCCTGTGCCCAGAGCTCCAGACTTTGTTGAAGGCATCATAAATTTGAGAGGTAAAGTTATTCCTGTACTCGACTTGAGAAAACATTTTGGGTTCGAAAAGAAAGAAAGAGACGATGAACAAAAGATTGTACTGGCTGAATCTCATGGCGAGAGCATCGGCGTGATAGTCGATTCGGTATATTCTGTACTCAGGATTCCTGAGGATTCTATTGAGCCGCCGGCATCGGTCATAACCGGGGATGATGTCGGATACATATCAGGTATCGCCAAAATAAATGATTCTTTGATTGTGCTATTGGATCTGAGTCAAATAATATCTGATGCCGAGAGCAGGACTCTTAAGGAAATAGACTTGGCATCTGCTGTAGTTAAGTAGGCGATTCATTATGAAGAAAGATGACTTGGCAGAATTTCAAGAAGATCTTCAGATCTTTCTAATTGAGCTTGATGAGATTTTGGCAGATACTGAGCGGAATTTGGTTGATTTGGAGCGTTCCCCTGATGCTGCTCTTGTCCAAGAAGTTTTCAGAGCTATGCACACTGTAAAAGGCGGAGCCGCTACCTTGGGGCTTGACGACGCGGTAGAAGTGACTCATACCATGGAAAGTATTATGGAACGAGTTCGATCAGGGGAACAAGAACTTACCTCTGAAATGGTTGATGCGTTGTTTCATGTGCTTGACTGGCTAAAGATGTGGAAGGTTTCTTTAGAGGAGCATATAGATAGTCCCCCAGCAGAAGATCTCATTAAAGAAATGCAGAGGTTTGTTTTAGAGCCCCATACCGAATCTGCAAAAGTTAAAACTCGACCTGCTGATGGGAAGCACACTTTGGGGGAAGAACTGAACCAAAAGCTAGACGAATACCTTTCACAGAATATGCCCGTCTACGAGGTTGTAGTTAAATTTAGGCCAGATGCTGATCTTTTGTCTGTTCGATGTTTCCAAGTGTTTACCCTTGTATCAGAGGCGGTTGATGTTATTTTTTCAGAGCCATCTGTTGATGAAATGGAGTCAGATGATGTTGGAGATGTGCTCACAATGTACATCTCGTGCGAAGATGGGGGCGAGATGGCGAGACAGATTGCAGGGTCTGTAGGGGATGTGATCGAGGTTTCTGTTACACCTTACAAGCCTACTAATGCACCAGAGGCTGGACGGGAATCTCCAGATGCAACTGTGAAAACATCTTCCCTGGGACGTACAGTTAGGGTTGATGTGGAACTTTTGGATTTCCTAATGAACATGATTGGAGAACTTGTGATCGACAGAACGCGTTTGACCCAGCTGGCGTCTAGATTGCTTGTGGACAAGGATACAGCAGTGATAGGAAACGAGCTGGCGGCCTTGGCTTCTCACTTGCAGCGGACGTCTCAAGAACTGCAAGAAGGAATCATGAAAGCCAGATTACTACCGTTAAAGAACATATTTAGCAAGTTTCCCAGAATGATAAGAGATCTTGCGAACAGATGCGGGAAACAAATCGATTTAGAAATCAGAGGCGAGAACACGGAACTTGATCGAACAGTTTTGGAGGTCATTGATGATCCCCTTATTCACATATTGAGAAACGCAGTAGATCATGGAATTGAAACTCCTGAAGAAAGGAGACATATGGGTAAGCCTGAGCGTGGAAAGGTGATCTTGTCTGCCTGGCATGAGGAAAACCAGGTTGTAATCGAGATTACAGATGACGGAGCCGGAATGGATCCTGAGGCATTGAAGCGGTCTGCAGTGAACAAAGGCCTGGTGAGTGTCGAGGAAGCGGGAAGACTTTCTGAAAAAGAGGCTTTGGAGCTGATTTTCATGCCTGGTTTTTCCACTGCGAAAGTAGCTACCCAGGTGTCAGGCAGAGGTGTGGGGATGGATGTTGTAAGAACTAACTTAGAGCGAATCAATGGCCACGTTGAAGTTAGGAGCCGGTTGGGTGTTGGAACTACATTCACATTAAAATTGCCCCTTACCTTGGCAATCATGAGGGCATTGTTAGTTGAATGTTCCGGATGCATATATGCCATACCTACATCGTCGGTGGAGGAGGCAATTACTGTGAGCAAAGATGGCATACAGACAATAAAGGGTAAGCCTACTTTGCTGGTAAGGGGTAGGATTTTTCCGTTTGTATCCCTTGAAGGGGTTTTAAACGATGATCCTTGGGCTCACCAACATGGTTTGCAATACGCGGTTCTTACGAGGAGCAATGGTGAGGCCCTAGCTCTAGGTGTTGATGATTTGATCGGTGAAGAAGAAATCGTACTGAAAGACATGGGAAAAATGTTGGCTCGACTTAAGGGAATTGCCGGTGCAACTATTCTTCCTGATGGTGATCCTGCCTTGATATTAGACGTTAACCGGCTGTTGTGAAAAGTAGTACTTTTGTGTTTGAGGAGGAACGTGAATGGATATACAGTTTTTCCAGGATTGCGCCAGACTCGGAGTAGAGAGAGCACGAGATACTGTTTCGGCTCTTACCGGCATGGAGTGCGTGATAGACTTGGAAAACGCATATTTTACGGAAGTAGAAGAGATACCCTTGCTTACTGGATATCCTGATGAAATAGTACTCAGCTCGTGGGTATCTTTTACAGGACAGATGGAGGGCCAAATCATCATACTTTTTAGGCCAGATTCAGCCGAATCTGTAGTTCGTTCTATGGTCCCTCAGTTTATTGAAGATGTAGAATCGGAAAACGAACTTGAGATTATAGAATCTATCGTTTCTGAAATCGCGAACATAATCGGTTGTTCTGTTTTAGGTGCTATTGCCGATAAAAGTGAAATGGTGTTGAGACCGTCTCCTCCTTTGCTGATAAGAGAAATGGCAGGTGCTATTCTTGAAACTGCGGTAGCTACAAGCTACCTTTACAACGATAAGGTCTTTGCGTCAGATGTTAGGTTTTGCTTTACAGAAAGCGATGCTTTTTTTGAAATCGTTTTGCTGCCTAGAAAGGGAACAGGATAACAAGGAGAACCATTTAGAATGGAGGATATGAATGGTTTCAGAGACTTACCGGATTACCCCGGTGAAGATTGCAGAAACTAAGGTATCTAGAGACAAAGACGAAGTGCTAGTTGCGTATTCACTGGGTTCTTGTATAGGATTAGCTCTTTGGGATTGTAAACAAAGAGCAGGTGGTCTCTCCCACGTGTTTTTACCTCAGCCTAGAGATTTTGAATATATTGCGGCTTCTGGCAATTCGGAAAGCGGTCCAGGTTTTGTGTGTAAGACAAGACATAATGAACAACCAGGGAAGTATGGTAGTACTGCAGTCCCTCATCTCGTATCGGAACTTATTAAGATAGGGTGTAGGAGACACAATCTCCAGGCAATTCTGGTAGGCGGAGCCAACGTAATACCTGGGTTATCATCGCCCTTTGGCCAGATAGGGCAGTTAAACTTGCAGGCAGTAAAGGGAGCTTTGGCCATGGAAGGGATCAAGATTGTTGGAGAAGACACAGGTGGTAATCATGGAAGGAGCATGCATTTCAATCTCAACTCAGGCGTGGTGAAAGTAACTTCAGTGACCAGACCTGAAAAGGAACTAAGATTTGAGGAGTGAACAGTATGGCGAAGATTTTGGTCGTAGATGATGCAATGTTTATGCGGAACAAGACTTCTAAGCTGCTTCAGGAAAACGGGTACGAGGTTGTAGAAGCGAGCAACGGTGAAGAAGCTGTGGCGCGCTATATGAGAGAAAATCCTGATTTAGTATTGATGGATATTACCATGCCTGTGCTTGATGGCATCGAGTCGCTTAAGCAACTGAGAGCATACGATCCTGAGGCTAAGGTTGTGATGGTTACTGCGCTGGGCCAGAAGAGCATGGTGCTTGAAGCAATAAAAGCAGGTGCAAGGGATTTCATCGTGAAGCCCTTCCAACCTGATCAGTTATTGGAAGCAGTAAGAAAACAATGTGAGGCGTAAAGACATTGGGTAAAGACAAGGTGAGGGTTCTTATCGCTGATGATTCTCTTTACATGAGGCGAATGCTCAGGCAAATGCTAGAAAATGACCCTAGAATATGCGTCATCGATGAAGCAGTCGATGGGCTGGAAGCAGTTGCCAAATGCATTTCCCTAAATCCAGACGTATTGGTGCTTGATGTGGAGATGCCCAAGTTAGATGGTATGGCAGTGCTGGACGATGTAATGAGAAAAAGGCCTTTACCTGTAGTGATGTTTTCGTCTTTAACTCAGCGTGGTTCTCACGTGACGTTGGAAGCTCTTTCCATGGGTGCCGTAGACTTTGTTCCCAAACCAGATTCAAGGGATGCTATTAGTAGTGTTGGCGATGAATTATGTCAGAAAGTAGTTCATGCTTCACAAGCCAAGCTGAGGATACAAGAACCGTTGAGGCGGCACGAAAGGGAACGAGCCAAGAGAAGAAGAGAAACTGCAGGAAAAGGCACTGTAGAATCCTTGGTTGTGATTGGCTCATCTACAGGTGGCCCACAGGCGTTAGAATCCATTATTCCAGGATTGCAGCCTAATTTGTCTTGCGCAATCATAATTTGTCAGCATATGCCTGCAGGTTTTACCAGTTCTTTCGCCCAGAGACTTGATAGTTTATCTCCTCTTACAGTAAGAGAAGCCGAGTATGAAGATATTTTGGAACCAGGTTTGATCTTAGTAGCAAAAGGTGGCTATCACCTTCGTCTGGACAAGTCCAAGAAAGATGATAGAGAATCCTATCATGTTTATTTGGAAGAAGGAGCTCCTGTGCATGGGGTAAGACCTTCAGTAGATATCACTCTTTTTGATGCTGTTACTCTCTTTGAGGATAGGCTTATGGTGGTAATACTCACAGGCATGGGATTTGACGGGGCGAAAGGGGCTTGGGCGGCTCGTCAAAAGGGCGCTACAGTTATATGCCAGGATCAAGATACGTCGGTTATCTGGGGAATGCCAAAAGCTTGCTATGAGGCTGGCGCTTCGGATACATTGGTTCCTCTGTGGCAGATACCGGACATGATCAATGAGTTTTGTCAAAATCATACGAAACGGGGTTTGTCCAGAAGATGACCAGGAGTTCAAGAACATCTGATAACGATCCCCTATCCTACGGGCCTGAATATGCATACTTCTGCAAGAAAGTAACGGAACTTTCGGGGATAAAACTAGATAACTATAAGAGCCAGCAGATGCATAGAAGGCTCGTCAATTATATGAAGAGAAACCAGGTACCTGATTTCCTTACTTTCGCTAGGAGGATAGAAAAGGACCAGAACGAACTGGACAAGTTTCTGGATTATCTAACCATAAATGTTTCGGAGTTTTTCAGGAATAAGGAACACTGGCAAGTGCTGAAAAATGAGATTATTCCGGAATTGACTCAGTCAGCGCCTATAGGCAAGGCTATTAACGTATGGAGCGCAGGTGCTTCAGGCGGGCAGGAGGCATATTCTCTTGCCATGTTATTTTTAGAGATGAACCTTAATTGGGTCTCGGTACTTGGAACTGACATAGATGGAAAAAGCCTGACGAAAGCCAGGGAAGGTCGTTATTCAGAGGACGAGGTTAAGGGCGTTCCCGAGGATCTACTGGTCAAGTACTTCGATTATGATGGACAATGGTATTGTGTTAATAAGAAAGTAAAGAGACTAGTTAGATTTGAAGAGCACAATCTTTTAGGGAAGAAATATCCTAAAGATATGGATCTTATATTATGTCGGAACGTTCTAATATATTTTACAGATGAGGGCAAACGGCACGTTGTTTCAAACCTGGTCTCTTCGTTGAGGCCGGGAGGGGTTTTAATGATAGGTGCTACAGAAGCATTGTTTGATGCAAGAAATTACGGACTTTCTCAGATTCGACCGTTCTTCTACAAGCGTTGCTTCTAAGAGCGATGATAAAGATACATACGATTACGGTTTGATGGATGTTAGGAGGATAAATCGATGTTAAAAGCGAGTTTGGTCAATCCATTTTTGGAATCTGCTTTTAAATTTCTGCAAAATGAGCTTGGGGCGGAAGTTTCCCGTGGTAGCTTGCGGTTGGAGGAGTCGAGATCTACGTCGGGAGAAGTAAATGTTGCAATAGGGGTGACTGGAGATGCTGAAGGCATTGTCCTTTATTGCATGTCGGAGCGTACTGCCAAGGCAATCGCAGGTGCGCTTATTGGAGAAGCTATACCAGTGTTCGATAGATTAGCCGAGTCTGCAATTGCTGAAATGGGGAACATAATAACGGGGCAAGCGGCTATAGGATTGGAACAGCATGGTTACGTGTGCAGATTGTCGCCACCGACTATCATATCAGGTAAAGGTGTGGTTATTTCCACGTTGGACATCCAGAGGTTGATAATACCTCTCGAGCTTCCCTTTGGGCACTTAGATATTTGTGTTGCCCTGAGATCCCTTGAACCCAAGTGAGGTTGGCGGTTTAAGGCAACCTAAGGCGGTACCTTTACGTCTAATAATCGGGAAAATGTTCGCAGACAAAGATATAAATGTGTCACAATAGAACTTAGGGAAACCTAGAAAGCTTGGGGACTTTGCAAAATGGGAAGAACAGTTACGCAGAACGAGGATGAGTTTTCACAGGGTCGCAGCGCTAGGGCCAGACAAAAAAAGTTGAAGAGGCGCAGACGAATTTTAGGAGGAGCAGCCGTTGCGCTTTTGATGCTGGCAGGAGCGCTCGTTGTTTATTGGCCGGAAAAGATACCTATCAAAGGTAATCTTCACATATTGCCTCCTCAAGGAGGCTCAGATAATGAAAAACCCCTAGATCAACTGCCTGATGAAGATGAAATCACTGCAGAGGTATCACCTATGGAACGAGCTCTTCAGGCCCGAGGAGTGTATGTTACCATGGATGTTTTTGGAACCACATCTCAATTTACTAGGGTGGTGAAATTTGTCCGCGAACACCCCGGGCTTAATTGTTTTGTAGTTGACGTAAAAGATAACAATGGTAGAATCCCTCAAGTCCCCAGGGGAGATTTCGAGATACCGTCTAAGTCTGCAGGCTACGAGCATTTTTCCGCGTTGGTCAATGTACTCACGCAGGAAGATTACTACATGATCGCAAGGATCGTAGCGTTTCAAGACCCATATATGGCAAAGGCTCATCCTGAGCAGGCTATAAGAAACGCCGATGGTAGTTTGTGGAAAGATAGAGATGGGAGACTATGGCTTAACCCTTATGACGAGAGGAATTGGGAATTCGTTAGAGATGTTGCCCTCTGGGCATGTGAAATGGGCTTCGACGAAATACAACTGGATTACGTAAGATTTCCTGACAGTGCAAGGGGTTTGGAGAAAAGTGGAGTCCTTATGCCAGGACATGAGAAATACGATTCTAGAGGAGATGCTATTGCGGACTTTTTAAAATACATGAAAGAGGAACTGGAAGGAAAAGCATTTCTGAGCGCAGATGTGTTTGGATTTGTGACGATCGCTAAAGACGACATGGGTATAGGTCAAAACCTGGAACAGTTAGCATCTACCGTCGATTTTATATCGCCTATGGTTTACCCGTCGCATTATTACAACTCTGGGATTTACGGTTTTGAAGTCCCTGAGGCTCACCCTTCTGAAGTAGTGTATAAAGCAATATATGAGGCTATCGAAAGAACTGAAGGTCTTGACTGCAAGATTCGCCCGTGGCTTCAGGATTTTTCAATGCGGATTGAATATGGTCCCGAACAGGTTCAGGGACAGATCGATGCAGTTTATCAACACGGTATCGAAACTTTTATGCTATGGAACCCTAGTAATGTTTACACCGAAGGCGTGATCTATACTAAAGCTGATGCAGCCAACGATTAAAAGGTTTGGCAGCAGTTTGCTGTGTACGTTAACTAAAAAACAAGGTGTAATTTGGCGCTTCTTTTGTTATCAATACGTCATGGGGATGGCTTTCTCTAAGTCCCAAACTGGTGATCCGCACAAATTTAGCGTTTTCGTGGAGATGCTTTAGATTTGGAGCTCCGCAGTACCCCATGCCTGCACGCAATCCTCCAACGAGTTGGAATATGGTTTCTGATACCGCCCCCTTATAGGGAACCCTCCCTTCAATACCTTCTGGCACGAGCTTTGTTGAAGGTTCTTGAAAGTATCGATCAGCAGCACCTTGTTTCATGGCCGGCAAAGATCCCATTCCTCTGTATACTTTGAAACTTCTGCCCTGCCAGATTTCCATCTCCCCAGGGCTTTCTTCTGTTCCAGCGAGAAGCCCGCCTATCATAACTGCGTCTGCACCTGCTGCTAAAGCTTTTACAATATCGCCAGAATATTTAATTCCGCCATCGGCTATAACAGATACGCCATATTCTTTGGCGACCAAGGCTGCATTGAATACAGCTGTAATTTGAGGAACTCCGGTGCCGGCTATGACCCTGGTTGTGCATATTGAGCCTGGACCTACACCTACTTTTATGCAATCGGCGCCGCGATCGATTAGGGCTTTAGCACCTTCCCCAGTAGCTACATTACCTGCTATAACTGCTTTTTCTGGGTACGCGTTCTTGATGTTTTCCACAGTTTGCAGAACGCCGACAGAGTGTCCATGGGCACTATCAACTACCAAAACATCGACTCCCGCATCTACCAGAGCTTTCACGCGATCCATCGTTCCTGGACCTGCTCCTACACACGCAGCCGCTATAAGTCTGCCTCTTTCATCTTTGGATGCGTTAGGGTATTGACGAGTTTTTTCTATGTCTTTTAGGGTAATTAGACCTTTCAAGTGAAATTCTTCATCAACCAGGGGCAGTTTTTCAATTTTATATCTAGCCATAATCTTTTTTGCTTCATCCAATGAAGTGCCTACAGGAGCGGTTATGAGCCCTTCTTTGGTCATTACGTCTGCGATAAGCTTTGTGTAATCTTCTTCGAAACGGATATCTCTATTGGTTATAATTCCTACTAGCCTATCGTTCTCTATGATCGGTACACCTGAAATATGATATTGGGCCATTAAGTTAAGAGCATCTTCTACTGTTTTATCTGGAGACAAATAGAAAGGATCACTAATCACTCCATGCTCAGAACGCTTTACCTTATCGACTTCTTGGGCTTGCTTTTCTATTGGCATGTTGCGGTGTATGACCCCAAGACCGCCTTCCCGAGCCATAGCAATTGCCATCCTACTTTCAGTTACTGTGTCCATAGCGGCGCTTATTATTGGTATGCTTAACTTGAGGTTTTCAGCTAACGTGGTGGATACGTCTACATCCTTTGGCAGTACGTCGGAATACGCGGGAACGAGGAGGACATCATCAAACGATAGAGCGTCACCTACAAATTTATCCTCTTTAATCATATATCATCCCTCGCTAAATACATGAGAATGTTTATAAGAGTGTAACACTCGACCTAATAGTTTTACAAGTGTTTGCGGGTTTTAAATGGAGGAATTCTTTTTAAAGGCTATTTGTGAGGATTAGGTGAGATAGCAGAAGGAATAAAACCTTGATCGTAGAAATTGTATGTAATGACCCCAGACCACGTTGAATTAGACCAGCAGATTAAATGCATTTCAAAACAGGAAATTTTGGGTTGGAAAGGAGGTAATGTTTTTGCTAACGAAAATCCTTGCGGTAGATGTTGGTAGTACTACTACCAAAACAGTGCTTTTTAAAAGGGAAAACGAAGGATGGAAGGTTGTAGGAAAAACATCTGTTCCTACAACGGTTGAAGAGCCAAATCTTGATGTTATGGTTGGCCTTAGGAATGCGTTAATTAAACTTCAAGAGCGAACTGGAGAGCAACTCCTAGACGGCTCAAGACTTCTAACTGCGACTGATGGTGGAGAAGGGGTGGATGTTCTAACGGTAACCTCAAGCGCAGGTGGCGGTTTGCAGATGGTGGTAGCGGGACTTGTGAAAGAGCTTACTGCAGAGTCCGCTGAGAGGGCAGCGCTAGGAGCAGGCGCCATAGTGGTTGATGTGATCGCAATGGACGATTCCCGGAGTCTTATTGAGAAGATACACACGGTGAAACGCATTAGACCCGATATGGTTCTGATCACAGGAGGCACTGACGGAGGCAACATTTCTGATGTAGCGGCTATAGCTGAGGTTATTGCAGTGGCATCTCCTGAACCTAGATTTGGGAAACAGTTTAAACTGCCGATTATCTTTGCAGGAAACGTAGAGGCCAGGCCTTTCATTGAAAGGATATTTCAGGATCAAGCGGATCGAGTTTACCTTGTTTACACTGACAACATAAGGCCTGTACTTGAGAAGGAAGTTCTTGAACCCGCTAGAAAAGCCATTCATGACCTTTTCTTAGAGCATGTAATGATGCACGCTCCAGGTTATCCTACCTTAGTGTCCTGGGCTGACGGCAGGGTTAGGCCCACTCCGGTTGCAGTGGGAAATGGACTTATGTACATTAGCGAAGAGCAAGAAGGTGACGTTATAGGAGTCGACGTAGGCGGAGCGACCACAGATGTTTTCTCAGTTATTGAGGGCGAATTCTATAGAACTGTATCTGCTAATTTGGGAATGTCATACAGTATGGGTAATGTGTTAGGGGAGGCTGGCATAGACAATGTAATGAGGTGGCTTCCTGGAGAATGGGACGAAAACGTTATCAGAAACTGGAATTTCAACAAGATGATAAGGCCCACAAGTCTTCCACAAACCGTCGAAGAGCTAATGTTAGAGCAGGCAGTTTGCAAAGAGGTTCTGCGCCTCTCGCTGGCACATCACAAATCCCTTATTCGAGGTCTTAGGGGAATCCACGTCGAACGCACGATCGGAGATATATTTAAACAGGAAGAAACAGGGGCTACTTTGGTAGACATGATGGAGATAAGGGCTATTGTTGGTACAGGTGGTGCATTATCGTATGCCCCTAGACGGAACCAGGCTGCCATGATTATGGTTGATGGTTTTCAGCCTGAGGGGATTACCGATTTATATGTAGATAGCCAGTTTCTACTGCCACACATTGGCGTGTTGATGGACGTAGATCGCGATATTGCTCGAGAAATACTGTGGGGTGAGTGTTTAGCTTTTCTCGGAACGTGCATAGCTCCAGTAGGCCCAAGGGCAAGCGTTGGCAGGGTTATTACTGAAGTAAAGATTGACGGTGAAGTTCATCAGGTAGTATCCGGAGAAGTCAAAGTCATTCCTACGAAAAACCTTGAGAAGTTTAGTATGGAGGTTATTCCTACTAGAAATTATGATGTAGGTGCTGGTCCGGGTGTACGTGTTTCTAAGGAGAGCATTGGTGGGGTTACAGGGATTATACTTGACGGACGCAGCCGACCTATAATATTCCCTGACGTGTATAACGGGCAGAAAAGTGTAGCGCGTTGGTACAAAACAATGGGTGTCTATCCCGATGAAGTCTTAGACAGTTTAACGAGGAGGTGAGGAACGTGGCTTTGCTTTCTACAGTCAAAATACTCGAGAAGACAAGGATTGAAAAAGAAAGAAGACTGCCGACGCCAGGTGAAGTTATCGTCGAGGTAGGTGACGTTGTTCAGCCCGATACAGTCATTGCAAATACTGAATTTATAAAAGGGAATCCCTACGTTATAGATTTAAGATCGGAACTCAAGCGTCCAATAGATATGGATCTAGTTGATAGTATTCTTCTTAAGAAAGAAGGGGATTCGGTAAAGGCGCAGGAAGTAATTGCCAGGTATCAAAAGAATTTTTGGTCTCCTATCATCGAAGTCAAATCTCCCTGCGATGGCGTCATAGAATATATTTCGAGAGTGAACGGTCAAATTGTGATTAGGGAAGATCCACGTTCAGCGAAACCGCTAAGCATAGTTGCAGCAGCCTCCCGGTTGGATATTCCCCCGCGCATGCTGAGAATGTTTACGAGGGTCAAAGAAGGAGATTTCGTGAACGAGGGTCAGATAATTGCTGCGGCATCTGGACCTACTAGAGTGGATTTTGTATATGCTCCAATGAGTGGTGTAGTTGAAAAGATCTGTACTATGAGTGGGACCATAACTATTTCAAGGGTCATAAAGCACGTAGAAGTTATGGCTTACTTAATGGGCGTCGTAAAAAGCATTATACCCCACTACGGGGCAGTTGTAGAAACTGTTGGCTCGTATATTCAGGGCATGTTTGGAATAGGTTATGAGGTTTCAGGCGAATTAATGCTACTGTCTGACGGGTCGGACCAGCCTCTTTCCGAGGAAGGGATTAATGACGACGTGCGAGGCAAAATCCTGGTTGGGGGGTCGTTTGCTTCCTTAGAAGCGGTTGAAAAGGCAAGAGAGAAAGGAGCCGTAGGACTTATCGTAGGAGGAATGGATCAAAAGAGTATGGTTTCGGTTCTGGGCCAAGAGATGCGTGCCGGAATCACAGGTTACGAAGAGTCCGATTTGACCATAATTCTACTTGAAGGGTTCGGGGAGATCCCAATGAGCCAGGATGCTTGGAATATACTTAGCAAGAACGATGGAAAAGTTGCATCTATAAATGGAACGACGCAAATCAGGGCAGGCGTAATAAGACCTGAGATAATCATTGCCGCAGATGATTTCGATAAAGCACTTAAGGACCCGTCTATTGAAAAACTTCCCTTTATATCTAAAGAAGAGTACGTTGAGTCCCTTCCGCCAGTTGTATTTGCTGAGGTGCAGAAGGGAGTCAGAGTACGCTGTACTAGGCCGCCTTATTTTGGGATGTGGGGAGTCGTAGAAGATGTGAGTCCTACGCCAGAAAAATTAGAGTCAGAGATTGTTACGGAGATAGTTACTGTTAAATTGGATGACGGACGAGTGGTGAAAGTGCCCGAAGCTAATCTTGAAGTGTTTCCTGAAAAAGGTTTTGATTAGGCCATGCGAATTAGGGATATTTTCAGGCGGAAACCGCCAATATGGGATACTCCTGAATGGGATGAATTGTCATGGGATGAGAAGATGGCCCTATGGGAAAAACACAGAAAGATTAGTATCGTCTTGGGGCTTGCTTTTATAGTGTGTCTGCTTGGAAGTATAGGTTGGTACCTTAGTGAGAGGGCAAGAGGAACAGCTGGCAGTTACGATCTGTTAGTTTTGATTGTATCTATCGTTGTTATAGGAATCTGCCTATATCTTGGTAAGAATATGCTTGGCTGAGTAAATTAGGAAGTAACATGTATTCCTCCTGCAGGTGAAGATCGGGGAGGAATACATGTGGACTTTGCATAATAGAAGATTCAAACGGACCAGCTTTGCTGGTTCTTTTGAATTCATCCAGTTCAGCTTTGTGCGGCAGGAACTTCTGGCTCCATCGGTATTATAATTGCTGCGGCTAGATAAATAATAACGACCGGGATCACTTTAGTTACAATTGCTATGAGAACTACCGCTAGACGTACCAAGGTTTCGTCGATGTTAAAGTAGTCTCCAATTCCTCCGCATACACCAGCTATCATCTTTTTCGTCCTGGAACGATATAGTCTTTTTTGCATGTAGATGCACCTTCATTTCATCTGAGAATTTGCCTACCTTAATAATACGGAAGTTGGGATGAATTGTAACGTCTTCTTCATGAGTTGACCCTATGCCACATTCGTTTAGTATGAATTGTTTGACAATTCAATAGTTGGTTAATTGTTATTGCACGCAAAGGATGAGGGTGATAGATTGAATGCAAGAATGGTTGTAAGGAGGTGAACTTGTGGGAGGAGATGATATAGAGGTTTTAATAAGCGAGGATGAGATACACAAGAGGGTGAAGGAAATGGCCCTCGAAGTGTCTCGGGACTACGCAGATAAGGATCTATTGATGGTAGGCGTTTTAAAAGGAAGCTTCGTGTTTATGGCCGATTTATTGAGATGTTTAGAATGTGATGCTGCCGTTGATTTTATGGGAACGGTTAGTTATGGAGCTTCCACTGAGTCTTCAGGTGAGGTTAGGATTACTAAAGATCTGGAAGATAGCGTCTCAGGCAGACATGTGCTTTTGGTAGAAGACATTGTGGATACAGGTTTGACCCTCAGATACCTCTTGGATACCCTCAAGACTAGGCAACCGGCAAGTCTCAAAGTATGCACTTTATTGGATAAGCCGGCTCGCAGAAGAACCAGGGTGAATTTGGACTATTATGGTTTCATAATTCCCAACGTTTTTGTTGTAGGTTACGGATTAGACTACGGGGAGAAGTATCGTGGACTGCCTTATGTTGGCGTCCTGAAAAACCCTTAGACTCCAGATTTTGAGAGGAGGGCGAAATATTGTTGGAACGAATGTTCAAACTGAAAGAGAACGGTACAGATGTGAAAACAGAAGTAATAGCTGGACTTACTACTTTTATGACCATGGCGTACATTATTTTTGTGAACCCAGATATTTTGAGTACCACAGGAATGCCATTTGGGGCAGTTATGACAGCAACCGCTTTATCTGCAGGTGTTACCACAATTTTGGCGGGACTGATTGCTAACTACCCATATGCTTTGGCCAGCGGCATGGGCTTAAACGCGTTTTTTGCTTTCGTAGTAGCGGAACAAGCAGGTTGGCAAGCTGCTTTGGGTGTTGTGTTTCTATCGGGAGTAGTGTTTCTTATATTAGCTCTTACGGGCATAATCAATGTGATAGATGCTGCCATTCCCCAAACCATCAAGCGGGCAGTAGGTGTAGGCATCGGATTATTTATCGCTTTTATAGGTGTTAAAAATGCAGGTATCATCCAATCTGATGCAGCTACCATAGTGGCCAGGGGAGATTTTTCTGCGCGCGGTCCCTTGTTGGCACTTATAGGTCTCATGATCACTGCCGTTTTAATGGCCAGAAATGTAAAAGGTGCTATTTTACTGGGAATTTTGATTACTGCCGTGATCGGAATCCCAATGGGCGTAACCCACATCGAAGGTAGCATAATTGGAAAACCCCAATCTTTGTCTCCTATATTCTGCAAATTGGACATAAGGGGAGCTTTGGATTTGGGTTTTATGACTGTATTTAGTTTTTGGTTTGTAGACGTTTTCGACACGGTAGGTACTCTTATGGGTACGGCATCAAGAGCTAATATGCTAGACGAAAATGGGCAGCTACCACGAATAAAGCAAATGATGACAGTTGATGCAATAGGTACTTGTCTTGGGGCAATTTTGGGAACTAGCACAGTAACTACATATGTTGAGTCCAGTGCAGGTATTGCAGAAGGTGGTAGAACTGGGCTAACTGCAATTGTTGTAGGCATTTTGTTTTTGGCTAGTCTGATTTTTGCTCCATTGGCCGGTATGATCCCTACTGAAGCCACTGCGCCTGCACTTATTATAGTAGGTGTTTTGATGATGCTTCCTGTAAAAGATATTGATTGGTCTGATTTCACAGAGGCGTTCCCTGCATTTATGACTATAGCCATGATGCCATTTACCTTCTCCATATCTGACGGTATTTCGGCTGGTTTCATAACTTATGCAGTTGTAAAGGCTTTGTCTGGTAAAGCAAAGGAAGTACACTGGGTAGTGTATGTACTTGCAGTGATATCAGTATTTCACCTTATACCAGGGCTGTTTTAGGCTTGGGCGCTTAGTATTATCAGTATTAATAGAAACATAAGGGGCGTATTCTGATGGGCAACAAAGAAGATAAGATTCGGGTCGGGGTAGTTCTAGGGTCTGTAAGCGACATCGGCAAAGTGAAAGATCTTTTTCAAATCCTAGATGAATTCGAAGTGAGATATGAACTGGCGATTATTTCGGCTCATAGAACCCACGCTTTGCTTGAAGAATACGCCCGTTCTGCTGTATCTCGGAGTATCGAGGTGATCATTGCAGCAGCTGGTTTGTCTGCTGCTCTTCCAGGCGTGCTTGCAGCTCTGGTAGATATCCCTGTTATTGGTATACCAGTGAGCGCAGGACCTTTAAACGGGGTGGATGCTTTGCTTTCCATTGCCCAGATGCCTCCTGGGATTCCGGTAGCTACTGTAGGAATCGACGGCTCGAAAAATGCAGGGCTTTTAGCTGTAAGGATTTTGGCTTTAACTGATGACGTCTTGGGAGAAAGACTGGTTCAATATAAGAAGGACATGGCAGACGGCGTTTTGAAAAAAGCGCTTGATGTTAAGAAGGAAGGATACCCCATATGGGAGATTTAAATGAAGGCAAGCATTCAGAAGAGTGTGGCGTATTTGCCATAGTAGGTCATCCTGACGCATCGCTCATTTGTTACTACGGCCTGTATGCTCTTCAACACCGGGGGCAAGAATCTGCAGGTATATCAGTTACCCAAGGGAATCGAATCCATACGGTGAAGGGTACAGGATTGGTCTCCGAAGTATTTACAAAAGAGGACGTACTCGGGACGGTAGGAAACGCAGCTTTGGGACACGTCAGATATTCCATCACTGGGGAAGGTGGAATTGAAGATTCCCAACCTATTACTGTGAAAATGTGGCAAGGGCAGATGGCTTTTGCTCACAACGGCAACTTGGTGAATGCCCGAACTTTGCGCGCTGACCTCGAACGAAGTGGGTCTATTTTTCAGACTACTTCTGACTGCGAGGTTATACCCCATCTTATGGCAAGGACTGAACAATCAGATCCTTTTAAGGCATTTACTAGCATATCACATATGATTATGGGGGCTTATTCTTTGTGCATTTTGACACCTCAAGGTGTAATTGCAGCCAAGGACCCTAATGGGTTTAGGCCTCTGTGCTTAGGTGAGCTAGACGGTGCATATATTGTTTGTTCCGAAACATGTGCTCTAGACGCAGTAGGAGCAGAGTTTATTCGAGAACTAGATCCGGGAGAAGCAATCTTCATTCCAACTCCTGATAGCAAAAATAGCAGGTGCTCCTTAAATCCTAGGGTCATTTCAAGCTGCAAGAACGCTTGTAGAGCTCAGCCGTCTTTGTGCGTGTTTGAGTTCATCTATTTTGCTAGACCTGATTCTGATATATACGGGGTTAATGTACACGCTGCCAGGAAGGCGCTAGGCAGAAGATTAGCTCAAAAAGACGAGTGTGAAGTGGACTTAGTTACAGGCGTTCCCGATTCGTCGATTTCTGCGGCAACAGGCTACGCCGAAGAAGCGGATATTCCATACGAAATGGGGCTTGTGAAGAACAGATATATAGGCCGCACCTTTATAACGCCAGGGCAATCTGTGAGAGAAATAGGGGTAAAAATCAAGCTCAATCCTCTGAAGCGTGTTATAGCGGGGAATCGGGTGTTAATGGTAGACGATTCAATAGTGAGAGGTACAACATCCAAATATATTGTTAATTTGTTTCGGGCAGCGGGGGCTAAGGAAGTGCATGTTAGAATTACTTCTCCGCCGTATAGGTTCCCGTGTTATTACGGTATAGATACTTCCTCCAAAGGCGAACTTATAGCTTCTAATAGGAGCGAAGAAGAAATTAGAGAAGCCATTGGGGCAGATAGTTTAAGGTTTCTGGAAGTGAAAGATCTTGAAGAGATTCTGGGCGAAAAAGTAGGAACCTTGTGCACAGCCTGTTTTACTGGACAATATCCGGTTCCCGTTGTTGATATGGTTAAGCCAGGGAGAATTGAGTAAATCACACTATGCACAGCTAGGAGCTGATTTAACATGGCGTTTGGCAACTCAGACGAGTACAGCAAGGCGGGGGTCAATATTGACGCGGCATCCCAGTGGGTTTTGAGCATAAAAGAAATTGCTGTACGGGCCCAAACCGATGCCGTGCTATCTGGTATAGGCAGTTTTTCAGGGCTTTACTCTATGGAACAATTCGGTTCAGAAAATCTGGTTTTGGCGGCCGGAGCCGACGGTGTAGGGACCAAAGTAATTGTAGCCCAAATGATGGGTAAGCATGACACGATAGGCATAGACCTGGTTGCGATGAACGTAGATGACGTAGTAGCGTCTGGAGCCCAGCCTATTTTCTTTTTGGATTACATAGCTGGAGGAAAGTTAGAGCCTGACTTAGTGGTAAGTATCGTCCAAGGGGTAGTCGAAGGGTGCGTTCGCGCCCAATGTGTTTTGTTGGGCGGGGAAACTGCTCAGATGCCCGATCTTTACGAACCTGGCCAATATGATCTTGCAGGTTTTTGCGTAGGAGCATTGGATAAACGGGAAATAATAGATGGCCAGGACATAAAAGAAGGAGATGTTCTTCTGGGTCTTGCCTCTTCGGGTCTGCATTCTAACGGATATAGTTTGGCTCGAAAAGTGTTTTTCGAAGAGGTAAGGTGGCAGGTGGATAAACACGTAATGGAGTTTGGACGCACTTTAGGAGAAGAACTTTTAGAGCCTACCAGGATATATGCGCCTTTGATCTTGAAGATTAAAGAATCGGTTCCAGTCAAAGGCATTGCCCACGTGACTGGAGGAGGACTAATAAAAAACATTCCTAGGATACTTCCTCCTGGTTTTACAATGAGGTTAAGCAAAGATTGGGAAATTCCCCCAGTATTTTCGGTCTTGCAGGAACTCGGGGGCATTTCTGAAGATGAGATGTACACAGTGTTTAATATGGGTGTAGGGATGGTGGTTGTAGTTGACCCGGCACATGTCCAAAAGGTTACTGCAATTAGTCGCGAATCGGGAGTCCCATGCTTTGTAGTAGGTGATATAAGTGAAGAATGAGGGAGAAGAGAAGATTTCTCTGGGTGTTTTGGTTTCGGGTCGAGGTACGAATCTTCAGGCAATATTAGACGGGTGCGAAAAAGGGGAGATACCGGCCGAAGTCAAGGTCGTTATATCCAATAGGCCTGGAGTAAAAGCGTTGGAGCGGGCAGATGCAAAGGGAGTACCGGCTAAAGTCGTAGAACCTAAGGATTTTGGTAAATGGCCTCAATGCAAGGGCCCGTACGAAAAAAAACTAGTTGAGATTCTTAAATCCTATGGGGTAGATCTGGTTGTGCTTGCAGGTTATGATCGCTTGGTAGGCGAGACGTTACTAGATGCTTTTCCTATGAAGGTTATTAACATACATCCTGCTCTTTTGCCTGCGTTTCCCGGACTAAATGCACAAAAGCAAGCTTTGGAATATGGGGTGAAAGTATCAGGCGCGACTGTGTTTTTTGTAGATTTAAGTGTAGACGGTGGACCTATCATCTTGCAAGATTCTTGCAAAGTTATGGAAGACGATACTGTGGCAACTTTGTCTGATCGGATATTGGAAATTGAACATAGGATCCTGCCTGAAGCTATAACTTTGATAGCTGATAATCGGCTCACCGTTGAGGGACGCAGAGTGAGGATACTTACGCAGGATCGAGAAAAATAAGGAGGCGTACCCGTTGAAACGCGCAATCATAAGTGTAGCGGACAAAACAGGTATCTGTGATTTTGCTGCTTCGCTCTTAGACCTTGGTTGGGAAATAATATCGTCAGGGGGAACAGCTCGATTTCTTAGGGAGCACGGCATCCAAGTTACGGAAGTGAGCGATGTTACAGGATTTCCAGAGATTTTAGGAGGCCGAGTAAAGACTCTTAACCCAAGGATACACGGAGGCATTTTGGCCAGGCGTGACGTAAAAGAGGATATGTCGGAACTTGAAGAACACGGCATAAAAGCCATCGACATGGTTGTGTGTAACCTCTATCCATTTGCCGAGGCAGCTTCAAAACCAGATGCTACATTGGAAGATATGGTGGAGCAGATAGATATAGGTGGTCCCAGTCTGATTCGGGCTGCAGCGAAGAATCACAGATGGGTTACAGTCATATGCAAACCGGAAAGATATCGAGAAGTGATCGACGAGCTTAAGTTAAGCGGGCATGTTAGCCAAGAGCTTAGGCAGAAGCTAGCTCTTGAAGTGTTTCTGCATACCTCGTGTTACGATGCGGCAATCGCGTCTTACTTGGGTCGTGTGTGGTCTGAGCTAAGATCTGAGTTTCCAAAGGAGTTGGGGCTTGGGTATGAGAAAAAGATTTCGTTGAGATACGGGGAAAATCCTCATCAAAAGGCAGCTTATTATGAGCCGGCGCTTGAAGGCATTATTCCTTCGTTAGTTGGGTGTCAGATTCAAGGGAAACAGATTTCTTACAACAACATAAATGATTTGGACAATGCTTTCAACGCTGTTTGGGACTTGGATTCTCCAGGATGCGTAATAGTGAAGCACGCTTCTCCTTGTGGGGCGGCTATCGGTAACAGCGCCGAGGACGCTTTCGCAAAAGCCCTTGATTGTGATCCTGTGTCGGCTTTTGGCGGTATAGTAGCTTTTAATTGTCAAGTGGACGAGGAATGCGCTTTGGCCATGAAAAAGGTTTTTATGGAGGTTTTGGTAGCACCTTCTTTTACCGATGAAGCCCTCAACATTCTCAAAACCAAGAAAGACCTCAGAGTTCTTCTTCTGGCTCCCAAAACCTTCGGCAGAGAAAAGGTGTATTACCAAGATCACAGTTTGAAGTCGGCCATGGGTGGAATACTGGTGCAAGAAAAAGATAGGCGGCTTCCACAAGACGAAGACTGGAAAGTGGTTTCTAAGAGGCAACCTACTTCCGAGGAGTTGGAGGATCTCAAATTTGCCATGACTGTATGCAAGTATGTAAAGTCCAATTCCATTGTGTTAGCCAAAAATGGCCAGACGGTAGGTATTGGCGGTGGGCAACCTAATAGAGTAGACGCAGTTAGGATAGCTATTGAGAGAGCAGGTGAGCGAGCTCAAGGTTCTTCACTCGCATCAGATGCTTTCTTCCCTTTCCCGGATTCTGTGGAAGAGGCAGGTAAGGCTGGGATTACAGCCATAGTTCATCCTGGAGGTTCATTGAGGGATCAAGAGTCTATAGATGCTGCTGACAGGCTGCAGATTGCCATGGTTACGACGGGAACGCGTCATTTTCTCCATTGAAAGTTTTGCTCGCATCTTAAGGATATCAGGGGGGTATTTTTGTGAAAGTTTTAGTTGTTGGTTCAGGCGGCAGGGAGCATGCTCTTACGTGGGCTATTAGCCACAGCCCTGGGGTAGATAAAATATGGGCAGCACCTGGCAACCCAGGAACTGAGGATTTAGCAACTAACGTACCTTTAGATCCTCAAGAATTTGCTGGTATTGCAGAACTTTGCAAAAAAGAAGAAATAGATCTAGTTGTAGTGGGGCCTGAAGATCCCCTTGCGGCGGGAATCGCAGATTATCTTCTGGATAGAGATATATTAGTTTTTGGCCCTGTAGGACAAGGTGCCGCTTTGGAGGCGAGCAAAGCAGAAGCTAAGCAGTTTATGGCGAGACACAATATTCCCCATCCCTACTTTGATGTTTTTGAGTCTTCTGATGATGCTATCCATTATATAGAATCCAAGCCTGGACCATGGGTGATAAAGGCAGACGGTTTGGCCCGGGGTAAAGGTGTAACTATCACCGAGGATTTTAATGAGGCGGTGGGCGTAATTCAGGGACTCATTTCAGGCAAGCTGCACGGAGAAGCAGGGAAGCGCATCGTTATAGAGGAATTCCTCCAAGGTATTGAAGCCACAGCTATGGCAGTTTGTGACGGAAACAGCATACTGTGTCTTCCCATGTCCAAAGACCATAAACGAGTATTTGATGGAGATAAAGGTCCTATGACTGGCGGTATGGGGGCCTATTCTCCTTTGCCTTTTGCAGATGATCGATTAGAAGAGAGAATATGCAGTGATATTTTGCATAGAACTTACTTAGGCTTGAAAGAAGAAGGCATTGATTATCGAGGAGTTATCTACGCCGGATTGATGCTTACTGAAGAAGGCCCAAAGGTTTTGGAGTATAATGTTAGATTTGGTGATCCTGAAGCTCAGTGCGTTCTGCCTAGACTTTCGGGAAATGTTGCAGGCATGCTGTACGCGTGCGCACAAGGTAGGCTGCTAGATTTCCTTTTTGAGAACGAAGTTCGGGCACTAGATAAGTCAGCAGTTACTGTGGTGATGGCTTCTATGGGATATCCTGGCAAATACGACACAGGCTATCTCATAGAGGGGCTCAATGAGGCTGCAACTGTTTCGCCAGGAAATGTGATGGTATTTCACGCGGGCACCAAGAGAGATTCAGAAGGTCGAATTGTTACTTCAGGCGGGAGAGTTCTTGCTGTTACCGCACTTGGGGACAGTATGGAACGTGCTCGGAAGATTGCATACGAAGCTGTAGGGAAGATCAGTTTCACAGGCGCTTACTACAGGAAAGATATTGGGTTGTGGAGTTAAGAGGAAATTATGACAAAAAAGAATACCTCCAAGATTACGAGAGTTGCCATGCTTGCGGGCGTGTACGCACTTTTTACCCTTTTACCTCCTTTTTCAGGTTTTAGCTACGGGCCTATTCAAATTAGAATATCCGAAATGTTCACTGTGCTACCGTATCTGTTCCCGTGGGCTAAATGGGCACTTTATGTTGGTTGTATTCTTGCAAATCTGGGGAGCCCGTTTTTCCTGTGGGACATTACCATTGGAGCTTTTGCCACCCTTCTAAGCGGTTACCTTACTGAGAAAATGTGGAGCCCCTATTTGGCACCGCTGCCACCTGTAGTAGTTAATGCCCTAATCGTTTCGTCGTATGTCTCTTTTCTAACCAGTCTTGCATATCCCGTCGTCTTTGCCCAAATTCTTGTGGGTCAACTCATTTCCTGTTACGCATTGGGATTGCCGCTTTTATTGTATCTGATTAAGAATCCTTATCTTAAAGAAAGAATTGGTGGCGATTAACGGGAATTGAAGGATTCGTCTAATTTAGTGGAGGATGAAATCGATTTCAGGTATGGCGCCTTCCAAGGTGATTACCAGTTGATTCGGAACACACACAATGGATTGCCCTGGGGCTTTAATCCATCCTGTTCTCCAGCATATTTCATTTGGGCAAACGGAGTGATCCAGAGGCAGTACTCGGACCTTGCCCTGGCCGTATTCAATGGTTATGTCTCCTCTTGGAGCATGTATTGTTGCTTGAGACATGGATGTTCCACCGACAGGGAGTCGAAGTATTTCTTCACCAGATACTACAACTACAGCTACCAGGTTATCCTGGTTTCGCGCAAGGATGCGAAACCCTACCCAAACTGCAACCGTGAGGACTATGCAAGAAAGTACGAGAATCTTATCTCCTTTGGTCACCTGAATTATCACGCCTCCCTTGATGATTATAACAGAGGTCAGCAGATTTTATTGGGCCTGCAATCGGGATCAAACTTTCGACTTTAACCTTTTATTATATAGCAAAAAGAAGGATTTTTGCAGTAGGCGTCGAATAGTATGAACCAGAAAGCCATGCTGAAACTTCAATGCAATGTTATACGCAGCAACGTTACCAAGTGTATTGCACTACATCACATAATAAAATATTGCGTTTGTAGTGAAACGCCTGGCTCAGAAATGAATAGGAGGTGAAAAAATGGCAATGAAAACATTAATGCTTTTAGCGGCTGAGGCAGAGGCACCTTTAACAAAGTGGGGTATTTTCCCCAACGTGGACAGCGCAGTATTCGGCATGTTCTTTGGGATTGCAATGATAATCCTCGTGTATGTCATGATCCAGCGGGCAAGAGCTGGATTGCCTATTCCTGAGATTCGTCGAATCCCTGGAATGGAAGCCTTTGAAGAGGCTGTAGGACGAGCAACTGAAATGGGTAGACCAGTCCACATTACCAACTATGCTGAAGATGTAGGAGACTACGATACGTGGGCTTTCTGGGCATACCTTGCTCACGTGGCGAAACTGTGTGCAACGTATGACACCAGGGTCATAAACACCAACACTGACTACCTAACCCAGGCAGTTAACGAGGAAATCATCAAACAGGCGTATCTTGAGGCAGGAAGGCCAGACGCTTTCAACCCCGATGACGTTAGATACTGTTCTCCGTGGCAGTTTGGTTATACCATGGCAGTTGCAGGGATAATCGCTAGAGAGAAACCTGCTGCTAACTTCCTAATTGGATACTTTTACGCAGAATCTCTGATTTTGGCCGAAGCAGGGGCACTGGTAGGAGCAATTCAGATCGCTGCTTCTTCTGCAACTGCTCAGCTACCATTCTTCATCGCTGCTTGTGACTACACCATGATCGGTGAGGAGTTCTACGCAGGTGCTGCTGCCCTTTCCAAGGAACCTGTGATTTACGGATCTGTGGTTGCGCAGGACATTGGTCGTGTAGCTTTTACAATCATTATTATCATAGGTGCAATTATGAACACGTTCGGCAGTGACGCGATGATTCGGCTTATCATGTTTTAGCGCGCTTTTAGAAGAGTAAGGAGGTGAAGAAATTTGAAACGGGAAGTTCCAATGGTATTGGCCCTCGTATTTGCTATTATACGTATCGGGTTTGAGTTGCTTCAACCTATGATCGCCTGGGAATTTGCGCCGGGAAAGACAGTATTTTCGAGGCTGTCCTTTTCGTTGACCTTTATGTCCGTTATGGGACTTTTGATGGGGCTTATTAACCTTTCACGGCAGCACATAAATACTATTCGTCGCAAACGCGAGCACTGGGTGTACAGCGTATGGCTTCTAATAGTGTTGTACGGTTACGCCATCATAGGTCTGATCTGGGGTCCCGACAGCAATACTTTCATTTGGATATATGACGCACTAATAGTTCCTTTAGACTCAACCATGTTTTCTATGCTTGCCTTTTTCATTGCTTCTGCAGCGTATAGGGCGTTTAGAATAAGGAACGTTGAGTCTACCATATTGCTAGTAGTGGCTTTTATAGTCATGTTGGGTAACGTTTCTATAGGTGAAATGATATGGAGTTCTGAAGCCTGGCTAGGTGGGTTCAAGGGTATAAAAGACTGGATATTGTCGGTACCGAACACGGCACATGCTAGGGCGCTTTCGATAGGAATATTCTTAGGAGCGTATGCTGCAGCCATACGTGTGTTCCTAGGATTGGATAAGAAATATCTTGGCGGAACGGATTAATGTACGGTGATACCGTTCACGCTTTTGGATTGGTGACAATATAAATGTTTAAAGATTATATAAGATTCATGACCCGTGAAGGGAGGGAAATGAAGTGACATTTTGGGAGAAGATGAACGCTATGGATCCTAGATGGATATTTTTGGGTATGGCTGTTTTGCTGACCATTCCAGTACTATTTCCGTTAGGATTAGCTATCACCATAGACCAGGAGACTACCGTACCTATTTATAACTGGATCGAGAATCTCAATCCTGGAGACATAGTGTTTGCAGACGTATCCTATAGTGGCGGTTCTGCAGGAGAACTGGGTCCCCAGCACAAGGCGTGGTTTAGGCATTGCATGCTCAAGGGCGTCAAGGTTGTATGGGTTGCTCAGTGGAATACTGGAGCCCAGCTCGGGTACGAGTTTTGTTTAGAAGTTGTAGAGGACTTAGCAGAAGAAGGCATCGAAGTAGAATATGGGGTAGACTGGGTTTATGTAGGTTGGAAAGCTGGCGGTACTACAATGTGGCGCAACATGCAGCTGGATTTCTGGGATGCGTGCGCAAAGGAGGACTGGGTAGGCAATTCCTTTGAAGATCTGCCGCTTATGCAAAGAGTGAAGAAGTGGGACAAGGAAACTTGCAAAGGGATTATGCTGTTTACTGCTGGTTCGCCTGGGGTTCCAACGTACACAACGTACTTCCACGATTATGATATCTACCTGGGAGACGTTGCGGTTCAGGTTCCTGGGAATATGAACCTTCTTAGGGCAGGCCAGATAAAAGGGATGCTTTGCGGTTTGCCGGGAGCTGCTCAGTATGAGATATTGCTGGGTAGACCTGGCCAAGCGGTGAAGCTTATGGATGCTCAGTCCTTGGGCCACCTTTGGATCATTGTTCTCGTCATTTTAGGTAATATTGGGTTTTACATCACAAGGAAAAGCGGCACACCCTCAGGTTAAGGTTGTGTGATTAGATAGACGAAAAACCATAGCGACATGTTCGAAAGGAACAGGAGGTGAATCGAATGTCGACGGATCCGCAAATTTGGATTGCCGCGTTAGGTACTTTAGCCGTGTATAGTTACTTATATAAAGAGAATCCAGCGTATAGAATTGCCGAGTATACGCTTGTGGCGCTATACACGTCATATTCCTTAGTGTTAGACTTTCATGAGTATCTTATTCCATATGGTAGACAATATGCCATAGAAGAGGGGCAATGGTATTTCTGGATTACTGGAGCCATAGGCTTACTTATGTACTTCCGGTATGCACCTGCGGAATGGAACTGGCTCGCCAGGTACCCAATTTCCATCCTTGTCGGATGGGGCTTGGGGTACACATTAGTTAGGTCACCCAGGCCTGTAATGGTGCAAGTTAAAGACTCTATGAGGCCTTTGAACACTGTAAACAACGTGCTGTTCTTCGTCTTTTTCCTATGTATCATGTTCTACTTCTTCTTTACTGTGGGTAAAGAATCCAAATTTATCCAAGGAACAGGGAGAGTTGGCAGGTATATAATGATGGTCGGATTTGGATGCGCGTTTGGAAATACGGTTCAAGGGCGTATATCGCTGTTTTTGAATAGGCTCTCATTCCTACTGGTAGATTGGATTGGAATGAAAATCTGGTAGCGTAGAGTTTGGCAAGGTTGGACGAATTCGAAGAGGCGCCTTTGTACATGGCGCTTCTTCGAATTTTAAATAACTTTTTCAAGTATGAGCGATGACCAACTTTCGAACGAATCCAAGTTTCCAATTTTGGTGAGGTCAACCCAGCCTCCCAGCATCTTGTCACTTTCTTTCACCGCAAGTATGGGCGAATTTAGTTGTACTACCGATACGACGCCAAGGTGAACTTTACCCACGTCGTTTCCGTCGTCATTGATGAAACCTATTACGCTTAGCGAAGGATTCCCAGCGAAGATAACCTCTTCCCTTATTTCCCTAATAGTATTAAGACCTACGATGGCTTTTACGTCTGCTACTGACCTTTTATTGGGCCAAGAGATATCATCTACTGGGTTTACGTGTCCACCAACGCCCACAGACAAAAGGTCGTGAAGCCTATCTTCTGATTGGGTGCTGAGCCGTTTCATGACGAATATCTTGTTCTGTGATAGGAAGAGAGTGTATGAAATGAGTTGTTTGAAACACGAATCGGATTCGACTACCTCTCTCGGCTTAAAGATGGAATGCTTTGCCACAGTTTGCCATACATCAGGGGTGGGCATTTTAAGACCCCGCCAACGACCGAGTTCATAGTATAAGTGCTTGGTAGGAACGCATAACACTTCCTCATCTGGGTACTTGTTTGCCAACGACACAGAACTAAACTCCCTTCTTAGTCACTGTATATTTGATTAGGTTCAATGTGTCTAACAGTAGATCGTTGCCGCAAGATACTGTGAATAAATAGCTATTAGTACGGTCGTACAAGGCGTAGAAAACTTTGCGTGCTTCTTCTGACACGTAAGATGCAGCATACAAAAGGTACGTTGAGTGCTTTGGGTCTGCTTTTAGCATCACTTGGCATAGGTAACCTTTGCCAAGTGAGGGCCGGGAAGATATGTCAATTTTTACGGCTGTATCCCCTACAAAAACATCTGGGCCTGTGGCAAAAGGTTTGATGCCAGTTTGATGGGCAAGTATGGCATTAGCCATCTCCGAAGCTTCTTCGACAGATGGGTAAGAAATCCACACAACAGCCATTGGATTGGGATCTTGTGGGCCCATTTGAAGCATACCAACATTTACTGTGGGAACGATTATAAGTTTTTGCTCACTCTGATTGAAAACATCAAGTTCGGAATCGTACAATCCTAGGATCCCCCTTCCTACTTTAGTACTATATCAATCTTGATAGGAATAGGAAACTGTCACTGTTGGTTTTAAGCAGGTTATAATGGTAAACTTAAGGCAAGGTTTTATGAATGTCACATATGACTGTTTTGGACAGCATGTGACGAAAGGCAGGTTAAGAATTGGCCGAGGCTCGAAACGAAGCTATTTCATGGAACGAGATAAGGTGGCATTTGAGCAAGGTAGAAAAACCTAGTCGGTATACAGGTGGAGAAATTAACGTACCGAAAAAAGATCGCACCGGCACAGACGTCCTATTCGCCCTAGGTTTTCCAGATGTCTATGAGATCGGCATGAGCCATCTCGGTTCTCAAATCTTGTACTTTGTATTAAACGAGCGCCCGGATGTCTTGTGCGATCGGGTATACGCTCCTTGGACTGATATGGAAAAATTGATGAGAGATACAGGTATTCCCTTGTTTGGTCTTGAGACCAGGTTACCTCTTTCTTCTTTCGACATTGTTGGATTTTCCTTGCAGTACGAACTCACTTACACAAATGTGTTGAACATGTTAGATCTAGGAGGAGTGCCATTAAGATGTAAAGATCGGAAGGAAGGATATCCCCTCATTATAGCAGGCGGACCTTGCGCTATGGCTCCAGAACCGATCGCGCCTTTCATAGATGTTTTTGTTTTGGGGGACGGCGAAGAAGTGGTACTGGAGATCGCAGACGTTTACAAGGCGTGGAAGAATTCGTGCGAATCCCGAGACGAACTTTTGAGAGATCTTTCACTGGTAGAAGGGGTATATGTTCCTTCCCTCTACGATATTGGGTACAAAAGGGATGGGACGATAAAAAGCATACGTCCCAAAGAGAGAACTAGGGGCGTGTCTGGGGACGAAGCTCCTGCTAAGATTAGTCGCAGGATAGTAAAGTCTCTTGAGGCTGCTCCGTTTCCCGTCAGACCTTTGATTCCACTTATGGAGCCTATCCATGACAGAGCAATGGTGGAAATCATGAGAGGTTGCACCCAGGGGTGTAGGTTTTGCCAGGCGGGGACCATATATCGTCCAGTTCGAGAACGTTCCTTAGAGACCATAGATGATCTAAGTCGAAACCTTATTGACGCTTCAGGGTACGAGGAAGTATCTTTGGTATCTTTATCGTCTGCGGATTACAGTTGCATTGAAGAGTTAGTGACGAGGCTTGTGAAGGAGAATCCGTGCGGGGCGAGGGTTTCCCTACCTTCCCTTCGTGTAGATTCATTTTCAATCGACCTTGCGCGAACGCTGTCTTCAGGTCAGAAGGTCGGGTTGACCTTGGCCCCTGAAGCTGGCACTCAGCGGATGAGGGATATCATTAATAAAAAGGTTACGGAAGAGGACCTGATAGATGCAGCTACTTATGCGTTTTCCAACGGGTTTTCAAACATAAAACTTTATTTCATGATCGGGCTCCCAGGAGAAACTGATGAAGATGTGCTTGCAATTGCAGATTTGGCTAAGAAGATCAGACAGATTGGGAGAAATATGAAAGTTCGTCCTAATATTACAGTATCCGCTTCCGGTTTTGTTCCCAAACCCAATACGGCGTTTCAATGGGAGCCATGTATTTCCCAGGAGGAACTTGTAAGACGGCAAAGGCTTTTGGGCAATGCGTTGCGCGGACCAGGATTGATATATAAATACCATGATGCAAAAACTACCTGGCTTGAAGCAATATTTGCCAGGGGAGATCGAAAACTTTCTGAAGCATTGGAGATAGCGTATAGAAAGGGAGCAAGATTTGATGCTTGGCCCGATATGCTTCAGGAAAACCTATGGAAGGAATCTTTCAGGGAATCAGGCCTTGATCCATCCTTCTACGCTCACCGCGAACGTGGGGAAGACGAAGTTTTGCCTTGGGATCACTTAGATTCTGGAGTGACCAAACAATTTTTACTGTCAGAACGGCATAAAGCCAGAAGAGGAATTACAACCCCAGATTGTAGGCGAGGCCCCTGTGTTAAGTGCGGAGTGTGTGAGAAGTTTGGTGTAGAAAATGTGTTAGCTGTTAAGAGAGAGGTCTAGTTGTGCAAGAGTTAAAAGTGAGGGTGAATTACGTAAAAGGTGATCAGGTGAGATTCTTAAGTCATCTCGACTTGACTCGGGTCATGAGAATGGCTCTTAGGCGTGCTAATTGGCCGGTTCTTATGACACAGGGTTTTTCACCCAAGATGAAAGTTTCCTTTTATTCTGCTTTACCTGTTGGCACTGCAGGTTATGATGAGTATATGGATGTTGTCTTAAATGTTTCAGACAGGTTTTTGGGAAAGGCCAGTACAAAGTCGGGGGAAGGGTCTGAAGTATTCCAGTTCTTATCTTTGCTTGCTCATTCACTTTCGAAAACCCTGCCAACAGGTGTTTCTATTAAACAAGTTTTTCCAGTCGAGAAGGATGAGGAACCTTTCGAATCGAGAATTCTCAGTTCTTTATACCATGTTCATATGAGAAAGGTAGACGAAATATGCTTGACTACAGCGATAACTGAGTTTCTTAAGTGTTCAAGTGTACCTTATAATATCAATAGACGCAAAAGTACGAAAACCATAGACCTACGCGAATTCATTAGTTGGGCTCAGATAAAACCAGTTCAAAATCTAGGTCCTGACATTCTGTGCGTTTTGATGGAGATCAAACATGCAGATGGTAGAACAGCGAGGCCCCAGTGGGTGATTGATTCTTTGTCTGAGTTTGGATTGAGTGCAGATAGTAAAGAGGTAATAGTGGATAGGGTAAAGATTAGGAGATGATTTTACTCCCATGACTCGGGAGATTCTTGTAAATGTAAACACAGATGAAACTAGAGTCGCTCTCGTTGAAGACGGCTCTGTTGTAGAGTTTTATTTGGAAAGGCCCACCAGCCAGAAGATAGTGGGCAATATTTACTTGGGTAAAGTAATAAACGTGTTGCCTGGTATGCAGGCCGCTTTTGTTGATATCGGAGAAGAAAAGAATGCCTTTCTATATGTGGATGATGCTTCGTTGCCCCCTGAGATGCAGGAAGAAAAAGAATCTAAGCCAAAAGGCAAAAGTAGAAAAACCATAAAAGAGCTTGTGAAACCTGGGCAGAGCATAATGGTTCAGGTTACAAAGGAGGCTATAGGCACCAAAGGTTCTCGGGTGACCCAGCATATTACACTTCCTGGAAGGTATGTGGTGCTTATGCCCGCAGTTAACTATGTAGGTGTGAGCAAGAGAATTGAGGACGAGGAAGAAAGGCAGAGATTGCGTGAAATAGCAAAAGAAATTAAGCCTGAGGATATGGGTCTCATCATACGGACAGTTGCTGAAAACAAATCGAAGGAAGAAATTGAAAGGGACCTCCGTTTTGGCATCAAGCTATGGGAAAAGATTCAATCTGACGCCAAATCCAAACGAGCGCCGGCTTTGATTCATGAAGATCTGGATCTTGTTGCACGCATGGTGCGTGATGAACTTACGGAAGAAACTTCAAGGATGATTGTGGACGATGGACCGACTTATACCAGAATACTAAATCTACTTGATGCGGTATCTCCAGAAATGAAAGATAGAGTAATCTACTATAGAGATAAGGATACGCCTCTTTTCAGTCTCTACCATGTAGACAGTGCCATAGAACAAGCCCTAGATCGTCAGGTTCGCCTCAATTCAGGCGGATACATAGTGATCGATAAGACAGAAGCCTTAACCGTGATAGATGTGAACACAGGCCGCTATGTAGGTGGAAAGAACCTTTCAGATACAGTGTTGAAAACTAATTTGGAAGCATGTAAGGAGATAGCGAGGCAACTAAGGTTGCGCGATATAGGCGGCATAATAGTTATCGATTTTATCGACATGGACAATCCTGATCATCAAGAAATGGTTCTTAAAGAGCTGGAAGAACATCTAAAGAAAGACCACACAAAGACCGTAGTAGTCGGTCTTACAGGCCTGGGATTAGTGGAAATGACTAGAAAAAAGGCTAGGCAGAGCTTAGACGCTGTAATGACCAAGACTTGTCCGTATTGTGGCGGTAAAGGAACTGTGATGTCTGAGGAAGTTGTTGCGGCTAGAGTGAGGCGAGAGATAAAGAATCTTTTGAGGAACTCGGCGTGCGAAGCTATACTGGTAGAAGTAAATCCTAGCGTTGCGTCTTATCTCATAGGCCCTGGCGGAGCTAACTTGAAACGATTGGAGAAAGAGACTGGGCGGAGCATTTTCATCAGAGGTTCAGAAGACCTACACATTGAAGATATGAACGTAAAAGCTCTTGGCAGTAAAGAAGAGATTTCGGCTAAAGCCGCTCCTGTGCAAGTTGGTGATATACTTGAAGTAATCATCGAAGAGCCCCATTCACAGAATGAAAAGGATGGAATTGCTAGAATTGAAGGGTACGTCATACATGTAGAAGGGGCAGGTTCCAAAGTAGGGGAAAAGGTTACGGTGGAGATCACATCCAATTTTAGGACTTTCGCGAAAGCGACGCCCTTAGATGCGAATATGAAGCAGGAGTGACAGGTTAGTTTTCTTGACATAGGTTTTAAAGCCGTGCTAGACTGTAACGATGACTGTATAGTTGGCTCAAGAGTAGGGGGTTTTTTGAGTTGTATGCGATAATTGAAACAGGTGGTAAGCAGTACCGAGTGTCACCAGGAAGTACTGTAAAAATCGAAAAGATTACAGGGGACCGTGGCAATAAAGTTGTTTTGGACAAAGTGCTTGCGGTATCCGATGGAGAGTCCCTCACAGTTGGCACGCCCTACGTTGAAGGAGCCGTGGTGACCGGTACTATTATGCGTCAGGGCAAGGGAAAGAAAATAAAGGGTTTTAAGTACAAAGCCAAAACCAATTACAGAAAAAGATATGGCCATAGGCAGCTTTTTACAGAGGTAAGAATAGACTCTATTGAAACCGATGTTGAAAGTACAGTTTCTGCGTAAGCCTGCACGCACAGACAAAGGGGAAAACTCAGATATTTTAGTCGGCTTTATCATTAAAGGTCATGCAGGGTTTGCAGATCACGGTGAAGATATAGTTTGCGCAGGCGCATCTGCAATAGCCCAATCGGCCTTGCTAGGCTTGCAAGATCTTTTTGGCGATAGGGTGTACTTTCGCAGAGAACCTGGCTTTTTAGAAGTGCATATGGACGTAGAAGATGCTGCTAAAACTGAATGTAGAACTATAATGAGAGTCCTTGAACTTGGATTGCTGTCAATATCTCAGGCATATATCAGGCATATAGATATAACATACGAAAATCTCTAATATGCAGATGTTAGAGTTGGGTCGTGGGAAGGAGGGGAGCAGTATGATGCTGATGGATCTTCAATTATTCGCGAAGAAAAAAGGTGTGGGAAGTTCAAGAAATGGTCGCGACTCCCGTTCTAAGCGACTTGGTGTCAAAAGTCACGATGGGCAGTTTGTCACGGCGGGCAGCATTATAGTTAGACAAAGAGGTACTAAAATACATCCGGGGGTAAATGTCGGGGTAGGCAAAGACTATACCATTTACGCTAAGACAGACGGTTATGTCTCTTTTGAAAGAAGAGGCAAAGATAAGAAAATTGTCTCTGTTTTGCCTGAGCATCCAACGGTTCAGCCTGCTGTTTCTTTATCTCAAGATAACAACTAGCAGATTGACCTGTATAAGTAGGCATATCAAACGGCGGCTTGTTCCGCCGTTTTCAGTCTCGAAGTTTTGCATATGTAGTATTGAAGGAGGAGTGTTTGTTTGGGTTCCCGTTTCGTAGATAGAGTGAAGGTTCATGTGAAAGCGGGAGATGGCGGTCGTGGCTGCGTCGCGTTTCGCAGGGAAAAGTATGTGCCTTACGGGGGGCCTGCTGGAGGGGACGGTGGCGCAGGCGGGGATGTGATTTTTAGGGTTGATGCTAACCTTAACACCCTTTATGACCTGAGATATCGACCCCACCTAATTGCGAAGAATGGACGTCCTGGCGAAGGAAGCAATAGATATGGCAAGAGAGGCCAAGATCTGATTGTAAAGGTTCCTCCGGGTACGTTATTGCGCGATGTCGAGACTGGCGAGATAATTGCTGATCTTACAGAAATAGGTCAGGAGGTCGTAGTTGCCAGGGGCGGTAAAGGAGGGCGAGGTAACGCTCGATTTGCCACCTCTGTTAATCGAGCTCCTAGAAGGTTTGAAGAAGGGAAACCTGGCGAAGAGCGCTGGATCCAACTGGAACTTAAATCTATTGCTGATGTAGGATTGGTCGGTCTTCCAAACGCAGGCAAGTCTACGTTTTTGAGGGCGATATCCGAAGCTACTCCAGAAGTTGCCCCGTACGCCTTTACAACGCTAAAGCCTTATTTGGGCGTTGTAGATGGCGACACGTGGAGATTTGTTGTAGCCGATATCCCTGGTCTTATCGAAGGAGCTAGCGAGGGCAAGGGGCTTGGCCACGAATTCTTGAGACACATAGAGAGGACGTCTGTGTTGCTTTACGTCCTAGAAATTAGACCTGACGATCCTCAAGGCCTTTATTCTGTGATTGATGATTTTCTTACCGTCCAACGAGAAGTTTTGCAGTACAGCGAAGAAATGAAAGAAAAAGAGAGCGTTATTGCTATAAACAAGATTGATCTGGTAGATTCATATGAGGAATTATTGGAAGTAAAAGAACAGTTGGAAGAAATCTCCCAGAAGCCAGTATTTTTAATATCGGCTCAGGAAGGAACTGGGATAGAACCTCTTATTTCAGAGCTACATTCTATTCTAAGAACAACTAAGAAGGATCTATAAGAAGGATTTCGAGGGGATGTAGAGAATATGGAAGAAAACAGGGTTACCGGATTCTGGAGGCATTGTTTGTGACTGCAATTGGTATAATGGGTGGTACTTTTGACCCGATTCATTTTGGACATCTCAGGGCCGCTGAAGAGGTATTGCAAGGGTTTGGGCTCAAACGTGTAGTGTTTGTACCCTCTGGTAGACCTCCACACAAGTCCCCTTCTGAAGTCTCTTCCGCTGAGCACAGGTATATGATGGCGGAACTTGCCACGGCAGATAATCCGAACTTTGAGGTATCCAGGATTGAGATCGACAGGGAAGGGCCCTCGTACACCATAGATACCCTAAGAGAGTTTAGGAGCGTACTGGGTACTGACACCAAAATGTACTTCATAACAGGGCTAGATGCTATTTTGGATATTCACACATGGAACGATTACGAGCATTTGTTTGATCTAGCCGAATTCATAGCGATATCGCGACCGGGATATAGTGTCGAGAGTTTGGGCACACTTGAAGAAGTGATTGGCCCGGAATGCTTCAGCAGAATACATCACTTTCCAGTTACGCTTCTGGCCATTGCATCGCGAGACATACGGCAAATGGTGAGCCAAGGTAAATCTATTCGGTATCTAGTACCTGAGTCGGTGCGTTTGTATGTGGAAAAGGGTGGGCTTTACATCGAGGGCGATAAGAAAAAGTTCTGGCTTCCTGGCTGCATTGATTGAGCTGGGTGTCTAAGGAGCCGGTAATTAGACGCCATCGTTTTTTCATGATTTTGTACTGGGCGTAGACAATGGGTTCAAACTTGCCGAGAGGAGGTGCACAATGATGAAGACTTTATACGTGGGAAATTTGCCCTGGGATATAACTAGTGAAGAACTGGCAGAGGTATTTAGCGCACATGTAAATGTGATAAATTGCCGTATTATTACAGATAGAGACACTGGCAGATCTAGAGGGTTTGGTTTCGTAGAGGTTGAGGACGAGGACGTAGAAAAAGCTATAGCAGCGGTTAACGGCTCCATGCTAGGGGGGCGACAGCTGGTTGTCAATGAAGCGAGACCACGGCAAAATAGAATGTAGTACTGAAATCCTCTGAGGGAGATATTTGATATCTGTTAATTAGAGATTGGTATTATATTGCGCACTTTTCATCCATAAGTCTAGCATCTTGTTTCATATCTTGTAAGTAACAGCAAAGTAAATAGCAGCACGTTGTCTAAGATGTGCCGCTATTTTTTTTGCCCCTCACACCTTATGAAATTTTGTAGTAAACGCACATATTTGTACGAAAACGATCAGAGCGTAATCGGCATTTTAACAAAATAGTAGTTGAGATATTTGCCAAGGAGTGATATTTGAATTAGAAGGGAGCATTGTTTGGAATACCGAACAGACCTGTGTCATTGTGGTCATATTCATACAGGGATGTAGGTATTAGGAACAAAGTTTCTGAGACGAGTTCAAGAGGAAGGGAAGAACGTTAAGGGTTGCATACTACTTATAGGGGGTGAAGTTACCTTGACGTTGGTAAAAGGCAGAGTATTTACATTTTGGCTCTTGATAATCGTTGTCGGTTGTATTTTGTACTCGATGCGAAGGGTTTCGAAAGGAAAAGAAGTGTCCATTAGGAAGATTCCTGGGTTGGATGCCATCGAAGAGGCAATAGGGCGTGCGACAGAAATGGGGAGACCTGTGCATTATTGTCCTGGAATCGGAGGGATTAGCGCTGTAGAGGCTCCACAGACTTTTTCGGGCCTTGCGATACTCAATTATGTAGCGCGACTTACAGCTAGGTTTGATGTGCCCCTAATTGTCACAATAAGACAGCCTGAAGTTTTCCCAATGGCAGAAGAAACGGTGAGGCAAGCGTACTTGGAGGAAGGGAGAAGCGATGCTTACGATCCTTCTAACATCCGCTTTCTTTCTTCTCAGCAGTTTGCTTACGCTGCTGCAGTTTTCGGTATTATGTCTCGAGAGAAACCTGCTGCCAACTTAATGTTTGGGGCCTTCTGGGCGGAAGCTTTGATGTTGGCAGAGGTTGGGGCAGAAGTTGGAGCTATGCAGATTACAGGTACGGCCCAGTTATCGCAGGTTCCTTTCTTTGTAGCTTCTTCTGACTATACTTTGATCGGAGAAGAATTATTTGCAGCGGCCGCGTATCTTTCTGGAGACAGTAATCAAATAGGTTCCATTGTGGGACAGGATATGGCGAAATTGATAGTTGTATTTCTTATAGTCGTAGGTGTAGTGACTCGAAGTTTTGGTTCTACTTTCTTCGAGGAACTCTTGAGCAAGTGAGAGAGGTGATAGTGCTATGAGGCAAGAATTGCCTATGATTTTGGCTTTTATAGTTGGTATATTGATGATAGTTTCGTTTTTCTTTACCTCCGAAACCTTGGGGGAGGCGGCTAGGACAGTCGAGAACTGGGGTGTGATAGTTGCGGCTTTCGCCCTTGGTCTGGCTTCAATCAACCTAATACAAATCCATGCTAAGAAAATTACCAGAGGTAAAGGTTTGGACTGGCTGTATTCAGGTGCTTTGTTGTTTTCCATGATTGGTATGGCTGTTTTGGGGATAGCAAAGGGGCCCACACATCCCACTTATCAGTTCTGGTTTGATGCTTTATTTGTTCCTGGACAGGCCACAGTATATGCTATGACTGGTTTCTTTATTGCTTCAGCTGCCTACCGAGCCTTTAGAATTAGAAATCTAGATTCGGCAATTCTGCTAGTATCAGCAGCTATTTTAATGCTAGCAAATGTGCCAGTAGGTGAGAAAATATGGTCGCAGTTTCCTGCAATGGGTGAGTGGCTAATGAACGTTCCTAACCTTGCAGGCCAGAGAGGTATGCTCATTGGTGCAGGGATAGGTGGCATAGCATCCGGCATAAGGGTTCTTTTGGGCATTGAGAGAACGTATCTTGGCGGTTCAGGCTCATAAAAGGGAGGGAATAGTTAGTGTGGGAAAAACTTGTTAATGTAGATCGTCGTGTAATATATGGAGTTGTTTTTCTGTCCCTCTCTATTCCACTTATTTGGCCTATAGGTTTTGAAGTGGCAGTGGGACCGGAAACAAAGCAACTCTATGATATGGTAAATAACCTGCCAGAAGGCAGTGCAGTTATTGTATCGATGGATACTTCGCCAGGAGGGTACGGTGAATTATCTTCTGGTGCTGTGGCGCTTTTGAATCACCTTGCGAGCAGGAATATAAGGGTTATCGGTATGGGGTTTTTTGATACAGGTCCTAGCTTGTTGGAAACTGCCTTTGGCGCATCTGATTTTCGAGATAAGGAATACGGAGTGGACTACGTGAACTTGGGATATCTTGCAGGAGGAGAGACTGCCATGGCAAGAGTGGCTAGGGACATAGTAGGCAGTTTCCCCCGGGATTACAGAGGGAACGAGGTCAGCGAGTTGCCTGTAATGGAAGGCATTACTTCATGTCAAGACATCGAAATGATAATCAGCATTTCTTCAGGAACGCCTGGGGTACCTGAGTGGATAAGACAAGTTGGTGATCCATTGGGAATTCCAATCGCAACAGTTATAGTTGCAGTTAACGTTCCTAACATGACTCCTTATCTTCAGGCAGGTCAAATTATAGGTATGATCCCCAGTATGAAAGGAGCCGCTGGTTACGAAAGTTTGATGGGTACGGCAGGGCTAGGTACCAGGGGTATGGATGCCCAATCTATTGCCCACTTAACCATACTAGCGTTGGTCATAATTGGCAACTTAGTGTATTTGGGCACGAAAGATTCTAAGACCTCCAAAGGGGGTGCACGTTAATGCAAATAAGCACGGATTTAGGAGTATGGATTGCAGCAATTGCTACAATCGGTATTCTGAGTTTTGCGTTCAAAGACAATCCTCTATACCGGTTAGTCGAGAACGTTTACGTAGGAGTATCTGCTGGTCATGCCTTGGTTCTAGGCTGGATAAACATTAGAGACCAAGGTATCGGGCCTTTGATTGACGACGGAGATTGGTCACTTCTCGTGCCAATCGCCCTTGGGATGTTGCTTTATACTAGGTTTTTCAAGAAGATTTCCTGGTTGTCCAGGTTTCCTTTAGCTATGTTAGTTGGAATTGGGACGGGCTTGGCCATAAGAGGAACTATTGGTTCCCAAATAGTCAACCAGATTAAAAGCACTATATTGCCACTTAACAGCATTAACAATGCAATTATAATCTTTGGAACTTTAGGAGTATTAATATACTTTTTCTTCTCCAGGGAACACACAGGTCCTTTGAAGCATGTGTCCACTTTTGGCCGTTGTATTATGATGGTATCTTTCGGAGCTGCTTTTGGAAGCACAGTTATGGGTCGTATGGCGCTTTTGATCAACAGACTTCACTTTCTGTACGCTAACTGGCTTGGGATCATTAGATAGATAACCGTTTGGATGTCTTGTGTCTTGGATAGGGGGCAGCAGATTAGGCTGACCCCCTGTCTCTTCTTTGTGGTACAGTAAAGGTGAAACTATTCATGTACTTTAGATGTCTAAGGATTTAAGACATGGTTTCACATAGAAGACTTGCCCTGTAGGAGGATAACTGCCAATTGCTATACAAACGCGCTGTGGATTTCGCTGAAAATTACCTCAGCCCAGAACGGCTTCAACATAGTCTTAACACTTCAAAATGTGCTTATGATATTGCAAGAGACTACGGCGTGGATCCTGAAAGGGCGTACTTAGCTGGGCTGCTACACGACATAGCCAGGGATTTTTCGGCAGAACAGATTTTGCGGATAGCTACAAATGAGGGTATAATACCTAGAAAAGAGGAGCGGATTTGTCCCTTTTTGCTGCATGGGAAAGTGGGCGCTGTCATAGTGAAAAAAGAGTTAGGACTTGAAGATCAAGGAGTTCTCGACGCGATCTCATATCATGTGACAGGAAGGCCCGACTGGACCAGGCTGGAACAAGTACTTTATCTGGCAGACAAGATTGAGCCTGATAGAGACTATCTGGGAGTGGATAAAGTAAGGGCTTTACTCGAAACAGGTGATTTCGAAGAGGCTTTACTTGAATGCTTGCGCGAGAATATTATATATGCAGCTAGAACTAAGGGTTGGATTGTGGATACTAATACGGTGGTGATATTCAATGAGCTGGCGAGACGATTCTAATGGTCCTAAGCCGGAAGGGGATATGGACGAAACACGGGTATACGAAATGCCGAAAAACGCTTCTAAGCCGAGAAAGAGGAAACGTTTAAAACAAACAGGTATAGTTGTGCTTGCGATTTTGTTGTTTATGGCAGGGACTGTTTTTGGGATGTACTCATATCTCAAAGCGTATTCCAGCAAATATCCCTTTTCTGATGAGGATGTAGTCGCCGAGCAAGCTAGTTCTCGAATAAACATACTTGTCATTGGGATAGATGGCGGAGTAAACGGGAACACTAATTTGAGCGGTAAAACAGGGACGCGCTCAGATGTAATGATGATCGTGAGTATTGACCCTGAGCTGAATAAAGTAGGAGTGTTGTCTATTCCACGGGATACCCGTGTTCTAATACCTATAGTGAATAGCATAGAGAAAGCCGGGCACGCTCATGCTTACGGTGGGCCTGAGCTTGTCAAAGCAACTCTCGAGAATTTGCTCAAGATTGACATACATCGATACGTACGGGTGGACTTTGAGGGGTTCAAAAAAGTTGTTGATACATTGGGTGGCGTGTACATAGATGTTCCACAAGACATGCATTACGAAGATCCATACCAGGATTTGTACATACACATTGAGAAAGGTCCTCAGGTGTTAGATGGGCAAAAAGCCCTAGAATTTGTGCGTTACAGGGGATATACCAACGCTGACATTGGTAGAATAGAGGCGCAGCATCTATTTATCAAGGCTCTTGCTGACAAAGTGATGAGAGTGGCGACTTTGCCAAAAATACCTCAGTTGGTATCTGACATACTGCCGTACGTGCTTACTGACCTTACGAACGAAGACATTATGTATTTGGCTTCTGTTGGTCTAAATATGAGTTTAGAAAATGTGGAGATGGATATTTTACCTGGGGTGCCTGGCTACGTGGGTGATGTGAGTTATTGGCTTATCGATTCAGAGAAAGCCGAAGAGACTGTCGACAGAATACTCAGAGGTATAGATCGCACAAAAAATGCGAGCGTAAAAGTTGCGGTGCAAAATGGCTCTGGTATCTCTGGAGCCGCCGATTACGTTGCTTCAATTCTAAGGAGTTACGATTTTGATGTAAAAAGTGTAGAAGAGGCAAGTCGGGTTAACTATAGCGAAACTAGGGTATTTGCTCCCAAAGATAATCGAGATGTCCAGATTGAGATTTTGAGGGTTCTAAAGAGCACCTCCCCTCAAGTGAAAGCTTATGTATCCGATGATATGCCAGAGGAAGTCGATGTTTTGGTAGTTATAGGGAACGATTTCAATAGATATGGGCAATAAAGAAATGATGTAGACATATTTGAAAATAGTAAATAGGGGGTTGATTCGTATAAAAGAAACTGATATACCCGATCTCCAGAGCGAAGCAGCCAAAGATTTTGCTGTAAGCGCCGCACGGGCTTTGCATGAGGGTAAGGGTTTCGATGTAGATGTATTAGATGTCAGGAATGTGACCTTGATAGCAGACTACTTTGTGATCGCTTCCGGATCTAGCGTTAGACATGTTAAGGGGCTTGCAGATAGAGTATTGTATTCACCTGAAAGCACGAGAAAGCCTATGCATGTAGAAGGCTACCAACTGGGTACTTGGATTCTATTGGACTATGGGGATGTGGTCATACATATCTTCAGAGAAGCTGAAAGAAGTTTCTATGGTTTGGAAAGACTGTGGGGCGATGCGCCCACAGTGGAGTTTTCCTAGTGAGGAGATCCAAGTAGCCTTTATGGAGGTAAAACATGAATAGAAAGTTTTCCACTTATTTGATCATAGCGTTGGTTTTTTGTTTCCTAGTTCTTCCGTTTCAGTCAACTGCCTCGGCGAACGTGCCAGGCGTTCAATTTAAGTTAGGCAATGAGGTATTATTTGACTCCCCTCAATACTACAGCCTTATCAAGGGCAAGAGGGTGGGACTTGTAACCAACCAGACAGGGGTAAACAGCAAAGGTGTAAGCACCGTAGATCGTTTGGCCAATGATCCTAACGTAAAGTTGGTGGCCCTGTTTGGCCCTGAGCATGGGATCGATGGTAAAGCTCCAGCAGGCTCGTATGTAAAATCATACAACCATCCTACATTAAATATTCCAGTTTATAGTTTGTACGGAGTTACCCGCAAACCTACTCCAGACATGCTCCACAATGTGGACGTTTTACTTTTCGATATTCAAGATGTAGGGGCTAGATGGTACACATACATATCTACTTTGAATTATGTTATGGAAGTTGCAGGAGGGTTGGGTGTACCTGTAATAGTTCTTGACAGACCAAACCCTCTTGGTGGAGAAATTGTTGAGGGTCCGGTGCTTGAGGAAAGGTTTAAGACTTTTGTGGGTGTAGATAATATTCCTATGGCCCACGGCATGACCATAGGTGAGCTGGCTCGCTTTTTCAACCGTCCAGCCAACGGTTTCAATACTGACCTTACAGTGGTGCCTATGGAAGGTTACACTAGGGATATGATTTGGCATGACACAGGGCTCACTTGGATTGCAACTTCGCCTAACATACCTACAATTGAGTCTGTTTTCTGTTACATGGCTACAGGATTGGGTGAGGGAACTGGCGTAGGTCAGAGGGATAAGTTTACTTGGATAGGCGCTGTAGGAATCGACAGCCAACGTTTTGCCGATTTGCTCAATGGGTCTGGTCTCGAGGGTGTACATTATACTCCTGATACCAGGGGTTCCTATGGCGGTGTGAAACTTAGTATTACTGATTACAGAAAGTTCAATCCTGCAAAATCGGGACTTTACGCCCTGGCTTATGCAAAGCAATTGAACGATTTCAAAGTGCCCAAGAGCGGCTCTACGACTGCTAGCATTGTGATGTTCGACAAGATTATGGGTACAGATAGGATTGGCAACTGGTTGGAACAAAAACTTTCTCCCCAGGAGATGGAAAGAAGATATGCTGCAGAACTAAATCAGTTTAAGAAGGATAGACAGAAGTATTTGATATATGGGTACGCCGGGGAGTCGGGCACTGTAGGGGTAATTGTGAACAACGTGCCTCTTTTCTTCGATTCTGAGCCTTACATAGATGAGAATAGTCGAACAATAGTGCCTGTAAGAGCAATTGCCGAAGCCCTAGGAGCTGAGGTGGATTGGGATCAAAGGGCAAGGGAAGTTACAATAAAAAATGGGACTTCAAAGGTTACCATGACTATCGGTAGCAATGTTGCTTGGATTGATGGGCAAAAATATGTCATGGACACAGTACCTGTGATAAAAAACGATCGTACGATGGTTCCAGTCAGGTATGTTTCAGAACTCTTAGGAGCCACCGTGGACTTTGATGATGATTACAGGATAGTCGTGATTACGAAGTAAATACGTATATGCTCTGGGTGTTAAGGTGTTCTTACGACCACTTTCACGTCCAGGGCATTTTCTAAGGATGTAAGCAATTTATAGATATTCAGATCTGGTCCCAATATGCAGATGTACAGGCCGTCTGTTGTTTCAAAGGATAGCTCCGGCAATTTGCTTCTAGTGAGAAAAACCGAGATCAGATAATCTTTATCTATGATTACGGTGTCCCTAGCTGGTTCAGGGTTGCAAGGCGATAGTACTACCTGTTCATTTTTTACTTCCATGAAATAGCACGTAGTTTCGTAAAATCCGGTTCTCAGTTTCACAGCAGTATACAAGCAAACACCCCCTGATTACAATTGTCCATAGAAAAGAGACTGTGGGAATAGGTGTTTTGCATTTGGCAATGACAAATAAATTCACGAATCGTGTCATTTGTCTAGTTATTTGGGATAATGCAGATAGTAAGAATAAATGGGATTAGCTAACGCAGAAAACTAGTTCGCCTATGGCAAACGGATGTTTACAATGTATGGATGAAGGGAGTGAATGATATGAAGTTCAATGAAAAGCTAGACCTTCTTATGGACATCACAAACACTAGTAATAGCAACCTTGCTAGATACATTTCTTTGGACGCGTCCTACGTTAGCAGACTGCGGAGTGGAGCCCGAGTATTTGTTAGGAAAGAGACTAAAGAGGAATACGCCAGAAGTATGGCAGATTACTTCGCCCGTCATTGTCCCCATAGTCACCAGAGGCAGGCCATTTATGCTCTCCTAGAAATCAATCCGTCATCTTACGATGAAGACGAGATCGCAGAAAGCATTTACGAATGGCTTATGACCGACGACGATACTTACAGTGCAACTGTTGGGAATTTTCTAGATGGATCGTCAAACATCAAGGTTTCGAGAAAACCTCCTGTGCTTTCCCATGACGAACCTGTGCAAGCGATGTTGCCCAAATCTGATACTTCGATTTTCTATGGAGTAGATGGTAAAAGACAAGCGGCTATCGAGTTTCTGTCTGAAGTTATCCGACACGACCAGCCTCAGACTCTTCTTTTGTTCAGCGAAGAAGATATAGAGTGGCTGGTAGGTGATAGGGCTTTTGTGGTTAAGTGGGCGCAGCTCATGACTGAGGCTATTTCTAGAGGGAACAAAATCAGGATTATACATGTGGTCAGTCGGGATCTAGATGAAATGTTAAGCGCAATTTCTCAATGGCTGCCCCTTTACATGTCAGGGGCAATAGAACCATATTTCTACCCCAAAAAGAGAGACGGCGTGTTCAGACGCACCCTTTTTATCGCTCCTGAGACTGCAGCTGTAGTATCCTCATCGGTGGCACCTGGTAATTACGAATCTGCCAATTTTCTATTTAGAGACAAACAGGTTATACAAACTTTTGTGGAAGAGTTTAACAGTTACTTGAAGATGTGCAAACCCCTTATGAAAATCTTTACAGCGAAAGACAGAGAGCCTTATATATCCACACTGCTGGAGTTTGAAAGGGAGGAGGCAAATTCTATTATCACGACCGAATCCATCTCTTTGCTTACTATGCCAGAGGCCTTAGTTCACGCCCTTTTTGGTGAGTTTACCCACAAGGAGAGGGGATGGTTTCTTAATCAGCAAAGGCTAAGGAGGGAGAATTTTTATAACCAGATGCAGAACTATACTTTTACCGAGATTATACGGCTTCCACATGCAGAATCGGTAAAACTTGGGCGCGTAAAAATCGCTTCCTCGGATATGCTCAGCATGTATTCGTCATATTATTCGCCTGGCCAATACGTCCAGCATGTAAGACATATCATTACTCTCCTTGAGACATATCCAAACTTTCATGTGTGGATCGACCCAGACCCTAAAGAAGAAAGGCCGTTGGTGTATGCGAAGGAGGACGTAGGAGTAATCGTGGCAAAGACATCTACCCCTCCTATTGCAATGGCCATTAATGAAAGCAATTTAACAGGGGCGTTTTGGGATTATCTGAGACAGACTACAGGCGAAAAAGATCATTTAAGACATGAAATAAAGGCTGAAACAGTGGATACGTTGCTCCGGTTGATAGAAGAGGTGGAAAAGAGCAATTAGTGTTTCGTAAGAAGTATATTGCACGGATTACGCGTTTCTTGAGGTGGGAGTTAAGTAGCTGCTTTTACATCTTCTGTCTGTAGATTTCTAAAAGCTACAGATAACATTAGTTTGATGCGATTGATTTGATTTACTTCGCTGGCTCCTGGGTCATAATCAATGGCTACGATGTTGGCGTCAGGATAGTGTTCTTTTAGTCCCTTAATCATACCTTTGCCGGTGACGTGGTTTGGGAGGCACCCGAACGGTTGACAGCAAACTATATTGGGCACTCCCATTTCGATTAGTTCAACCATTTCTGCAGTTAAAAGCCATCCTTCGCCTGTATGATGTCCTAAAGAAAGGATTCCCTCGACCTTTTGCGCCAAGTACTCCACTGTTTTAGGGGCTTCGAACCTTTCACTTGCATTTAGCGCTTTTTTCATTGTCCGACGGAAAGACTCGAGATAACGGATTGCTGCTCTGCTAAAAACCATATTTGCGTGTGAACCTGCTAGATACTCGTGGCGGAACACACCGTCATGAACAGAGTAGAGGAAGAAGTCCATCATATCTGGAACTGTGGCCTCTACACCTTCTGATTCCAAGATGCTCACTATGTGGTTATTTGCGGCTGGGTGATATTTGACCAAGATTTCTCCTACCACTCCGACTCTGGGTTTTTGTATATCTGTGATTTCTAGGGAGTCAAAGTCTTCTACTATTCCCCAAATGTTTTCCCTAAACTTCTGGTTATCGGCTTCTACTACATCATCTTGGCAAATCTGGATCCATTTGGTAAGCAGTTTGTTTGCAGAGCCAGGAACTGTTTCGTACGGTCGAACGCGGTAAAGTACCCGCATCAATAGGTCAGCGTACACCACAGACATGGCCGCCTTTTTTAACAATCTGGGTGTTATTCTGAATCCCGGATTTTCTTCAATGCCTTGTAAGCTAAGGGATAATACTGGTACTTGGGAGAAACCAGACTCATGCAAACCTTTACGTAGAAGGCTTATATAGTTGGTGGCACGGCAACCGCCGCCTGTCTGGGTCATTAGGACCGTTGTGCTATCAGGGTCGAATTTTCCTGATTGAAGCGCGTTAATCAGTTGACCTATTACGATTATGGCAGGATAACATGCATCGTTATTCACGTACTTTAGCCCGGTTTGTATGTCTTCTGGCGTTACTCGAGAAAGGAGTACCCCGTTGTATCCTTCAGATCTAAACGCTTTAAGAAGTATTTCAAAATGAATAGGTGACATCTGGGGACATAACAGAGCGTGTTCTTGCCTCATTTCTTTTGTGAACAGGCGTCGTTTTGGAGTTGAGTACATTTTTTTGGGTTCAATTCCCATTTTGTCTCTTTCCTCAACAGCAGCTATAAGCGACCTAATGCGAATTCTTGCTGCCCCTAGGTTGCTTACCTCGTCGATTTTTAGCATAGTGTAAAGCCGGTTGTATTGATTCAAGATTTCTTGGACCTGATCTGTGGTTATGGCATCGATACCGCAACCAAAAGAGTTTAGCTGAACCAATTCCAGTTCAGGCGTTACTGATACTAAACTTGCCGCCGCATACAGTCTGGAGTGATATGCCCACTGATCTACAACTCGCAAAGGTCTCTCTACTTTTCGTAAATGAGCAATTGAGTCTTCGGTAAGGACCGCCATACCGTTGGAAGTCAGTATTCCTGGTATGCCGTGATTGATTCCAGGGTCTAGGTGATATGGTCGCCCAGCTAAAACTGCTCCTTTCAAGTTGTTGGCTTTTATATATGCCAATACTTCTTCGCCTTTGAGACGGATATCTGCTTTGAAACGTTCATCTTCTTCCCAAGCGGCATCTACGGCTTTCTTCACTTCTTGCCTACTAATACCTAAGAATTCAAGCTCCTCATATAGGCGTTTTGTCAGTCGGCGCTTAGGAAGCAGAGGGGACGGGGGTTTGTGCTTCAAGCGAAGCAGCAGGTGAAGCAGAAGGTGAAGCAGAAGGGACGGGGGTTTGTGCTTCAGGGGCCGAGGCGCGAACAAATCGATTTACCGTGAGCAAGCAGTTATTAGTGTACCCGCCGCAGCGCCTTGTAGATGATTGGTTAGTAGCATGGGGACGGTTCTCCTGCTTCCAACTTTTCTTGTCCCTGCAAGTCATATGACAGAGTGCTTTCGAGGGAGTTTTCTTGGCCCAATTTTTGCTTAAGTTTTGCGTATAGTTAATTATACCAGTTACCTGCGGATTTCCTTCACGGTTTTTCTAGGCGAACTCGGTTTTCTATTCGAATTGTTCATTTTGCGTCTTCCAGCCTGTAACACGAAGCGCTGCTATTTCAGTGTGGTCGCTGTATCCTTCCTAATCTTGAACAGCGATGCGTATTCCCCTGATTTTTTCATGTTGTTTCCGGTGTTTATCTGCTCTGTAGGTCTACAGTCTACAAGGTCTGCCTCATAATAAACTCGTGTAAACCCACGTAAACTCCTGGATCGTTCTTAACCATTGATCGTCTTCAATCGTATGCAGATGTAGGATGGTCCGCAGTCAACCGAGGGGGTCCCCTCACATTATCTAGAAAACAGGTTATATGGGATACAGACGAGATCCCTCCTGATTCTGAATGAAAATGAAATTGAAAAAAGTTCTGAAGGGGGGTGAGCGAGATTCTAAGGGGGGATCCTAAAGGGGAAACCCTAAGTAGGAAACCCTAAGTGCGAATGCTACCGGAAAAGGAATGGATAATTTGGGGCGCGGTTGCTATGTAACAGGCTCAAAACATTCAAGGGTGAACTACCTGTAAGTGGTCCTCAGGTTCGCAGCGTATTACAGGGAAACTAGCGGTCTGAACATGCCTAAGATATGTGCAAGATATGCCCAGGGTGTGCGAAAAGTACGTAAGAGGCACGCTGGCGGTATGAAAAACGCATGTCAGAACTTGCCAGATACTGTTTTAATGCATACTTACTGGGATGGTCTATCGGGTAAAAAAAGGGGTATTGGGGTATTGGGGTAGAGAGCCGATGGGGGGCGAACCCAGGACCTTCTGAATGCCCTTCAGGCGTTCTTCAAACCCGAGCTGAGCCCCACCGTCATCATTACCTTAACTAGCTTAATACCATTGCCGGTGCGGCAATAAAAGGCAAGCCGAACGGTGGGGTTCCCGCTCATTTGTTGCCGCACTGCTAACATCCTTAGGTTCCAGACGCCAGACTAATGCTGGACCAAAACCGCCTTCGGCGTTTCACTGTGCTTTACTGCGCTCCACTGTACCTCACTGCACCTCACTGCGCGCTCCCCATGGAAGCATCAGAACCGTCCCCATGCTCCCATATCTAGTATAGGAAGCAGGATACCCAGTGATCTCGTTCGATTTCTTTCAAATACGGGTCTTCCTCCTTGCAGCGGTCATGGACTTGCGGGCATCTGCCTGCGAATCTGCACCCCGGCGGCGGATTAATTGGGCTTGGCACTTCTCCTGGTAAGCTTATACGCGTCCTAGACGTTTCTATAACCGGGTCAGGTATAGGATTAGCAGACATAAGCGCCTTGGTATAAGGATGAAGTGGCCATTCGTAAATCCGCTCAGACGGAGCTATCTCTGCGATTTTACCCAGGTACATGACAGCTACCCTGTGAGAAATATGTCTCACCATTGAAAGGTCATGAGCGATAAACATAAATGACAGATCCCGTTCTTCCTGGAGTTTCGTAAGAAGGTTAACCACTTGCGCTTGAATGGAAACGTCCAAGGAGGAAATGGGCTCATCTGCGATTATGAATTCTGGGTCAACTGCCAACGCACGGGCTATGCCGATCCTTTGCCTTTGTCCACCTGAGAACTCATGGGGGAATCTGTTGGCGTGTTCTCGGCTGAGACCCACTATCTCTAGAAGATAATGTATCTTATCAGTACGTTCTTGGCCCGATGCCAGTCCGTGAACATCTAAGGGTTCTCCTACGATTTCGCCTACGGTCATACGAGGGTCTAAGGATGCATATGGATCCTGAAAGATCATCTGCAGCTTTCTGCGGAACCAGAGCAAGTCTTTTTCCGGCGTGTCAGTAATATCCTGGCCGTCAAAAATGATTCTGCCATCTGTAGGCTCATAAAGCCGTGCCACTGTTCGGCCTACAGTTGTCTTGCCGCAGCCTGATTCTCCAACGATGCCGAGGACCTCTCCTTTTCTTACCTCAAAGGAAACATCATCAACTGCCTTAAGAATTTTGCGTTTTTCTACCCTGAAATACTTCTTTAAGTTATCAACCTTTAGGGCGATTTGGTCAGTCACGTTTGCCACCACCCTTTTGCAGTTCCTTTGGTAGAGGATTTGGGTTGGCCTCATGATGCAGCCAGCACGATACATGATGACTGTCGCTAACTTTAATGGGCGTTGCGTCGTATTCCATACAAATCTTCATACAGTAGTTGCACCTTGGTGCAAAAGCACAACCCTGGGGAGGTTCAAAAAGATCTGGTGGGGCCCCTGGGATAGATGCCAGTTCCATCCGGGATGGCCTGTCTAACCTGGGCACTGCTTGGAGCAGAGCCTCGGTGTACGGATGAGCTGGCTCATAAAATATATCCCATGAAGTCCCCCTTTCCACGACTTTACCTGCGTACATGACCACCAAGTTTCTTGCCAAACGGGCTACCACGCCCAGATTATGAGTTATAAGAACTATGGTCATGCCCAACCTGTCCTGCAAGTTCTGAAGAAGGTCAAGAATCTGGGATTGAATAGTCACATCCAGAGATGTAGTAGGCTCATCTGCAATTAAGAGTACAGGCGCGCACGCCAGGGCAATAGCTATCATGGCTCTTTGACGCATACCACCGCTAAACTGGTGGGGATACTGAGAGGCCCTGACCCTAGGATTTGGGATTTCTACCAAATTGAGCATTTCTATTGCCCTTTCCATAGCCTCGTGCTTGGACACGCGCTGGTGCTTAATTATAGCCTCTGCGATCTGATTTCCCACAGTCATCGTAGGGTTCAGTCCGGTCATGGGGTCCTGAAAGATCATGCCTATTTCTTTTCCCCTAATAGATTGCATTTCCCTTTCAGTAAGGGACAGAATGTCTTTACCGTTGAATATAATCTTACCGCCCTTAATCTCGCCTGGCGGTATAGGAGTCAACCTCATTACAGCCTGTACTGTTACAGTTTTGCCGCAGCCTGATTCTCCAACAACGGCTAGGGAGCCTCCTTGTTCCACCGAATAGGTAACTCCGCGTACTGCATGCACTTCGCCTGCGTAAGTGTGGAAAGATACTTGGAGGTCCTCTATTGAGAGCAGCTGATCAGTTGCTGGCTCTTCTAGTTCTCGTTTTACGACTTTTTGTTCCATGTAGCTTCACTCCCTATTGACGCAGGCGCGGGTCAAGAGCGTCTCTCAATCCATCGCCGACAAAATTGAAAGATAGTATGAGCAAACTCATAACTGTCGCCGGAATTATCATGTTTTGAGGGTAAATTCTCAGTACCTGATACCCCTCGTTAGCGAGAGTTCCAAGACTTGCTTGGGGCATGGGAACTCCCAGTCCTATAAAGCTCAAAAACGCTTCTCCAAATATGGCTCCTGGGATGCTGGATGTTAGGCTTACGAGAACTACGCCCATGGTGTTGGGTATGAGGTGTCTCGCAATTATACGTCGGGGAGAAGCTCCCACAGATTTGGCTGCCAGGACGTACTCCATTTCTTTGAGCTGTAGAATTTGTCCCCTAACCAATCTTGCCATGCCTACCCAGCCTGTTAGACTCATGGCGAGAATAATCGACGTTAAACCTGGTTCCATTACAACAAGGAGCAAGATTACTACCAGAAGATATGGAATTCCATACAAAACGTCGACTATACGCATCATAATGTCGTCTACAATGCCGCCAAAGTAGCCGGCTATTCCACCCCAAGCTACGCCTATTAGCAAGTCTAAAAAAGCGGCTGTGATTCCTATGAACACGGAAATCCTAGTACCTTGCCACAATCTGGTAAACATGTCGCGTCCTAAATAGTCTGTGCCGAACCAATGACGTTTGCTCACAAACTCATTTACATGACCATAATCGCAGGTTCTGTAATCCCATGGGCTGATAATAGGACCTATAATGGCCATGGTAATAAGTATGCTAAGAACTACAAGACCAATAGTAGCCAATTTGTTCTTACGGAAGCGAATCCAAACGTCCTCCCAATAGCTTATGGGCGGCCTGGTGATCTCGTCACCTATCTTTTCATCGAGGGTAAGGGGAGCAAAATCTTCTGGTTTTGGATAGAAATTAAGCATGTGCTAGTCCTCCTTTCCCCGGGCAAGTCGAATTCTGGGGTCGATGAAACCGTATGCAATATCCACAAGAAAGTTCATAAAAAGCAGCAAAGCTGAGTAGAAAACCGTTGTCCCCATTATCATGGGATAATCTCTGTTATATATGCTGTCAACGAAGTACTTGCCCAACCCAGGTATGCCAAACATGCGCTCTATTACTAGGGTTCCTGTAGTTATACCGGCGATCAATGGCCCAAGAATTGTAACTATGGGCAAAATAGCGTTTCTTACCCCGTGACCCCAGATTATCTGGGCCGAGTTAAGTCCTTTGGCTTTGGCAGTTCTGATGTAGTCTTGATTTAACACTTCCAGCATGCTGGATCTCATCATCCTAGTCATAGTTGCTAAAGTGCCGAGGCCTAAGGCGAAAGCAGGAAGTATAGTATGTTTGAAACTTTCCCATCTGGCTATTGGTAGAATCCCTAGTTTGAATCCGAAAATGTATTGCAGGACTGACGCTACAATGAAGTTGGGTATGGAAACGCCAATTACCGCAATGATTATAGCTACGTAGTCCAAGGCTTGGCCTCGATACAAGGAAGCGATGATCCCCAAGGCAAGGCCAAGGGTAACGGCAAAAACTAGAGCTTCAATTCCTAGCACAGCAGATGTGGGAAAGGTATTTTTGATTATATCGTTGACGCTTCGGCCTCTTTCACGTATTGAAAGTCCCAAGTCAAAGCGGCCCAGGTTTTTCAATAACGTAAGGTATTGTTGAAACTTTGGCTTATCGAGGCCGTATTTACGTTGCAATTGCTTCTCCACCAATGGCGTTAATTTGACGCTGGTGAAAGGGCCTCCTGGAACTGCGTTCATAAGAAGAAAGGTGATAGTAACGATTACCCACAAGGACAAAAGCATGAACCCGAAACGCTTCAAGACATACCGACCCATTACATACCCTCCTTACGGCGACGAGGAGCCTAAGCGAGGCTCCTCGTCGTCAGACTCTCTTAGATACTAAAAACTAAATATGATGATTGCTACTTTCCAGGAGGTGTAGGCGCTTCGTAACCAAGGGCTTCAACAGCTTCCTTGAAAAGTTTCTGCGCCTCTTCAGGGTCTCCTTTGATAGGCAAGTAGTCTTTGAGATATTTTTCGACGAAGATCTCGCCAGGCTCAGCGCCTTGCATTGAAGGCGGATTATATGCATAAGCCGGGACAGAGTAGTTTCTAAGGACATTGTCGCAATATTCTTGCCTGTCTATAGCCAAGGACAAAGCTTTCCGGACCTTGGGGTCCTTAAGCAGAGGATGTTCCAGATTGCACTCAAGATAGAAGCACACAGCCTCTGGCAGCTGCTTGAATTCGTCTGGACGCTCTGCTTGGAACTTGGGAATGAAGTCTCCAGGGACTCCTATGACGTCAAGTTCGTTAGCTTCGTACATGGTAATCGGCGTGTTAATGTCTTTGATCATATCAAAGTGGATTTCAGTCAATTTTACGCTTTCAGCATCCCAGTAATTGGGGTTCTTCTTTAATACCATCTTGCTGCCGTGTCTCCACTCGTCGATGACAAAAGGCCCGCAATAGAGCATCTTGTCAAGTTCTGTGGCGTACTGCTCGCCCCACTCCTTATGGGCTTTTTCGTTGAGCGGATAGTACGTTGTAAAAGCACAGAGGCTCAAGAAGAATGTGCTCGGAGCTTCTAGCGTAACTACCAGGTGTAGGTCGTCAATGGCTTCGACGCCCATATTATCCATGGCTTCCTGCAACGTCTCAAGAGCTTCTTTATAGGCGTCAGGATCAGCCTCGGGATCAGGAAGTTCAACGTTGGCCACGTCTTCTGCGCCCTTTATAAAGAACAGCATGTAGTTATACTGAGAAGCAGTACGCGGATCGACAGCTGTCTTCCATGCGTATTCAAAGTCATGGGCAGTTAATGGCTCACCATTAGACCATTTCAAACCATCTTTAATAGTAAAGGTGTACACCAATCCATCTTCAGAGATTGTCCAACTTTCGGCTGCTCCAGAGCCTTCTTCATACGCTCCATCTGGGTTCATTCGAACGAGTCCTTCAAGCACTGCGTTGAGCACGTCAAAAGAAACGGTATCGGTGCATGTCACCGATTGAAGATCTGGGGGTTCTTCGCCAAGGTTCAAGTTGAGTACGTTATCGCCTCCGGGTCTTCCTTCAGTGTATGCCCACTTCCACTCGTTGCTGGGTACGAACGCAGTTCTAACGATGCCTTTTACCCATGGATGTTCAGCAAGGTTTCTTTGACGCCAGTAAACAGGGATTATAGGGGCCTCATCCAAAAGGATTTTTTCCGCTTCAGCCATCAAATCCATACGTTCTCTCTGATCTGTGGACTTTTTGGCCTGAGCGATCAGCTCATCGAATCTAGCATTTGACCAACCGACGTCGTTGTAAGGTCCGTCTGTGACCCACAGGTCCAAGAAACTCATGGGGTCGTTGTAATCAGCACCCCAACCGGCGAAGACGAGATCGAAGTCGTGGTCCCTCATCTTCTGCAAACGCGTTTTAAAGTCGACATTTTCGAGCACCAGTTCGATACCTAGATTTGTTCTGATGATTTCCTGAAGTCCCTGTGCATACTTCTTGGCGGCTTCGCTGTCATCTGATAGGAATCGGATCGTTGGTAATGGTTCCTTTTCCTGTGTCCCTCCGCAGCCTACGAGCAGCGAAGCGACAAGAAGGACGCAGGTTAATACCGCTACAACCTTTTTACTTTGCATTGATTTCCCTCCCGAATATATTTTGACAATTTGACTGGTCTTCTTGGAGCGGGATTTATGGCGTGGCCAGTCTGATACTAACGAAGTTCACCGCGGTAGTATCAAATTCCTTCTAAGATGCGGCAAATGTGCGAAAAGTCAAGTTAATCTGCCTATATCAATTTGTCTCTAGATAATGGAAGTACGGATGGCACTACACCATGATCAAGTTGTAGCGAAAATATGTTTGGGGTTTGTAGATACGTTTGATTTTGAAGGAGACTAAAACTGTAATAATCCCCGAAAACTGGTGAGATTGGGCAAAACCCTATGTATAGTAACCTTACGTCGTTATACGGAGTTATACGCAGTTACGCGCAGTTATGCGTCGCGATTGGTACGTTGCTATCGGGTGAAAGATAGTGTATCGTTAAAGTGTGTGCCTTTTGGGTAATGCACATTCTAGAAAGCAGATAAAAGTAGGTATCAGTAGGGCAGGTATTGGCATCTGAGATCAGTATTTAATATAAGAAAGGATGACAAAAGTGTCGTTGGGGAACGAACTTCAGGATGTTGGGGAACAGGAAGTTAGAGAAGATGTTAGGATTGAGAAGGATTTACTAGGCACTAAGACGTTGCCTGCTAATGCTTATTATGGCATTAACAGTGTTCGAGCGGCGGAAAACTATACAGTAAGCGGCTACAGCCTACACCCAGAACTCATCATAGGGCTAGCAATGGTAAAAAAAGCGGCTGCTTTGGCTAATCTGCGTGCAGGTCAACTAGAGCCCAAAAAGGCGCAAGCCATAGTTCAGGCGGCAGATGAGATTATATCGGGCAAGTGGCACGATCAGTTTATCGGTGAGGCAATACAAGGAGGAGCCGGTACGGGCATGAACATGAACGCCAACGAGGTGATTGCCAATCGCGCTCTGGAAATTCTAGGTTACAAGCCAGGCGATTACTACATGATTCACCCGCTAGACGATGTGAACAAAGGGCAATCTACCAACGATGTGGTGCCGACCGCTATACGTATAGCTGCCATTCGTATGTTGGAGGGGTACGTAAAGGCGGCGGAATTGCTGAGCAACACTCTTAGAGAAAAAGCGGCTCAATATCAGAATGCGCCAAAACTTGGCAGAACACATTTGCAGGACGCAGTACCTATAACCATAGGGCAAGAGCTTAATGCGTGGGCTTCTGCTGTGGCCCGTGATATAGAGCGCGGCCGTAAGGCTATGGATCTCTTGTCTGTTGTGAATTTAGGCGGCACGGCTATTGGCACTTGTATCAACGCTAACCCTCTTTACGTTGAATGTGTAGTTGACGAGCTGCGTAAGTGCAGCGGTATAGATAGCCTAAGACCTGCTGCAGATCGTATAGACGCTACTCAGAACATCGATGTTTTGGTTGAAGTATCTGGTCTTATGAAATCTACAGCCACCACCCTTACTAAGATCTGTAACGACCTGCGACTTATGGCTTCAGGGCCTATGGCTGGTTTAGCAGAAGTACGACTTCCCGCCATAGCGGCTGGGTCCAGCATTATGCCAGGCAAGATTAACCCAGTCATCCCCGAGATGGTTAATCAGGTTTGTTTTAAGATATATGGTAATGATCTAACTATAAGTTTGGCGGCTTCAGCAGGACAATTTGAGCTTAACGTTATGCAACCAGTGCTGTCTTTCGCTTTGTTCGAAAGTATAGAGATGATGGTGAGGGCAATGGAATCTCTTGCTCTCAAGGTCATAAAAGATATGGAGTTTAACACTAAGAGATGCGAAAGCTATGCCCGCAATTCACTGAGTTTGGTAACTGTCCTTGCCCCAGTAGTTGGGCATTCTGTGGCAACTGAGATAGCTAAGAAAGCTATGGACACCGGACAGGATATTCTGAGTGTGATAGTAGAGTCTCAAGTATTAGATGAGAATACCGCTAGACGGCTGCTAGATCCTCGGCGCATGACTACTTTGGTACCAGATGACGATGATGACTAGAGTGATGGACGCTTTTGGGGTCACCTTTTGCAGGTGCGCTGGCAGTTACTCAGAGTCTGTAAAAATAATATTTATGCCAGGTGGTGTGGCAAATGAAAGAAATCTGCGCTGACGAAATTACGAAAGTTGTAGAGAATTTGTGCGTAGATGCGTGTACGAAGTTGGGCAAGGACTGGTGGCAAGCTATAGATGATGCCATTTCTCATGAGGAATCTCCGCTGGGTAAGGAGATGCTTCAAATCATAAAGGAAAACGCAGATTTGGCGGCTTCTACTGGTGAGGCTATATGCCAGGACACAGGGATGGCAGTAGTGTTTTTAGAATTAGGGCAAGATGTGCGCATAACAGGTGGGAACCTTTACGACGCGGTGAATGAAGGAGTTAGGCGTGGCTATGTGAAAGGGTATCTGAGGAAGTCTGTAGTAGAGGATCCTTTGATGAGGGAAAATACAGGCGATAATACACCGGCTATAATTCACGTAGATATCGTTCCTGGTTCTGACCTCCGGATCATTGTGGCACCTAAAGGGGCGGGTTCAGAGAACTCCTCGGCGCTTAAGATGCTAAAGCCGGCCGACGGAAAAGAGGGCGTATTAAAGTTTGTATTGGAAACTGTAGAGGCTACGGGACCTAACGCTTGTCCCCCTATGGTTATAGGAGTAGGATTAGGCGGAAATCTGGAAAAATCGGCTTTGTTGGCCAAGAAAGCCCTTCTTCGTCCATTGGGAGAGAGAAACCCTATTCCCCACATAGCACAGCTTGAAGAGGAAATTTTGGAGCTAGTAAATATGACTGGTATAGGGCCACAGGGTTTGGGCGGACGGGTAACTGCATTAGATGTTCATATAGAGGTTTATCCAACTCATATTGCGAGTTTGCCGGTGGCTGTAAATATCCAATGTCATGCGGCCCGCCATGCCGAGGCTGTACTGTAGTTGTACTGTATTTACACTGTACTTGCACTTAAAAAGAGGTGACTCAAGTGACCGAAATCAAGACACCCCTTGATTCTGAGGTTGTTGACAATTTGAAAGCCGGGGACAGGGTTAGTTTGAGCGGTGTAATTTTGACTGGTAGGGATGCAGCCCATAAGAGTTTGGTGGAGGCTTATACAGCTGGTCAAGATTTACCTGTAGATCTCAGAGGTCAGGTTATTTATTATGTGGGTCCATGCCCTGCGAAACCTGGAAAAGTTATTGGTTCGGCAGGTCCTACCACAAGTACTCGCATGGATCCTTACACTCCATTGCTCATCAGGGAACTTGGTTTAAAAGGTATGATTGGCAAGGGCAATAGAAGTCAACAGGTTATCGAGGCTATGAAAGAGGAGAAAGCGGTATACTTCCTAGCTGTGGGAGGCGCAGGTGCGTACTTGGCCAAGAGGATCAAAAAGGCTGAGGTGGTAGCGTACCCGGAGTTTGGGCCCGAAGCCATCTACAGGTTGGAGGTTTCAGATTTTCCTTTGATCGTAGGGATCGACTGTTACGGGCGGAATATATATGAAGAAGGTAAGAAGAAGTATAGAAGAATGCCGTCAAACGCGTAGTTGTGAGTGGCATTGGCGGATATTCAAGATAGGAGGTAAAGGGCAATGGATTTACGCGAAAAGGCTTTGGCTTTGCACCGAGACAACAAGGGAAAGATCGCAATTCAAAGTAAGGTAGAACTGAAAGATAAAGATGATTTGGGTTTAGCCTATACGCCAGGGGTGGCTGAGCCGTGCAAGGAAATTCACCGGGATAAAGAGTTGGTTTGGGAATATACGTTCAGAGGCAACGTTATAGCTGTTGTGACTGATGGAAGCGCAGTGCTAGGCTTAGGAGATATTGGGCCCGAGGCAGCTTTGCCTGTCATGGAAGGCAAGTGCGTGCTTTTTAAGAAGTTCGGAAACGTAGACGCGTTCCCCATATGTCTTGGGACGCAAGACGTGGACGAGATAGTTCAGACTGTGAAGGCGATTTCTCCTACCTTAGGTGGAGTGAACCTAGAGGATATTTCTGCACCTAGATGTTTCGAGATAGAGAAACGGCTGAAAGAGGAGACAGACATACCGATTTTCCATGACGATCAGCACGGTACTGCTGTGGTTGTAGCTGCTGCCATGATCAACGCCCTCAAAGTGGTAGGTAAGGAACTAGAAGATGTAAAGATCGTGGTAAATGGGGCAGGAGCCGCAGGGATAGCCATATCTAATCTACTCATGAACATGGGAGCCGGAGATGTAATCCTTTGCGACAGCCGAGGTGCTTTGTACAAAGGGCGTTCAGAAGGCATGAACCCGTACAAAGAAGAAATAGCTGAGAGGACGAATAAGAAAGGGGCCAAAACCTTGGCTGAAGCCTTAGAAGGCGCAGACGTCTTCATCGGCGTATCTGTTGGTGGCGTACTAACCCAGGACATGGTAAGAAGCATGGCGAAGGATCAAATAGTATTGGCCATGGCAAATCCTGTACCTGAAATATATCCAGATGAAGCCAAAGCTGCAGGAGCAAAAGTTGTGGGTACAGGACGCTCGGACTTTCCTAACCAGATCAATAACGTCCTTGCTTTCCCAGGGATCTTCAGAGGCGCGCTGGACGTTAGGGCCAAAGACATCACTGAAGAAATGAAAATTGCTGCAGCTTACGCTTTAGCGAGCCTTGTAAGCGAAGAAGAGCTAAGCCCTGACCATATCATCACAGATGTGTTTGATCCCAGAGTCGCTCCTACAATCGCAAAAGCTGTAGCCGAAGCGTGGAAGCATCGGGAGCATCGGGACGGTTCTGATGCTCCTACAGCCTAAGCAGGTTTTTTGGGTGGTGCGTGGCACGTAGTGGTACGTAGATGAAGTTCCATCTTTGCTTGGTGGTAGATTCCGCAGTCTGGCAGTTGCGGCTGGCATGGTCTTTGACCTAGCTGTGGTCGCGTAGTGAGAGTATGCTAGGTTAAACGAGTCGGGTAATTGGGGTAATATAGAAGAGGCACGCTAGTAGGGAAGTAACAGTGCAACGGTGTATATATCAGGTAACTTGATCTAACGGTCGAAGAAGCGGTCATGGTAACGGTGAAGGTAGCGGTCAGAGTAGCGGCTGGAGGGACGGCTAACCCGTTAGTTCAGGCGCTAGCCCTGATGCTTGAGTTAAACCAATACTAAGGGGAACTGCGGCACAGATTACTTTTGGAAGCAGGAGAACCGTCCCCATGCTTCGCTAAGAGGGGTTATGCGACTGTGAGCGATTTTATCTTTTCTTCCCTTGCGCAACCGCAGGGAGAGTTGACCAAGCAAATCCAGGGGATCTATCGTTCTAACCCACCCGAGGTCCAGGAGTTCCATGGCACGTGGGGTTCTCTGGGTGTTAGTCGCAATACTTACAAAGGTTTCGATCCCCTGGAGACACAGGACCATATTTTTGTTGTAATCGGAGGCCCCGTCCTTTATTTTCGGAATAATCGCTTTCTTACAGAATCAGACCCGTTCGTGGGGACCGAGGCCATATACCGAAGGTGGTTGTCTGGCGAGATTGAGTGGGATCAGGATCTGAGCGGGCCGTTTTCAGTGCTGATTGTAGATAAGAAAGCGGCGCATATAACCTATGTGACGGATCTCATGATGTTTATTCCCGTATATCGTTTCAAGGGGGAAAACGCCCTTTTTTTGGGAACTCACGTAGATGCACTAGCCAGGACTGCTAACCAAACGAGTCATAGAGATCAGGTATCTTTGGCAGACTTTATTCTCCACGATGCTGTAACCTACCCTTACACAACTTATCGAAACATACGACAGGCCTCGCCCGCTTGTATCATGACTGAAACGCCAGACGCAGTTTTGAGCCAGGAAGTTTACTGGTTACCTAAAGAAGGTAACCCATATGAAAGCATCGACGAAGCGGCGACGGCACTGCGGGAAGCACTGGAGAGATACGTGGGAAGAGTAACTGAAAACATGGATGAGGTAGCTCAGTTTATCAGCGGAGGCGAAGATTCGCGGGTCCTGTTAGGGCTGATTCCCCATGACCTGCGACGGCACGCATTTATTTTTCTCGATCACATGAACCGGGAGGGCAAGATCGCCGAGAAGGCTGCGAGAGCCTATGGCGTAGATTTCCATGCGGCTTTTAGAAGTGAGACTCATTACCTGGAAATATTGGAGGAAGCCAGCGACTTGGTTGGCAGCGGGCACCAATACCATCACGCTCATACCTTGGGATTTCATGAGATTTGCGGTTTGACGGAATACCCTGCAGTATTTGGCGGTTATCTATCAGATACCCTGCTTAAAGGTCTTTACGCTCGCAAGGTAAGGGGGAGCACACGATTTCCATTTCTCCCAGAAGTTTTTGTCCCCGGTGAAACTCGCACACAACCTGTAACCTGCCCACTTTTTTCCGATGCTATCCTTGAAGAAATTAATCACCGTCGCATCGCCCACATGGAAAGGGTACGGGAGATTCGACCTGAAACGGCCCACGAGTGGTTTGTCATCTGGCCGGTTACTATGCGTAGCGGTGTACCTAACATTTATACCAATCGGCGCCTTGTTTCCAGTTATGAAGTTTTTTTGTGTCACGATGTGGTAAAGATCGGTGCGGCAGTTCCCATCCAATGGAAGCTTAACCGCCGATTGTTCCATAAGGCTACTCGCGCATATTTAGAGCCCAGCAAATGGATGCTTCATTCCAACGGTATGTTGCCCTATTTCCCTTGGTACCTTAGCAAGCCTGTACAGTTTTTCGTTTGGTGTTGGCAGAAATTTGCTGAATGGGTTGGCATTACCAAGGGCAATCAAGGGCCGTGGTTTGACTGGAATGTTTTAATAAACAGTAGGGAGCTAAAGGAACTTATCGAAAAATACTCGGAAAACTTAGATCGGCTTCCGCTAGTGCGACAAAAGAACCCTGCAAAATCTATTTTTGAAGACTCCATCCTCACCAAAGAACAAAAATTGAATCTTCTTCAGATGCTGTACCAACTTTCGTAGCCTTTGGAAGCAGGAGAACCGTCCCCATGCTTTTTATGGCGCGACGGATTATAATGGGTGTAGTGTTTTGGATGGTTTTGGGACTGGGAGGTTTTCATGTCTAAGCGGGAGATTGGGATACTAGTACTGATAATGGTAGGTATCACCCTCTTAGGGTTCATTTTTGGGAGGGTAATACTCCCTCGTATTATCATGTGGAGCATAGGGTCTAAAGTTGAATTGCCAGATGATCCCTATGCGTTGGAACTAGGGAATCAGTCCCATGTATGCGACGATGATTTTCAGGTGACTGATGGCAGGATTGAAGATGAAGAGCAGGTGCAGTCTGAAACTGAAAATCGTGAATACATGGCTGAGCCAGAACGTCTTCTGATTGATGTAGATGTATCTGTCCAGGTGGTCAAAGTCTTCATGGACGAAGAGTTGATCAAAGAGATGGCGGCATCTACTGGTGTGGAAGGGCATGAAACTCCTCTGGGGACCTTTGAGATTCAGAACCGGGGTTTGTGGTTCTTTAATGAGAAATATGGACAAGGAGCCAAGTATTGGGTATCTTTTAAGGACTGGGGTATATATCTGTTCCATTCTTTGGCTATGGATAAAGATAGAGAGGTCATCGAAGAAGAAGCGGAAAAGCTTGGGCAGCCTGCATCCCATGGATGCATCAGGCTTAAAGTAGAAGATGCCAAGTGGATATACGACAATATCCCTGAGAAAACTAAAGTGCTTATCCATGATTAAATCTGTGATTGAGAAAAGGCCTACTCTAGAAGTGGGCTGCATGTAGCGCAGTCCTTTTCAACTTGTATTTCTAAGGAAATTGAAAAACTTATTTAGTAGCGGGGAGAGGATCGATTGTCGGATATTGCCGTAGTTACTGATAGCACTAGTGATATTGGGACGGAACTGGCCAAACAATTGGATATAACTGTTATACCGCTTTCTATCATTTATCGCGGTGTTGTTTACAAAGATGGGGTGGATTTGACGCCGTCTGAGTTCTACCCAATGCTTGAGGAAGCAGGAGACGGGGAACTGCCTACTAGTTCTCAGCCTTCGCCCCAAGAGTTTTTAGATATTTACAAGCCCCTTATAGATTCTGGCAAGGAGATACTTTCTTTCCATATATCTAAGGGATTAAGCGGCACGGTTGATGCTGCGAAAGTGGCAGCATCGCAATTGGCTCCCGATAGAATTCATGTTGTAGATACCCAGTCTATAAGCTTTGGGATCGCAGGGCAAGCCATAGAAGCTGCGCGCTTGGCTAAGGAAGGTTTCAGCGCCCAAGAAATTCTTCAAAAGGTTTCAGAAATTAAAGACCAGTCTGAGGTTCTTTTTAGCCTAGACACGTTGTATTACCTTGAAAGAGGTGGACGGATAGGGAAGGTGTCTTCTGTGGTTGGGAGTTTGCTTAAGATCAAGCCTATAGTCAGAGTTGAAGATGGCATATATGTACCTCTGGCCAAAGTTAGGAGTATGAAACAGGCTATAAGTGGGATGGTAGAGTTTCTGCAAGGTAAGTTCAAAAAGAACAAGGTGTCTATTGCGGTAGGCCATGGGCAAGGGCTTGAATATGCTCAATCCCTTTTAGAATTGGCGTTGGAGAAACTAAATGTTAAGGATCGTCCTTCACTTTTTGAAGTTGGACCTGTAATAGGGGTGCATACTGGACCTGGCACTGTAGGAATTTACGCTAGGCCTGCGAGGAGTTAAGGGCGGAGAGGTCTTGGGGAACATCAGGCACTGACAATCAGTTTTAGGTTTGGTTTGGCCACTTTTAGCCGGCCTTTCCTCCGCCGCCTCCACCTCCACCTCCCCCGCCACCTGAGAAGCCTCCTCCGTGTCCGGCTCCAGAACTCATAGTAGCATGGCTAACGGACGTGTGAAGGCTTTGAGTTATAGAATCTATGGTGTCTAACAAGGATCTGGCAGTCGAAGGCCCACTGGTTATCGTGGCCCATCTAACTGTCCACATAGCACCAGGTAGAGCTATCTCCGGATAGACAATTGATAGTTGGTCAAGCACTCTTTTGGCGACTCCGAGGACTGTGGCATATACGAGGTAGTGCTCCCAAATAACAAGGCTCGGAATTTCTGCCAGATCGAGACTGGAGAAGTCTTCCAAGAAACTCTTAAACGCTTTCCACATGGCAAACTGGGTGCTTCCTGAAGGTGTGCGCCTTTGCAATAATAACCCTGATACAAATAACACTATTCCGCCCATTAATATGAGCAGTGAATAAGGGTTCAACGAACCCGTTATTGACATAGACGAAAGCCCGGCTATGGCTATAATCACACCTGCCGCTATTTCCCATTTCCGAACCTTTTCGGTCTCCTCATCAAACATTTCCTGGCAGGCTTGAGTTGTAGCAACCTTCTGCCTAAACCTATTTACGAATTTGTTTATTGATGTAGGATTTACCTCTCCTAAATGCTCTAACCGGCTAAGAGGCAGGGTTTCACCATCGGAAGACACTTCCTTCAAGAGATAGTGTAAGAGAAAAAGTTCGTGTTCTTCTAGATCTATGCCATTAGGATCGCTCTTCAGAGCATCTTTTCCTTTGTCTTCGAGCACTAGGACAAGATCAGTTTCGGGTTCGCGGCCAGATTCTCTTTTTTCCTCATCGACTAGGACCTCTTGTATGCTTATGTAGCCCTTTCTAGCTAGATCTAGTATAGTAGCGGTTATCTCAGTGGCACCTATCTTCTTAAAATTCCAGAGGTACCCAAGTTCGGCAGGGGTATAGTCGGCTGGCAATTCGCGGTAGTAGTCACCGTCGAATTCAGGTGTATGCTCTTTTCCCCAGCGCAGGTGGATGAGAATTGCCGCACAAATGCACGCCCCCAGGCATATAGGACCTACAACCTTCAATGCAGCCTGAGTTTGCCTCTTCTTATTTGCCTCCCTGGCCCATTGTTCTTCTTGAGTCAGTATTCTGTTGAGGGCTGCAGTATTGGACCGATTAGTCGCCTCTGGGACCAGATTTTTAGGGAATACCACCCTACCTTCTAGAAAAGTCTTCGCAGGCAACAAGGGGACTGTCCATACAATTACGTTTGGTGCTACTATTTCCACCTCGCCAGATAATGGACCGTGTCCCCACGCTCGCAAACTGTCTAAGGAGTCGTTAT
>Ga0209608_1000055_pt1 | contig 120961 bp, 113 predicted proteins | sample AD_UKC130_MetaG_FD_184428 | JGI IMG/M metagenome (GOLD analysis project Ga0209608, IMG submission 184428) | Active sludge microbial communities of municipal wastewater-treating anaerobic digesters from Canada - AD_UKC130_MetaG (SPAdes) (version 2) | ecosystem: Engineered > Bioreactor >...
ATGCTGTCGGGCTCGAGCCAACCGGCCGAGTGGATCTGGAAACGATGATTGCTTTAGATCTGGTAACGGAAAAAGGGTTAACCATCCGTGAGATCGAGAGCCTCGGCAAACAAACAATGCGTGAAGTTGATCCTTTGCACCAACCTTCTCAAAGGGTGAGGATGTATTCGGATTTGAATCCTGAAGAAAAGCAGCGTATTCAGGAAAGAAACGGTTTGATCAAACCGGGTCAATATAAAGATTACTATATTGCTAAATCCCAGGCATCCTTGGGAAAGGCCGGTTATGATCTGGGCCCGGACGGAATTGACGGGATCAACGGGCATTATACCACTAAGGCTGTAAAAGAATTTCAAACGGACTATGGGTTAAAACCGACCGGCATCTTGGATTCGGATACGATGCTAGCTTTGGAAAAAGCGACAGCCGAAGGATGGAAACGGCCGCAAAGGACACAGAGGATTGAGAATAGCCTTAAACCGGATCAAAGCCTAAACCATACAAAGCAATATAATGTGTACTATAATTCTGAAATAGCGTCTAAACGGGCAGTAGACCTTCGTTTGGCGTTTTATGATGATATTGCGAAATGCCAATATAAGTTGAAAGCCATGGGATTTGGAATTGGCTTGTATGGTGTGCATGGTATCATTGATGACAATACTCGAACAGCGATCATGGACTTTCAGAAAACATTTGATCTATCGGAAACAGGCAAGTTAGATCAGAAGACCGTCCAAAAAATTAATGAAGAGTATGAAAAGGGCGCATATGTTTTCAAAGCTTCTGAAATGAAGAATTCTAACGTGGAAGACATGTCCAAAAATTCAGGATTTGCAAATTCCCAACATAATTTAAGGAGTACTCAGCAACACCTGCCAGTTCAACCGCCTATCACCAACCGGGTCGGCGAGAGAAGCCCTGAAAGATATAATCAGGTGCTCGATCAGTTTGATGTGGAGAATAATCCCCGGTATATGAAACAGGAAAATAGGACTTATTGTAATATTTTTGTCTGGGATGTTACACGGGCGATGAATGCGGAAATACCTCACTGGGTCAATGCGAAAGGTGAACCGTGTAAACCTGGAGAACCAGGGTCCAGAGAATTAAATGCGAATTTGACCGCCAAATGGTTGAAAGAGCATGGAGAAAAGTACGGCTGGAAGGAGGCAACCCGCGAAGAGGCTATTGCAGCCGCCAATGCGGGTAAACCGGCGGTTGCCGTTTGGTACAATAATGATTATAAAAATGGGACTTATGATGTGAAACATCCCTGGAGCCATGACTGGGGACAATCGGGGCATATTGTTATGGTAAGGCCTCAAAATCCTAGTCTTCTAAAAGATAATAAAGCTAAAAGTAGATATGATGTGTATATTGCTCAAGCTGGCAGCACGAATTACCAATACACAAAAATTGAAAACGGCTTTGGTGAAGCAAAGATGCGGCAGACGAAAGAACCCCATGATTATTTCAAATATTATGTTCACGAATAAAAGGAGGGTCAGTATGTGTAAAGCTTTTAATGGTAAATGGATTGGTATGATATTACTGGTTACATTAATCATGATGGCAGCCAGTATTGGAATTGATGGGTCAAGTATAACTAACTCAGTGATAGCTGCCGGTAATGAAAGAACATTTGATGAAAAAAGATTGCTACCGATATTATTGGAATTTGGCGCTTTGCCGGCATACAAATCCTCGGTGGGTTATGATAGTGAAGGTCATATTAGTGTTTGGATCGATCTGGAGGATGGTTTAAGCCTTGGGGAAGTTAAGGGATACGGATTGCCGTATCCTTCGGTATCATATTATAGCTTATGGATTGGGAAAAAAATTCTGACGGTATTTCCGGAAATTAATTCGGTTTGGTTAAACTCGGCAGATCAGGTTTCAGATGCAGCTATTCATATCACCCGAAAGAAGTATACTCAATCCGGTCTGGCTGATTTGCCAACGGATAAAGAAGGGTTTTTTACTAAAGTTGAAAAGGATCTGGGCAAATATACGGATGAGCATTGGGACTCCTACTGTTACGAAGGAGACGGATTCGACTGGAGCTATACTCGAAGCCTTATGACTAAGTTATTTGGAAAGCGACTAAAAGCTTTCGATATAAATGAGGATGGGGTAGAATTAAAAATCCATGGGCTTCCCGGCGGGCCTGAAAATATGAAGGCATTGAATGAAGAAATCGCGAAAGCCTTTGCGCTCAGCATCGGCAGGTATGAAAGCCAGTATTGGTATTGCATACAATGGTGTGAGTTGTCCTATTACCAAACGGACGGGAAAAAATTATTTGATGTTCTCATTTGGAAAGATAAGTTTAAAAGGTGGTTTAAAGCTGGATTTGATTATAACCAATGGTACAAGTACTGTGAAGTAAAGAAATACGATAAAAAACTGAATTTTGTCATGAATGAAAAACCAAAACCTGCGGTAAAACCCTATCCGGAAAGGAAACTGGCTTACGGTGAGGTTTTGAAATTTATTCAAAGTTTGCCTAAGGTAAAAATGCTGCTGTTGGGGCAGAGTGCCAAAGGGTTGGATGCTTTTCTTGAGATAGAAGAGGAAGATTTAGCGGTCATCAACCGAAAAGAAATGGAGATTTCGATGCAGTTGATGGAGATGGGGCTGAATTCGGTGCGGTTTATCACGAGAAATGGCTCCAAGAAGCGAATTATATACCTGGATCGGGAACGGTATCACATATTGATGCTTTTCAACCCGGAAAAGAAGTACGATTTCCCTCCGGATTTATGGCCGATTATGGCGAAGCAGTATTGGAGAGTTGAATAATAGTACTGGGGTTTCTATTTGCTCGCTTCGATTTTACGGGGTGAGCTTTTATTTTTGCTTATCTAGGATTCCAAAAAACATGACTATTTGTAAAAACTTCCTCTACGACTGCATTGTGATTTTTGGTATAATAAATATCGAACATATGTTTGGATTGAAAAAGGAGCCCGATTCATCATGACGATTCAGTTAATTGCTGCCGAAACCTTTACCGAACTGCAGTTGGCTTATGCCGGTGCCCAGATTATAGCCGGGTTTCCGTCTCCAGCCGAAGATTATTTGGAATCCGGTCTTGATCTCAATCAAGCGCTGATTAAACATCCCAGCGCTACGTTTTATGGCCGGGTAAAAGGTGAATCAATGCAGGAAGCCGGGGTTGAGGACGGGGATCTCTTAATTATCGATAAATCTCTCAATTATAAGGATCAGGCGCTGGCTGTATGTTGTTTAAATGGGGAATTTACCTTAAAGCGGATTAAAAAAGGGCCGGACGGAATTTGGCTGGTACCGGCCAACCGGGATTATCCGCCGATTCCTGTGGGAGAAGAAGACGATTTTACGGTTTGGGGAATTGTTACATATATCATCAAGAAGGTGTATTGATGTTCGCGCTGGTGGATTGTAATAATTTTTATGTTTCGTGTGAACGGGTGTTTAATCCGGCTTTGGCGGGGCGCCCGGTGGTGGTACTTTCTAACAATGATGGCTGCGTTGTTGCCCGATCGCCGGAAGCGAAAGCATTAGGCATTAAGATGGGGGAGCCGGCTTTTAAGCTAGACTCATTGTTTCATCAACACCAGGTAGCCGTTTGCTCGTCTAACTACCAGTTGTACGGCGATATGTCCCAACGGGTAATGAATACTTTAAGTCAATTTGCTCCGGAAATTGAGGTTTATTCTATTGATGAGGCTTTTCTCAATTGGGAAGGTGTTCCGGTGGATCTGGAATCCTTAGGCCACCAGATCCGGACTACGGTCAGAAAACATACCGGTATCCCGGTGAGTGTGGGGGTGGGTCCAACCAAAGTATTGGCGAAGATCGCCAATGATTATGCCAAAAAGGTCCCGGAAAATAACGGCGTATTTTTATTGGATAATCGGGAGAAAGTTGAAAAGTTATTGGCTCGTTTGGAGATCGGCGAAATTTGGGGAGTTGGTAGGAAACATGCAGCCCTTCTCAATCGATATGGCATCCAAACGGCCGCTGAATTTGTTAAGATGCCGGATAGTTGGATTCGTAAACATCTGACTATTGTAGGCTTGCGGCTCAAAGAAGAGCTCCAGGGAATTTCCTGTCTGCCGCTGGAATTAATGGCCCCTGCGAAAAAAGCCATCTGTACGTCGCGTTCTTTTGGAGAGTTCCAGACTGAATTGGAACCCCTTCGGGAGGCTGTGGCCACGTTTGCGGCTAAGTGCGGGTATAAACTTCGGAAGCAAAGAACTTGCGCCGGAGCTTTGATGGTGTTTTTGCAGACCAACCGGTTTAATTCGGATGAACCACAGTATAATCCCCATAATACGATGACTCTTCCGGTGGCCACTCACAGCGATTTGGAGTTGATTCACTATGCATTAGAGGCTTTGCAAAAGATTTATCGTCCAGGATATCGATATAAAAAAGCGGGTGTAATCGTTTCTGCCATCGTTCCTGAAGGGGAAGTTCAAGGCTCTCTCTTTGATACAGTGGATCGTTCCAAACATCGTCTATTAATGCAAACGATGGATCGGCTCAATGCCCGATACGGCCTTACTACTGTGAAGTCGGCGGCACAAGGCGGAGATAGCGGATGGGAGTTGCGTCGGGAAAAGCTGTCGCCTTGTTACACCACCCGGTGGAGCGATATTATTACGGTAAGAGTGTAGAAACAGGCTTATAGGAGGTCAAAGCTAAATGGAAGGTGAAGGAATGGAAGAGAATAAAGAGTATAACAAAGAGGGTTTAAATTTTTTAAAAAATAGAAATAAATAGAATTTTCGACAAATTATTGTATGGCACTGATGTAAAATGAAAATAGCGTTTAACTTGGTGAAATCTCTTTATTCAAAGGAGTGATGAAGATGATTGAACGAAAATCGCTAGAGGCTACGGTGCCGGATTCAGCCATTAAGGTGATGGAGCAAAAGGAATGGATGATTTACCGGTCACCGGATGGGGAAAATATTTATATTTATCCCGCCAGTTATCATCCGGGGATATTATGTTTGACGCGCAACGACTTGAAAAATTTGTTGGAAATGACCAACGTTAAATAGAGGATGATTTATGTATCATCATCCGCAAGAATACTATCGACTAAAATGCGGTTTATCATTTTATCGGCAACCTCAGAACCGGAAATGGGATAATTCCCTTTCGCAATCTTATATTTAATAATAGCAACTTTATCCGGTCGTATATCGGTTTCCTGAAGAACAGCCCTTTTGACTTTATTGACCATTTGGCGTTCGTCGAAAGATTCTGATCGATCGGTTGTAGATGAACACTCCTTTGCATCAGGGGTGTTCATTGTTTGTTCGAGATTTCGTGCTTTTAACACAGCATTGACTTGTGATGATGAAATAATCAAAGTAGTCCCTTCTTCGTCGTTGATTTTGGAAAATTAAAGGTTGAGAAGTTTTCATTATAATCATCGGCGAAGGTTAAGGGTGGATAAATGGTACTTTTGTCCTGTTTTTATCTTTGAATATGTTGCAGAATATCCACTGGAGCATAGTCGTCGGTTAAAATTGGAACGTCCTGGTAATAAACGTCGTTTCGCACCCGAGGGTCATCGACCAAGTCCTGGGCATAGGCGACGATGTTTTCAGTAACGATACCCTCTTCGGTTAGCTGCTTAGCTTGTTTTTTCCACCAGTCAGCCGACCGGTATTGGGAATCTTGGGTGGCGATGACGATGATATTGCGTTGAAAGGACTCATCGCCTCCGGACCATCCGTTAATCGGGAAGAGATAAACCTGGGGAAAGACTTGGTTCAAGGTTCGGGTAAATGCCCGTAAAAAACGGCTTTGGGGGCCGGAGACAGCACCGATAACATTGGAAATAACCACTCCGTCGGGGCTGAGCGTCTTTTTCACCTGACTTAAAAATTCCAGTGTGGTCAGATGGTAAGGGATGGCGTCCGAGTTATAAGCATCGATGACGATCATGTCGTAAGGGCGGCTTTTGCCTGCGGCGATAGCTTTGGCTTTCTCCCGGATAAACAACCGGCCATCCTGGGCCAGCGTTTTTAACCGTGGTGAACGGGGCAATTGAAAATAGCGATAAGCCACCTGGATAACTTCCGGATCGATCTCCACCGCATCCAATTGTTTAATGGAAGGATAATCGTTAAGAAAACGGCTGGGCGCAGAACCTCCTCCCAGTCCGATAAAGAGAACGGATTGAGGATCCGGTTTGGGGATTAACCCCAGGTGAAGGTAAGAGGTATATTCAAAGACCATTTCTAACGGATTGTCCAGGTCGATACCGCTTTGATAGGAGTTATCAAAATGAAGATAACGAATGGAACCCATTTGACGGACTGCCACATGATGGTACAATGTATCCCGTTCATAAAGGGTGGTTTCGCCAATATCTGTTGGACGGGGGAGTGAGCTCCACCACCAGCTGCCAACGAGAGTGGCTGTTAGTATGAGGGTAATGCCGAGCAATATCAGGAGAGTCTTTCGAATTGCCGGGGAAACAGTCGGTTGTTTGGATGAATATTGACTCCAGAAGGATAGGAAGGCCAATATAAAAAGAAGAGTACCCAGCATATGAAAGAGATGGCGGATGCCCATGGCCGGAATAAGAAAAAATGAGGTGGCCAGTGTGCCGATGATACTTCCAGCACTGGATATGGCGGATAACCGTCCGGCGGTATTTCCTAAAGTCGTTAAATTATTGCCGGCAAGCTTAATGCCATAGGGTGAAACCATCGCCAAAAGGACTCCGGGCAGGAAAAAGAAGCACCAAGCTGCCAGTAAGGAACCGGTACGCAAATCGTAACTGCTTAAATATTGGTTGGCTGCATTGGACCATAGCGGCAGGAACCCTACAGCGCAACCGGCAAGAAGCAGAATGATTCCCAAAGAGCCGATATAAGGGTATCGGTCGGCAGTTCTGCCGCCAAGATAATATCCTAATGTTAAGGCGGCCATGACAATGGTGATCAATGCACCCCACACATAGATCGAATTCCCGAATGCCGGAGCCATCACACGGCTGCCGGCCATCTCCATCGACATAAGTATTGCTCCGCTCAAGAAAACGATGAAATATAACATATAAAAAAACCTCCCTTTTATAAAAATTCCCGATTTTCCTTATTAAATCCTTTCGGTTGACGAAAGATTGTATCGAATAATCAGAAATTTGGCAACGATGATGTCTATTGTAAACAGAAGATTAAATACTTATCAATACTTTACAACGATGTGGTGAAATGTATATAATACAATTAAACAATTACTTAATTGTTTATGAGGTGCAATGATGGTTAATCGAAGGAAAAATAACGATCTATGTGATGAGATTTGTACGAGTCCATCCGTTTATGTCGAAGAATTAAGGGATCGATTGGCGGATGTGTTTGGGTTGTCGGAGATTTTTAAGGTCCTTGGAGATGAAACCCGGGTGAAAATTTTATACTTACTGGCTCATCAAGAGTTATGCGTCTGTGATATTGGAGCAGTGCTGGAGATGAGTCTCCCGGCGGTCTCCCACCATTTGCGGTTGCTTCGGGCCTTGCGCCTGGTGAAGTACAGACGTGAGGGCAAAATGGTTTATTATTCCTTGGATGATGACCATATTGTCCATATGATCCGGGAAGCCCAGGCTCACTTTGCAGAAGACCGATAAAGAGGCTAATCTGTAACGGCTAACTGTGAACTGTGTACTATGTACTATGTACTGTGAACCCGGTTGTGTCTTGAATTTAGAGAGAAAGAAGGCATTCTATGATGCGTTACAAATTGGAAGGGTTGGATTGTGCCAATTGTGCCGCAAAAATTGAGAGGGAACTTCGGAAGATAAAAGGTTTAGAAGAAATTTCAGTGAATATGGCAACTCAGATTATTGATATACCCTCGGAAATGGTGGAGCAAATTACGGCGGTGATCGATCGGGTTGACCCGGGGGTAACGTTAAAACCGGTTGATCGGTCTGAAATTTCAGAGGACGATGAAAAGGCGCCGCCGCTGGCTGCGTTGATTGCTGCAGGAGTTATTTTTGTAATCGGCCTGATTTATCATGACGTATTACACCAAACGTCCAATTCCTGGCTGGAATATGCACTTCTGCTTCCGGCCTATTTGGTGGTCGGATGGCCGGTTATTCATGGCGCCTATGATAACATTCGCCGGCGGCAATGGTTTGATGAGAACTTTTTGATGACGGTGGCTACTTTTGGGGCTATAGCGCTACATCAGTTGACTGAAGCCGTCGGGGTGATGTTGTTTTATGCGATAGGGCTTTACTTGGAGGATAAAGCGGTCAATCGTTCCCGGCGTTCGATCGCTGCGTTGTTGGATATTCAACCGGATGTTGCCCATTTGTTGGAAGATGGAGAAATGCGGCAGGTAAGACCGGAAGAGGTTGCTGTCGGAGATACGATCATCGTCAAACCGGGAGAGAAAGTGCCGCTGGACGGGGAGGTTTTAGACGGGGAGTCTTACGTAGACACATCGGCTTTGACCGGAGAATCCACGCCTCGGAAGATTAAGTCCGGAGAACGGGTATTAGCCGGAATGATTAACGGGCAAGGCTTACTAACGATCAAAGTGACGAAGCCCTATGAACAGTCAGCCATTGCCCGGATCCTCCATTTGGTGGAGAAAGCCCAGGAACGTAAAGCGCCTACAGAGCAGTTTATTACGGCTTTTGCCAAATATTACTCGCCGCTGGTGGTTGGATTGGCCGTGTTGATTGCGGTTATTCCGCCGCTGGTTCTGCCCGAAGCTTCGTTTAAGGCTTGGGTGTATCGCGCGTTGGTTCTTTTGGTGATCTCATGTCCATGTGCTTTGATGGTTTCCATTCCATTGGGGTACTTTGGCGGTATCGGCGGGGCTTCGCGCCGAGGACTGTTGGTGAAAGGCGCTAATTACCTCGATGTGTTGGCCAAATTGCATACTGTGGTTTTTGACAAGACCGGTACGCTAACTCATGGGGTATTTCGTGTCGCCGAGGTTGTACCTGAAAGAGGTTGGACGGAAAAGGAATTGCTTTCGGCGGTTGTCGCTGCGGAACGCTATTCAAACCATCCGATTGCGGATTCCATTCGTGAAGCTTATGGCGATGCATTCCCGGTGGAAACGGTTGAAGACTATCGGGAAATACCGGCCCATGGGATTACAGCCACCGTTAATGGAAAACGAGTATTGGCCGGAAATGCCCGTTTAATGCAGCAGGAACAGATCCCTTATTCCCAACCGGCCGGAGTCGGCACTATTGTCCATGTGGCGATTGACGGGCAGTATGCCGGATATCTGGCAATCGCGGACCAACTGAAGTCCGATGCGGTGAATGCCATTCACCGGCTGCGTTCTCTGGGGATTCGGCGGATATATATGCTAACCGGCGATGCAGAGGAGGTGGCGGCCCGGGTAGCGACCGAATTGGGTTTGGATGGATATTATGCCGGATTGCTGCCTGAGGAGAAAGTGGAACGCCTTGAAATGCTGCTCGCCGATCTTTCCCAGCCGGAAAAGCAGAAGCTGGCTTTTGTGGGTGACGGTGTCAACGATGCGCCAGTCATTGCCCGGGCGGACCTGGGGGTTGCAATGGGAGGTTTGGGCAGTGACGCGGCAATTGAAGCTGCGGATCTGGTCCTGATGGAAGACCATCCGTCCAGGCTGGCGGCAGCTGTCTCCATTGCCCAGCGGACCCGAAGGATCGTTTGGCAAAATATCTATCTGGCGTTAGGGATTAAAATGATCTTTATTCTTCTGGGAACGGTTGGTGAAACCGGCATTTGGGAGGCTGTTTTTGCCGACGTTGGAGTCACTTTGATAGCCATCCTCAATGCCATGCGGGCGCAACGGGTGAATGTATAGGAGACAGTAGACAGGAGTCAGGAGACAGTTTCGGAAGATTTAAGGTCACTGTATACGTTTACAGCGCACAAGACACGGTTTAGACATGAGGCATGAGTGAGATTTCAGGGTTTTCGGAGTCAGCCGTCAGGAGACAGAAGACAGGAGAAAATGAAATCACGTGAGTAGACTTTTGTTCTCTTCTGAATTCTGTCTTTTTGCATTCTGTCTTCTAAATAGGATACTGTCAACTGACTAAAGCTGTACTCCGTATTTTCTCTTCTAACCTCTCAATTACTGACTCCCGTCTCCTAAATCTTAACTCCTAATTCCTAACTCCTGTCTCCTGACCTGATTATTGTCAAATTTTCGTGACAAAGTCCTTTGTTTTAAATACAATGGATTTTTAGAGAAAACTTTTGAAAAGGGGTGTGGGGAGTATGCCGATTCCGGCATGGGTGTATTATGCGATTGGTTCGGCGTTTTTTGCAGGGTTGACTGCGTTATTCGGCAAGATTGGAGTCAGTGGTATCAATTCCAATTTAGCCACATTTTTACGAACGATTGTGGTTTTGCTTTTTTCCGGCGGTATAGTCTGGGGGACCGGAGCGTGGCAAAATCCAAGCAAACTTCCATCCAAGACTTTAATTTTTTTAGTATTGTCGGCTTTAGCTACCGGTGCTTCTTGGCTCTGCTATTATCGGGCGTTGCAGTTGGGTCCTGCTTCCAAAGTGGCTCCCATTGATAAACTGGGGGTTGTCTTTGCGATGGTTTTGGCTTTTATTTTCTTAGGAGAAAAAGCCGACCTGAAGACGGTCGGAGGAGGCTTGTTGATCGTTGCCGGAGCGCTAGTTATCGCCTTAAAATAATACTGTACAAAACGAAATAAAAAACTTAGAATGACGAACGATCCAGAGGCGAACTGGGTCGTTTGTTTTATAGGGTACAATCTCGGGAAGGGTTGCTAAAAAAGACGCCGAGCACTGAAGCGGCGTCTTAGTGAGCGGATGAAACGAAATACGAAGGTCCGAGCATTGAGTATTTGGAAAGGGAAAATATGCGTTTCGATAAAGTGAAAGATATACGCTATTCTTCCTGAATTCTAAAGGATTCACCTGAGGAGGCGGATCTGAGGAAACGTCGGGGTTCCCCGTTTATCAATAAAAGAAGCAACAGGAAGAATAGTACGGCCTGATTTGAACCGCAACCCGGTTTTTTATGTTTTTTGCAGCGGCATGACGACATATCTTGAGCCTCCTTTGGATTGGTTTTTTGGAAGTGGTATACTTTATCCTATTCAACAAAAGGAGGCCTGGGACTGTTCCGTTGGCACAAGTCTCAGAGTGATTCTTCAGTGTACATTTTAAGTCCAGCAGTATATTTTTCCAAGAGCGGGTTAACCTACCCATAAAAGAAGGTGGGATTGGTGAAAAAAATCAAATTAAAACCGATATTTTGGATTCGACTCGGGGTCATCACCCTGATCGTTGGGGTGACAATTGGAATAGGATATCGATACCCGGAAGTAACCCGGGAAATTCAAAAAATTTTTTCAGCGGTTTCGATACAACAGTCTGAATTATGGACTTTGGAAAAAATAACCGTTTTCAAGAAATGTCGGCATCAAACTGTAGAACAATCAACATTTGCATCAATCAAAGCTTTAAAAGATTTTGTGATGAAACATCCTCAGTGGGAAACGGTTGGAAGCGGCCCCACTAAATTTCAAACCAAAATTGAGGTTCACGATTTTTGCTCCGATTGTCAGCAGTATCAATTTTTAGGGATTAAGTCCGGAAAGGTTGTAATTATGCGGGGAACGCCGGCGAAACCGGGTCCAGTCATTCAGGCTATTTCCATGGATGTTCAGCTTTTACCTGAGGCTGAACGGGAGGATTTGCAGAGAGGCATTCCGTTTAAAGATGAAAAAGAGAAGCTTCAATTGATCGAAGGGTTAAACGGTTTAATCCTCAATTAAAATTCGGGCCCGTCCGCGTGAAGCGTGACGGGCGATGAGCTACCTAATTGACCTCGCTCTTTACGAGTATAGACTAATGATTGAGACTAAGTAACAAATGCCGAAAGGGAAACTTCAAAAGGGAACGTTGCATCATCTTCTGATGAGCGTTTTGGCATTTGTCAGCTTAAAGCTCGATCATTTCCGCCGGCCAGAATGGAGCTTATGGTGATGGCACCGCCGCTTTTCTGACCTTTGTCCGACCGGATTTTACCGGAGGAGCCTAGAGGAGCTCGGGGTAAATTCCGATCTGGGTCCCGGCCAATCGGTTTGCTCACTAATAGTATGTCGCAAGCTATTTTTTTTATACTTTAATGGTTGGGTAATATCTACACATATCCTACAAAACCCCGTCATACTTTAGATTGGGCTTATATTGTAAAAAATTTAGAAATCAGGAGGAAATAACGGAGCCAACGCGAATTAAACCAAAAGTAACATAAATGTTAAGATTTTTTAATAATCTTAACGTGACGGAGGGGGTTATCCATTGAAAAAGCATACTGTTGAAACCATGCGGAATTTAGTCCTGTTGGGACATGGTGGTTCCGGTAAAACCACACTGGCTGAGGCTATGTTGTACAGTGCGAAGGCCATCGAACGTTTTGGTAAAGTAGATGACGGAAACTCCACAATGGATTATGATCCTGAAGAAATCAAGCGGAAAATCAGTATTTCAACGTCTATTGCTCCGCTTGAGTATAAAGAGGATAAAGTCAATATCATTGATACCCCTGGTTTTTTTGATTTTGTCGGAGAAGTTAAGGGGGCGGTGCGGGCTGCAGACGTCGCTTGTATTGTGGTGTGCGCTGTTTCCGGTGTTGAGGTGGGTACCGATAAAGCCTGGGGTTATGCTGATGAGCAAAATTTGCCCCGGGTATTTTTTATAAATAAGATGGATCGCGAAAATGCTAATTTTGACAAAGTACTTACGGATTTACGCGATAAATATGGTAAAAATGTTATACCGATTCGAATTCCGGTGGGTGCGGCTGAAACCTTCCAGGGAGTTATCGACATTTTAGAGCATAAAATGTATCTCTTGGAAGGCGGAAAAATGGTGGAAAAACCGATCCCTGCCGAATATGAAGAAAAGGTTGCGGAGTACCATCAGATGCTGACAGAAGCAGTGGTGGAAACTGACGATGAACTTCTCACCAAGTATCTGGAAGGGGAAACTATCGGTCGTGAAGAGTTGATGGCTGGTGCTCGAAAAGCTATCACCAATGAACAAGTGATTCCGGTTTTGGTCGGTTCATCCCTGAAGTTAATCGGAATCATCAGTCTCTTGGATGCGGTCGTGGATTATATCCCGTCACCGGTGGATCGGGGCGCTATCGTCGGTGTAGACGGAACCAAACGGCTACCCAGCGAAGATGAACCTTTCTCGGCATTGGTCTTTAAAACAATGGCCGATCCTTTTGTGGGTAAGTTAACGCTGTTCAGGGTGTTTTCGGGTGTGGTCAAATCTGATTCACAGGTGTACAATTCCAGCCGAGAGGCGATGGAACGCATTGGCCAATTGTTCCTGATCAAGGGAAAAACGCAGGAACCTGTCGATCAACTGTGTGCCGGAGATTTGGGGGCTGTTGCTAAGCTGCAGTATACTTTCACCGGAGATACTTTGTGTGATAAGGATAAAGTCATCGTTTATCCGCCTATTCAATTCCCGGATGCTAAATTGTCGCTGGCAGTTGAACCAAAAGCTAAAGGCGATGAAGAAAAGATCAGCGCCGGGCTTAGCCGGTTGGTGGAAGAAGATCCCACCTTTAAGGTTGAAAAGAATTCGATCACCCATGAATTGGTGGCTTCCGGCATGGGAGATCTCCATATTGAGGTCATCACCAGTAAATTGCAGAAGAAATTCGGTGTGAGCGTTAACTTAAAAGAGCCGAAAATTTCCTATAAAGAGACTATTAAAGGTACGGTGAAAGCTGAAGGGAAACATAAGAAGCAAAGCGGCGGCCGGGGTCAATACGGCCATGTATGGATCGAAATGAGCCCGTTACCGGCTGGCGGCGGATTTGAGTTTGTCGACAATATTTTTGGAGGCGCTGTTCCGAAAAACTATATCCCGGCCGTTGAAAAAGGGATTCGGGAAACCATGGAACGCGGTGTTTTAGCCGGTTATCCGGTCGTTGACGTCCGAGTGTCCCTTTTTGACGGCTCCTATCACAGCGTGGATTCTTCGGAAATGGCGTTTAAAATTGCAGCTTCGATGGCTTTCAAAAAAGGTTTTATGGAAGCCAAACCTATCTTGCTGGAGCCGATTATGCGGCTGGAAGTCACAGTTCCCGAAGAATACATGGGCGATATTATTGGCGACCTCAATAAAAAACGCGGAAAAATCCTGGGAATGGAACCCGACGGCAAAAATCAGATTGTTAAAGCGTTGGTGCCCCAAGCTGAACTCGCTAAATATGCGATTGACCTGCGTTCGATGACGCAAGGACGGGCTGATTTCGAAATGGCTTTTGACCATTATGAAGAGGTTCCGTCACACTTGGCAGAACATATCATTGCTGAAGCCAAAAAACATATGGTGGAAGAGGAAGAATAATTCCAAGTGTATGCCGGAGAAATTCTCCGGCTTTTTTATTACTTTAAAAGTATTGCGTTACCATAAGCCTTGTGATAATCTATAGTAAGAGCCTTAATCTTTAGGATTACTTGGAGTAGTCGGTTAATTTTCAATCAGTCTCAGAATTGCCCTCCAGTTCTAGTCCGAAGAAAGGCCCAATACCACAGCCCATCGGGCTAGTTAACGGGAGGTTTTTTTATGTACCAAGATAAGACCCTTACGTGTAAAGATTGCGGTCAGGAGTTCGTTTTCACTGCTAATGAGCAAGAGTTTTATGCTTCAAAAGGCTTTGAAAATGAGCCGGGTCGTTGCCCCAGTTGCCGTGCTGCCCGCAAACAGCAACGCAACGGTGTTCAACGGGAACGTCAAATGTATCCGGCAGTTTGCTCCGAATGCGGCGTCGAAACCACAGTTCCGTTCCAACCTACCGGTGATCGTCCGGTATACTGCCGGGATTGCTTTCAAGCCAAACGCGGTTAATTTACTTTGAACTTAACGTAAAGTTAAACCCCGACTTTCTAAAGGAGTCGGGGTTTTTTGGTGGATTGGACACGTTGATCGTAATACGTTTAAGCCTTTACAAATGGCAGGTAAGCGGCAAGAAACAGCGAATAATTACATGAAAAGGGAGCCGGATTTGCCGGTATAATACGAGGTTAATCATGACTCAATTTGTTCATTTGCATGTACATACCCAATATTCGTTATTGGACGGGGCGGCCGATTTGGAACGTTTGCTGAAAACCGTAGCCGACTATGGTATGCCGGCAGTCGCCATGACGGACCATGGGGTGATGTATGGCAGTTTAAAATTTTATCAGCAGGCCAAAAAGATGGGCGTTCACCCCGTTTTAGGCTGCGAAGTATATTTGGCGCCTCGAAGTCACCGGGATAAAGCGCCGAAGGTCGATGATAATCTGTCTCACCTGGTCCTTTTAGCTGAATCTAATGAAGGATATCGGAACCTGATGAAATTGGTTTCTATTGCCCATTTGGATGGCTTTTATTATAAACCCCGAGTGGATCTGGAATTATTGCGGAAATATTCGAAAGGGTTAATTGCCCTTTCGGCGTGTATGTCCGGGGAGATCCCCCGGTTAATTTTGAATGACCGTTATGAGACAGCCAAAGAGCGGGTAGGCCTATATCAGGAGATTTTCGGAAGGGACTCATTTTATTTAGAATTACAGATGCAGCATCTTCAAGGTCAACGGATGCTTAATCACCAATTGATGCGGCTGGCAGCGGAATGCGGAGCACCGCTGGTGGCTACCAATGATGTTCACTATATTTATAAAGAAGATGCCCAAGTTCATGATGTCTTACTCTGTATTCAAACTGGTAAGACAGTGGATGAACCCAATCGGTTAAAATTTCCCAATGCGGAGTTTTACCTTAAAACTGCCGATGAAATGGCTGAACTGTTTTTGGATTGTCCGGTTGCCATCGAAAATACGGTTCGGATCGCCGAACGGTGTCAGGTGGAACTGGAATTGGGCAAGTTTCATATGCCGAAGTTTGAGGTTCCGGAGGAAAGTACGGCAGGCCGTTATTTGGAGCAACTCTGCCGGGAAGGGATATCCAACCGGAAACTGGCGTGGAATGAAACCTATGAGAAACGGTTGGTCTATGAGCTTCAAACCATTGAACAGATGGGTTTTGCCGGCTATTTCTTGGTTGTCTGGGATTTTGTCCATTATGCCAAAAACCACAATATTATGGTAGGGCCGGGGCGGGGATCGGCTGCCGGAAGCTTGGTTGCTTATTTGTTGGGGATCACGGATCTGGATCCATTGGCCAATGGATTGCTGTTTGAACGGTTTCTCAATCCGGAGCGGGTTTCCATGCCTGATATTGATATTGATTTCTGTTATGAGCGCCGCTCCGAGGTCATTGATTATGTGCGAAAACGATACGGGGCAGAGCGGGTTGCCCAAATCATTACTTTTGGAACGATGGCTGCCAGAGCAGCAGTTCGTGATGTAGGGAGAGTTTTGGGAATTCCCTATGGAGAAGTGGATAAGCTCGCCAAATTGATCCCTCACGAGTTGGGCATTTCATTGCGGGAAGCAATCGAGCAATCGGCTGAACTTAGGGCGATGATCGAAGGAAATCCCCGGTTGCAACGGTTGATAGCGATTGCGTCCCGGGTGGAGGGTTTTCCACGGCATGCGTCGACCCATGCGGCCGGGGTGGTGATCGCGGCGGATCCGTTAACCGAATATCTGCCGTTAACCCGGTCGACTGAAGATGAAATTTTAACTCAATTTCCGATGGAAGATATCGAAGCTTTAGGCCTTTTAAAAATGGATTTCCTGGGTCTTCGCACCTTAACGGTTCTCCGGGATACCCTGCGTTGGATCGAACGAAACCGCCATCAGTCGCTGGAATTATCCAGGATTCCATTGGATGATCCCGCGACTTACCGGCTGCTGCAGTCCGGTAGCACGCTGGGCGTATTTCAACTGGAAAGCCGTGGAATCCGAAGCCTGATGATTCGGTTGAAACCTGAAAACCTGTCGGATATTACCGCATTAGTTGCCCTCTACCGGCCCGGCCCATTGGGCAGCGGCATGGTGGATGATTTTATCCGGGCAAAACATGGAGAGCAGAAGTTGAATTATCTCCATCCGGGGCTGGAACCGATTTTGCGGGAGACTAACGGAGTGATTCTCTATCAGGAACAGGTGATGCGGATTGCCAGTGAAATTGGCGGATTTAGCCTAGGAGAGGCCGATTTGGTCCGGCGGGCTATGGGTAAGAAGAAGCCGGAAGTTCTGGCGGCGATGCGGGCTCAATTTGTCAAAGGTGCCGCTGAACGGGGAGTAACGGAGGCAATTGCTAATGAACTCTTTGACTTGATGGAATATTTCTCAGGCTATGGTTTTAATAAATCCCATTCGGCCGCATATGGCCTGGTAGCGTATGAGACGGCCTATTTTAAAGCCAATTATCCTCAAGAATTTATGGCTGCTTTGCTAACCAGCGTGATGGGTAACGGGGATAAAGTCGGTTTATATGTTGAGGAATGTCGACGGATGGGTCTGACGATTCTGCATCCGGATATCAACCGAAGTTATGCGGCCTTTACTCCGGAAGGAGATCACATTCGTTTTGGATTAATGGGAATTAAGAACGTGGGCTTAGGCGCAATTGAACGTATTGTTGCAGAACGGGAGGCCCAAGGCGAATTCCGTTCCCTTTATGATTTTTGCCGGAGAGTCACGCATCAATTGGTTAATAAACGGGTGATTGAAAGTTTGGTTTATGCCGGTGCCTTTGATTTTACCGGGATGCACCGGAAACAGTTGTTGGTAATGCTCGAGAACTATTTTGAGCAGAACCCGCGCCTCAGTCATCAACGCAATCAACTGAATTTACTAGAACCTATCTTTGAGGAGGAACTTGCCCCAACTCCGGTGGTCGGGGGATTTACCAAAAAAGAGCTTTTGGAGCAGGAAAAAGAGTATTTGGGCGTTTATCTTTCCGGCCATCCATTGGATGAATGGATGGATAAATTCCGTCAAAATCAAGTGATGACCATCGCTGAGTTGGAAGAGGAAGCGGATGGGAAGGAAGTGCTTATCGGTGGCGTGGTTATTGGCTGGCGGACTCTGACCACCAAAGCGGGGGCCGTGATGGCTGCATTTCGATTGGAGGATCTGACGGGTGCGGTGGAAGTCGTGGTTTTCCCGAAATTATTTGAAAAGGTGGGTGCCGGTTTCCATCCGGAACGGATCGCCCTTGTGAAAGGACGGCTCCAGGAGGAGGAACAGGGGCTAAAAGTATTGGCTTCTCAGCTGCGCTGGTTAGGCGAATAGCTTTACGTTTCTCCCTCTATGCTTGCCGGAATCGGCGAATTCGGGTACAATGGGGAATGGATATTTTTAACGCTGGGAGGCCATCATGGGCTTAAGAGAAGATGCATTGGCATTACATCGAAATCATCAGGGAAAATTGGCGGTTACCAGTAAGGTGAAGGTCAACACGCCTCAGGAACTGAGTCTGGCGTATACGCCGGGCGTTGCGGAACCTTGCAAGGAGATCGCCGCTCATCCCGAATTGAGTTATGAATATACCAACCGCGGCAATATGGTGGCTGTGGTTTCCGATGGTACAGCCGTATTGGGGCTTGGCGATATCGGTCCGGAAGCCGGAATGCCGGTGATGGAAGGCAAAGCCATCTTATTCAAGGAATTTGCCGATGTGGATGCTGTACCGATCTGCTTAGGAACGAAAGATCCGGCGGAGATTATCCAGGCGGTTAAATGGTTGGAGCCAACTTTTGGCGGGATCAATCTGGAGGATATCGCCGGAACTCATTGTTTCGAAGTAGAAGAAGGCCTTAAAAAGATCATGGATATTCCGGTGTTTCATGACGATCAGCATGGAACTGCCGTAGTTTGCTGTGCCGGGGTGATCAATGCTTTAAAACTCGTGAAGAAAGAGTTCACTCAGGCGCGGGTAGTGGTAAACGGGGATGGAGCGGCTGGATTGGCTATCTCCCGGTTTTTATTGTCTGCCGGAATTCAACCGGACCATTTAACCATCTGTGGGATCAATGGGATACTGACTCCGGGTAGTCATGCCAATCATGCAATGCGGGAGTCTCTCGCCCGATTGACCAATCCGTCAGGGAGAACCGGAACATTGTCGGATGCGCTAAAAGGAGCCGATGTGTTTATCGGGGTATCGGTCGGGAATATCGTGGACCGGGCGATGATCGCATCGATGGCGCCCAATCCGGTCGTCTTTGCCATGGCCAATCCCCAACCGGAGATCCTGCCTGACGAAGCCAAGGCCGGAGGGGCTGCTGTGGTTGGAACCGGCCGTTCGGATTATCCCAATCAAATCAATAATTTGCTGGGATTCCCTGGAATTTTCCGAGGAGCACTGGATGTTCGGGCGAGAGATATCACTGAAGCAATGAAAGTGGCTGCAGCCCGGGCTATTGCTGATTTGATCCCGGAGGAAGAGTTAACGCCCGATTATGTCATTCCAAAACCTTTTGATCGCCGCGTCGTTCCTGCTGTTGCGTTGGCCGTCGCTCAGGCAGCGATGGAAAGCGGTGTAGCCCGGGAACCGAAGACCAGGGAACAGTTGGAGGAAGGCCTGCGGCAACGGGGATTGCTTTGACCAGTTCGCAGTTGACAGTGTACAGTGGACAGCTAATTAATCAAGGGTGCAACAGTGCACAGTACACCGTGCATAGTGACGAGCGAGAATACGGAATGGACAGAAGATAGTAGGCGAAAGTAAACGCTTAAAAAACTAGAAGTTTCGGGCCAGGTCTCTTTCTCCTTTTTTGGAGAGAGCCGGGGTGAGGTTTTAAATAGGAATGTGGAGCATTATCACCATCACCCAGAACTCAGGGTCTTGTACCCCAGAATTGTACTGTGAACTTACATTTGAAAATCATGATCCTAACTCGAATAATTGTACGGAACGCACATATGCGTTCCCTACTTGTGCCTCATGCCTAAACCGTGAACCGTGCACCGTGAACTGTGAACCAATATTTATCGATATTATTTGCTTAAGCAATATGGAGGGTTTAAACTGGCTTGGATTGCGGATCTTCATATACATTCCCATTTTTCGATGGCCACGAGTAAATTGTGCGATCCGGTGAACCTGCACCGGTGGGCCGGATTGAAAGGGATCACGTTGGTCGGAACCGGTGACTTTACCCATGGGGGATGGCGCCGGGAACTCCGGGAAAACCTGGTGGAAGCGGAACCGGGTTTTTATCGTTTGCGGAAGGAACATCAACCGGAAATCCCGGATCAACCGGATGCCCGCTTTGTGATCAGCGGGGAAATCAGCAGTATTTATAAGAAGAACGGGCGTACCCGTAAAGTCCATAATTTGATCTTATTGCCTTCATTGGAAGCCGCTGATGCACTTAGTGCCAAATTGGAGAGCCTGGGAATGAATCTCCATTCTGACGGGCGTCCGATTTTGGGATTGGACAGTTACCGGCTGTTTCAAATGACGTTGGACGTATGTCCTGAAGCGATTTTCATTCCGGCTCATATCTGGACTCCCCATTTTTCGGTGTTTGGCTCCAATTCCGGGTTTGATCTTATCGAGGAGTGTTATGAAGATTTGACCCCTTGCATCAGTGCATTGGAAACCGGGCTTTCGTCGGATCCGGCCATGAATTGGCAATGGTCGGCTCTGGATCGGTTTCGGCTAATTTCCAATTCCGATGCTCATAACCCGCAAAACCTGGGAAGGGAAGCTACGGTTTTTGAGGCGGAATTATCATATCAAGGGTTGAGAAAAGCTTTGCAGGGTGATGCAACGGACCGCCTGGCTGGGACCGTCGAATTTTTTCCTGAGGAAGGAAAGTACCACTATGATGGGCATCGGAATTGCGGCATTTCATTTACTCCGGAACAGACTGCCCAGCATAACGGATTATGCCCCGTGTGCGGGAAAAAAGTGACTGTCGGTGTATTTAACCGGATTACTGCTTTAGCTGATCGCCCTTTGGGTTTCCAACCGGAAGGAGCTCAGCCTTTTCAGCGGCTGATCCCGCTTAAAGAGATTATCGGGGACGTTTACAATGTCGGGGTCAATACCCGTAAAGTTGATACGGTCTATTGGGCCTTATTACGCGAATTTGGCCCGGAATTGGTCATTTTAAGAGATACCGATATTGAACGGCTCACTCAGTTTGATTCAGCGATCGGGATGGCTATTTCCCGGTTGCGAAACGGGCAAGTAAGCATTATACCGGGATATGATGGGCAATACGGTGTCATCTCCGTTATTAGCGAAGAAGAGCGAAAACAATTTAGGATAAAGTAATGATAAGGAGAGGGGTTTAAAACGATGACGGCGCAGATTATCGATGGAAAAGCAGTAGCAGCCCGGTTGCGGGAAAGTTTGCGGGAGCGGATTGCCCGCTTGACAGAACGGGGCAATCAACCGGGATTGGCGGTGATTCTGGTCGGAGACGATCCGGCCTCCCGGGTTTATGTCAATTCCAAGCGTAAGACCTGTGCAGCATTAGGCATTTATTCGGAGGAACATACGTTGCCGGGGGATGTTGCGGAAAAAGAGTTGTTGGATCTGATTGACCGATTGAATGCTGATCCTAAAATTCATGGTATTTTACTGCAATTGCCCCTTCCAGCCCACTTGGATGAAGATAAAATGTTGGAACGGATCGTTCCGAATAAGGATGTGGATGGTTTTCACCCGGTGAATGTCGGAAAAATGGTTATCGGCTTGGAAGGTTTTCTTCCCTGTACTCCGGCGGGAGTGATGGAACTTATTAAAGAAACCGGGATTTCCATCAGCGGAAAAGAATGCGTAGTTGTGGGGCGAAGCAACATTGTAGGAAAACCACAGGCTATTTTGCTACTTCGAGAACATGGAACTGTCACCATCTGTCATTCGCGGACTGCCAATTTACGAGAGGTTTGCCGGCGAGCCGATATTTTAGTGGCGGCAGTGGGGAAAGCGGAGATGATCACTGCTGACTATGTTAAACCAGGGGCAGTAGTGATCGATGTGGGGATCAACCGGACGGCTGACGGGAAATTAGTTGGAGATGTTCATTATGAGTCCGTTGCCGAAGTCGCAGGTTGGATCACTCCAGTACCGGGCGGTGTCGGGCCGATGACGATCGCTAAATTGATGGAAAATACAGTGATCAGCGCAGAACGGGTGAAATAGGATTGGAATGGCATGTATTTCTGATCCGTTTGGGTTTTATCGTTGGTGCGTGTTTTTTCCTGTCTTTCATCCGCCGGGGGATGGTTTGGCTATATAAGCGAAGCGGGATCGGAATATACCCGCTTTCTTTGATGTATAAAGGGGTTCATCTTGGGGTGCTTGCCGGTCTTGCGGCCCTGGTCGCTTTGGTTTTCCTTCGGGGTGAGCCGTTGAACCAGCCTTTGTCGGAACTTTTGGTTGAAGACGGGTTTAACTTCGTCTTGTTTGCGGTGTACCTTGCTTGGTACCTTTTTCAGTCTTACCAATGGGAACGGCAAACGGGGCGGTTCCGAAGCGGATATGGTGAATATTTAAAGCAATATGCTTTTTTTCAGATTTTGCTTTTAGATATTCTGCTTCTGCTTCGATTGGATGAACGGTATTTACCCTGGATGCTCCTGCACTATCCGGAGGTCGAACGGTTTTACCTGGAAGCGATAGCGGTATTGTTCTTCGTCGGGATTCAAGGGATTGCGGTATTGGTCAGAAGTTTGAAGATGGAAGAAGCTCCCCGGGAAATCTGTCAATTGGTTAAGGACGTGGCTGCGGTCTTTGGGGTTCAGATCCGACGGGTCCGGGTCTGGCAGTTGGAGTTGGTGGGTAATGCGTTTGCAACTGGTCTTATCCGGCGAAGTATTTTTTTGACTGGTTCTCTGGTGGCCTATACAGCTCCGGACGATTTGCGAATGATTGTCGGCCATGAATGTGCCCATTTTAAGCTGCATCATCTGGAAGTCCGGATGGCCTATGTGGCTTCCTGGGTTTGGCTGGGTTCTTTCCTCTTAGAACGGTATCCGGAAATTCATTGGATTTATGTAGTTTTCTATGGTTTTGCAGGTTATTTGCTCTTTAACGTCATGGCCCGGCGTCAGGAGATTCAAGCGGATCAGATGGCAGCGGCCAAATTAGGTGGAGGAGCAAAGATGGCTGAAGCTTTAGTGCGAACTTTCGGAATGGGTTCGGCTTCAACGGGTTTTTCCCGATTATTCCGGTGGTTCATCACTCATCCGGAGATGGAGATGCGGGTAAACCATTTAATGGCAATGGATTCTATTTCCGGTGGAAAATCCGAAGGCTCGTCCTCCGTATAGGCATACATAAAGGACATGAAGTAAACACTTCATGTCCTTTATGTATGAGGTTTGTCTTTATGACTTAGGCCTTATTGGGGTCTTTAAAACTTACTCCGGCAAGTTTTTGATAGAATAAGGCCACACTACTGTTGTCCAGGTCAGCATAGTCAGTTTTGGCTTGACCAAAAATTTGATCCACCAAAGCGGTGACCAACAGCGGCACATTGAGATCCCGTGCGGTTTTCATGATTAAGCCCAGATCTTTGTGGTTCAGTGCCAGGCGGAATCCGGGGTTATAATTTTCGTTGATTATTGCCGGAGCCTTGGCGTTCAACATCCGGCTGTCAGCTGTTGCTGTTTTTAAGACTTGATAGAGAGTGGACGGGTTGACGCCGGCCTTCACGGCAAGGGCAAATGCTTCAGAGATGGCCACTAGTTCGGCGGAGATAATCAGGTTGTTAGCCAGTTTGGCTGCCTGGCCCAGGCCGCTTTCACCGACATAGGTAATATGGGCTGCAACTTTTTGCAAAATAGGGAGGACACGCTCGAATATTTCCCGATCGCCTCCGATCATCATTCCCAGGCTGGCTTCTTCAGCCCCTTTCGGCCCGCCGCTGATGGGAGCATCCAAATAAGCGATGCCGTAATCTTTGAGACGTTGGTAAAAGGATCGTACCGAGGCGATATCATGGGTGCTGCAATCGATGACGATCGGTTGTTTTTTACAATGAACCAGGCCATTCTCGCCAAATAGTAAACCTTCGACGTCAGCTGCAGTAGGGACGCAAATAAATATATATGATGCTTGTTCGCCAATGGCTGCGGGAGAGGAGACTAGTTCACCGCCGGCTGCCGATATTTCGGCGGCAACGTTTTTGTTCCGGTGGACCATGGTGATTAACGGTGTGCCTGATTTTAAAATATTAAGGGCCATTGGTTTTCCCATAGCGCCTAGTCCTATAAAACCCACTTTTTCGTTCATGATGATGTCCTCCTTTGGTTCAATAGATTCCAATGGATTCTTTCGAAAAGACGTTTCGGGATTCCTGCCAGCTTCGGAATTTTTTATGGCTCTTCGCATAACCTCCAAATATTAGGTAATAATAGAAACCGGAGGTGGTAAGGATGAACCGTATTAATTGCAGCGTTTCTTCGTGTAAATACAACGAAGCAGGCCAAAAATGCAATGCTGCAGAAATTAAAGTGGAGAATAATTTCAATTTGTCCCACAATATGGAAATAGGATCGCTGGATAATCAAAATAAGAATGCGACGACATCCATGGAAACCTGTTGTCAAACATTTACCCCTAAATGAACCAACGTTAGTTATGTGGAGTATCTAAGAGAATAACTGACTGAGAAAAGACTTGCAATACAAAACCGTCTATCGGCTAACGGTTGCAAGTCATTTTTCATATTTAAACCAATTTTGGCTTGCTGGTTTTATATAACAATTTTGTTAGATACGAATGTCGGTAAATGGCAGGATTACCTCATTCTTTTGATTAATATATTAAAAAAAGGCGTCCATTTGCCGATAATTCTAGTAGAAACCTTGAAGGGGGTAGGTTACATGAAAATTACCGTAACAGGCAAGAACATTGAAGTAACCGATGCACTGAGAGACTACGCTGAGAAAAAGGTCGCGAAGATCGTCAAGTTTTTTGAAAAAAGTCCGCTTTCGTCCCAGGTCAGTCTTCGTACCGAACGAGGATTACATATTGTGGAGATTACCGTACATATTGACGGCTTACTCTTGCGGGGAGAAGAAAAAACCAGTGATATGTATGCTTCGATTGACGGGGCTATTGATAAAATCGAGCGTCAGGTTCATAAGTTTAAAACCCGGATTAATCGGAAATTGCGGGAAGAGAACCGGGTGGTGTTAGAGGAGCTTCCCAATCAAAAAGAACAATCCGAACCTCAGATCGTACGCACCAAGCGGTTTGCAGTCAAACCCATGTCTGTTGAAGAAGCGGTCATGCAAATGGATTTGTTAGGCCATGATTTCTTTGTTTTCTCCAACAGCGAAACGGAAGAGGTCAACGTGGTGTATCGTCGGAAAGATGGTAATTATGGCTTGATTGAGCCAGAATTTTAAAATGAGAATAGAAAAGCTTGAGCGGAATGCTCAAGCTTTTTTTGTTGGCCTTAAGCTTTCAATGGCATCAGCGATTTCCTGGGTGGCTTTTGCATAAAGCTCTTTCTTTTCAAGAGCAGGATCATTGGTGAGATAAATTGGTTTACCGAAGATGACTTTGACTTTTTTAAAACTTTTTCCGATGGTCTGGGTATTGAGGAGTAAAGTAGGTACTACCGGTGCATTATTTTTGAGGGCAAACATGGCCGGACCGGAATGGAGTTTGCCTAATTTATCAGGATTTTCCCGATTACGGGTTCCTTCGATGAAAATACCCAGAACTTTTCCGTCGGACAGGATTTCCATGGATTTGGAGATGGCTTCGCGATCGCCGCGGCCACGTTTAATCGGGACAGCTCCCCAGGCCGGCAGGAGGAAATTGAGTACTGGTATTCTGAAAAGTTCTTCTTTCGCCAGGAAGCAGACTTGACGGTTGGCGGCCGCACCCAAAACCGGCGGATCCCAGTTGCTGACGTGGTTGGCTACTAAAAGGGCAGGGCCATTGGTTGGAATGTTTTCTACACCGATGATCTCCAAACGATTTAAAACCTTAAACATTATTTTAAAAAGGTTTTTAAATATGAAATATAGCATCGTCAATTCTCCTTCAGACAGACTCATGCGTATATTCTGCACAAAAAAGGTTTTTCCTGTTATTATCTTTACAATTATATGGATTGACGCGTAGAAACGCTAGTAGGATAGAATTTGAAAATTAAGGTGCATAGTGGTATGAATATCCTATTTCGTTGGTCGGCATGAACAGTTATTGAGGCACGAAATGAAGTCTTGTCCACCGGAGGCGGTCGTGAGATAATGAATAAAATGGATTTCTGACGGAGGGATTCGTATGATTTATGATATTGCGATAGTCGGGGGAGGGCCGGCGGGACTTGCGGCAGCATTAAATGCCCGCCGGCGTAATCTCCAGACAGTGGTTATCGGGAAGGAAGAATTTAGTTCAAAATTAACTCAAGCCCATCGTATTGACAATTATCCCGGATTGCCATCCATCACCGGTGAAGAGCTGGCCCGAAAGTTACGGACTCATGCTGAAACCAACGGAATGGTTTTTGTAAGGGATGAAATTCAAAATATTTATCCTGAAGAGGATTTGTTTAATTTATATGGACGGGAACATCATTTCCAGGCCAAAACCATTATACTGGCTACCGGTATTACCTTGGGTGCAGAGATTGAGGGGGAGGCCGATTTTGTCGGTCGTGGCGTCAGTTATTGTGCCACTTGCGACGGAATGTTCTTTCGGCAAAAACCTGTGGCGATGGTGGGGTACATCCGGGAAGCTGAGGCGGAAGTCAGGTTTTTAGCTGAAGTCTGTAGTCAAGTGTATTATTTACCTCTATATAAAAATCCGGGGCCGGTGGATCCGCGGGTAACATTGATTGAAGGGAAACCGGTAGCTATATCCGGAAACGGCCAGGTGGAGCGGTTTTCGACCACAGCAGGTACTTGGGAGGTCAGTGGGGTGTTCATCGAAAGGGCAGGTCGTCCTGCCAGTCAATTGATGGATGATTTGGCTATCGATGAGGAGAAGTTTATCATCACCGATGGGATGCAGGCTACCAGCATTCCAGGGATTTTTGCGGCTGGTGATTGTACCGGAAAACCATGGCAGATTTCCCGCGCTGTCGGGCAAGGCCAGGTGGCTGCGCTCAGTGCTGTTCGTTATTTGGATGTTTTATCAAAACGCCAAAAAGTATAAAGTTCCTATGCCATTGGAAAAGACAGTGGCTCTGAATTTTAGTTGCGTTAAATATTATTTTTAGAATGTGCAAATATATTTAATGGGTTCGCCATTCCATCGTGGAGGCGAACTTTTTATTTTTCGGAAAGCCAAAGTGTCCATAGAAAGTTTTTCCGAAATACCATTTTATGCGAGACGCTTCGATAGTTTGATTTCAGATAAACCTATATAAAGCATTAAAGGAAATGAGATACTCCTGTTTTTGCAGGCGGATCATCTGTTATTGATAATGCCAGTTTAACCGGGATTTACCGCTTGTTTGAAACGGGATAGCCAGTTAATATAAAGGAGTATCGTTATGTAACATTATGATAAGTTATTACACATTTCAAATTTGGAGAATTGCCCCGGCGATTCTCTCATTTACATTTATTTTTAGAAAGAGGTGATATGGTGTGAATCAAGCGGGATTGAAATATCAACCGGAACCTTTCAACGTCCCGTCTTTGCCTCCGCAATGGGCCTCTCGATCGATATTTTATCAGATCTTCCCGGATCGTTTTGCAAACGGTGATTCGAGTAACGACCCAGTTGGGACTGTGGCCTGGGATTCGCAACCAACATATGACAATTTCTTTGGCGGCGATTTGCAGGGAATTATTCAAAAGATCCCTTATTTGAAACAGTTGGGCGTTACGGCGCTGTATTTGAATCCGATCTTTGAATCGCCCTCCAATCACAAATATAATGCAACCGATTATCTGAAAATTGCGCCGGAGTTTGGGGATCTGTGGACGTTTAAGAAACTCATTGCCGAATTGCACCAGGCCGGGATGAAAGTGATTATCGACGGAGTATTTAATCACACCGGTGACTCTTTCTGGGCGTTTCAGGATGTCTTACGGCGAGGCGAGGAGTCTCGATTTAAAGATTGGTATTATTTCAAGGAGTTTCCGGTTCGTCAGGGCGAAAACCCGAATTACGAATGTTGGTGGGGTTTTGGTACTTTGCCGAAGTTGAATCATCAAAATCCCGAGGTTATCCGATATTTGCTGAAGGTGGTTGCTTTCTGGACGAGTATCGGAATTGACGGTTGGCGCTTGGATGTGCCGAATGAAGTTCCCATGCAGTTTTGGCGTTACTTTCGGAAACTGGTGAAGTCGATTAATCCCGAAGCTTTCATTGTCGGAGAAATTTGGGATGATGCCCATGTTTGGCTTGCCGGGGATACTTTCGATGCTGTGATGAATTATCGGTGGCGGGATGCCGTCATCCAATATTTTGCCCAGGGCAGTATTTCGGTTGAGCAATTTCGGGGGCAATTGGCATCTAATCGGCATAACCTTCCCTGGGAATATATCCTGAGTGCTTACAATCTTTTGGGAAGCCATGATACGCCCCGTTTTTTGACCCTTTGCGGCGGAGATCGGCGTAAATTGTTGGCAGCATTGGCGTTTCAGTTTACGTATCCTGGGATTCCGGCATTGTATTATGGTGATGAGATCGGTTTAGAGGGCAATAAGGATCCGGATTGCCGGAAAACGATGAAATGGAATGAATCGGACCAAGATCAGGTGATATTGGAGGCTAATCGAACTTTAGCCAAATTGCGTCATGATCATGAAGCATTGCAAACCGGTTCCTATTATGAACTCTATGCCGGGGATGAGATCTTCGGGTTTGTCCGGAGCAGTCAGACGGAGCAATTCCTAGTATGTATCAATATGAGTTCCGATTCCCGCTGTATCCGGTTGTCCAGTGAATGGGAAACCGGTTGGGAGCCGGTGTATGCCGTGAGTGCAGGTTTGGTAGGGCTTCATTGCCCGGAACTTCCGTCACTGGGCGTAAGAATCTTTAAACGGGATCGCAGATGATGAATTAAACAGTCAATCCATCCGGGTTGGCTGTTTTTTCATAATTCCTGAGTCCCATAGTACACAGTTCACAGTGCACAGTTGATAGTACATGTTTTAGGCAGGACCAGCAACATAAGCTTTCGTGTTGCACATTTTGAATTCCACTTTCCCGGCTGACCGGAACTCAAGATCCGGATTTCCGACTTCTGTATTCTGCGTGTCTTGTTTTCCCAAGACTGATTAGTGTCTTTAATATCCGGATTTCTCGACGTGCCGTGTATGGTGTATCTTTGAGTCATTAACTTCCTAACTTTACTTCTAGACCTTCCGGAGTTTGCATAGAAATGGAAATGGGTAAAAATACTAATAAACAATTATTTTATTTCATTGACAAGTCCCAATAATCTGTGGTATCATAACCTGTGCACGGATGGTGGGCGTAGCTCAGCTGGTTAGAGTGCCAGGTTGTGGCCCTGGAGGTCGTGGGTTCGAACCCCATCGCTCACCCCATCTTAAGTAATACAATAGGGACATTACGTCCCTTTTTTTATTATCCGGATGGGTGAGGAGTGGTGGTATTACGGAGGGAATGAATGAGCAATCTGTTGAACTGGCACATTATTGTGTTGGCTTTTACCACTTTATTCTTCGCAGAAATGGGAGATAAAACCCAACTGGCAGTTATTACTCTGGTCGCGGATTCGAAAGCTCCGCTATCGGTGTTTATCGGAGCCAGTGCTGCTTTGACCGTAGTGTCTTTAATTGGGGTAGTATTCGGGTGCGCGGTAACCAAGTTGGTACCAACCCACTTCCTGAAGTTCGGAGCAGGTATCCTTTTCGTCGGGATTGGCCTTTATACGCTATGGGAAACGTTCACCGGAATGGTGCGGTAGTAGATAGTAGCTAGGAGACAGGAGATAGAAGACAGGAACTTTAAATAGTTGACAGTTGACAGTGGGACAATGGACAGTTTATAAGACGAAGTGTAAAGGAAAAACTGTTAAATTTATAAGACAGATAATACAAGAAGATAGAAGAAAAGAAACAGTCTCTTGTGCCTAAAGCCTAACGCGATACTGCGTATTGTGAACTGCGCACTGCGTATCAGAAAGAAAGAACTGTCAACTGTAAACTGTCCACTATCAACTAGAATTAGTCTCTCGCCTTATGCTTAAAAAAGTACTTCGAACTATTAAGTTTAGCCGCCCCTTGTGATTGCCGCGATGCTTTGGAGACGTGGTTCCAAAACTCAGGACAATTGCATATGATCTTCTTGTAAGGGGGCGAAAAGGATTGTTGACGAAGACTTCAGAACTTCGCGAACGGGAAGTTGTCAATATATTGGACGGACGCCGGCTTGGTCTCGCCAGTGACTTGGAGATCGAAGCGGAAACCGGGCGGATCAAGGCGATTGTGGTGCCCGGGCCCGGAAAGTTTTTGTGGCTTTTTGGAAAAAGCGAGGATTTTGTTATCCCGTGGGAACGGATTAAAAAGATCGGGGTGGATGTTATTTTAGTTGAAGCTCCAAATTATGTGGAGGATAAATCGAATATTATCTCGTTGAATAATTAATGGTTATTTTAAAAACCAATATCTATAACGATCAGCCGGAAGGTTGATTTTTGTTTTACTGTGAACTGTGTACCAGTTACCCGGGAACCAAAGCCAGACTTCTAAGCTTCTATTTCCTGACTTCTGACTCCTGATGGATATACGGAGGAATGATAATGGATTTTTCAACCTTCAAATTGTTGGTCTTCGATTTAGACGGAACTTTGGTGCCTTATGGCTCGGACGAGCTTTCGCTGAAAACCATCGAGGCCTTGCGGGCATTTTCCCAAACCCATCGGAAGTTTACGATTGCTACCGGCCGCAGCTTTTATCAAAGCAAATCCATCATTGATAAGCTTGGGATTACGGTTCCGGTGATCGTTCAAACCGGAGCGCTGATTGTAGATCCGGTTTCGGGAAAGATTTTAAGGTCACAACCTTTGAATCCGGTATTACACCGGCAGTTGCAGGATATTGCCGGGCGGGTGTCGGCTGATCATTTGATTCTGGGTGAAGATGGGGTTTATTATCCGACCCGGTCCGGTGTACAATGCCGAAACTGGTTGTTGCAAAGCGGAGAGCGGTGTTCCGTTGTAGGGTGTTCTTCGGAATTGCCGGTGGCGATAAAACATTTATTTGTCGGTTCGGAAGAGCAGATTCGGGAAGTCGCTGAGTTGGTGAAAACACAGGCTGATTTTTGTCCCCATCTGATATTATGGCCTCCTGACCAGGGATTTTCGGATTGGTTTTTAGAAGTTTTTGATTCTTCCGCCTCCAAGGGACAAGCTTTGGTCTGGCTTGCTGAAAAGCTGGGTATCAAGATGGAAGCAGTAATGGCTTTTGGTGATGGGTACAACGATATGGATATGTTGTGCCGGGCCGGACTGGGAATCGCCATGGAGAAGGCTGTTTCGGAGGTTCGGGCGGCCGCTGGGTTGACGATTCCCGGACCGGAGAATGATGGAATCGCTGATTTTGTGACGGGTTTGATCGAACGGATCGCGTGATTGGAAATAATTGACGATGGGGCTTGACAACGTTCTTGTCCGAGAGTTAAAATGTATTACAATAAAACAATAATCGAAAAACGATGATTAAGGAAAGTACCTTACGGAATGCCCTACAGAGAGAACGGGCCATCGGCTGGAAGCCTGTTTGGGAGATACGTTAGGGAAGTTCCCTTAGGAGTTGGCCGCTGAAATTCAGGTGACAGATGACAAACTGTTCACTGGAAAATAGGTTGGTCCGGGAGCCCGCCGTTAATGGGATGGGGTATCGAGAAATATAAAAATTTCTCCGTACCTGAATGAGTGAGTCTTGTATAAGGCTAAAATGGGTGGTACCGCGGAATAGGCCCACGTTTCGTCCCATAAGAAGGGGAGAACGTGGGCTAATTTATTTTGTGGAGGAATGGCGATGATTATTGTGACTAATCAGGACATTACCGAGGCACAATGGGAAAATCTTTGTAAAAATCTAGAAGAGTGGGGTTTTCAGATTCATGTCATCCAGGGAGTGGAAAAGCGAGTCCTTGGGGCCGTGGGCGACAAACGCCGGGTTGATTTTAGATATTTAGAGAGTATTCCTGGCGTGGAAAAGGTCATTCCCATTCTTAGCCCCTATAAACTGGCTGCCCGGGATGTTCGGCCGGAAGGTACTGTGGTTCAAGTCGGCGATCTAAAAATTGGCGGTGGTCATTTCGGAGTGATCGCCGGGCCGTGTGCTGTAGAAAGCGAATCCCAAATGATGGAAATTGCTGAGGGGCTGAAGGAGGCCGGTGCCAACGGCTTGCGAGGCGGCGCTTTCAAACCGAGAACTTCCCCATACAGTTTCCAGGGATTGGAGGAGACCGGACTAAAGTTATTAGCCCAAGCCCGTGCAAAAACCGGTTTGCCGGTGATCACCGAATTGATGAATTTGACTGAATTGGATTTGGTCGTAGAATATGCGGATATAATTCAGATTGGTGCCAGGAACATGCAGAATTTCGGTTTGCTCCGGGCTGTCGGCCGTCAATCCAAACCGGTGCTTTTAAAACGGGGGCTGTCGGCGACAGTGGAAGAATGGCTTATGGCAGCAGAGTACATTTTGGCCGAGGGCAACGAAAAGGTGATCCTTTGTGAGCGGGGGATCCGAACCTTTGAAACAGCGACCCGCAATACGTTGGATTTGAGCGCCGTTCCGTTAGTTAAGAGTTTATCTCATTTACCGGTTGTAGTGGATCCCAGTCACGGAACAGGAAAACGGAAATTGGTGATTCCTATGGCTAAAGCAGCGGTGGCTGCCGGTGCCGATGGATTGCTGGTCGAGGTTCATACGGATCCGGTAAATGCCTGGAGTGACGGGGAGCAATCCTTGGATTTAAACGAGTTCCGCCAACTAATGAAGGAAGTTCAAAAGATCCTGGTAGTTGAGGGAAAGCAATTCGGATAAATGGAGTTTGTGTATACATTCTCAAAGTTGTTAATTTTTGTTGACATGTTTTTTAAAGTTTAATATAATAAAAGCACAAATTGAATATAAACTAAAGGGGAGTAGCTGAGGCATTTGCCTGAGGTATGGCCAACAGCACACGGTAGTAATACCTGGCCATCCGCTTGAAGTTCTCAAGTAGCCAGACCTTTAACAATAAGTTTTTATTGTTAAAGGTCTTTTTTATTTGTCAAATTTTGAAAATGGTCTGTTCGCGAAAGGGGGGCTTACTAAAGAAACAACAGTAGATCATCGGGTGGAGGCCCGGCGCGAGTAAACCAAAAATAAGCGACCCATACTAGGACAAGGGAGAGGTGACGATGTGGAAGACGATTTCGGTTACAACTGGAGCACGGGTTCAATTTTTAGATATCACAGCTCAAGTTAGGGCTGAGGTAGCGCAGAGCGGAGTGAAAAACGGCATTTGCTATGTATTTGTTCCCCATACGACTGCCGGGATCACCATTAATGAAAATGCCGATCCGGATGTGGTTCGGGATTTGACCGTTGCTTTGGCGCGGATAGTGCCGGAGCATGGGGATTATCATCATTCTGAGGGTAATTCGGATGCGCATCTTAAAGCATCGTTCATGGGATTTCACATAGCTATTCCGGTCATCGACGGAAGGTTGGCCCTTGGAACATGGCAGGGAATTTATTTTTGCGAGTTTGATGGCCCGCGCCGCCGCAACATGAAAGTGGGAGTTATAGGAGACAAGGAGTGAGTAACATGAGTCAGCATCTATGGTATCGTACAGAAATTTCCGAAGCCGCTCAGAAGTTAAACTCCAATTTGGAAAAAGGCTTGACCGATACGCAGGTTGAAGCCAAACGATTGGAGTACGGGTTGAATGAGCTGGCGGAAGAAGCGGGCAAGTCCATCTGGGCCATGTTAATGGACCAGTTTAAAGAATTTTTAGTCGTTTTATTATTTATCGCAGCTGTTATTTCCGGTTTCTTGGGTGAATGGGTTGATTCCATCGTTATTTTGATCATTGTGGGTCTTAATGCATTTTTAGGAGTATTTCAAGAGTTCAAAGCTGAAAAGGCATTGTCCGCCCTGAAAAAGCTGGCGGCTCCCCATGCCAAAGTATTGCGCAATGGGCATGTGCGAGAAGTTTCCGCTTCGGAATTGGTACCGGGCGATATTGTTATTTTGGAAGCCGGTGATTTTGTTCCGGCTGACTGTCGTCTGATCGAGGCCGTTAATCTTAAGGTTGAAGAGTCTGCCTTAACCGGGGAATCGGTTCCGGTGGATAAGGTAACTCAGACCTTCTCGGAAGAACTGCCTTTAGCAGACCGTAAAAATCTCGTTTATATGGGTACGATCGTTACATATGGCCGGGCCAAGGCCATTGTTACCCAAACAGGAATGCAGACTGAAATTGGTCAAATTGCCAAGATGATTCAACAGACGGAGCCGGAGACGACCCCGCTTCAGGAAAAGTTGGCCGAATTTGGCAAGTATCTTGGGGTATTGGCTTTAGGCATTTGCGGGTTGATCTTTGTGATTGGTTGGATGCGGGGCGAGCCTCCGGTCTGGATGTTTTTAACCTCTGTCAGTTTGGCGGTTGCAGCCATTCCGGAAGGATTGCCGGCCATTGTCACCATTGTATTGGCTTTGGGCGTGCAGCGGATGGCCAAACAACGGGCGATTATCCGGAAACTGCCGGCTGTTGAAACTTTGGGAGCTGCTACTGTGATTTGCTCCGATAAAACCGGTACGTTAACCCAAAACCAGATGACTGTCCGTAAAATATATGCAGCCGGTGAAATGGTCGATGTCAGCGGCCAGGGGTATTCTCCGGAAGGCCAGTTCTCACAAAACGGGCAAACGCTGGCGGTACCAGCCGAAGGAGCCCTAAAGACGTTGTTGTTGGCCGGGGCCCTTTGTAATGATGCGAATTTAACTCGGGAAAAGAATGAAGACAATGAAGTCTGGAAAATCATTGGCGATCCGACAGAAGGGGCTCTGGTGGTTGCGGCCGCCAAAGCCGGTGTCCAACGGGAAAAGATCGGCTCTGAATTTCCGAGGGTTTTGGAACTTCCCTTTGATTCGGATCGAAAATTGATGACCACTATTCATCGGGGAAGCCTTCCCGAGAAGTATCTGCGCCAGATAGAGGCGGAACAACCGAAGGGTTTATGGTCCATTACCAAAGGGGCGCCGGATATGGTCCTCAACCGTTGTGTGGCTTATCTTAGCCCGCAGGGAATCCGGGAAATGACGCCCGAAATCTGCGAAAAACTGTTGGAAATCAATGAGTCCATGGCTAAAGATGCTTTGCGGGTCCTTGGCGTGGCGGTACGGCGGATGCCTCCGGCTGAAGAGGTACATCTTGATCACGTGGAAGAAGAGATGATCTTTATCGGGTTCTGGGGCATGATCGACCCGCCACGGCTGGAAGTTCGCGATGCGATTGCCGAATGCCGGGCTGCTGGAATTAAGCCGGTGATGATCACCGGGGACCATCGGGTGACTGCGACAGCGATCGCCAAAGAACTGGGTCTTTTGACCGAAGGGCAATCGGTAGTGAACGGCCAGGAATTGGACCAGATGTCCGATGAAGAGTTGGCGGAGAAAGGTGAACACATTGCCGTGTATGCCCGGGTGTCACCTGAGCATAAAGTGCGGATCGTGGATATGTTCCGTAAAAAGGGCCATGTGGTCGCCATGACCGGAGACGGGGTCAATGATGCCCCGGCTTTAAAACGGGCAGATATCGGCGCGGCGATGGGCATCGCCGGGACGGACGTAGCCAAAGGCGCTGCCGAAATGGTGTTGGCCGATGATAATTTTGCGACCATTGTCGGTGCGGTTCGAGAAGGCCGGGTTATCTTTGAAAATATCAAAAAAGCTGTTTACTTCCTGTTATCCTGTAATATTGGTGAAATTTTCTCCATCTTTTTCGCTATTTTACTCCAATTGCCAGTACCTCTGGTCGCTATCCAGATTCTGTGGGTAAACCTGGTAACGCACAGTTTGCCGGCGTTGGCCTTAGGCATGGAACCGGCTGAGCCGGGAATTATGAAGCGGCAACCCCGGCGAAAAGAGCAAGGAATCTTTACCAAAGGGATGAAGCGGACGATCTTCCTTCAGGGATTGTTCATTGGCTGTATTACTTTGATTGCTTTTGACATCGGGTACAAAATTGAACATAATGTGGATATGGGACGGACCTTAGCTTTTGCTACTTTGAGTTTTTCCCAGTTGATTCATGTGTTTAATTTCCGGTCAATTCGGGAATCCATATTTAAGTCTGGCGCTAAAATCAATCCTTATTTGATTGGTGCCAGCGTCATCTCAGGGTTGATTCAGTTGATCGTGATGGAAATCCCTTATTTCCGGAGTATCTTTAAAATCGTCTACTTGGATTTGGTTCATTGGGGATATGTGATCGGTTTGTCCTTATTGACCATTCCTGTTGTGGAATTATGGAAAGCCATATTTATACGTAAGCACTGTAAAGATTGCTAAAAAAGGACTGCCGCAAGGCAGTCCTTTTTTATAGGCATGAGGCATGGAGAGCTTGGGATAATCAGTCTATTCAGACCTCATCCATCCTGCACTTTAGAGCGGAGTTTCTGCTTTTAAGCAAAGGATTCGTTCGGCAGCTTCGCCTAAATGGGTGCAGGTTATTTCTGCATAGGGGTCAGGATCACCTAATTTTATGGTGCGGCATCCGGCAGCTTTTCCGGCCATACTGTCGGTTTCGCGGTCGCCAATCATCCAACAAAGTGCAGGGTCCAGATGGTATTTGTCGATCAATGTTTGGAGCATTCCGGGTTTGGGCTTACGGCAGTTGCAAGGATGATGAAAGTGGGGGCAATAGACGATCTCGTCAATCTCAGCGTTTTCGGCGGCCAGAAGTAACCGGAGTTGGCTGTGGATGGCCTCCAGTTGGCGGTGGGTAAGAAAGCCAAGTTCGATTCCACCTTGATTGGTGACGATAAAGACGTAGTAGCCAGCTTCTTTCAGTTGCCGGATGGCACTAGAGACCCAGGGGTATAGCACCAAATCCCGGGGGTGATTGACATGACGGGTATTGTCGTTAATGACGCCGTCCCGGTCCAGAAAAATCGCAGCATTGGGCATAATTGACACTCCTATGGCGCTTTTTGGAGTTATTATTCCCAGGAACCTGCCGTTGGCCGGTGGGAGCGAATGGTTGTTATCCGGATTGTTCTTTGGCAGCAGGCTGTAATCTTTCAATCAGCTCCAAAAGGTAGGACTTTCCTTCCGGATTTTGATGGGACAATAACAGCAGGCAGGCACGGACATCGGCATCAGCCCGGTGAGCGGTTTCCACTTGAATGTCATGAGCAGTCAACAAGTTTTGCAAACCCCGGGACCGGTATCCTTTACGGTACCAGTTAATACCGGTCATTGAACAGAGCCACGGTTTGGACGCAGCTTCCGGAAATAGACGTTTAACGAAACTCAGATCAAATTGGGCGTTGTGGGCGATAATAAATTCCGCTTGGTTGATCATGGTTTCGATGCGGCTATGATCAAGGATTTTGCCCTGAACCGCTTTTTTACTGATGCGGTGAACCCGGTAGGCCCCGGGAGAAATGGGGCAGGATGGTTCCCTGAGTCCCACGTATTGGTCAATGGTTTCCAGGATTTTTCCCGTTTGCCGATGGTAAGAAAATAAAACGATGGCCATTTCAATGATTTCTTCAACTGCCGGGTTTAAGCCGGTCGTTTCTACGTCGATAAAGGCAGCTTTCCCAATAAGGGGATCTTGAATATGTAAGTTGGTCATGTTTTTCCTTTCTTGGAATATTTTAGGTATATCGATAAAACTTTTTCGTTCAGAATTAATTCTTGTTTAATTCTTGGAAAGGCAAGAATATCCTGCTGTTTTTATATAACAGAAAATTTAATCAAAATGTAACAGGCGATGGTGAATCAGGACCGAATTGCTTCAATATTAGAGTCAATAAGTATACTGTTGAGAAAAGAGGAAAAATCATGAAACAGTTGAAAAGGCGGGGACTGCCCTTTGTGGCGATTATTGCAACGGTCTTGTTTTGGGGATTGTCGTATATCAGTACGAAAAGCCTGTTGGAAACGATGACGCCCTTTCAAATTGCCGCTTGCCGTTATGGATTGACCGTTATCATTCTCCTTGGGATAGGATTTGGGATGCGTTGGTTGAAACCGTTGCCGTTTCGGGAATTGCCCCGGTTAATGCTGGCAGCGTTCATCGGTATCGGGGTTTATTTTGTTTGTGAAAATTCTGGACTGAAGCTAACGACGGCCGGAATGGGTTCTTTAATCATCGCGACAATTCCGGTGATTAATACGATAGTGACGGCGTTTTGGATGAAAAAACCCACCTCTAGTATGGTGTGGGTTGGCGTCTTGCTCTCGGTGGCGGGCGTTTTTATCATTCTCCAAGGCGGGGCCGACTTTTCCTTCCAATCTCTCTGGGGAAATCTGTTGGTGCTCGGAGCTGCTTTTTCCTGGGTTGCTTATACATTGCTTAATCAGCCGTTGAGCCGAGCCTATGATGTCTTTTCGCTCAATGCTTATCAGGCTGTATTTGGGGCTATATTCCTGATTATTTTGGCTTGGATGGAAGGGGTGGACATGCCACGGTTTACCCCGGGGATTGCCGTTAATCTGGTGTTTTTAGCCTTTTGTTGTTCCGCGTTAGGTTATTTCTTTTACAATTATGCCTTGCGTCATTTAGGTTCCACTGTGGTGACAACTTTTATTAACTTCATTCCGGTTGTCGGCGTTTTGGGCGGAGTATTTATTTTAGGAGAGAGTTTGGGTATTTCCCAAATTGTCGGTGGAGTCATTATTTTAACCGGCGTATTTTTGGTCAGTATGGGCGAGAGTCGAGTAACGGCGTGAGCCGTTGATAGTTGACAGTGTACAGTAGACAGTTATTAATTCTGTTGGTTTGATGGATGCCTTTTCAAACTGTTAACTGTAAACTGTCAACTCACTGAACGTTATCCGTTCGCCCATTTTTCGGGGAGGGGTTCGGGCCGGTAATGGTCGATATAGTCCAGACAGGCTTCAATGTTGTCTGTGACGAAGTAGAGTTGTTGCGAATCGGGTCTGGCAAAATGCTGGTCGATGACTTCGTCGAATTGACGTAACAACGGGTCGTAATAGCCATTGATATTCAGGATGACAATGGCTTTTTGATGGTAACCGAGCTGCTTGAGAGTGATGATCTCCAAAAGTTCTTCCAGGGTACCATATCCGCCGGGTAAGGCGATGAATGCATCGGAGCGTTCGTCCATAACCGCTTCACGGGTACGTAAATCTTTGGTGACGATGAACTCGTCGCAATTTTCATAAGCGACACCTTTAATATTTAATGCTTCAGGAATAACTCCGATGACTTTACCGTGATGTTCATGCACAGCGCGTGCGGTAGCTCCCATCAGTCCGCGCATACCGCCACCGAAAAGTAGAATATCTCCGTGCTTGGCGATAGATGCTCCCAGTTGGGCAGCAGTTTCAAAGTAGATTGGGTCCAGTTCGTTACTGGACGAACTATAGACACAGATTGTACGATTCATCGTGATCATCCTTTTGTTTTTGAATTATTATATCATATCTTATCCTGATATTTAGTATGACTCCAATAGGTATCTGGCCATAGCGGTATTGGTTAGTTTCATCATGGGGTTGCAATTGGAGTGTAAATCGATATAAATCCTGTTAAAAACGGTTTTTTGAAAAAATTTATCATCGGAAAACCGTTGGCATTAAAGGATTTTTAGCGGTTTTACCAGGATTTTGAATGAAATTTTTTAAATTTACTATTTACAGATCGGGGTATTTTAGGTATACTAATAAATGCGCCGCCGAGAGGTGGTAAAAACGGGCGATTAGCTCAGTTGGTGAGAGCACCTGCCTTACAAGCAGGGGGCCGTAGGTTCGAGTCCTACATTGCCCACCATATTTACGGAGCCGTGGTGTAGTCGGTCTAACATGCCAGCCTGTCACGCTGGAGATCGCGGGTTCGAGTCCCGTCGGCTCCGCCATCAAAAACAAAAAGTAAAAATAAAAATAGCTTGACAAATAGTTGAAAACAGAATATAATAGTAGTTGTCTCAAGCGCCACGATAGCTCAGTTGGTAGAGCAGAGGACTGAAAATCCTCGTGTCGCTGGTTCGATTCCGGCTCGTGGCACCATAAAATACTTCACAAAAGATGCGGAAGTAGCTCAGCGGTAGAGCATCGCCTTGCCAAGGCGAGGGTCGCGGGTTCAAATCCCGTTTTCCGCTCCAAAAAGTTTACAACGTATAGACAGGTATTTTACCTGTCTATACTTAACAGATAAGGTTTTTTAGCATAATATAAAATTATACGGCGGCATAGCCAAGCGGTAAGGCAGAGGTCTGCAAAACCTTTATTCCCCAGTTCAAATCTGGGTGCCGCCTCCAAAAAAGTTTATACGGTTTGCCGAAGTGGCGGAACTGGCAGACGCAAGGGACTTAAAATCCCTCGGTCCAAAAGACCGTACCGGTTCGATTCCGGTCTTCGGCACCAATTTTGGAAACCAGCGTATAGCGCTGGTTTTCGTGTTTTACGAAGACCGGAATCAGAACCGATGTTGCGAGCCAGGGATGGCGAGCACACCGGTACGTTCCCACGACGGGATTTCGACCGGAGGGAGAACTTCCGGTCTTCGGCACCATTTATAAATTAAAGGTTTTAAAAGTTATATTACTTTTAAGACCTTTCATTTTAACCATAACTCATTTCGTTGTATACTTATTTCTCTTGAAAAACATTAAACTGAGATAAAACATGAATGCCGCCTAAATGGGCGGTTTTTTATTGTCTTTTTACGGGAGATTATTTTTTCTCCGGTTTTAAAACGGAATTGATGATTATAATCAGATATCATACATTCGCCAAAAAAAGTAATTCCTAAAATTGCCCAAATAGGATAATATTATCTTTAAGAAATAAGTAAAGGCGTGAAAGAATGTACGATATTGTGATAGTCGGAGGGCCGCAGGTTCAACTTTGGCACGATCAATATAAAGTATTGCTTATAGAAAAACGTACTTTTCAGGAATCGTTGTATGGAGGTTTGCAAAAATGTTGCGGCGGCCTTTTAGATCCTGATATTATTTATAAAAATATGAAAAAACCTTTTATGTATAATAAAGTTTTGCGAAAATATATTATGCAATCGGGTATTCAAAGCATAAAACAGCGGAGGTTATACGGCAGTGAGTATTGAAAGCGTTAAACGGGAGTTTGAAGCCAATGGCTGGGATTTGGAAGTAATTGAATTTGATGAAAGCAGTGCTACGGTAGATTTAGCTGCCAGGGTATTGGGTGTTGAGCCGGGGCGGATCGCCAAAAGCATGGTCTTTCGTTTGAAAGACCGGGATATCATGATTTTATTTAAAGGCGATGCCCGGATTGACAATCGAAAGTTCCGGGAGTGTTTTGGGGAAAAGGCCAGTCTGCTAAAGCCGGAGTTGGTGTTGGAAGTCACGGGCCATCCGGTGGGCGGAGTCTGTCCATTCGGGCTAAAACAACCGCTTACGGTTTATCTGGACCAATCACTCCAGGATTTTGACTATGTTTATCCTGCAGGCGGAACGCCCAATTCGGCGGTGAAAATCAGCGTGGATCGTTTGGCAGAACTTACCAGAGGACATTGGGTTGATGTGTCCAAAGAATCCGAACGGCCGCAGCAGGCGGTGAATATGTGAAGAACGTTTAGTCCATAAATTGCACGGTTTCCATATATCGCGCATAGGCCACGTTTTTTTCGACCTTAACCACCACATAGTGTTTGTTGTCATCGGTGATCAATTCGTCTCCCTTGGTGACCGGAGCGGATGAGACGGTCATTAGAAGTTTCCCCGTCTTTTCTTCGACGATTCGGTAATAGGCGTATTGCCGGGGGACGGTCCGGCTGGGTGCCGGCCGGGTATGGTCTTGATCTTTCCGAAGCAACAGCCCGGTGATGAAGAATAAGGCCGTTAATCCGATAAGCAGATAAATCAGAATTTTGCGCGGCTTGGTCAAGTTGATCACTCCCGCTTTAGTTTGCCCAATCCCGGATGTTTGATGAGGAAAATTCGGTGAAACTCTTGCTGGACCGCTGTTCGGTTTTTCTACCGTTGTCAACATCTGGAGATATCCGGCCGTATTGGATGCTTATCACATACTGACGGCCGTCTTTTAATAGGAAGTTAATGTCTTGGCGGAAGGAGTTCGTCATTTGGTTTTGAATTGTTAAAAAAATACGTGATCCCGGGCGAAGAGGAAACGTGCCAGGGGATTGGTTGGAGGAACGGCGATGAAATGGCAACAGGTTTTTGCGTGCTATAATTATCAAGGCAATACCGGTATCGGAAAATTGCGGTACTGCCCTATTTGTGGCACGGAATGCGAACTTCAGCCCGAAAACGATCGCCTGCGTCCGGCCTGTCCCAAGTGCGGTTTTATCCAATACCGCAATCCCAGTCCGGCGGTTTCCGTATTAATCGTCGATGACGGAAAAATCCTGTTGGGGAAGAGGGCAGGTTGGAATTTTGAAGGAGGGAAATGGTGTTTTCCCTGCGGATATATTGAATATGACGAAGATTTTCTGACGGCGGGCCGCCGTGAGGTCCGGGAAGAAACCGGCCTGGACGTGGCGATTACCGGGATAATCAATGTTGTCCACAATTTTTTTAATGAAGGATTACACACCTTGGTGGTAGTTTTGGCAGCACAGGTAAGGGGTGGAGTTCTTCAACCCAATGACGATCTTACTGAATTGCGTTGGTTTGGTCCGGATGAACAGTTGCCGGATTTGGCATTTGAAGCGGACCGTATATTGATTGATTATTACCGCCAGGGAAAACTGACAAGGTTTATTGACGTATATCTGGAGTGATTCTATATTTTTCCTTGTTTTTCAGCAGTTAATCCTTTACAATTGAAACTAATGGTAAAAAATTATGCAACGCAATTATTAAATAAAATTCAGAATATATCCAGGGTGAAATCATCTCTAGATCCCATGTCATAGACAAACGTGTGCGAGATGGGACTGTCAATAGATCCGTTAAAATTAACAGAGTTCAATTATAAGATTTATAAATTACATAATAATAACGAACATTCAGCGAAACATTGGGTAGGTGAAGTGATGAAACTAAAGGGTCAACGGGTTTTAGTTACCGGCGCTGCCGGATTTATCGGATCCCATTTAGCGGAGGAACTGGTGAAGGAAGGATGTGAGGTCCGGGCTTTCGTCAGGTATAATTCAAAAAATGATTGGGGCTGGTTGGAAACATCTGAATTGAAAAAAGAGATGGAGATTGTCGCTGGCGATATTCGTGATTATGATTCCGTTGCCAAGGCGGTCCGGGGATGCGGTGCAGTAATGCACCTGGCAGCTCTGATTGGCATTCCTTATTCCTATGAGTCGCCATTGGCTTACATTCGTACCAATATTGAGGGAACGTATAATGTTTTGCAAGCGTCTTTGGCAAATGAGGTTAACCGAGTAGTGGTCACCTCTACCAGTGAAACCTATGGAACTGCTCAAATAGTTCCCATTCGTGAAGATCATCCTTTGGTTGGACAATCTCCCTATTCTGCCACTAAGATCGGGGCAGATCAGTTATCCATCAGTTATTACCGGAGCTTCGATCTGCCGGTGGCCATTATCCGGCCCTTTAATACTTATGGGCCCCGTCAATCGGCCCGGGCAATCATTCCGACGGTGATCACTCAGATACTCAGCGGATACCCTCAGATTAGACTGGGAAATCTCAGTCCAACCCGGGATTTTAATTATGTGTTGGATACGGTGAACGGTTTTCTGAAAGTTGCTGAGAGCGACGCTGCGTTGGGACAGGTTATTAATATCGGTTCCGGGGTGGAAACCGGATTAAGAGATGTGATTGAGACCATTGCTGCAATCATCGGTACCGGGGTTGAGATTGTCCAAGAACAGCAGCGGATGCGTCCGGATAAAAGCGAAGTAGAACGGCTGTGGTGTGACAATTCCCGGGCTTTTGAGCTGACGGGATGGAAACCACGCTATACTTTAAAAGAAGGTTTGCAGGAGACGATTGAATGGTTTCGGCAAAATCTAGGTCGATATAAAGCGGGAGTTTATAATCTCTAGGAGGCCGGACAAATGATTCCTTTGAGTGTCCCTCATTTTTCAGGGAATGAATGGACTTATGTTAAAGAATGTATCGATACTAACTGGGTATCATCGGCAGGACGCTTTGTGGATCTTTTTGAAGAACGGATGGCCGATTATCTGGGGATTGAGTATGGGGTCGCCGTGGTGAACGGTACGGCTGCAATCCATTTGGCTTTGAAGCTTACAGGGGTTGAGCCCGGAGACCGGGTGCTGGTTCCCTCGTTGACGTTTATTGCGTCGGTTAATCCGATCAAATACTGTGGTGCAGAACCGGTGTTTGTTGAGGTCAACCGGGAAACCTGGGGGATGGATCCGGCAGCAGCTGCTGCCAAGGTTGAGGAGTTGGAAGCGAAGGGTCAGAAAGTGAAAGCCATGATCGTGGTCCATCTGTTCGGGCATCCGGTGGATTTGGATCCTTTGGTAGAATTATGCCGCCGCCATAATATATGGTTGATTGAGGATGCTACCGAAGCGCTTGGATCTGAGTATCGGGGCAAAAAAGCGGGGACTATCGGGGATATTGGTTGTTTTTCCTTTAACGGAAATAAATTGATTACAACCGGTGGCGGTGGGATGCTAGTAACCCGGGAGCAGAGTCTGGCAGAGAAAGCCCGTTATCTGTCCCAACAGGCCAAGGATGACCCTGAAAACTTTATCCACCGGGAAATCGGGTACAATTACCGTTTGACCAATATTCAAGCGGCGCTTGGCGTCGCTCAATTGGAACAGATCAATGGTTTTTTAAAGAAGAAGAAAGCCATTGCTGCTTGGTATAGCCAGGAGCTGGCTTCATTGGACGGGATTACTTTAACTCCGGAACAGCCATGGGCCAATAATTCATTTTGGTTGTATTCTATCTTGGTTGATCCCTTAAAGTTTGGCATGGGTTCTCGAGAGTTGATTCAGTATTTACGCCGTAACGGAGTTCAATCCCGGCCGTTTTTCTATCCGGTGCACCGGTTGCCCATGTACGAGGCGTGTGACCGGACAGAAATGAAAGAAACCATGCTATTGTGGGAAGAAGGCGTTAATTTGCCCTCCAGTGTTTCCTTGACGGAAGAGGATCTTCATCGGGTTGTTGAAGTGATTCGGCAGGCCCACCTGGAAAGCATAGGAGCGGTTAGATGAAACCGGTAATTATTATTGGCGGTGGTGGACATGCCCGTTCAATACGGGCTTTATTGAACGGGCTGCCTAATTATGAACCGGTTGGCTATACGGCAATGTCTCCTGGTGATATGGGAGATCTGCCATATCTTGGCGACGACCGGGTTTTACCCCGTTTGTTTGCCGATGGAATTCGTACTGCAGTTCTTGGTGTAGGCTCTATCCAACCCGGTCGGTTGCGGCGGAGATTGCTTACAGATTTAATGGCTATCGGTTTCGAACTGCCGGTGATTAAGGCTGTCTCGGCAGTGGTGGCTGATGATGTCCAAATTGGGGCGGGTACGGTTCTTTTTGAACGGGCAGTGGTTAATGCCAGGACGAGATTGGGGGAAGGCGTGATTATCAATACTGGGGCTGTAGTTGAACATGACTGTGTAGTGGGGGACTTTACTCATCTGGCGCCGGCATCGGTGTTGGGCGGGGGAGTCCGGCTAGACGCTGATGTTCATGTAGGATTGAATGCGACGGTTATTGAAAACCGGGTGATTAGTTCCAGGATATTGATTGGCGCCGGTGCGGTGGTCTGTGAGGATTGTCTTCAGCCGGGAGTATATGTCGGTGTCCCTGCCCGAAGGTTGCGGGGATGGAATGATGATGAAACGGGATGGGATAGTCGATGAAAGTTCATTCAGAACCGGTTTTCATTATTGCGGAAGCCGGGGTAAATCATAATGGCCATCTGGATACGGCCCTTCGGCTGGTGGAGGCAGCCAAAGAAGCCGGCGCAGATGCCGTTAAGTTTCAAACCTTTCGGGCGGACCGGATCGTCGGGATGGCTGCAGAAAAAGCGGCTTACCAAAAACGCCATACTTCAGCCGATGAAACCCAATATCACATGTTAAAACGGTTGGAATTATCGGAGGAAGCTCACTATCGGTTGCTAGAACACTGCCGGAATTGTCAAATTGAGTTTTTATCGACGCCCTTTGATTATGAAAGTGCGGACTTTTTGGATAAATTGGGGATCAGCCGGTTTAAAATACCGTCCGGGGAGATTACCAATATTCCTTTTCTGAAATATATTGCTGAAAAAGGCCGTCCGGTGATCCTGTCGACCGGTGCCTCGGATATAGGAGAAGTTGCTACTGCAATCACTGCTCTAGAGGACGGAGGAGCGGCCGGGATCAGTTTGCTCCATTGTGTGTCTCAATATCCGGCGCCTTTTGAAGATATCAATCTTAAGGCCATGAACACCTTGGCTAATGTCTTTCAGGTGCCGGTAGGATATTCCGATCATACGTTGGGAATCGAAATTGCCATTGCAGCTGTTGCCTTAGGGGCCCGGATCATTGAAAAGCATTTCACGCTAGACCGGAAGATGCCGGGTCCTGATCATCAGGCTTCGATTGAACCTCCGGAATTTCAGAGGATGGTTCTTTCCATTCGCCATGTGGAGGCAGCATTGGGTGATGGGGTGAAACGGCCGGCTGCTTCGGAACGGGAGATTCAGCAGATTATTCGTAAAAGTCTGGTGGCCTCCGTTGATCTGCGAAAAGGTGAGGTTATCACCCCGGAAATGCTTCTGACGAAACGGCCGGGGACGGGTATTCCTCCTTCCTTCTATAATGAAGTTATCGGGCTAAAGTTAATCCGGCCTGTTAAGCAAGATACAGTCTTGAAGTGGGAGGATTTTAAGGAGTGAGGCAACGGAAAATTGCTGTGGTCACCGGAACCCGGGCTGAATACGGGTTATTGCATTCGTTGATCAAAGCGGTCCATGAGGATGAAGCATTGCAATTGGAATTAATCGTCACCGGAATGCATCTTTCGCCGGAGTTCGGATTCACCGTAAGCGAGATCGAAAAAGACGGGTTTCCGATTGCTAAACGTATAGAGATGCTGCTTTCATCGGATTCACCAACCGGTGTTGTCAAATCCGTCGGCTTAGGATGTATTGGCTTCGCTGATGCCTTAGCGGAAATCCGGCCGGATATTATGGTGGTACTGGGAGACCGGTTTGAGGCTCTGGCTGCGGCGGTTTCAGCGTTAATCCTGGGGATCCCTATTGCTCATATTCACGGCGGAGAGATTACTGCCGGAGCAGTGGATGACAGTATCCGCCATAGTATCACCAAGATGAGTTCGTTTCATTTTACTGCAACCGAAGTATACCGAAAACGGATTATCCGGATGGGAGAAGCGCCGGAGCGGGTTTTTGTGACCGGTGCACCGGGGTTGGACCGGCTGCGGGAAATGACCTTTTTGACACGGGAGCAATTGGAACGGGAGTTGGATTGGGAGATCCGGCACCCAGTGGCTTTGGTGACTTTTCATCCGGTTACGCTGGAACAGGGACATGCAGCGGCTCAGGTTGGATGTTTATTGGGGGCGATCCGGGAAGCCGGGATATCTGCAATTTTCACCGGGGCTAATGCAGATACTGAAGGAAGGTTGATTACAACTTTACTGACGGAGTTTTGCCAGGAAAACCCCAGCCGGTATCTTTTTTTCCCCAGCTTGGGGCAGTTACGCTATTTGAGTCTGTTGCAAGTGGCGGATCTGATGATTGGCAATTCGTCCAGTGGTATCATCGAAGCGCCTTCTTTTGGTCTTCCGGTGGTGAATATGGGGTCTCGGCAGGCTGGGCGAATGACTGGAAAAAATGTCATTCAGGTTCCGGTGGATCGGGAGAAGATCGTCGAAGGGATTCGTCTGGCTTTATCCGATGCATTTCGGAGTCAGGCTGGGCAGGCGGATAACCCGTATGCCCGGGACTACCGTGCTGGGTGGAATATTAAGGAGATTTTGAAAAATTCTGAACTGACGCCCAAAACAGTGATCAAAGGTTTTTACGAGGGGCCAATTGATTGAAGGAGCAGTCAAATGAAAGATTTTCGACAAACATTGATCGCGCCGGAAACCACTTTGAGAGGTGCAATGGAGATTATGGATCGGGCCGCCCAGGGGCTCGTGATGGTCGTTGATTCGGAGGGCCGTTTGTTGGGGGTACTCACCGACGGTGATATGCGGCGGGCTATTTTAAAAGGCGTACCTTTTGAAGCGACCGTGGATGGCTTAATGTCCAGGGAACCCATCGTAGCTTATCCTCATATGACGGATGGTGAAATCCGCCGTTTAATGCGGGAGAAGTCCATCCGGCAAGTTCCGGTGGTTGATGATTCCAGAAAAGTGGTGGGATTGAAGCTCGTGGAGCAGTGTTTTGCGCCGGAGCGGCCCAATTGGGTGGTGTTGATGGGGGCGGTTTTGGAAAACGGTTACTGCCGCTGACTTTGGAAACGCCTAAACCATTGTTGAAGGTGGGAAACCGGCCCATTCTGGAAACCATTATTGAACAGTTTAAAAGTTATGGCTTTGTTCAGTTTATTATCAGTCTGAACTATTTATCGGATAAAATTAAAAATCACCTCGGTGACGGCCGGAAACTGGGGGTGACCATTGAATATATTGAAGAGAAGAAACCTTTGGGTACGGCCGGGGCGTTGAGCCTGATTCGGGTGCCCAGCGAGGAACCCATATTTGTGATGAATGGGGATGTACTCACTACTGTGAATTTTGACAGCTTCCAGGCCTATCATCAGGCAAAGAAGAATGATTTGACGATTGGAGTCCGGAATTTTTCGTGGACAATCCCTTACGGGGTAGTGGAGATGAAACAAGAATTGGTTCGGGAGATTCAGGAGAAACCGACCTATCATTTTTTAGTTAACGGTGGTATTTATTTGCTTAATGCTCAGCTGATCCGGAGGATTCCTAAAAATACCTATTATGATATGACTCAATTGGCTAATGATCTGATCAAAGCCGGTGATCGAGTAGGTTGTTTTCCCATTACGGAGTATTGGATGGATATTGGCCGTCCGGATGATTTAATAAAAGCTAATCAGGATTATGCGAATATCTTTCAGAATTAATATGGTGATCTGAGGCGGTTGATGTGAAACAATCATTTTTGGCGATTATTCCAGCTCGGAGCGGCTCAAAGGGCATTCCGGGAAAAAATATTAAAGACCTTTATGGTAAGCCGTTAATTGGGTACACAGTGGAGGCGGCTTTGCAGTCCCCTTATTTCACAGCAGAAGATGTGATCTGCTCGACGGATTCTCCGGAGATTGCTCAAGTTGCCCGTTCCTATGGAGCGGCAGTTCCCTGGCTACGGCCGCCGGAATTGGCGCGGGATGATACCAATTCTGCTGCAGTGGTTGAAGATGTGGTCACTAGATTGGCTTCTTGTGGCCGATATTACCAACATTTGGTGTTATTACAGCCCACCTCGCCACTGCGCACGGTGTCGCATATTAACCATGCCATCGAATTTTATCTGGAGAAAAAGGCAGATGCGGTAATATCCGTAGCTCCGGTCCGGGAATCGCCTTTTTGGATGAAGACCATGAATGAAGCTGGAGTTCTCAATAATCTTATTTCGCCTTCGGGAGAATACCTGCAGCGTCAACAGTTGCCCCAAGTATATCGACCCAATGGTGCTATTTATATTATACGGACGGAAGTTTTTCTGAGAGAGCGGAGTTTTTACCCTGCGGGAAGTTATGGCTTTGTGATGGATCGTCACAGCAGTGTGGATATAGATGAGGAATTAGACTGGATCATTGCCGAGAGGTTGGTGAAAGCTTCCGATGACAGTAGAAAATAAGATTTGCTTTGTGGTGCATACGTCGTTTCAGTTGATGTTTGCCACGATAATGCGTAAAAAGATTCAAGGAAAGTCTCAGCTGATCTGGGAAGATGACGGGCGGAATCAGCTCGATCATCTTCAATCTTTTATTGAGCAAAATTGGGAGCATCATTGGAGGCTTTCGACTCGAGAAAAAAAAGATCCGTCCCAGTGGCGGGAAATTAAGAAGGCCGCCTGCGACCAACTGAAACATTGTTGGATCTTATGTCTTTGGTCCCTTCATTCCAAAGTCAATCAGGCGATGATGGAAGCAGCCAAGGAAAAAGGAATCACTGTATACGTTTTTCCGGAGGGCTTGATCATCTATGATTATTTTAAATCCGGGTTTGACCATTGGATCAAAACTATATCAGGCCGGTATATCTATTCCTTTGATTATTTTTTCACCTATTTTGGACAGGAGAGGTTTAACCATCCCCGGATTCGGCCGATGCCCTTTTTATTTACATCTTCCAATTTAGCTCAGCTGACATTGCCGGATGAAATAGGCTATCCTAATTTAGACTTCAATTCGTTTCAAGGGATATATCTAGGGCAACCCTTAAGCGAAGGGGGAATCTTAAGTGTGGATGAAGAAAACGGGTATCTAGAGGCAGTGTTTGCGGCGTTGCCGGCAACGGACAGAATTTTAGTTTTGCTACATCCCTGGGAACGGCCCGATAAATACCGGCGGTTTGGGAATGTTTTTCCTTTTTTCAATAATCATTTTCCTAACGAAATATGGCTCCATCATTGCAATCCACGTTATGTATTGACGGCTTATTCTACGATTTTAATCAATTCAGCCTTGATCTTTCCGGCGGTTCCCCATGTGATGCTTTATCGGGCGGTAGGGCCTTTGAGGCGCCGGCGCCGCTTGCAATCTCTGGCAACAGCTTTTGAAGATATCCCTAATATTCGGCTACTTGATGCCATCTCAGATATTCCTGCAGCCATATCCCAACCGGTGACCCGGTTTTCAGTAGAGCCGGCTCTGGATGAAGCGGAATTTTTCAAACGGTATTTTACATAATTAACAGGATAATACGGATTCTTTCCAATGGAAAACGCCGTTTCCGGATGGAAATTCGCTGAGAAACTTTTCTCTTAAAAAACGCCATTCGATCCGATGTTCCAATTTTCTCACGAAACGTTGAGTTGGCCACGGCAGCTTTTCATAGTAATATTGAAGTCCGACTTGCCAAAAATCCTCCGGCCAGCTTAATAAGACATACATCACTTCCATTTCATCGGCGCTAAGTTTGGATACTTGATGGTATTTACGGAGGATAAACCGGCAGACATCTATGCTCCATTCCTGGTGGCGCAGATTGCGAAGGAGCAGGTTCATAATATCGTGGATCCGGATATCGCGGAGGCAATAGTCAAAATCAATTAATGCCAGTTGCCCTTGGGAATTCCTTAAGATATTCCGGCTGGAATAATCGTGATGGCACAAGCTTTTTTGTTGGTACCCTTCAGAGGCTACAAACGGGTAAAAGGATTGGAGCAAACGTTCATAACTGCGGATGGCCTGACGGTAAAAAGGTTCAAAGTGTCGCAGATATAAACGGCTAAATACGGAAGTTTCCTTTTCGGCCAGAGCCAGACGGCGAAAATCGTTCAATTCCCGGATCCGCCGTTCCCATTTGGCAGGCCAGCTATACCAGGCAGTCCGCTGATTGGGAAAGGCAGGTTCAAATCCCTGCCCATAGCGGTGAAATTCGGCAAGATACCGACAGGCATCAGCTAAATCATTGAAGTTGTTAAAATCGAGTTCATTACCATCAAACCAATCGGTAAGGATATAGATCCCGTCCGGCCCGTTGGCAAAGGGTTCTCCGGCTTGGCCCAACCATAAGCGGGGTGCCGTTCGGAAGCCTTTGACATGAAGGTATTCCAGGACTTCATAGATAAACTGAAGGTCAGCCGGAGCCAGTTTGGATTGTTTTAAATATTTCGTTCCTTCAGAGGTTTCGATTTTCCAAACTTTACGGCAGTTTTCCGCCTGATATAGTTTTAAACCATAGCTTTCAGTTACTTTCCGAAGGACCTCAAATTGATCCGGCGGATGAATAACAGCTTGAATGGTGGACATGGTATACTCCTTTGAGCCAATGGTTTCATCTTAATTCGGATATCTGGTGCTGTCAAAATAATGATCAAACTGAACTTGAAAATCGGCCATATTCTGTTGCTTTTCGAGTAGTTTTTGAAATTTCAGCACTTCCCGTTCGGGGGAGTAGTGGTTATGGCGATGAAAATGGCGGATGGACATTCGCCAGAATTTTTGGGGGAAGTAAAAGGTGGCGCGCATCACATCCAGTTCTTCAGGAGATAAGGGAATCACTTCCTGATAAGCATCAATGATGAGCCGGGCGGTTTCAAAATTCCAATCGTGTTTTTTCATCACCCTGCGGGTGAATTTTATCAGATCCATAATCGGCAGATCCAAGCGGGTGCTGTCAAAATCGATCATGAAGATGTTCCCCTGAGGGGTAAGGATAAAATTACGGGCAGCCGGATCGCCGTGGCAAAAGGTTTGATTGAACTTGGCTTGTTGGACCAGTTGAGTGTAGTTGCTGGCTTTCAGTTTGACAATGGCCGTTTCGGCCATAGGCAGAAAGAAATCGACGTTTTCCAGATAAAGCCGAGCGAATTCATCGTGTTGGATGTGTCGTGCCTGTTTTTTAAAATCCACCAAATTTTGATAACGTTCTTCAAAATGCCTCAGGCATTTTCCCAAAAGGTCCCGCATATTGGAACCCGGTGGCGGGGTAAATCCGGCTGAACATTGATGAAACTCCGCAAGTGCCCGGGTGGACTCCTTTAATTCCTCAGGATAACTGAAATCTGCTTGCCGTCCTTCGATCCAGTCAAATAGGGAGAAAGCGTAGCCGTGGCTACTGACATAGGTATCGCCGGAAAGGGTAGGGATCAACGGAACCATGCGGGTAAATCCCCGGAGAATCAGATGTTGTACTGCGCCATGGACAAAAGCCAACCGTTCCGGATTGAAGGGAGAAATTTTTAAATTTTTCGTTCCGTTATCGGTTTCCACCCGGAAAACGTCTTTAATTTTTTCCCAGCGAAAGGCGGTCAAACCCCAACGGCTCATTAAAGCCGGTACTTCCAAGAATAATCGATCCATCATCAGTAACCTCCGCGTTTTAGTTATTTTTTGCCCCGACTGACGGTAATGGCATCGTCGGGAACCAGCTTTGCAATAATTGAGCTCGCCGGGGCTCTTCGTCAAAAAGATGCCAAAATTTGCGTTGAAAGTGCCCTTCTGTCCAGGGAAGCTTCTCTTCAAAACGCTGGCTGCATAATCTCCAGAAACGGTGGGGGAAGCAAAGTGAGATGCGGATGAAAGATACGGCTTCCTCTGTCAGAGGGCGTTCCCGATGATACGTTTCACAGATCGAATTGAAACAATCGGGTTGCCAATCATTGGCGGCCATGGCCCGTTGGATAAGGGTGGCCAGTTCAACCGGAAACCAATCGATGGCCGATAACTCATAATCAATCAACACCCATTGGTTGTTTTGGATGATGATATTCCGGGGTGCTGGATCTTTGTGACAAAAGCCCACTTCCGAATAAAGCCGGGGTTCTTTGGTGAAAGGATGAGTTTCGAGGATTTTCAATGCTGTGTCGGCCTGAATGAGGAAATGATCGCTCCAGCGTAAGATACCGCGGTCGATCCGGTTTAAGTGATTTTCCCTTTTCAATCGGGCGATTAATGTTTGGAGGAATTGCCGCTTTTGCTGATAAACTTCCATTAGATCCGGAAAAGGCGGTACCGAAGGTAACGCCGTTTGGGCAATACGGTGAAGGTTGGCTAGCAAAGCGGCAGTCCGTTTCCAATGGTTCGGATTGGAAAAGGAAGGATGGGCTCCGTTGACCCACGGCATGACAATATAGCGTCCGGTAGGCAGCTCACAATAGGGCTGACGGGACCGGGTTCTTAGCAAAGGAATTAGTCCTTTAAAACCTGCTTGGCACAGCGATTCGATACTGTCTGCCAACCAAAGCAATTGTTGGGGAGAACGGGTGGTTTTTTTCAGTAAAAAGACCCCTGAATGGGTATGGATTTTCCAGGCTGGCCCCTGAGGTTGGCAAAGCGTACATTCAAGGCCGTAGTGGCGTTTAAGCTCCGTTAACCACGGATGCATGATGGTTATCACCTCCGCTGTGCTTTCGTCCTATACTATGTTAAATGGTGAATTTTTGTTAGCGCCTGCAGAGAAAATGCTGAAACGATGTATGAAACAGGGGTTAACTGAACAGGGGAACATGGTTCCCCTTTTAATGCTTTATGCATAGGATAGTGGCGGAGGTGTATTCCGATGTCGAATCCCTTCAAGCACTTGTGGAAATTGGACCAGAAGATTTTCCTCGGTGTGATTGGGTTGGAATTGCTCAAAACATTGATTGTTCCGAATCCTATCGATGTACTGATCCTCACGGGTTTGATTGTGATTTTTTTAGGGTGGTACTCCGATGGTTTCAAATGAGTTGCAGGGGGTGCTTGAGGGTTATCGGTTAAGTCCCCGGGCTGAGTTGGAACCGCATCGCAGCGTATGGTTGGTCGATGACGGTCAAAGCCTTAAAGTGCTGAAACCATTGAAAACCGGAGCAGTCCGCTCTTTTTTAATTGGCGAATTATTAAAAGAAATCAATGAAGGAAGGCGGGTTCCGGATTTGATCCCTACCGAAAGGGGCCATAACTATCTTTGGTTTCGAGGAAACCGTTATTTTCTGACTCGATGGTTGGACGGAAGGGAAGCGGACTACTACCGGGATGAGGATCTGGCAGCGGCGATTGGGGCGATGCGGTGGTTTCATGAAAGTACGGGACGGTTAGTTGAAGCCTCATCTTGTTGGGAGTATTTCAGGTTTCAACCGGGCCGGGAATGGAACTGTTATCTCCGGGAAATGGAAGCTTGCAGGCGTTTGGCAATCCGGCGGGGAGACGGCTGGTGCAGGCAATACCTCCGGCTTTGGCCGGCCTATTATGAACAGGCGTATCATGCCATTGACGCATATCGCAGTATGGTGAAGCAAGCCGGAAAGTGCCTTTGTTACCACGACTGGGCCCATCATAATGTGGTGATCCGGGAAGGAAAGGCTTGTCTTTTTGATTTTGATTATTTGCTGATGGACAACGCGGTGCACGATAAAGCCAATTTAATTTCCAGGTATGCCCGTTTGCATCATTGGGATTATCGATACCTGTTGAAAATCCTGTGGTTATTTGATAAACACTATCCCTGGAAAAAGGGAGAATTGCGTCTGTTACATGTTTATCTGACCTTTCCTTATGATTATTGGATGTTTGGCAGGCAATTTCTCATCGAGCAACTGCCCTGGAGCCGACGTTATCTGGAGGAACAATGGCAGCGGAAAGCGGCTTGGATAAGTCGACGAAACCGTGCGTTGGAGATTCTGGAAGCATTAGAGGCTTAGTTCACATTTCACCGGGTACGGTGGCGGTTCCGGATTGCGGGGTTACAATCTTGTTTGTATGAAACCCAAGATATAGGGGTTTCTTTTTGTTTGGAGCCATATATGGTAGTGGCTGCGGATTTTCCAAAAAAATTCAAAAAAATGCTAATGGAAAAGAGGAAATGGGTCGATTGTGGAGAATAGGGAATACAAAGTGGGTCCAAGTGGAGTGAAGTGGAGTAAATTAGACCATGTTTATGGGTGAATACCAACATGCCATGGATGAAAAAGGCCGGTTGATTATACCGGCTAAATTCCGCGAAGGCCTGGGCGAGAAATTTGTGATCACCCGGGGCTTGGATAACTGTTTGTTTGTTTACCCCATGGAACAGTGGAAACAGCTGGAAGATAAGATTAAAGAACTCCCTACCTCCCACGCTGATACCCGTGCCTTTGTCCGGATGTTTTTCTCCGGTGCCGTGGAGGCTGAGTTGGATAAACAGGGGCGGGTGGTTATTCCGGCCCATTTGAGAGAACATGCCCGGATTGAACGGGATTTATATGTCATCGGTGTTTCGACAAAAGTGGAGATTTGGGCGAAAGAGACTTGGGAAAGCTATTCAAGTCAGGCTCAACAATCTTATGAAAGCATTGCTGAGAAAATTATCGATATCGGAATTTAGTGTGTTGGATAGAAGACGGAGGTAAACCTCCGAGGTGAGTGATGAAGTCAGAATTTCAACATCAACCGGTTCTTTTAAAAGAGGCCATTGATTATCTCAATATTAACCCTTCCGGGATTTATGTAGATGGGACCGTTGGAGGTGCGGGCCATTCCCGGGAGATTGCCCGGCGGTTGGACGATTCCGGCATGTTAATCGGCATCGATCAGGATCAAACGGCGATAGATGCTGCTTATGAACGGCTGCAAAATTTTCAGCCTGCGATCAGGTTGTTTCATCGAAATTTTGCTTATTTACGCGATATTTTGGCAGAGATCGGCGTTCCGGCCATTGACGGGATTCTTTTGGACTTAGGGGTGTCGTCGCCCCAATTGGATGAGGAAGAGCGGGGATTTAGCTATAAACATGATGCTCCTTTAGATATGCGGATGGATCGGACGCAACCGTTCTCAGCGGCTCATCTGGTCAATACGGCTTCGGCTCAAGAACTGGCATCGATTTTCTGGAATTACGGTGAAGAACGCTGGAGTAAAAGGATCGCCGGATTTATCGAGGAATACCGGCGTGAAAAACCCATCGAGACTACCGGAGAGTTGGCTGATTTGATTAAACGGGCGATTCCTGCTGCAGCCCGGCGTAACGGTCCTCATCCTGCGCGGCGGGTTTTTCAGGCGCTCCGAATCGCTGTGAATAAAGAATTGGACGTGCTTCAAAGCGTGCTGAATCAAGCGGTGTCCGTGTTAAAACCCGGAGGCCGGGTGGTGGTCATCTCCTTCCATTCATTGGAGGATCGGATCGTTAAAACTACCTTTGCCGAAAAAGCCAAAGGGTGTGTTTGCCCTAAAAGTTTACCCATATGTCAATGCGGTATAAAACCTGAATTGAAAATCATTACCCGTAAACCGGTGATTCCTTCGGCGGCTGAGATTAAAGAAAATCCCCGAGCCAGGAGTTCAAAGCTAAGAGCGGCAGAGAAGACGGAGGGCTAGCGTTTCTTAAATCGAGGTCGGAAAGGTTTAAAAAATGTTACGAACTAAGAGTCTACCAGGGGAATTTAAGAACGCTATACTAGGCTCATATGGAGGTGCATAATATTGTTAGTAGCAGAGAAACTCCCGGTATCTACTATGGATACGCAAAACGATATTATCCGGCAAAGGCAGACAGCGCGCCGGGTTAACGTACGAAATGCCAAAATAGTTATCTTGGTCGGAATTCTTTTAGCATTGGTCGTTTGTAACGTGGTGGTTCATGCGTGTGTGATTCGGCAGGACCATCAACTTAAATATTGGCAAAAAATGATTGATGAAAAAGAGCGTGAACTGGTAAAATTGCGAATAGAGATCGCTCAATTGGAATCCTTTGACCGGATTCAGCGGATCGCTCAAAACGAATTGGGCATGCGGGATGCAGGCCCGATGGATTGTTATTTGATCAAATCCGCTCCGGAGTTAAAGAAAGAAGTGTTTAAGAGCGATTATGTGGCAAAGACTCCGACTAATACCGGTCTTTGGAATAAAGTATCCGGATGGCTGGGAGGCTTGGGCCGGACCATGGCCAAAAATCCCTGAGAAATGGCCGTCCCATTCTCGGGGTGAGATGGGATGTTTGCGGAGGAATGAATAGTGGATTACTCAGTCACTTCGTCCAAAAAACGGATTGCAGTGTTGCTTGTCGGAACTCTGGTTTTGCTGGCATTATTGATCCTCAGAGTGACTTATATCCAGGTTTTTATGGCGGGGTGGTTGAAAAAAGGCGCTGAAGATCAGCGCTTTCGTGCCGTTTCCATCTTACCGCGCCGGGGGACGATCTATGATCGTCAAGGATTTGAACTGGCTATCAGTATTGATGCGGAATCGGTTTTTGCTATTCCCAAAGAAATTGGAATAGAAGATACGGTCATTAACAATCGGGGCCGAAAAGTTTCATATATCAACAAAGGGAAATCTCAAAAAGCAAAGGTTGCCCAGATCGTTGGAGGCGTGTTAGGGCTGGATCCGGCTAAAATTGAACAAGCCATCAGCAAACAGGCTTCTTTTGTTTGGATTAAACGGCGGGCAACATTGGAAGAAATCGAACTACTGCGGAAAGTATTAAAAGAAGAAAAGATCCATGGTATCGAGATCAGTCAGAGCCCGCGGCGGTTTTATCCTCAAAATACATTGGCTGCCCAATTGTTGGGAATTGCCGGCATTGACAATCAGGGATTGGAAGGTTTAGAAAAACACCTGGATTCGTACTTGCGGGGCATTCCCGGCAGTGATCGGGCTGAGTTTGATACCTTGGGTCATCATATCCCCCAGGGGGAACGTCGGTATCAACCTCCGGTGGCCGGCGATTCGGTTTATTTGACCATCGATCGCAACATACAGTTTATTGTTGAACGGGAACTGGAGAAAGCGGTCAATGACACTAAGTCCAAGCGGGGAATGTCCATCGTGGTCAATCCCCAGACTGGCGAGATTTTGGCTATGGCCAGTTATCCGACGTTTGATCCGAATAAGTTTAATGAGTATCCGGCAGCCAATCGGCGAAATCCATTGGTGTCGGATATGTATGAGCCGGGTTCCACTTTTAAGGTGTTTACAGCAGCGGCTGCTCTCGAAGAAGGGAAAGTGTCACCGGAGTCAACTTTTTTTGATCCGGGTTTCATCGTGGTTGATGATCGGCGATTAAAGTGCTGGAAGGCAGGCGGACACGGCAGCCAAAATTTTGTGGAAGCGTTGGAGAATTCCTGTAACCCTGTATTTGCCACTCTGGCGATGCGGCTGACTAAGGAACGGTTTTATGACTATATCAAAGCTTTCGGTTTCGGAACTCCAACCGGGGTCGATTTCCCCGGTGAATCGCCGGGAATGCTTAAGCATCTCAATCAAGTGAAAAATGTGGAGTTGGCCAATATCGGTTTTGGCCAGGGGATTTCCGTGACTCCTTTACAGATGGTGATGGGGGTCTCGGCTATTGCCAATGGCGGATATTTGCTCAAACCCCAATTGGTCAAAGAAATTCGGGGTGAAGACGGCAAAGTTAAGATGAGTTTTAAGCGCCAGGTGGTACGGCAGGTTATTTCCAGTAAGACCTCGGCGTTAATGCGTCAAATGATGGAGTCGGTCGTCACCAACGGTTCCGGTAATAAGGCCTATCTACCCGGATTCCGGGTTGCCGGGAAAACCGGAACTGCCCAAAAGGTGGTGGCTGGTAAACGGGGATATAGTGAATTGATCGCTTCCTTTGTAGGATTTGCCCCGGCGGATAACCCCCAATTGTTGGCTATGGTTATTTTGGATGAACCGGGGTCAAACATCAAATATGGCGGTGTTATTTCAGCGCCGGTGGTCGGAAATATTTTCCGCGATGCTTTACGGTATTTGGGAGTTAAACCTCAGTTAGAACCGGATACGGTTGCGAAGATTGAGGAAGAGACCGTAACCGTACCACAGGTCCTCAATCAACGGGTTGTCGAAGCGACCCAGCAACTTAAGCGGGTTGGATTGGATTACCGGATTATCGGTGAAGGAAACGTGGTTTTTGAACAGGTTCCCAAAGGGGGTACTAGTGCCCAGCGAGGGACCAAGGTGCTGTTGTATCTCAATCCAGAAGCAAAATATACCAATCACCGAACGGATAAGGTTGTGGTTCCTGATTTGCAGGGCCTGTCGTCAGCTCAGTGTGAATCCATTCTGGGACAATTGGGATTGCGAATGCAGGGGAGCGGTTCAGGTGTGGTGGTCAATCAGTCACCGGAGTCCGGAAAGCTGATCGATTACGGCGGAACCGTCACAGTAACCTTCAGATAAAAGTCTTTTATAAAGCGATACTGCATTGCCAAATGGTGGATAAAGACGATAATTTTTGGCAAAAATGGAGATGGCTTCAGATCATCGTGCCTTACTAAGATGATAAGTTCTATCGAAAAGAAGGTGGATTTTTTGAGATTATCGGAACTCATCGACGCTGTTGCAACATTACAGGTCATCGGCAGCACGGAACGGGAGATAACGGGATTGAGCCAAGACTCCCGCAAAGTCCGGGCCGGTGATTTATTTTTTTGCATCCGGGGAGTCCAGGCGGATGGCCACCGTTATTTGAAGGATGCTGTGGCAGCCGGTTGCGTGGCGGCTGTAGTTGAGTACATTCCCGATGATGTACCGGAGGGCATTACGTTGATTCAGGTTCAGAATGTATCCAGTGCCCTCAAAGCCATTGCCGGGAAATTTTATGATTACCCCGATGGCAAATTGAAGATTATCGGAGTGATTGGAACCAATGGCAAAACAACCTCAACTTTTTTGATGAAAAGTATTTTGGAAGCAGCCGGCCATCGGGTAGGGTTGATTGGCACCATCATCAATCTGGTGGGAGACGAGGAAATCACGATAAATGACGGTTCAGTACATAATACGACCCCCGGAGCGCTGGAGCTGCAACAGTTGTTTGCCAAGATGGTGGAAGCCGGAGCAGAGTATGTGGTGATGGAGGTCTCTTCCCATTCGATTCATCAGGGCCGGGTGGACGGAATTCCATTCTGCGGCGGAATATTCACCAATATCACTCAGGATCATCTGGATTATCATGGGACTTTTGAAGAATATTTGCGGGTGAAAACCAAGTTTTTTGCAGATTTGCCTTCCACGTCCTGGGCCAGTATCAACGAAGATGATGAACATGCCGAATATATCCTTTCCCGAACTGCTGCAAAAGTTCTGACATATGGGATTCGACGGGATACCGATGTAAAGGCGGAGAATATTCGATTAACGCCCCAGGGGGCCATGTATCAGGCTAAAACTCCCCAGGGCATGATGGAGTTAAATCTCCATCTCACCGGCTATTTCAATGTCTATAACAGTTTAGGCGTTTTGACGGCAGCTTTGTCTCTGGGAATTCCTTTAGATATTATCAAAGTTGGTTTGGAAAGGGTCACCGGCGTTCCGGGCCGGTTCCAACAGGTCACGGTACCCGGAGCGGATTTCAGTGTGATTGTGGATTATGCTCATACGCCGGATGGCTTGGAGAACATCTTACAGACCGGGCGAGGTCTCAATCCGCGGCGGTTAATTGTGGTATTTGGCTGCGGTGGCGATCGGGACCGGACCAAACGGCCGATTATGGGGAAAATTGCGGCGAAACTAGCAGATTATACGATTGTCACTTCGGATAATCCCCGAAATGAAGCACCGAATCGAATTATGGAAGATATTGAGGCTGGGATAAAAGAGGTTCAACCGCCTGTTCCGTATACCATGATCGTCGATCGGGAAGAGGCCATCCGAAAGGCTATCGATATGGCCGAAGCCGGAGATCTGATTCTGATTGCCGGGAAAGGCCATGAAAATTATCAGATCTTTGAAGGAAACCGAATTATTCATTTTGATGACCGGGAGATCGCCAAAGCAGCTCTGGAGGAACGTTTCCATGGATAAAATCTCTTTAACTAATCTTGTCGCTGCGATTGGCGGTCAGGTGATTGCTGGTACCGCTGAACTTAGCATCGATGCCGTTACCATTGACTCCCGGCAGGTACCTTCCGGGGCCTTGTTTGTGGCGATCAAAGGGGAACGCTACGACGGCCATGATTTCATCGGGGATGCAGTCAGGAAAGGGGCTGCTGCCGTTGTCGTCCATGAGGAAAGGCCTATCGAAGCTGGCCAGGTTACAGTCATCCTTGTGGAGGATACCTTAACGGCGTTGGGGGATATTGCAGCCTATTATCGAAGCCGGTTTAAGATTCCGGTTATCGGTATTACCGGAAGCAATGGTAAGACAACCATTAAGGATTTATTGGCTTCCGTTTTGGAACAGCAATTTGCCATTGTGAAAACGGAAGGAAATTATAACAATGAGATTGGATTGCCGTTAACCTTATTCAAATTATCGCGGGATACCCAAGCGGCTGTTGTCGAAATGGGCATGCGGGGCTTAGGCCAAATTCGGCGGTTAGCCCAGATTGCCCGGCCAACGATAGGGATCGTATCCAATGTGGGGCTGACCCATTTAGAGCTGTTGGGTTCCCAGGAGAATATTGCAAAAGCCAAGGGCGAATTGATTGAATCTTTGCCAGCCGACGGCTTGGCGGTGTTAAACGGAGATGATCCTTTCGTCCGGATGATGTATCCAAAAACAGCGGCCCGTACGATTTTTTACGGGATTGACGCAGCGGAGTTGGACCTCCGGGCGGTCGATATTCAAATGACTGATCGGGGATCCCGGTTTCGGGTTCAGGCCAAAGATCTAAGCTTTGAGGTGACATTGCCCGTCCCGGGACGGCATAACATTCTCAATGCGTTGGCGGCCATGGCGGCAGCTTTGGAGATAGGCGTTACGGTTGAAGGGATCCAAAAGGGGTTGGCCCAGCCGCAACTGACCGGGAAACGTTTGAGAATATATGAAACCCGAGGATACTGGATTATCGATGATACTTACAATGCCAGCCCTTCATCGGTAACGGCCGCTTTGGATGTATTGGCCGATATGGCCATGGGGCAGCGGAAAATCGCTGTCTTAGCCGATATGCTCGAATTAGGGCCTGATTCCCGGCAAATCCATCGCGGACTCGGTGAATACGCCCGGAAAAAGGGCATCGATCACTTATACGCCTATGGGGACCTGGGCCGGGAATATGTTGAAGGTTTCGGAGAACGGGAGGGCCGGTCCGGTTTTTTTAACACCAAGGCCGAGTTAATTACTATGTTGCAAAAGAGGATTCAGCCGGGGGATGTCGTGTTGGTGAAAGGCTCCCGGGGCATGAAGATGGAAGAAGTTGTTGCTGCGCTGTCAGAGGAGGAGGCCAACGAGTGATGGCAAATTACGTCGTACTTATATTCACCGCTTTAACTTCGTTCATTATTTCGCTCATTTTCGGACCGCCGATCATTCGCATTTTACACCAACTGAAGTTCGGGCAAAGCATTCGGGATGATGGCCCCAAATCTCATCAAAAAAAGGCCGGGACTCCGACCATGGGAGGCATTTTAATATTTATCGCCATGGTATCCGGATTGTTGGTGGCCCGTCCTTTTACCCAGGAAGTATTTTGGTTGCTCTTTGTGACCCTTGGATTTGGATTGGTCGGCTTTATCGATGATATGATCATTATTCTCACTAAAAAATCCTTGGGTTTAAAAGCACGTCAGAAGTTATTGGCTCAAATTGCGATTGCGGCCATCGCCTCAATTTTCATGTTGCAGGATTCACAGGTGATGACCCAATGGGTGCCTTTTTCCAAACTCAAATTATTTTTCCCGAGTTTTAACTGGGGTAATCCGTTGTTTGTGATTTATGCCACGTTTATCATGGTGGCTGCTTCCAATGCGGTCAATCTGACCGACGGTTTAGACGGTTTGTCTGCCGGGACGACGGCCATCAGCCTTTTGGCCTTTGCAGTTTTGGCCTTTTTGCAAGGGTTTCATGAGATGGCGATTTTTGCTGTATCCCTGGCTGGTGCATGTGCCGGGTTTATCTGGTTTAACGGGCCGCCGGCCCAGGTTTTTATGGGAGATACCGGTTCATTGGCATTGGGCGCGGCGTTGGGCGCTTTAGCATTGTTTACACGGACTAGCTTGTTTTTGCCGATTATCGGCGGAGTTTTTGTGGCCGAAACCTTGTCAGTGATTATTCAGGTGGTTTCGTATAAAACCACCGGTAAACGGGTCTTCCGGATGAGTCCCCTGCATCATCACTTTGAACTCGGAGGAATGTTGGAACCTCAGATCATGTTGAGGTTTTGGATGGTTGGAGCGGTTCTCGGAATTTTGGGAATTTTAAGTTTTGTCATCAAGTAAAAATCAGTTTGCTCATATTATTTGATGGATATTTTGGACAGGTGGAGGTTAAGGGTTAATGAAGCGAAATCCTCCGGACTTATTTTTATTGCTGGTGACCTTGACGTTATTGACCTTGGGATTGATTATCGTCTTCAGTGCCAGTGCGCCGGAATCCTTGCGCATTACCAAAGGGGCCAATGTTTTCCACTATGGCCTGCGCCAATTGTTCTTTGCAGCCATTGGCGTCGTTTTTATGTTCATTGCCGCTAAATTCCCTTACAACAATTGGAGACGTTTGAGTCCGTTGATCCTCCTGACGTCCGTTGCTTTTTTGATTATTGTTTTATTCGTGTCAGAAGATATTAAAGGCTCCCATCGCTGGATTAATCTCGGCTTTTTCAATTTTCAGCCTTCGGAATATGCTAAACTGGCGATCATTTTAATTTTAGCCCATTATATTACCGAGATTAAAAAAGGTATCACTACGCTCATGGTGGGCGTGATCATTCCCTTTATTTTTGTCGGGTTTATTTGCCTGTTGATCCTGTTGGAACCGGATTTGGGTACGGCGATGGTGATCTTTGCAACGTTTATGATCCTGATCTTTGCAGGCGGTGCCAGGCTAAGCCATTTGGCCTTTTTGACTTTATTTGGAGTGACTGCCGCCATGGTGTTGGTCATCATCGAACCCTATCGGTTTAAACGGCTGATCGCTTTTCTGGATCCCTGGAAAGACCCTCGCGGAGACGGTTGGCAAATCATTCAGTCATTATATGCTTTGGGATCCGGAGGCCCGTTGGGTATGGGTTTGGGGATGAGCCGCCAAAAGTTTAATTATTTACCGGAGGCTCATACGGACTATATTTTTTCCATTTTAGGCGAAGAGTTGGGCCTGTTGGGGACGGTTACCGTCATCATGCTCTTTTTCCTATTGGCCTGGCGGGGATATAAAATCGCCATTTCCGCAAAGGATACTTACGGTAAACTTTTAGCGACCGGGTTAACGTCATACCTGATATTTCAAGCCCTACTTAATATCGGCGTAGTGACCTCTTCGATTCCAGTCACTGGAATTACCCTTCCTTTTTTAAGTTACGGCGGATCGTCATTGATGGTTAGTTTATTGAGTGTGGGAATCCTTTTGAATATTTCGAAGAGTTGTGAGTAAAACGAATGGTTATGAGGATGTGGTGATAGGAGACAGCAGACAGGAGTGAGGAGGACAGTAGTTTCGAGTTTGAATGGCAGAAGATACTGAGTACTAGGCTTGAAACCCAATATTACAGGAACTTTCTCCTGTCTTCTGACTCCTGACTACTATCTCCTTGGTTACTGGACAAGCTGATCTGGGATTTTGTCACACCCGGGAGTGGCAATGCATATGATGGCTATTGTTCGACTCATTTATAGGGGGCTTTACCATGATTGATACTGAAGCAGTTCAAACCTTGACCAAAAAAGAGAATAAGTTAGAAATTATCGGTAGAAAACCATTGAACGGCGTGGTAAAAATCAGTGGGGCGAAAAATGCTGTTTTGAAGTTAATGGCGGCTGCTTTATTATCAAACAATCAATGCCTGATCCGCAATGTTCCCCGGATTCGCGATGTGGAAACGATGATCGGCGTCCTTAACGGTTTGGGCGCCGAAACCGTCTGGGAAGATGAATCCACCATTCGGATTCAAGTGAAAGACGGGTTAAGTTATGCAGCACCCGATCAATATGTGCGGGAGATGCGAGCTTCGGTGCAGGTCATGGGGCCGTTGTTGGCCAGGCTGGGTAAGGTGAAACTGTTTCAACCAGGAGGCTGTATTATCGGACAGCGTCCCATTGACTTGCATTTGAAGGGATTTCAAGCAATGGGAGCGGAAGTTATCGAAGAACACGGATATGTCTATGTGCAAGCCGATAAGCTAAAAGGTGCTGAGATACATTTGGATTTCCCAAGTGTAGGCGCTACGGAAAATATTATGTCTGCTGCGATCTTGGCAGAAGGAACGACGGTGATTCGTAATGCAGCCAAAGAACCGGAAATTATCGAGGAACAAAATTTTTACAATCGGCTGGGCGCAAAAATTCGGGGAGCGGGAACGGACACCATCCGGATCGAAGGTGTGGAACGGCTGAACAACCGGATGACGGATTATACGGTGATTCCCGACCGGATCGAAGCAGGTACGTTCATGATTGCCGCAGCAATTACCGGTGGAGATGTGGTTTTAGAGGATGTTATTCCTGAACATGTAGATGCTTTAGCATCCAAATTGCGGGAGATCGGGGTGAAGATCGAAACCAACGGGGAGAAACTCCGTGTCATTTCCGATGGGCGGCTGAAGGCTGCTGATGTTACGGTGTTACCGTATCCGGGTTTTCCGACGGATCTGCAACCGCAGATCACTGCTCTTTTGTCAGTAGCCAACGGAACCAGCGTTATAACGGAAAACGTCTTTGGCAGCCGTTTCCGGTATGTGGATGAACTGATCCGCATGGGAGCGGCGATCCGGGTAGAGAGCCGGAGCGCCATTGTCAAAGGCGTTAAGCGATTGAGCGGAGCTTCCGTATATGCCCCGGATCTTCGGGCTGGAGCGGCACTGGTGATTGCCGGGTTGGCAGCTGACGGATTAACGACCATTGAAGGCCTGCAATATTTGGATCGCGGGTATGTGGCGCTGGAGAAAAAACTGGCTGCATTAGGCGCTGATATTCAGCGGGTGGAATAAGAAGCATAATTGGTATAACTGGTACATAGGTACATCGATACGGATAAAAGACCTGAATGAGGGTCTTTTTGTTTTGGAGAGTACTGTACAGCTTTGGATTTAGTCTAATCCTCGGCTGTGCTTTGTTTGTCGACAGGAAGTGCTGTAATTTATATCCTTTGCTTTTATAGCTCCTTTTACAGTTTACCCGTGAAAGTGTTACTGAACGCTCACTGCCGCTTTTTTACCGCCAAAAAAGCGGCGCAAAAGGGGGCTTTGATATGATTGATCCTTTCTTTACCTATTCTCGAGATTTATTTTTGGATATATGTTTAGGCTATTTATTTTGGCCCACAGATTCCGGCGGCGGGTGACTTTTTGATCGCGCAAAAAGTCACCAAAAACGCGCTGGAACCATATGGTTCCAGACCTCCTTTAATCATCCAAGGTTTCTTATGGGTTTTCGCCATCCCTGGCTTTATGATTGTCAATTAAGCTAGGGCTTCCGACGGCGACCGCAGTTTTTCTTCCTTGAAAAGATGCGTCGCAAGGCTCCTTCCCTGGAGTCTTTGCTAAGCGATACTGTTCAAATAATCATTAAAGCGAACCTTAGATCATATAGGCGTAATAGTTCGTTATACGTATGATATCGGGATTTGGTCACGAAATTTGCAAAAAAAATATTGGAACACATTGGAAGAATGGGAAAGGATAATACCGGAGTAGTTTGACCGGAAGATAGACATTGACAGCTTTTTGTGTCAAAGAGATTTTCTCGATCTATATCTTTATCCCCCTGCTAAATATATTCTTGCAAATGTTTTTATTCGTCGCAATTGGAGGTTTACTATCGAAGATTATGAAGGTTTGAAAGTAATGTATAACATTATAACAAACAGAGTGGTTACAATCGATGTTTCTCGAAAAGGGTTACAGAATACCCGCGGAATTTCGATTGGAGACAGTGAGGAAGATGTTATTACTCGATATGGCCAGACGAAGAAATGGGACGGGAAGTATCTGTTTTATGAGAAATATGAATCATACTCAGATTATGAATATGCTTTGAAATTTACTATATTAAATAATAAAGTTTCAAATATTATGTTTTTTTTGCAGGAAATTAATTGTTAGGGTGTATGAGTGTTTAGAATTTTATGCTTTCAGCCAATATCAATTGCGTTAAATGAGGTTTAACCTTGTAACAGGCAGAGAACGTTTCGGAAAAGCCGGTAAGATTGTCCATCAGAGAAAAAAGATAGCCGTCGCATTTGCGGCGGCTGTCTTTTGGTTTAATCCTTTTTCCTCTGCAATTCCTTCCTGTACTGTAGCGGCGAGGTTCCGGTGATCTCCTTGAAGATCCGGCCAAAATGGGATTGGTTCACGAAACCGACGGCATTGGCGATGGCCTGGACTTTATCGTTGGTCTCCCGTAAAAGGCGTTGGGCTTCTTTGATGCGGATACTGTTCAAATATTCAATAAAAGCGAACCCGGTCACAGCCTTGAAGAGACGGCTCAGGTAAAAATGGCTGATCTCAAATTGCTCCGCGACGGATACCAAGGTTAAATCTTCAGCGTAATGCGTATTGATAAATTTTACGATTTCGGAGACTTTTGCGTGGGTTTGGCTAATATACTGGTGTCCGTTAGAAGCTAAATCCAGGTTTCGGGCAGCATAGATCAGGAGTTGCTGTAATAGGGATTGGAGTTGAATTTCATAATCCAATCGTTGGTTTTGGACTTCGTCCAGCATGGTTTCGAAGATCCGTTCAAAGATATGTCTATCTTTTGGAGACAGCCGAATCACGTGGCGGTTTTTGAATAGAACTTCGATGCTTTGCAAATTTTCGTGGATTGAATTACTCACAAACCGCTGGTCGAATTCGATTAAATACCGTTCATGATGGGGTTTGCCCGTATCCATCGTTTTATGAATCACATAGGGACTGATCAGCACCAGATCGCCTTTTTGTATCAGGTAGGTCCGGTCGTGAATGAAATAGAACCGTTCACCGGAGACCAGATAGTAGATTTCATACCGGCTGTGGAAATGGCAGCCCCGCATGTTATAATGGCCGGTACGGGTATCATGGTAGAATGAAAAAGAATTGGTAGGGTTTGAATAATTGACGTTTGGCAATTCCATGCGGTTTGCTCCTTATCAAATAAAATCAGAAGCTATATTTTTATCATCTATTAATGTAACGCTTCAATGGAAGATTTGAAATGATTTTCCCATTTTTGTAATTTCATTTTAACATATTCTACAAATTGGGTTCAAATTCGAATGATGATCCCATTATCGATGAACGCACTTTTCGGTTTAAAAATTTGTTCCGAACATTCGCCAAAAAGGGGAAGAATGCTTTATTGACAGTAACATCTTTCTCCTTTATACTATAATTTGGATTGAAAATTTCTTTTTTATCAATTTATCGAAAAAACCATACAACTGGCGGAAGTGGAGTTCACCACAGGGAGTATGGTTTTCATCAAGCCGACCGCCTGGGTACATTGCATAGGATACCCAGGTTTTTTTTATGAAAAAACGACGGAGGATGATCATGAAACAAAAAGAGCTGATTTTAAAGTACGGTAACAACCCTCATCAAAATCCGGCCCGGATCTATGCACAGGACGGCGTTCTTCCCATCGAGATTCTAAATGGGAATCCCGGGTATATTAACCTGTTGGATGCTTTCAACAGCTGGCAGTTGGTGAAAGAACTGAAAGCCGTATTGAAACTTCCGGCAGCAGCGTCGTTCAAACATGTTAGTCCGGCCGGTGCAGCGATTGGGCTTCCGCTCAGCGAGAGTCTGAAGAAAGCATATTTTGTCGAAGGGATGGAACTTTCTCCGGTGGCTGCCGCTTATGCCCGGGCTCGGGGAGCTGATCGGGTTTCATCTTTCGGGGATTGGATCGCCATTAGCGATATGGTGGATTTGTCTGCGGCCAATCTCATCGCCAAAGAGGTATCCGACGGCATTATTGCTCCCGATTATACACCGGAAGCCCTTGAGGTGCTGAAGAAGAAGAAAAAAGGCGGTTATAACATAATTAAAATTGATCCTGATTATCAACCAAGAGAGCTTGAACATAAAGAGGTTTTTGGGGTTGTCTTTGAACAAAAACGGAACGACGTTATCCCCGATGCCAGTTACTTGAAGAATATCGTGACTGAAAATAAAAACTTGCCCGAATCTGCGATCCGGGATTTGATCATTGCGATGATTACGTTGAAATATACCCAATCCAACTCGGTGTGTTATGTCAGCGATGGCCAGGTGATCGGTTGCGGGGCCGGGCAGCAGTCCCGGATTCATTGTACCCGGTTGGCCGGTGAAAAAGCGGATCTGTGGTTTCTCCGGCAGCATCCTGCAGTTCTCAGTCTGCCTTTTAAAGAAGGGGTATCGCGGACTGAGAAGGATATCGCCATCGATCAATTCCTCCGGGAAGATACATCGGCCGAAGAGATGCAAAGCTGGGACCAGATTTTCACTGAGATTCCGACTCGATTAACGCAGGAAGAGAAGAAAGCATGGCTTGCTAAGATGACCGATGTTGCTTTAGGCTCCGATGCCTTTTTCCCGCAACGGGATAATATTGACCGGGCTGCCAAAAGCGGCGTGAAATACATTGTACAACCCGGCGGTTCCTTGCGGGATGACAATGTGATTGCAGCGTGTAACGAATACGGCATGGTGATGGTTTTCAACGGTTTGCGGTTGTTCCATCATTAATTTCAGGTACTAGGTTTTTGGTTCTGGGTATTGGGTTAGGAGACAGTAGTCAGTGGTTAGTAGTTAGAAACGGAAAACAGAATACAGAAATCAGAAGAAAATTAAATGTCTATTCGCACCTCATGCCTTAACCGCGTACTGTGAACTCTGTATTGTGCACTTAACTCAGAATCCGAAACTTGCAACTATCTCCTGTCTCCTGACTCCTGACTCCTAAACCATAACATCGAACCCGAATTTACTGTGTATTGTGAACAACGAAACAAAATCCTAAAGAATTTTTTGGAGGTTGATTTCTTATGTCCCTTCTTGAATTGGCAGGGCAAAATATGGCGAAATTGAAGTCAAATTCTTATCCCGGCCGCGGGATCGTCTTGGGGCAAAGCCCTGACGGGAAGACGATGATTCAGATTTACTGGATTATGGGCCGGAGCGCAAACAGCCGAAACCGGATCTTTGAAGCGGAGGGGGACAGTATCAAAACCAAAGCTTTCGATGAAAGCAAAGTGGAGGATCCGTCCTTGATCATTTACTATCCGGTCCGGGTGTTTAATCATGCCCATATTGTCACCAACGGTGATCAAACCGATACCATATATACTCATCTTGCCGAGGGTGGTACCTTTGAGACAGCCCTTAACAGCAGAACCTTTGAGCCGGATGCACCCAATTATACGCCGCGAATTTCCGGATTGATTGATTTGGACAATTCACAGGTGGCGTATCAAATGGCGATTTTGAAAGCAATGGAAGGGAATCCTGCCGGTTGTCAACGGAATTATTATAATTATGAGACGGCTATTCCCGGTATCGGGCATTGCATTCATACATACGAAAATGACGGCAATCCGCTGCCGTCGTTCCGGGGAGAGCCTTATCCGGTTCAATTGTTTGATACCCTTGAAGAAAATGCCCGGATATATTGGGAGCATTTAAATGAGGAAAACCGGATTGCGTTAATGGTGAAGATGATTGATCCGGTGAGCCGTACCAGCCGCCAGCTGATTTTAAATAAACATTTGGGCGATTAAATAATTGTTGACTAGATATAAAAAAGGCGAAAGGTTATTTCCTTTCGCCTTTGCTATTAATGAGGATGTTGATAGCGTTTTTCGATCTGCCAATGCCTGCCGTTCCGTTTTAAATACAGAAATTCCTGCCGAAGTTCTTTTCGCCACAGGCCGCCCGACCAATGCCACCACAATACATGGACTTCAACGACGGCTTGCTTCGGGGAGCGTTTTTTGATAGCCAGATTTTTCACTTCAATGACCGGCCGTCCCAACAGTTCGGTGATCAATTGTAACCGCTGGTTGCGGGCTTCAATAACGTCCTGAAACAAGCTGTCTCCGGATGTAACGGAAGACGCCAGCATCGAGGTGTGGTTGTGATAGAAGGTTTCGATCAATTCCTGGGTGATCTGAGGCTCCCGGTTAAAGCTCTGCCACATATATCTTCCGGAAATAAAGGCGATCGTGGTTATTAACAAAATCAGGCCGACCCGGATACTGTATTTACGAATGGAACGGTTTTTAAGTTCTTGCCGGTATTTTTTGAGGTGAATCACTTTTTCCGCATCGGTTGCAAAATAGTTTTCCCGCATTATCATATCTTTCCAGAACAATTTTACCTGGAGCGCTGTGGGGCGCTCATATTTTTTCAGCGACAACATCCGGTTCAATAAGCGATTGATTCCGGGGTTGAGCTCCGGTCGGTAGTGGGTGATGGGAATAATTTCACCTTTCAAAATGGCAGTAGTTGGCCAACCGTCTTCCAGGGCAAAAGGAAGATGGTTGGTGAGCAGCACGTAAATGAGCAATCCAAGATAAAAGATATCGCTGGCTTGGCTATGGGGATCGCCAAAGTAACTTTCCGGAGTGCGGCAAGCTTCTAATCCTGGCGGGAGCGGTGTATCCGGGGATATCAGGTAAGGCCGGCACCATGGATCGACTATATAGAAACCGCTATCATTGTGATAAAGGCGATGCCAATCCGGACGGCCCACCAGTGCGCCGCGGTAATGAAATTGCTCAAAGGATGAGATCAACGGATACAAATCCCGGATCAATCGGGGTAAGTCGGGCGCCTGATAATTTGGAGAAAACGGGCTGATTCCCTGGCGGGCTTCCCAACCGATCCACAACTTATCCTGGTGGTTGATGGGTTTCTCCAGGGGTAAGATTCCCATGGGCTCGGAAGCAGCTAAGATTTTACAGCGTTTTTCGGCGTTTTGGCGATAAACGGCCGCTTCATATCCGTGAATCCGGGAAGCCAGCGGTTCCCAACGGTACAGGGGGCCGTCGTTGTTCTTTTTAGCCAGCATATAACAGATGCCGGCTTCAGAATATTCTTCAAGAAAAATCCAGTTTTTCAAAGTCATACTCCCACTCAGAAATTTCGATGGTCTGCGATGGTGTTCAGTTTTAGGATGTCCAGAAATCCAAAAAAATTGCAAAAATTTCCTTTGCAATAATATATTTTGGTTGAATCTGTCTTTACATCTGAAATTGTCCGAATCAATCGTTGGATAGGGTCATATATTGTCAGTAGAGTTGCCGCGATGAAAGAAGAGGTGGTTTTGGTGACGGATTTAGAAATATTATCCCGGATTATCTGGGCTGAAGCGGAGTCGGAAATCTTAAACGGCAAAGTCGGGGTAGGGGCTTCCATCATCAATCAGGCACAGGCCGAAAATAAAACCATATTGCAGGTAATCCAAACACCGGGACAGTTTGAGGCCTATGCCAATAACCGGTTTTGGCAAGCACCATACAATTCGCAGCAACCGATGATGGTTGCGGCAAAACAGGCAGCTTCCCGGGCGTTACAGGGTGAGGACCCGGTGAACCGGAAGACCCATTTTTGTGCGTATAAGAAAAATCCGTGCCGTTGGCATTATACCCAAACGCCGCCAACTCAATTTCTAGGGAATCATTTATTCATCCGGGCCAAAGCTTATAACTAAAGTGCAAATGCTAAGCGAAGCCATGGTCTGAGTTAAGTAGGTAGATCATAGATCATGAAAATGCAGGGGAAGAGGTGAAACAGGTGTTGGATTCCGTCCATTATACTCTCCGCACTACATCGCAAACGGGGAGTTTTGTCAATACTGCGGTCACTTATGAGGTTTATTTTGATCGTTCCCGGGGGATCGCATATTCAGTCAATCTGGAGGCTCCTCCCAATGAATTGTCCAATCAGTTGGAGCCGGTATGGCAGGCGAAAATCGTCAATGATCGTCAAGGACTGCGTCTGGAATACGATATTTTACAGAAGATTTACTATCAAACGCCGCAAACCATGGAAGTTGAGAGCGCCCTTTTCAAACTTCAGGAAGATCTGTTTATGTTCCTTCAAAGCAGCGAGACGGTTCCAGTTCCCGATATCACCAAATCCGGACAGAATTATCCCGGAAGTCGGCTTAATACATTAACGATCTGGTATGATCCGGTCCGGTTTTTGCCCATTCAACGCGTTAATGAGGATCGGGGAAATGTGATCACTGATGAATTTACGTATCATTCAGTCAATGAACCCATAGCGGAAGATGTTTTCTCTCTGCCGAAACCGGCTGAGGCTATCGCAGATTTTGACCTGTATCCCAATCCGCCAACCCTGCCCCGTTTTGATGTGGTTCCCGATGCCAACAGCCCTCAATCCGGGGTATATGTGGAGACACTAATGACGGAGATCCGGCGCCATGTTATCCTCAACCAATGGGAATACGGGCCTTTCTCCACCATTAAACTTCCCTGGTTAACCGAGATGCCGGTGACCATTTATCGCGGTAAAACCGACAATGTGATTCCTCCCTTGGTGGTAGCGGTAGATGTTCCGGAGCAGGGAAGAGCATATTTCTTCGTCACCTATGATTTCCTGGGTTATGTGGTGACCGGATTTACTCAGGATCCTTATGATTTAAGCGGTTATGAAGCATTGCCTATTCAAACCGTACTCCGCTTGGAGGATTTTGTGCCGCTTTATGCAGCGCCTTCCAGAGAAAAGGATTTTGTCGTTCATAATTTTATGGTTTCAGTTCAAAGCAATGACTTTTTCATCAATGCTTTTGATATGGGTGGGAAAACCTTTGACATGGTTGTTAAAAATTTCAGTTTCCATGAAAATGAAGGATATTTACTGTTGAATGTGTATGGAAAAGAATATTGGGATAATGCCAATTTGGAATCCATGTTCAACTTCGTTGTTACCGGTCAAATGGTGGACGCCCATACGACGCCGATTTTGATTTATGCCTTGAATACATTGAAACGGTTAGGCATTTACCGTAAAATTACCATGCCGGTTTACACGGAGATACCGGATAGTACTGCCACGTAAACCCTGGCGCTGCAGCTTCTTTGAGTTGCAGCGCTTTATATTTTTAAAAGTGGATAGACGTTTCTTTTCAATCAATATGTATATGCTCCCGGTTTGTGTTCACTCTATTAAAGAGGGAATCATTACAATACGGGGAGGGAAATGGATGTCTGGTTTTAAAAAGTGGTTGCGGCTGATCATTGTTTTTGTTTTGTGTTTAGCTATATTTGGATGTCAAGAGACGAAATCTAAAGGGGAGGCGGAGGCCCCCAATATTTTAAATGATGTGGAACAGAAGACTTTCGAAGAGGTTAACAATTACCGCCTTTCCAAAGGATTGCAGCCTCTTAGCCTGGACCAGCGTATTGTAGAACAAGCCCGCAAACACAGCCAAAATATGGCGGATAAGAAAGTTCCCTTTAGCCACGAAGGTTTTGAAGAGCGGGTTGCTGCCACCAAAATACCCAGGACGTATGCAGCTGAAAATGTTGCTTACAATCAAGGTTATTCCGATCCGGCGGCCCGGGCGGTTGAGGGGTGGATTCAAAGCGAAGGCCATCGACGCAATATAGTGGGGGATTTCGATCTTACCGGTATTGGGGCTGTAAAAAGCAGCAACGGGACTTGGTATTTTACCCAAATTTTCCTTCGAACAAGTGGCCAAACGGCCAAAAAAAGCGGCTTTTCCTGGAATCTTTTCCGGTGAGTGATAGCGTGTTGGATCGCTAACGGCCGTATTCATTTTTTAAACGAAACTTTACTAATTCCCATTTCAGCAAATAATTTTTCCAGTTCAGTATGGCCTTTCAGGGAGCCTTTCAACTCTATCACCACGATTTGCTTCTTATCGATGGACATGGCATCAACTTCCAGTATCCCTTCGAGTAGTCCGAGAATGATCAGCAGCTGGAGGGGAGCGAGTTTAACATCTTTATCGCTTTCAGACTTTTTTTGATGTTTTTCTTCAGCCACGGTAGACCTCTTTGGTTTTCAGATGGTGTCATAATAGTATATTAACGGCTGTTTGGTGAGGAACCAGAAACGACAATTCCTGTGTGGGAATTGAAGGAGCTGCATCCTATGGAACAAATGGAGCAGATGCATGAAGAATTTATACTACAGCAGAGAGAAGCGGATGATTGGGATTTTATCTGTTCGCTGATTTTGGCGCATGCCGCACCCACCATTGCCGGTTTAAAGCCGGCAACTCTGATGGCTTTTTCGGATACAGGAAAGCCCTTGGGACAATTGTGGGAAACCCACCGGGAACGTTTTCTCCGTGATGTCGCACCCCGAGTCCGGTTAAGCTATTTTAGGATGAAATCTGTAGGCAGTAGCGAGCTTGGATTGTTTTATCGGGAAGATTTGCTTCGCCAAGTTCTTAGTCTCCGCCGACATATCCTGTTCTTGGAGAGGCAGGGGATTGATTGCTCCGATCCGTGGAATTGTTTGAGATCCATTCAAACTCAGTTTGTAAGGAGGTTTCCACATGAAATTGGGATTTTGCTGGGTTATCCGTTGGATGATGTATTGGGTTTTATGAAGTATCGTGGAAAAAATGCTCTTTTGGAGGGATATTGGAAAGTGTACCGCTATCCCCGGACAGCCGCTCAAATGTTTCGCCGCTTTGAACAGTCCAAAGCGATAGTCTATGAATATTTTCTCCGTAAATGGGAGGAGGAAAGGGTGGAAAAGAATGATGGATAATAGCGCTCCCCGTATCATTAGCAACCGGGAATTTGTCGAGTATGAAGAGGAGGATATTCAACGAATCAATCGGGAAGAAGCTTCAAAGTTTGATAACAATCCGGATCTCATCGATGCCATGCGGGAAATTGAATCCCGCCTGGGGAAAGACGGCCGTTGGGAAGAACACTGGATCACTTTAGATGAAAGCGGGAGCCGGGTTTACGCCAGAATTTACTATACTTCGGACGAGGCGGTAGCGATTGCTGCTGACGGCCGGATCGTCCGAAACATGAAATATCCCGATGAGGGAGAAAAAGTTCTTCATTGATTTGAGCAGGAATGAATGGTATTGCCGGAGCACGATAGACTCCGGTTTGTTTTTGCTGTGGGAAAGGTCTATGGGCACTTCGGAAAAGATTTGGGCATTCTTTCATTTTTCATGACCGGAAAAGGATTGATGAATTTACCGGATCCGTCCAATGATGCTATAATACATATGAATCCATCTAATCATCATAATGGAGACAGTAGCGTCATGTATACATTTTTACTGATCGGAACGGCTTTATTATTTATCTCCGTATTTAGTACCAATTGGCCGGTAAAGCTATACCATCGGCATTTTTTAATGAAACTCGCCCGGCGGCTGGATGTGCCTCTGAAATCCCATGGACTTTTGTTTTCCAGCGTCTATTCGGAATTATCCTTTGAACATCAGGGACAAAAGGTGACGGTCCGCTTTTTAGAAGGGACCATGGATGCCCTTTACAGCAATTCCGGATTGGAAATCCGGTTGCAGGGAGCCTGGGATGGTGTGGTGGAGTTATACCGGCCGAATCTGAAAAAAAGGGCCTGGGGCGATTTTAAACCGGTACACACGGGAGATCCTGAACTGGATAAAACCTGGTTTATCATCAGTCCGGAGCCGGAATGGGCTGCCGGTTTTATCCGGCATTGGCTGACGATTCCGATGCATAACTGGCGGTATCTGGAGCAGATCTTAGTCAACCGGTCCGAGGTTGTCTTAAGGCTTCGCCGCGTATTTTCCGTTTCAAAACTCCATGAGGTTCTTATGGAGTTATTAAGCAAACTAAGGCCGGAACAGGCATAACGGCTATTGACAAAACTTTACGCTGAATAGTATAGTATATTTAATCTAAATTTCTAAGACGCGATGAATGGAAGGAGTAAGCTTCGGATGGGCCGAGAGAGGGACCGGTTGGTGGAAGGTCTCCCCTTAGGAAGCTGAAGGTCGTCCTGGAGCGCGCGGCGGGTCAAAACGTCGTTCGGGATAAGCCCGTTACAGCTTTTGAAGTGCCCTTTTGGGAAGATAGGTGGTACCGCGGAAGTTAAACTTTCGTCCTTATAGGATGGAAGTTTTTTTATTTTTCAAAATGATTTTTGAGTTACATAAGGAGGATGGATATGAGTTTACCGACAGTCTACAATCCTCAAAGCGTTGAGGAGAGGATTTATCAGTTTTGGCTAAAGAATGATTATTTTCACGCTGAAGTTGATCCGGAGAAAGAACCCTTTTGTGTGGTAATTCCTCCGCCAAACGTGACCGGAGTGCTCCATTTGGGACATGCGTTAGACAATACGCTGCAGGATGCCTTGATTCGCTGGCGGCGGATGCAGGGCTATAATACCTTATGGATGCCGGGAACCGATCACGCCGGTATTGCTACCCAGGCCCGGGTTGAGGAGAGCCTGGCCAAGCAGGGTATCTCCAAACATGACCTGGGACGGGAAGAATTTTTAAAACGGGTCTGGCAATGGAAAGAGCAGTACGGCGGGACCATCATCAAACAGTTGAAACGTTTGGGGGCATCCTGCGACTGGGTTCGGGAACGGTTTACCATGGATGAGGGCTGTTCGGCGGCAGTCCGGGAAGTCTTTGTTTCCCTTTATGAAAAAGGATTGATTTATCGGGGCAGTTATTTGATTAACTGGTGTCCCAAGTGTCAAACCACCATCTCCGATATTGAGGTTGAACATGAGGAGCGGGAAGGCCATTTGTGGCATATCCGCTATCCGTTGGCCGAAGGCGACGGGTATATTGAGGTAGCCACCACCCGTCCTGAAACCATGCTGGGAGATACGGCAGTGGCCGTGCATCCCGATGATGAACGCTATAAAGATCTTATCGGCAAAGAGGTTATCCTGCCGATTATGAACCGGCGGATACCGATCATTGCCGATGAGTATGTGGATATGAGCTTTGGGACGGGTGCGGTTAAAATTACACCGTCTCACGATATTAACGACTTTGAAATGGGTATGCGCCATAATCTGCCGCAGATCACCGTCATCGGATTCGATGCGAAGATGACGGCTGAAGCCGGGAAATTTGCAGGCATGGACCGGTATGAATGCCGTAAAGCGCTGGTGGCGGAGTTGGAACGGGAAGGTTTCCTGGTTGGCGTGGATGATCACACCCATGCAGTCGGCCAGTGCTACCGGTGCGATACCACCATTGAGCCGCTGATCTCCAAACAATGGTTTGTGAAGATGAAGCCTTTGGCTGAACCGGCTATTGCCGCTGTGCAAAACGGGCAGATCCGGTTTGTCCCGGAGCGGTTTACCAAGATCTATCTTGGATGGCTGGAAAATATTAAGGATTGGTGTATCTCGCGGCAACTATGGTGGGGACACCGGATTCCGGTTTGGTATTGCCAGTCCTGTAATGAAATGATCGCTGCCCGGCAGGATCCGGATGTCTGTCCGAAATGCGGCAGCAACCATTTGGAGCAGGATCCGGATGTCTTAGATACCTGGTTCTCTTCAGCCTTGTGGCCTTTCTCTACGATGGGATGGCCGGAGAAAACCAAAGAATTGGCTCATTTTTACCCGACCTCCGTTCTGGTCACCGGCCGTGATATTATCTTCTTCTGGGTTGCCCGGATGATCTTTATGGGCCTGGAATTCCAGAATGGGAAGGAACCCTTTAAAGATGTGCTTATTCACGGATTAGTTCTCGATAAGTACGGAAAGAAGATGAGTAAATCCCGTCCGGAAACCATCGTGGATCCTCAGGACGTTATCGATCAATTTGGCGCCGATACGTTAAGGTTTACCTTGGCAACTGGGACCACCCTCGGCCAGGATCAACGTTTCCAAATGGAGAAGGTGGAGGGAAGCCGGAACTTTACCAATAAAATTTGGAATGCAGCCCGGTTCATTCTGATGCATCATGAAAAAGACGAAGCCGGAGATTTGGTCAATAATCTTCAGGCATCGATTCTCACGTCTTTTGCGACCGGTGAATCCGATGAAATTCCCGGCGATTGGCTGACGCTTCCGGATCGGTGGATCTTAACCCGTCTCCAACAAGTGATCAAAGAGACGACCGCGATGATGGAACGGTATGATCTGGGTGCGGCTGCGGCATTGCTTTATGAGTTCTTCTGGAATGAATATTGTGACTGGTATATTGAACTTTCCAAACAGCGCTTAAATAGCGGCGATGTTTTGGAGAAGAAAATTGCCCAAGCCATTTTAACCCGGGTCTTGCGGGAAACCATGGAACTGTTGCATCCCTTTATTCCCTTTATCACCGAGGAGGTTTGGCAGAATCTGCCTCACTGCGGCGAAAGCATCATGGTGACCCGTTGGCCGAAAGCCGTCGCCGGATTGGAGTTTGCAGAGTCCCTGGAAACCATGGGCTGGATCATTGATATCATTAAAGCCATTCGGAATATTCGTTCCGAAGCCAATGTGGCTCCAGGCAAAAAAGTGGCTGCGATCCTTATGGGTAGTCCGGAAAAATTGGATGTGATGAAGGAGAACAGTAGCATCATCTCTAATTTGGCCGGGTTGGAATCCATCGAGTGGCTGAATGAGGGAAGCGCGGCACCGGAGAAAGCAGTGAGCGCAGTGGCCGGCGGCGTCACGATCTATCTGCCTCTCAGCGGCCTTGTGGATGTTCAAAAAGAGATCGAACGTCTCACCAAAGAGTTGAATCAGGTGGAACAGGAGATCGGCCGGACGGCAGAACGGCTGGAAAGCCCGGCGTTCACCTCGAAAGCCCCGGCTCAAGTGGTGGAGAAGGAAAAAGCCAAACTGGAGAATCTCCGGGAAAAAGCTGCTAAGCTTCGTGAACGTTTAGCCCAACTACAATGAGATTAATAATGAAGCCCTCCGTTTGGAGGGCTATTTTATTTTGTAATAAACGTTTCGATGCTGAATACCCGGTAAGCCACACGTTCCATTACTTGGGTCATTTTAGCGAACCAGGCGGCATTGACCGGGGTGTCTTGGACTTCAGGGTAGGAGTATTTGACCGTATCCAGCAAAAATTCCTGTTTGATTCGTTCGTTCCCTGGTTCGAAGAAGTATGTAACGGCAATTTTGTGTTCGTCGCCGATACCTAGGATAAAAAAGCAGAGGCCTTTGAGCCATAAATATTTATTGATATTGGTCTCGATAATTTCCGGATCGTACTGACGTTTAAATCTGTTGCCTACGATGGATTTGGTTTTCTCAAATACGGATTGGGTTTTATCCAACGTATCGATAATGAGTTGATCCGGTAACGGGGGATGACTTTGTTTGTTAAGTTCAGCATAGCGCTTAATCATATATGAATGCATCTTGTGAAAGGTCTGGTTTTGGGTGTATTTCGTGATTAACTTGGGTAAAAAGGCTTTCCGGGCCGCCCGCTTCGCTTCGACGTTCATTTCGGAAAAGACCGGCGTGAAGTCGGATTTGAGCGAATGGGTTTCCGCACAGATCATTGTACTCCAAGAAATCAATATAATAAACGGGATAAAAAGGGATAATCGTTTCATGGTATCCTCTGACAGGTATGAATTTTTGTGGTTATTAAAATTCGTGACACTTTTGATAATACCTGCCAAAAAATGAATAATCTTATGGAATTAAGGACAGGCTGCGATTATCCCGCAGGCCAATCTTCGGCCGGCATTACCCGAGGGTTGAGAGCGGTAGTCATCGGGATTTTCGTGAATAATGACAGCCCGCCCGATAATCTCGTCTACCTGGAACCGATCGGTAAAGAAACTGAGGATGCTGATACCGTGGTTGGAGAAGAGCACTGGGAAATCACCGGCATGGTTTCCGTGGGGTTGCCCGGTTGGGTTCCAATGGCCGCCAGCGGCAAGAAAGGGATTCTCAGGATCTCCGATTTCACAGTTGCCATATTCGTGAAGGTGAAAGCCAAAGGGGCCGATGGGGGATTGGCCCGGTTGGGCCGGCTGATAGTCCGGCAGGCCGGTGATATAAGCGGATACCCAAGTGCCGCCGACTGTATCGTGAAACCATACGGTTCCGCTGATCTCCGGTGCCAGAGGACCGCCTCGAATCTCTGCGACGGCAGTCTTTCCACCGGGTGTATATAACCAACCCCATTGACAGGTGAAGGTGGGATGGATAGAACGTACTGAATGCATAAGTATCACTCCCTGGTTTTCATTACGGATTTCAGCCTATTTTATGTCAGGGAAGAGAAAAGGGTTTGGAGGCAGGGTATATCATTGAATTATGATAATCATAAAAAGAGTGCCGTTATGTACGGCACTCGAGTCGTTCAGGAGATATGTTGGGTCGTGGATGATGCATCCGGATCATTTTAAAAAATCGAAATTAACCAGTTTTTCGATGGGCGTTCGATGAGTGATCAAGCCCATGTCCAACATGAGTTGCTGCGAATCCTCCCAGGCTTTAGGGTCGGATGTGCCTAAGCCGTGGGCTTTGGTGTAGTCGCTTTCCCAAAGTTTTAAAGATTCCATAAAAACTTGTTTTTCGAGGGCTTGTTGTTCGGGGCCCAATTCTTTCAGGTTGTTAAAGCAGATGGCCAGGCTTTCTTCGGGGTGGTCGAGAGTGTACTGCATTCCTTTTATGGTCGCCCGAACCATTTTAGCAATGGTATCCCGGGAGGTGCGGAGTTGCTTTTCGCCGGTGATTAAGCCGTGCCCTACCAACGAGAAAGAGTCCCAGGCGTTGATCTGGGTGACGTCGTAACCGGAGGCTCGGAGTTTAACCGGCTCGTTGTTGGCAAAACCGACGACTGCATCGACTTTTTTCTCGGTAAGGGAAGGGATTTGGGTATAACCGATATCGATCAGTTCTACATCTGATTCGGGAATACCGGCCCGGTTGAGGATGGCTTTGATGGCCAGCAGATTGGTGCCATACAGCGGCAGTCCAATGCGTTTGCCTTTTAAATCGGCGGGTTTTCGGATTCCGGATTCGCTTAATGCAATGACGCTGGGCGGAAATTTGGCAAAGAGAGACATCAGGTATGTAACGGGAATATTTTTATCGCGGGCGGTAATCACCTGATCGCCGCCGGCAATAGCGAAGTCCATCTGGCCAGCTGCAACCAGTTGCAATGCATCGATATCCATCCGGTAATCGAAGACAACATCCAGTCCTTCTTCTTTAAAGAACCCTTTTTCCAAAGCCACATACCAGGGAGCAAACTGGACGTTGGGGATATAGGTCATTCCGATGGTTATTTTTTCGGGTTGTTGGGAACGGAAGGGATTCCAAAAGAAAATTCCTGCTCCAATGAGTAGGATAATGATGATTCCAAGAACGATCCATTTCGATTTCATCAGCGAAACCTCCTTATAGCATGCTCTTTTTCTTCCACGGCATAAAGATTTGTTCCAACAGGGAGAGTATCAGGTAAAAGCCGAGCCCCAGACCGGCCAGGGCGATTAAACCGATGAAAATCAGCGGGGTATCGAAATTGCCGCGGGCCAGGTTCACCAAGTATCCCAGACCTTTGCCGGCACCTGAGAATTCACCGACCACAGCACCGATGACGGAGAGGGTCATCCCGACTTTAAGGCCGCCAAAGAGCACGGGCAGAGATGAAGGGACTTCCAGTTTGAAGAAGATGTCCCGGCGGGAGGCCCCCATAATCTGCAGCAACTCCCGTAACCGGGGATCTGTTTCTTTGAGGCCTACCAGTCCGTTGGTGACGATGGGGAAGAAAGCCACCAAGGCAGCAATGAGTATTTTGGAGGTTATCCCGAAACCGAACCAGATGACCAATAAGGGGGCCAGGGCGACAATGGGAACTGCCTGAATGCCGACGACGAAAGGCGTGAGTAACTGATCCAGGAAAGGATGACGGTACATATAATAACTCAGAGGCAGAGCGGTGATCACAGCCAATGTGAAGCCTGCCAAAGCTTCAAAGCAAGTGATCCAGAAATGTCTGGCTAACGGCTGGTGGTTGTCTAACAGTACCCGGTAGCGTTCGGCTACTTCCGCCGGAGACGGGAGGATAAAGGGTTCGTAGAGATTGGACAAGAGATGCCAAATCGCGACGAAACCAGCCAGTCCGGCCATTACGGGAATAACTTTATGAAGGTGTGGGTAGCTGGAGTTTCGTTTAGTGTTCATCCTGGTCCCCCCATCCTGTTTCCAATAGATCCTGAATCGTTCCGACCCAATGACTGAATTCCGGAGTACCGATCATCTTTAGGGTGCGGGGTTTGGGTAACGGAATCTTGATTTCGCCGAGGATTCTTCCGGGATTTTCGCCCATCACAATCACCCGGTCCGATAAAAAAACCGCTTCAAAAATGTTATGCGTAACCAATACAATCGTAATCCCGGTTTGAGCTTGAATGCGCAAGAGTTCCAAGTTTAACTGGTTTCGGGTCAGGGCATCGAGGGCGGCAAAAGGTTCATCCAAGAGTAAAATGCGGGCATTGCCCACCAGTGCCCGGGCCAAAGCGGCCCGTTGCCGCATACCGCCGGATAGTTGACGGGGATATTTAGATTCGACACCGCTGAGGTTGACCAAAGCTAATGCTTCTTGAGCTTTTTTTCGTATCGTTTGCTGGTCGGTGTCTCGGGCCAGCTCCAATGGGAGGCATACATTATCAAGTACGGTCCGCCAGGGTAATAATAAGGAGTCTTGGGGAACGAAGCTGAGTTCTGCCCAACCGCGTTTGCGTTCATTTCCGGAGATGACGATATGGCCGGAAGTAGGCTCAAGGACACCGGCGATCATCCGGAGCAGACTGGATTTGCCGCAACCGCTGGGCCCAACGATGCTGACCAGTTCGCCGTCTTCGACGCTTAAGTGAATATCGAGCAATTCCGGGGTATCTATCGATGTATACGCAAGAGAGACGTGATGAACTTCAATTGCCGGAGCGGTCATGGTTACACCTGCTTTTTAAAAAATAAAGCCCTGATCGAAATCAGGGCATCAAAATCGAGGTTTTCCTTCTTCTATCCGGACTATACCGTCGGTTCTGGATTTGCACCAGATCAGCCAAAAGGCTCGTGGACTCGAGTTTTCCTCTTACCACCGGTCGGGAATGAGTTTAACAACCGCACCCTGCCCTGAAGGATAAATAATTGATTTATAAGATTCGTATCCAATCGGATAAGTCTTTTCGACTATGAATAATATCACCAATCCATAAAAAAGTAAAGCAAAAACAGTAGAATGATTTGTAAATAGTATCCAGGGTAAGATTTATGACGAATTCGACCATGTTGAAATAACTCCCGGATAAATTTGGTTTTACGCTTGATACTTCAAAGATTGAAAGATATAATTGATATAAGATGTCATAAATCAAATTTAATATTTCCAGAGAGGTAATTGATACCGCTCTCTCTTTCAAGGTGCTCTTTCAATAGCTTAATAGGGAAACAGGTGCAAATCCTGTGCGGTCCCGCCACTGTAAAAGGGGAGTTTTTCAACGTGCATGGATATGCGTGAAAGCCACTGGTTTACACCGGGAAGGCGGTTGAAAAATGATGAGCCTTGAGCCAGGAGACCTGCCTTGAAAGATTTATTCACAACCTACGGAGAATAGGAGGGTGAAGCCATGATGTTAGATTCAGCGTCTTTAATCCTTTTTTCGGGTTAGAGACTTTTTTTGTTTAATCAAACCAGAATCTGTAAAACTGGAGGAATGAAGGTGTTATCACGTAAACTGAAAGTGTTTACATATGGATGTTGCATTTTATTTTGTTTGAATTGGGTTACCGGCTTTGCTGCCGAATCCGAAATATATCAGGAAGAAGAAATGGTGGTAACGGCCACTCGAACCCGTCAGTCAACTCAGGAAAGCCCGGGAATGACCGAAGTGATTACCAAAGAGGAGATCGAGTCTTCGGGGAGTACCGATACAGGGGAAATATTGGCGAAAAAAGGTTTTGTTGTGTCGACCTATGGCGGCAAATCCGAAGTGGCCAGCATCCAACTGGATGGTTTTTCTGCCGGCCAGACCCTGGTTTTGATCAATGGGATTCCGGCAAACACCGGCAATTCCGGAATGGTGGATCTAACCTATATTCCAACGGCGGGTATTCAGAAAATTGAAGTAGTGCATGGGCCCTTGTCTGCACTTTACGGTTCCAATGCTTTGGGTGGAGTAGTCAATATTATTACGGATTTGACGGGAGAGCCCCAGAGAGAGTTGCTGCTTTCAGCGGGGAATCATAGCACCCGTCAGTTGCAATTGGCGATTCGCCAACCTCACTTTGGCATAGCAGCCGGCGGTTTTGTGACCGACGGGCATCGGAAACGTTCCGAAGCCGAGACCCGTCACCTATTGGCCCAATATGATTTGTATGAAAATGAGAATGGCTATGCCATCGTTAGTTTAGCCCATCTGGTGAAAGACGCTCAAGTGCCTGGTTCGCTTATGTTCCCCCAGATCGCTGATGCGGATACCGAAAGCAATGAGTTGAACCTGCGCGGACAAGTTCAATCCAACGGATGGCTCATTGATTATAAAGTTTTTGGACAATCTCTGGATTACCGTTATATTTCAGGGGGAGTACCGGCTACTTACGAGACCCGGACGTTAGGTTTGGATGTGGCAGGACAATATACTTGGGGTGTTCATCAGTTTTTAACTGGCGTTACATTACGACAGGATGACTTTGAAAGCAATATTACGGGTGATCATCTGCTCGATAATGGCGGCTTCTTTATGCAAGATACGTGGAAACTCAACGGCCAATGGCAGCTGGTTTCCGGATTGCGTTGGGATACAGGGTCAGCTTTTTCATCGCCCGTTACACCACGTATCAGTGTGATACATCAGGTGTCGGAAGGCTTAACCTTAAAGCTGGGTTACGGTAAGGCATTTCGGGCGCCGACTGTGAGCGACCTGTATTATCCGGATGACGGATATTCGGCTGGGAATCCCAATTTAAAACCGGAAATAAGTGAACGCTATGAAGTATCAGGCGAATGGAAATACGGTTCCCAATCATGGCGTGCTCATCTTTTCAAAGCCAATATGAAAGATGGCATCAGCTGGCAGCCGGAAGGGTTCATGTATAAACCGAAAAATATCGATAAGATGAAAGTGGATGGCGTTATCCTCTCGTGGAATAATCAGTTCAACTCCCTGTTCTCAGCCGGGATTCGCTACAGCTGGATCGATAAGACGGGATGGAACCCGGCCACGGCTTCATACAGTGATAACTTAAACTACTTCGGCAGCGGGCGTTGGACATTCAATACCGGCTTCCATTATGAGAAATGGTCCGGAGGGTTAGATTGGCACTGGATTTCCAACCGGTGCTCCCAGCAAACCTATGATGCCAACTTTACACCGATTGATGTTAAAATGCCGGATTATCACTTGGTCAATCTGAACGTCGCGTATCAGATGAAGCCCAGTGTCAGCCTGCGTTTGGCGGTTAGCAATCTTTTGGATAAATCCTATCAGATCCACTACGGGTACCCTATGCCCGGCCGGGAGATTATGCTTTCAATGAATACTACGTTTTAAGGGCAGGGTGTGAACTGTGTTACGAAAATGCCTGATTGGTTCGGTTTTGCTACATATTCTAATGATCGGGATGTTCAACACCATCCGTCCGTCGCCGGACATTCCGGAATCCGGGAAGATCTTTGAGATAGTGCGGGGAGACGGATATGTTGCAACGGCATCGAAAGATCCGGTACCGGCGGTTCCGGTACAGACTAGGGGAGTATTGAAACAGCAAAAAATCTCCCATGCAGTTCCTCAACAGCAGTCTTTGCCGGTGCCGGAACGAGAGCCTCTTTCGACATCTGGTGCGGATGGAATTTCGCCGGAAAGCGAAAGCCAGGCTTCTGATACACTGCCGGAACACCCGGAGACTGAAGAGGTACTTTCCGTTGTTCCTTTGATGGCTTTGGAAACGCCTGATGCGGCTCCGGAGCAACCGATGGATGGGCCTTCCGGGAATGGAATTCCCGGGGGAGCCGATCATAGTGTCAAACCTGGAGGCAATACGGTTTCAACGGGGCCTCCGGAGCGTTTGATGCCGGACCCTGATGTACCGCCGGTAAAAATTTTCAGCCCGGCGCCGAAGTACCCATGGAAAGCGAAAGCCAACAACCTGGAAGGGTTGGTGGTGCTGAAAGTGGAAGTATTGGCCAATGGCAAGGTCGGTGCCATCGATGTTGAAACGTCTTCCGGTCATACTGTATTGGATAAAGCTGCGAAGCGGACGGTGAAAACCTGGCGGTATCAACCGGCCTTAAAAAACGGAGTGCCTGTCATTTGTTATATTCGAGTACCAATTCGATTTCAGCTGGAGGGTTCATGATGCGACTGATTAAAGAAGGCGGTTTTTTTATCTTTCCTTTGTTACTCTGCTCCGTTGTAGGTTTTGCAATTATCATTGAGCGGCTCATTGTTTATCGGAAAATCATGAAACAGCCGCTGATCCTCTGGGACCGGCCGGATGATATCGTCGCCCGGCTACGCCGTCACCTGGTGACGTTACATACGATTATTACCATTTCGCCCATGCTCGGGCTTTTGGGAACAGTTACCGGGTTGATGAAATCTTTCTATCTTTTGGGGATTAAAACGGTATCGTATAATCCACAGGAAATCAGTTTGGGGATCAGTGAAGCGTTGATTACGACGGCGGTCGGATTGGTCATCGCCGTCGTAGCTACGGTTTTTTATAATTATTTCAATGCCGTCCTGGAATCCTATGTGGATGCCTATAATGCGGCCATTACGGCTCTCGAGGATGAATGATGGAAAATATGAAGATGCAACGCAAACGTATTCAACTCAAAATAATGCCTGGGGCAAAAGTGGAGATCATTAACCTTATCGATGTGTTGATCACGCTCATTGCTTTTTTCATGCTGACGACGGTCTTTGCCAATCAGCAAAGCCGTTTGAGCGTCGAACTTCCCCAGGCGAAACAGGCCAAGGACCAAGCGGTTCACTCCAAGCTGATATTGGAGATTGATCAGGATGAAAACGTCTGGTATCATGGGTCCCGTTTGGAACTGGATCAGCTCCGGGCAGTGCTTCAACAAGCCACCGCTGATACTGTTGTGGTGATCCGGGGCGATCGGGCTGTGACGTATCAAAAAATGATTCATCTCATGGATTTGCTTGAGGAATATCATTTGTCCAAGATCAGTTTTGAGGTAAAGAAAGTTGAAGGTTGAGTATCAAAGGGTCATATTCGGATGTATCCTGATTGCTTTCATGGTATTTGGCGCATTCGATCACAAGGTTTGTGCTGCGAATATCGTTGAAACCATCAAGCCCAAGTATACCCAGGGCTTTCTGATCGAGCGTTACCCGGATGGTATCAAGCGAATCCGGGACAACGATGGACGGCTCTTTTGGCTGGTGCCAGAGGGGAAAAAAGCTCCGGGCGGCATTGACTCCGGCCGGATCATTCCGGTTCCGCTGCGCCGAGGATTGTTTGCTTCCGTCAGCCAGGTATGTCTGCTGCGTCCCTTTGCGGATCCGTCCGTTTGGGAAAGCGTGACGGGCGTAGCTGCGCCAGCGGAAGAATGGTATATTCCTCAGATTCGTTCCGGTTTGCAATCGGGACGGATCGTTTATATCGGGGATGCTTACAGCCCGGATTATGAACGGGTGCAGCAGCTACGGCCCGATGTCGTTTTTATTTATACCGGGCCTTCCGGCTTAACGGCCTTGGCGCGGAAGTTAGACACCTTGGGTTTAACCTATATTGCGGAAAACAGTTATCTGGAAACAGACCCGTTAGGACGACTGGAGTGGGTGAAATTTTTTGCTGCATTTTATAACCGGGAAAAGGAGGCCATTCGTTACTTTGACGAAGCGGTCCAGCGAGTTAACAAGCTGAAAGCCCAAATACCATCCGGCCATCGCGTCAAAGTGGCCTGGGGAGTTATCTATCATGGTAAAGCTTATGTTCCCGGCAGGGATTCCTTTGTCACCCGGATGATTGAAATGGCAGGGGGCGAGAATGTTTTTAGCCGGATCACTCCGGGCAAGGGAAGCGTGGCAGTGACGATGGAGCACTTTTTGGCCTATGGCAAAAAGGCGGATGTGATGGTTTACGCCAGTTTCCCCCAGTTTGCCCCTTCCATTAAAGAATTGATTCGAAGTACGCCGTTATTGGCGGAGTTTGAACCTGTCCGGAGAGGCAATGTCTGGGTGCTTCAACCCTGGTATAATCAACAGCAGGACCGAACGGATGCCATCATCAGCGATTTGGCTGCCATCTTTTATCCGGGGAAGTTTGGCGGAAGGGCGGCAGCTAATTTTTTGAAATTAAAATAGGGATGGTTAGATGAACGTTTTGCAAATTAAGTATCAGCGATACTTATTTTTATTGCTTTTTATAGGAGTCATCCTGGTTTTTGCCGCCAATCTGGCCTGGGGTTCCGTACCGCTGCAGTTAGAGCAATTATGGAATGGGCTTACAGGAGCTGAAAGCGATCCGGTGACCCGTACCATCCTGTTGCAAATCCGAATGCCCCGGACGCTGGCTGCTATGATCGGCGGCGCAGCTTTGGCTGCCGCTGGATTGGTGTTACAAGTTTTTTTTCGCAATCCGGTAGTGGATGCCTTTGTGCTTGGGATATCTTCCGGTTCCGGGTTAATGGTGGGATTGGTGATGTTGGCCGGGGTTACCTTCGGTTTTCATGGGAATTTACCGATGGTCACCTTTTTGGCGGCATTTACCGGGGCTTTGTTGGTGATGGTTTTTGTTTTATTTTTCTCCTGCCGAGTGCAGAATGTGGTGACATTATTGGTGGCAGGACTGGTTTTTGGCTATTTGTGCAACGCTATTAACAGTTTACTGATTGCCTTTGCCCAAAAAGAACAGTTGCAAAATTATATTCATTGGAGTTTAGGGAGTTTCGCAGGAGTGACTTGGCCTCAGGTGTTGGTGCTGGCTGTTGTGGGGGTACCGGCACTGATGGGTACCTTTATTTTGGGAAAATCCTTGAATGCATTGCATTTAGGAGAAGATTATGCCAGGAGCATGGGCGTAGAGATCGTCCGGCTTCGACAGTTGATTATTATCATGACCAGTTGCTTAACGGCCGCTGTAACCGCTTTTGCCGGCCCGGTTGCTTTTGTTGGTTTGGCAGTACCTCATTTGGGGCGGTTGGTGTTCCGGACCGATGATAACCGGGTGCTGATTCCGGCCGTGATATTGATGGGAGCTATCGTAACGGCCGGTTGTGATCTGGCGGCCCGCTCGGTTATGGCTCCGGTGGAACTGCCACTGACTGCATTAACGTCGGTCATTGGGGCCCCGGTTGTGATCTATTTGGTATTAAAGGGGAAATAGTGGCATGGAACTGCGAACATCCGAACTGTCTGTCGGATATGGAAAGAAAACGGTAATATCCGGAGTAAATATTCAAGCCTTACGCGGTCAGATCATCGGCATTTTGGGCCCTAACGGATCCGGGAAGACCACGTTGTTGCGAACCCTTGCAGGCTTATTGGCCCCTCTTTCCGGGACTGTTTATCTTAATCAAGAGAACTTATCTGCCATGTCACTGCAGAAACTGGCCACCCGACTGGCTGTCGTTCTGACGGGAAAACAGCCTATTCCCCGTTATCTGACTGTAATGGAACTGGTGGCTGCCGGCCGTTATCCATACACTGATTTTCGGGGTAAAATAGGGGGAAGGGACCTGGAAAAAATCTATGAAGCATTGCGGTGGGTTCAGGTTGAGCATTTGGCCGACCGGTATGTTGCCGAGCTGAGCGATGGTGAGCAGCAAAAGGTGATGTTGGCCCGGGCCTTGGCCCAGGATACCGAATTAATCATTTTGGATGAGCCTTCCAGTTTTTTGGATCTGAAGAACAGGACGGAATTTCTGAGGACCCTGATGGAACTCAGTCGTAAACGGGGGATGACGGTCATTTGGTCCCTCCATGAAGTGGATGTTGCCCTTAAATGTTGTGAAACAGTGATCTTGGTTAAAGATGGCGCGATTCAGGCAGCCGGACCTCCCGAAGGGATCTTAAATGAAGAGGCTGTCTGCCAATTGTATGGCGGGGAACGGTTGAAAATGAACATGGCTATCGGCAATACGGAGCTGGATAATCCCAATGCTGCCGTCATCTGGGTGGTTGGCGGCGGGGGAACCGGGACTCCGGTATACCGGTTGTTAACCAAGCACGGTTATGGTTTTGCCACCGGAATTCTCCATCAAAACGACGTGGATTATCATGTGGCTTCGACGATGGGTGTAAAGGTCACAGCTGTTCCGCCCTTTTCGCAAATTGACGGGCAGGCTGTTGCAGCAGCCAAAAACAGTCTGGCGGAAGCCAAAATAATTATAGATAGCGGTTTTCCTTTGGGAGTTATCAATCGGGCCAATCTGGAGTTGATCACTGAAGGGGTGCGGCTGGGAAAACCATTGATTTCCCTGAGGGAAGCGGCGAACTTGGCGTGTCCGGTTCATCCGGAAGAGCGTTGTTCCGTTTCGGACCTGATCCTTAGGGTTCGAAAATATATTTGTTAAGAGTATGCTAAGGGAGGCTAATCTCCTTGACAACCTTTTGGAGCAGGCATAAAATGGAGTTAGCTTATACTAACATTCATGTCAATAGCGGAGGGATTTAATGGCGGATGATATGGTGATCTCTCCTTCGCTCGAAAATTATTTGGAGGTAATTTTGGAGCTTACCGGGGAAGATGGCAAAGTTCGGGTCACCGATTTGGCTGAAAAAATGAATGTGGCCAAATCCAGCGTGAATCAAGCGGTTAAGAAGTTGCAGGAGCTTGAGCTGTTGGAGCATGAGCATTATGGCCCGTTAGTTCTGACCCCGGGAGGACGGGAAAAAGCGCTTCGGATTACCCGGCGTCATAAGGTTTTAACTCATTTTTTCCATGCGGTGCTGGGTGTTGATGCACAAACGGCAGAGGAAGATGCCTGCCGGATTGAACATTATCTGAGCCCGACGACGATGGAACGTTTGGTGGATTTTGTGGAAACTAAATTTAAGGAATAATTTTTTAGCATTTAGTTAGTTCGGACTAACATTAATATTCAGTGTTTAAATTCAGTATGCAGGATTAGACGGAGGAATCATCATGACGAAAACGTTATACCAGTTGCGTGCCGGGGAAAAGGCACGGATTCGGTCCATCGGTACCGATCCGGTCACCAAAGAACGCCTGGAGAGCTTGGGAATGATTGAAGGAGTGGAAGTTGGAATGGTTCGCAGCACTCCTTTGGGAAATCCCCGAATCTACCGGGCGTTAAATACGATGATCGCTTTACGGAACGATATCGCCAAATTGGTCGAGGTGGAGGTGGCCGATCATGAGTAATGGTTTCATCAAAGTGATCCTGGTCGGTAATCCGAATACCGGGAAAACCTCGTTGTTAAATTCCCTCACCGGGATGAGGCTTCATGTAGGGAACTGGCCTGGGAAAACCGTTGAGAAAAAAGAGGGATATTTTAAGTATGGCGATTACGATTTTAATGTGGTTGACCTGCCAGGGACCTACAGTATTGCTCCATATAGCGAGGAAGAACGGGTGACCTATGCTTATTTACGGGGCGAACTGGCGGACAGCGAATGTGCTTCTGCTGCCTGTCATGGCGGAGGTAAACGGCTCCGCAACCGGCAACAGGGATGTCATGGGTCTGCCCAATGTCCGTCCATAGCCCTGGGGCAAGGTACGGAAGTGATTGTTCAGACCATCGATGTCAATGCCTTGGAACGTAATCTGTTGATGACCATGGAGCTTTTGGCTTTGGGAAAACGGGTGGTGTTGGCGTTTAACTTCAACCAGGAAGCCAAACGTCGGGGAATTACCGTTGATATTCAGGCTATCGCTGAGGTTCTTCAGGTGCCGGTGGTACCGATTGAAGCCAATCGGGGTGAGAATAAAGAAGCGCTGCTGAATACGATTATTAAAACAGCGGACATGCCGGTACATACGCCGGATTATCTGCCCCGGCTGTTGAAAGACAACGGAGAGATTCATCATGATGATACCTTGCAGTTTTTCAAAGAACGGATTCGGCCTTATTACCAAACGGAGAAATCCCAACATCATACGGAACGGATCGATTCGTTCTTGTTAAACCGGTATACGGCTTTTCCTGTGTTTATATTGGCCATGTTTTTGATGTTTGCGGCGACTTTTACGATTTCAACGCCGATCGTCGATCTGATCGATGCGTGTTTTGGGGCTCTGGGAGAAGGAGTAGCCCGTCTTCCCCTGCCTGGTCTCCTGAAATCATTATTGACGGAAGGGGTTATCGGCGGAGTTGGTTCGGTGGTTTCCTTTGCACCCCTTATTTTCATCCTCTTTTTCATGATCGCTTTCTTCGAAGACAGCGGTTATCTGGGACGGACCGTGGTGTTGATCGACCGGTTGTTTCAAAAGTTCGGGATCTCCGGACAGAGTTTTATCCCGATGATTTTGGGCTTTGGTTGTAATGTTCCGGCCATTATGGCGACCCGAACTATCAAAAGCCGTAAAGAACGGCTGATCGGCATTATGGTGAATTCATTCATGTCCTGTGGCGCGCGTTTGCCCGTCTATGCCTTGTTTTCCAGCATTTTCTTCCCGAAAAATGCTGTGCTTGTTATTATGCTTTTATATTTGGCAGGGATTGTGGTGGCCTTTGCTGCCAGCCGGGTGTTGTCGATGTTCATCCCGGGTGGCGAGCAAACGTCGTTAATCATCGAGCTGCCCCCTTACCGGGTGCCACATTTTGGAAATATAGTCAAACATGCCTGGTTTCATACGAAGGAGTTTATCAAGCGGGCCGGGACTATCATTTTAGCTTCGGTTATCATCATTTGGGTTTTAGCCAGTTTGCCCCTGGGGGTCGAATACGGTTCGGAACAGAGCTTCATCGGAAGCATCGGTAAGCTGATCGCTCCCATATTCCGTCCCTTAGGATTTGGCGATTGGACTTATGCCATTGCTCTCATTTTCGGATTTGTTGCCAAGGAGGTTATTATCGGGACTTTGGCGACCATACACGGTGGGGGCGAAGAAATCCTGGCAACGATTTTGCCGAACAACATTTCGCCCTTGGGTGCGTTGGCCTTTCTCTTTTTCGTGCTGTTGTATGTCCCTTGTGTAGCGACAGTGGCTGTCGTCCAAAAAGAAACCGGAAAGTGGCAGTATGCCCTGGCTCAGATCGGTTTAAATCTTACTGTGGCTTGGCTGGTTTCCTGGTTGGTCTATCATGGAGGAAAATTATTGGGATTTTAGGATAAACAGGATTTATTAGAGGAATTCGTGACTTGATGCCGAACCAAACCATAATTAGTTTATGGAGGTTCACTGTGAATACGTGGCATAAGGCATTGTTGATCTTTATTGTGTTGGGGCTGTCGGCCGGTTTTTTATCCGGTTATGTTGCAGCAGCAGAAGTACCCGAGGAAAGTGTGGAGACAGTTACCGCTCGGGGAAAAGTATTGGAAGTTGTGGCGGAGGAACCGGTTCAAGATCCGTTAAACGGTGAATCCACTGTTAATCAAAAGTTGCGGGTCCGGTTGCTGTCCGGAGAATATAAAGGGAAAGTCATTACCGTTTATAATTATCAAACCAGCAATCCGGTATTTAATATTGCCGTCAAACAAGGTGATGCAGTGTTGGTGGCTTTGGAATTGTCTCAAAACGGGGCGATAACCGGCGCGTTTATTGCCGATCACCTTCGTGAACGGCAACTGTTATTGTTGGCACTTATATTTCTTGTGATTGTGCTTGCCGTCAGTTGGAAACACGGGGCGAAAGCCATCGCTGCGCTGGTTTTGACGCTTGTTTTGGTAGGAGGTATCCTGGTTCCCGGTTTATTACGGGGCTATAACCCGATCTTGTTGTCGGTGATCACGGCAGCGTTGGCCACGGGAATCACTATTATGATAGTAGGCGGTTGGTCTCTAAAAAGCCTGGCGGCGATTTTGGGAACCGTGGGCGGGGTGACTTTTGCCGGGATCTTGGCGTTGGTTGTTGGCAAAGCCGCTCATTTAACCGGATTCGGTACAGAGGAAGCAGCCATGTTGCTGTATATTCCTCAACAGGTCAAATTGGATATTCAAGGCATTTTGTTTGCAGGCATTATCATCGGAGCCCTGGGTGCGGCCATGGATGTCAGTATTTCGGTGGCATCGGCAGTGACGGAGATCAAACGGGTTAATCCGGAGTTGGAAACCTCTGATTTAATCACTTCCGGAATGAATGTGGGGAAAGATATTATCGGCACCATGACCAACACCTTGATTTTAGCCTATACCGGAAGCTCTCTGCAGCTGATTTTGTTGTTTATGGCCTATCGGGAGTCGCTCATGAAAGTGATTAATCTGGATATGGTGGCTTCGGAGATCGTCAGGGCATTGGCAGGAAGTATTGGACTGGTGATGGTGGTACCGATCACTGCTTGTATCTCCGGTTGGCTCCTAGGACGTCAACGGAAATAAAGAATGAAATCAATACAATATCCTCCGCGAATAAAAAGAGTTTTTCGAGCTGATGTCAACATCAGCTCATTTTTATATCAATATTTATCCAAAAAGGGTTGAAAATCAGTTTTATTTGGTATAATATAAACGCAACTCAATTGCGTTTAGAGAGGTTTGTATGGGAGAGGAAAAGATTAAAGAAATCCTTCATCAGGCCGGCCTGAAATATACGCCAGGACGGGCAGCTCTGATCGATTTTTTATGGAGGGCCTCCCGTCCGTTGACCCAGGAAGAAATCTCGCTAGGGCTCAAGGAGAGCGGGTTGAATAAGGTCAGTATTTACCGGGCATTGGATTCCTTTCTCCAGGCAGGCTTGGTTCATCGGCTCGAAAGCGGCGATCGGGTTTGGAAGTTTGCCTTTTGCGGCTGCGGCAGCCGAGGACATTGTCATCCTCATTTCATATGCCGGGCTTGCGGAAAAGTCGAGTGCCTGACCAAAGTGCACCTACCTGAGGTGGCTGCTTCTGCCCAAGGTTATATTATCGAAGAGCAGGAAGTATATTTTAAAGGTTTATGTCCGGGTTGCTCATAGGAACGACTTGATTCAGAAAGTCAACATAGGAGGATAATATTTTGGCCAAACGATGGTTGTGGATGAGCTTCATAGGATTGGCATGCATCATCTGTATCTGGGCCTGGGTTGCCCAGCGGGAAACCGGGGGAGAATCCGGTTCACAAATCAAAGTGAGCGTGAGCATGCCCATTTTAAAATATTTGACGGAACGGATCGGCGGCTCTGAAGTATCAGTGACCAGTATTATCAACGGGCCCAATTGTAACCATGAATATGAGCCGACCACCGGAGATTTGAAGCAGGTGGCTGCCAGTGACCTTTACATACGGGTCGGAATGGGTTTTGATCGCTGGGTGGATCAGTTGGTGGCCAATGCAGCTGGCGGCCGAATGTTGGTGATCGATGCTTCTCAGGGTATTACGGCACTGGTTGAGGACGAAGAGGATCATCATGAAGAGGCCGACGAGGACGACCATAATCATTTTGAGGAGAATCCACATTATTGGGGCAATCCGGATCATGTCCTGATGATGGCCGAAAATATTATGAAAGGCCTGAGTAAGATTGCTCCCGATAAGCAGAGCATGTTTGAAGAAAATTACCGGAAATTTAAGGACGAGTTGAATGCGCTGGTTAATGAGTTGAAGGAACGAATTTCAGGCTTGAATGCCAAGCCGGTGGTGAGTTATTCGGCTGCCTTTCCTTACCTTTTTGAGGCCTTTGGCATTAACAATGTCATTACGGTTGAATCCACCTGTGAACAGGAAGTATCGCCAAAACGTTTGGTGGAGGTTGCCCGGGTTATGCGGCAAAACCGGATCCGGGTACTCATCGGCGAAATGGTATATCCGGAACTCCCCAAAAATTTGGCGGAAGAGACCGGAGCACAGGTGGTCCTGCTGTGGCCTGCAACCAATGAATCCGGAGATTATTTGGCGACGTTGAAAGAAAATATAGAAAAGTTGGTCGAAGCACTGAAATGAGTCGAAAAGATCAAATGAGCACATCACCTATATTACAGCTCAAAGGCGTCAGTATCGGTTATTCAGATCTGATTGCCCTTAAGGATGTCAGTTTTGAAGTCTACCCGGGAGAATTTGTGGGCGTGGTGGGCCCGAATGGTTCCGGAAAAAGTACGCTTTTAAAGGGTATTTTGGGTTTGCGCCCTTTGCTCGCCGGTTCGATTCATGTGGCTGGCGTTCCTCACCATGCCCGGGCTGAGTTCCGCTCCAAAATCGGGTATGTCCCTCAAAAAAACAAAGGGGAAACCCAGTTCCCTGTGACTGCGTTGGAAGTCGTATTGATGGGGTTGTATTCCCGCATTGGTTGGTTCCGCCGTCCGAAGCCGGAACACTGGGAGCGTGCAGCCGACAGTTTGAAGCTGGTGGGAATGGGCGACTGGATGCACCGTCATTTTTGGGATCTCTCCGGGGGCCAACAGCAACGGGTGATTATTGCCCGGGCTTTGGTGGGGAAACCGGAATTGTTGATTCTGGATGAGCCGACTTCGGCTGTTGATATTACCGCCCAGCATGAGATCTTGGAATTGTTAGAGAAATTGAATCGGGAAGCCGGGATGACGATTATGGTGGTATCCCATGATATCAACGAGATCGTCCATTTTTGTGACAAAGTTTTGTTGCTGGATAAGACGGTTTGTGGATTTGGGACTGCCTCGGAAGTGCTGACTAAAGAAAACCTGGCCAGGGTTTATGGCGAGCGGATATTCGTTTATGATCATAATGGGCATCCCCATGTATTGGTAGGTGATTTTGGTGTTTGACTTTTTAGCCTATAGTTTCATGCAAAAAGGGCTGATCGGTGCTGTTATTGTCGGGGGATGCTGTTCGCTGATAGGCGTTTTTGTAGTTTTGCGGGGGATGTCGTATATTGGCGCTGGAATCGGCCATGGGTGTCTTGCCGGCGTTGCCCTGGCTTTTTTAATGGGATGGAATCCGTTGGTGACAGCGTCTGTTGCCGCAATGTTGATGGTGGTGTTGATCGAAGGGGTCAAGCGGAAAGCCGGGCTCAAGATGGATACGGCCATCGGGGTTCTGTTTTCGCTGGCCATGGCTTTAGCGGTCTTATTTATCGGGATGCTCAAACGGTATACGCCGGATATTATGGGTTATTTGTTCGGGAATTTACTAGGGATTACGTCGACGGATCTGTGGGTCATGGGCGGGATCGCGTTGACGGTGGTTGTCCTGATTTTGATTTTCTTTAAAGAGATCCAATATTCTACGTTTGATCCGGAGATGGCGGAGTTGTCAGGGATTCCGGCCGGATGGATTACCTTGGGGCTCACGGTATTGATGGGATTAACTATCGTCATTTCGCTCCAGGCTGTTGGCGAACTGCTAGTATTGGCATTGATCGTTTTACCGGCTTCAACGGCGTATCAGTTGACGACCTCCCTCCAGAAGATGATTGGCCTATCCATTACCATCGGGGTCGTTGTTTCGGTGGTCGGACTGATTTTAGCCTATTATCTGGATGTTCCCAGCGGTTCGACCATCGTGATCCTCTTAGGCATCTGTTTTGGGATGGCGCTCTTTGGGAAGCAGGGGGAATGATAATTTGGGTTATGGGGTACTGGGTACTAAGTGCTAGATACTAGGCAAAGGAAGTAACTCGTTTGCGTTCCTTTTTAAACCCTGAACCCAGGACTTGGTCGTTATGACCCGGAAACTAGGGTCTCGTGCCATTATACTGTGAACCATTAAACCAATCATCCAGAATCTGGAACATAGCACCTAGCCTTTATTGGATTGTACTATGCCCTATGGGCATTTTTTTATTTCGAATCGGGCACAATGGGATTAAACCAGATGAAAGTAGAGTGAGGAATTCATGTTTATGGTTAAGTGCAAAAACCCGTTCGGCCGGATCGAACAGGTGATCGCCGTTGTGAGCGGCAAAGGCGGCGTAGGAAAGTCATCGGTTACTTCGTTGCTGGCTTCGGCCCTTAACCAAAGGGGATTTAAGGTTGGTATATTGGATGCGGATATAACCGGGCCCAGTATTCCCAAGTTCTTTGGGGTGAAAGACCGGCTTCAGACCTTAGACGAACATCTGCTGCCCGCGGAGTCAAAGAATGGAGTCAAAATCGTATCCAGCAATTTGTTATTGGAAAATGAAGATGACCCGGTGATCTGGCGGGGGCCGCTGGTGAGCGGGTTGATCAATCAGTTCTTTGAGGAAGTGGACTGGGGCGATCTGGATTGCCTACTGGTGGATTTGCCGCCGGGAACCGGCGATATTCCGTTGTCGGTGATGCAGAATTTGCCCGTCACCGGGTTGGTGATGGTTTCTTCCCCTCAAAAACTGGTGACGATGATCGTTAAAAAGGCTATCCATATGGCTGAGAAAGTGCATATTCCGGTGCTGGGCTTGATCGAGAACTACAGTTATTTTGAATGTCCGGAGTGTAAAAAGCGGGTGGAGATCTTTGGCAAGAGTAAAGCCCAATCCATCGCTGCAGAGGCTGAGATTCCCTTGTTGGGCCGGTTGCCGATCCGTCCGGAACTGGCTGAAAAAAGCGATGCAGGGCAGATTGAAACCGTTCACCAGGCCGATCCGGAATTTTTCAAAGAAGTCACCGACAATTTCCTTGTCCAATCCAAACTCGATAAAACAGTGTCCAAGGTTTAATTGGTGCCACCCTTCGGGGTGGTGTTTTTTTACCACATTCACAGTGTACCGAAGGACAGTTGACAGTTTCTATGAATTGTGCACTGTGAACCGTGTGACATAAAACTGATTGTTGAACTGTCAACTGTAACTGTCAGCTGCAAACTCCGAGAGTTGTATTTCGTGGTGGTTTTTGATATACTATCATCGAACATATGTTTGGTTGGGAGGTTGTCGAGGTGATTGAGGAGATTGGAGAGGATGTGAAGGTGCTGGCGTCTTTTGTCAACGGGAAGCTGCAGCCGGTGATTTTTAAATGGCGAAACCGGACCTATCAGCCGTTGACGATCGCCTCGAGCTGGTCTGATTATGAAGGCCAATTTAAGCGCGTCTATTTTTCGGTGCTGACGGACCAGAGTAATCTTTATGAATTGTGTTTTCACACCCGCAATTTTCAATGGTGTTTGGTTCGGATCCATCATGACTGATCGGGTGATCTTACATGTGGACGCGGATGCGTTTTTTGCTTCAGTGGAACAGATCACCAATCCGTTTTTGAAAGGAAAACCGGTCGTTGTCTGCGGGTTGCCCCTTGAACATGGGGTGGTGACGGCAGCTTCCTATGAAGCCCGGCCTTACGGGGTAAAAGCCGGAATGCCGGTGGCTCAAGCCCGAAAACTGCTGCCGGACGGGTATTTTGTGCCGGTGAATATTCCGAAATATCTTTTCTTTTCAACCCGGCTATTATCGATTTACCTTCAGATGACTCCTCGGGTTGAGGCGTATTCCGTCGATGAAGTTTTTTTGGATCTCAGCGGAGTGGCGGATCCCTGGAAACAGGCGGTGGAATTGAAACGGCAAATTGCACAGGAGACGGGGTTGACCGTTTCCATCGGAATCGGGCCCAACAAATTGATTGCCAAGATCGCCTCCGATCTTGACAAACCTGATGGACTGACCATGGTTTTACCGGAACAGGCCCTTCAGGTATTAGGCCCGTTGCCGGTGGAGCGATGTCCCGGGATCGGGCCGAAAACTGCAGCGAATCTTAAGGCGTTGGGGATTGTCACTTTTTCAGATTTAGCTCAGGTACCTCTGGCTAAATTGCGATGGTGGTTCGGAAAGAACGGGGAGAAGTTGTATTGGGCTGCTCGAGGCGTTGATGAGACGCCAATGGTGTTGTTGGACCAATTGCCGCCGCTAAAGAGCAAGGGCCATGAAATTACGTTTGATCAGCCGATGAGGTCGGTGGAAGCGGCTCAAGCCGTCATTTGGGAGATATCTGGCCGTTTGGGTTTTGAATTTCGCAGTCAACAGCGGTTGGCCGGCGGCATCCGGTTAAAGGTGAAGCCCGTTGGAGGGAAAGCAGTTACCCGGCAAACCCGGTTACTGGCTGCGACTGCAGACGAAAGAGTGATTGCCAAGACAGCTTTTCAACTGTTTCGGCAGGGAAATTTCACAGAACTGCGGGGACTGGGTATTTATGGAATTTATCTGGTGAGTTCGGTCAAAGACCAAAATCAGTTGCATTTATTTCCGGAGGACATCCCTGGGGAAGAGCGGTTGCAGACAGCTATCGATCATTTGAAGCAAAAATACGGAGAGGGAATTGTGGTTCCGGCGTTGAATTTGTTGTCGTCGGATTTTAAAGGTTCCGGCAAAGGTTAACAAGGATCATCGGGGAGGATCTGATGGGAGAACTGTTGATCGGTACGTCCGGTTTTTCGTATCGTGACTGGCGGGGCGTATTTTACCCGGAAGCGATTAAACCCGGCATGATGTTGGAATATTATGCAGCCCATTTTCCGGTTTTGGAATTGGATTTCAGCTATTACCGGATGCCGGATTATAAGACCATCGCCGGAATGGAGCGGAGGACACCGGACCGGTTTTTGTTTGCGGTAAAAGCCCATCAGTCCATGACCCATTCCTTTTCCGGAAATCCCGAACTGGACCGGGAAGCATTTCGCATGTTTCGGACGGCGATGGATCCTTTGCGGGATCAGGGGAAATTAGGGTGTATTTTGGTCCAGTTTCCCTGGGGTTTTCAATATACTCCGGATAATCTTTCGTATTTGGAGTTTGTCCGGGAAGAGCTGCGGGATGATCCGGTGGTGGTGGAATTTCGAAATATCCAATGGGTTCGAAGGGAAGTCACCCATTTTTTGCTCGATCATCAGTTGGGATTTTGTTGTGTGGATGAGCCGAGACTTAAAGGGTTGTTTCCGCCGGTTGTCGGTGCTACTTCGGATTTGGGATATATCCGGTTTCACGGACGCAATGCAGCTAAATGGTGGAAACACGATCAACCATGGGAACGGTATGACTATCTGTATAGCCGGAAAGAACTTGAAGAATGGCAACCGAAAGTGCTCAAACTGATGAGTCAGACCCGCCGCACCATGGTGTTGTTTAACAATTGTCACGCAGGCCAGGCGGTGATCAATGCCCGGATGCTTCGGGAATTGATGGGACTTTAGATTGTATAGTATTGAAGTTCGCCCTTTGTTGCTTTTCCCAGGCTGTCAATTCTTCGCAATAATCTGAACAGGGTGTTTGGTCGCCCGACCAGTTATTAATACATCCGATACAAGGGTGTACTGACATCATTATCTCTCCTAGGGTTGATTTGTTTATAAAATATGGAAACTTTTCATTTTTTATACAAGGGAGATAATGATGGCGTTTTTTTTAAGCTCCTTTGAGAGATGTTATCATCAAACCGTATTGAGGGGGATATTTGGTGAAGCATTCTTTTTTGGAGCGGATAGGGCACTATATTCGAGGGGCAAGGGGTTCCAAATACACCTGGGAATCACCGGTTCATTTCGGCGGCCGGGTCCGGATCGGTTCCCGGGTGCATATTGGGAGATTTACATATATCACATCCGGACGCATTTATCCGAATGTGCTCATTGGCCGGTTTTGCTCCATGGCTATCAATGTGGTTATCGGTGCCCAGGATCATCCTACCGACTGGCTGTCCTGCAGTACCTTTCAATATGAAAACCGGGACCGGTTCCGTACTTTTCATACGCCCCTTCCGTGGCGGGAAGCGCCTCAAACCCGGATCGGCAATGATGTATGGATCGGGGCCAATGCTGTCATTAAAGGCGGCGTAGCAATTGGGGATGGGGCCATTATCGGAGCAGGGGCAGTGGTTACCAGGGATATTCCGCCCTATGCTGTTGCGGTGGGAGTTCCGGCCCGGGTGATTAAGTATCGATTTGATGAGGAAACGATCCGGGAATTGCTGGAGCTTCAGTGGTGGAACGCAGAGCCTGCTGTGTTGATGGATTTGCCGTACCATGATATCCGGCAATGCATTGCCGAGATCCGGCGGCGGATGAGGTCGAACTAAAACCATTGGAGTTCTGTGGAGAATTCTCTTAGAAAAGCCCGGATCTCCGGATCTTGGATTAAGATGGCAAAACTGCGCCGGACGGCGGTTTTGAATTCCGGCCGGAGGGGGTACGGGTTATCTTTCCTGGCTAGCGGGCAGAGGCCTCCGGCCCGGGGATCCATTTTGACGAGGAGAATATCCTTTGGGGTGATGATGGGGGTCAACGGGAAGATCCGGCAGGCTAATGGCCGCATACTGCGGTTACAACTTCCGGTGCAGGTGGCCAGTAAGACCGGTTGGCCGTTAAGTTGGAAATTGGCTTCGGTGATGGTGAGAAAATCGGATTCTTGATGAAGCTCTTCCTCCCCGGGAAAGAGATACATACCGGTTTCGGTGTCGGTTCCTCTGCAGCAGACCTGGTCACAAAGGCGGCCGCAGTTAAACCGCAGTGGATGGACACGATCAAACATTTGATAAACTTTCAGATATAATGCTTTCTTATCCATGAAAGTTGCTCCCTTTTGAGATTTAATGACGATCATAACACCAATTATAACATAGGAGGGTGTTGCGGTATGATCCCTTTCCGTTATTCTGATTTAGAAAATGAAACCATTGCAGTCCTGGATAGCAGACGAAGATGGTATTATTGGCGACCTGTGCAGGAAACCGGGTCACAGCCAGAATTATGACGAAAACCGGAATCCTTATTGGATGTTTTAGATGTGGCGCAACATAAAGCGTATCGGGAGTATTATTTGAAAGATTCAGAATGATCTATGCCGGTTTTTACCTCGAGAGATTTAAGGTGAAAGTGTGGGATTGATTCAAAAAACGAAAATTTGGCAATATAGGATGGAGCCTCCGTCAATGGCAGATTGTTACGAAAGGTAATCGCCGCTAAAAGGCGAATTCGCACTAATAGATGTTGCAACAATCATCTAAAGGATCACTCTGCAATATCGTAAAAATCTCAGCAACAAAAGGAGTGCGAACTATGAAGAAAATCATCGTAGCCATGTGTGTCGCGTTTTCGATGGTCGTTTCCCTTTCAACCGCAACCTTCGCCAATCTGTATACGGTTGAAGCGGAGAACGGAAAGATATTGCGCCCGACAGGGATTAGTGTTGACGGGAGCGGGATCTTTACTTCCGGCAGTGATTTGAAACTCGATAATTACCAGCTGGAAGTGGGATACGGCGCTTTTTCCTCGATTACTGTCAGCGGTGCCTATGAAAAGGAAGACGATTATGAACGGCTTTTGGCCAAAGCGTATGTCAGTCCGGTCCATGGGGAAGAAGGATATACCCTGTATGCCGGATATGATTTGAAAGAAGGCGAGCTGGCCATGGTCGGAGCTTCGGTTTGGATGAATTATAAGTATTTGCTTGGCTTCGTGAATGTTGAGTCCGATGTGGACCGTGATGGTGAGCGCAGTCTCTCCCTGACGCCTGGATTTAACCTGCGGGTTACGCCGAAATTCCGGGTTGTCGGTGAAGCAGAACTGGATACCGAGGATATGAGTGCCACCGAATTACGGGCCGGTGTACAATATAATTTTGCCGACCGGATCGCCGGTAAAGTGGTTGTCATCGAAGATAGGGGCGAGCAGGGTGATACGGTATTCCAAACCGGAATATCGCTGGAAATTTAATTGAAATTCCATTGCTTTAAAGAAGAGCTGTCAAAGGACGGCTCTTTTTTTTATTGTTTACCCAATTGTAACTTCTATTTGGGCCAATTGGATCTACAATAAAAAAGTATTTGTATACAAAATTGTCAATTAAAACAATTTAGTCGAGATTGGTTAATCTGTGAAGAATGATGATGAAATTCATCAAATTTGGTGAAAGGTGTATGTTTGGATGTTTAAACCAAAATTACTCACAACGATGAAAACCTATGATTTTTCTCAATTTGTCGGTGATTTGTCTGCTGGTGTTATCGTGGGAATTGTGGCGATCCCGTTGGCGATTGCTTTCGCGATTGCATCAGGGGTTTCACCGGAAAAGGGACTGTTTACGGCGATTGTGGCCGGATTCCTGATTTCGGCATTAGGCGGTAGCCGAGTGCAGATCGGCGGGCCCACCGGAGCTTTTGTGGTGATTGTTTATGGGATCGTTCAAAAGCATGGTTTGGATGGGTTGACCATAGCCACGATAATGGCGGGAATCATCTTGATCATCATGGGATTTGCCGGGTTCGGTTCGATGATTAAGTATATTCCGTATCCGGTGATTGCCGGGTTTACCAGCGGGATTGCTGTTATTATTTTTTCTTCACAGATTAGCGATTTGTTGGGTTTGGCGATGAAGGAGATTCCGTCAGAGTTTATCGAAAAGTGGGCAGCTTATTTCAGCCATCTGGATTCGGTGAATTATTATGCGGTAGGGATCAGTCTGGTTTCGTTACTGATTATCCTATTTTGGCAGCGTATTTCGAAGAAAGTTCCCGGATCTCTGGTGGCTTTAATTGTAGCTACGGTGGCAGCAGCTGCCTTTGATTTGCCGGTAGAGACTATTGGCAGCCGTTTCGGCCAGATTCCTTCGACGCTGCCGATGCCCCACATTCCCCGGGTGGATTTTCAAACCTTTCGGGCGATGATTCAACCGGCATTTACCATTGCTCTTTTGGCCGGGATCGAGGCTTTGCTATCGGCGGTAGTCGCTGATGGGATGATTGGAGATAAACATCGGTCCAATACGGAGTTGATCGCCAATGGCGTGGCGAATCTGGTTGCTCCGTTGTTTGGCGGGATTCCGGCCACCGGTGCCATTGCCCGGACTGCCACCAATATTAAAAACGGCGGGAAAACGCCGGTGGCGGGAATAGTCCATGCATTGACCCTTCTTTTCATCATGCTGTTCTTCGGGAAATGGGCGTCTTACATTCCGTTAGCCAGTTTGGCTGCGGTGTTGGTGGTTGTTGCCTATAATATGAGCGAATGGCGTTCTTTTGTAGCGTTGCTCCGCAGTCCCCGCAGTGATGTGATCGTTCTGTTGCTGACGTTCAGTTTAACGGTGCTCCTGGATCTGACCGTAGCGATTGAAATCGGAATGGTCATGGCGGCCTTCCTGTTTGTGCGGCGGATGGCCCATGTAACACAGGTCAATGTGATCACAAGCGGTATCGAAGATGCCATGGAAGAGGAAAGTGAAAATGTTGGAATCAAAATGAATGTCCCGAAAGGCGTCGAAGTCTACGAGATCAACGGGCCTTTGTTTTTCGGGGCGGCTCATAAATTTGAAGAGGCTCTGAGCCAAGTGGATAAACGTCCGCGCTTGATGATTATCCGGATGCGTTATGTTCCGGCCATTGATTCCACCGGTCTTCGAATGTTAGATCAGATCGTTCGGAAAAGTCAGAAACAAAAGATCGGCGTGATTCTCTCCGGAGTTCAGGAACAGCCCATGCATGCCATGGAGCAGGCCGGTTTGTTGGACTTAATCGGACGGGAAAATGTGTGCACTCATTTTGAGGCTGCCCTTCGACAAGCGGAGAAATTATTGCAACTTATGGAAAATAGCAGGCAAGTTGATGAGAAAGCAGGATAAAGCGGGGTTTTTGTCTAAAAAGAGAATTGAGGTGATGCATGATGAAACCAATCTTAACTATTTTACTTCTGATTGGACTTATCGTAGGGGTCTCTTCGAATGCTGCTGCCGAAGTCCTTTTTGGAGTCAGCGGTGAAGTTGGCAAGGCGGATATCGATGTAGATTATCAGTCTGTACCCAATGATTTTTCCGATTCTCCCACCCAATTGGCTTTGACCGGAAATCTCAACCTTCTTGGCACCCATATCGATCTGACTCTCGGTAAAGCTGATATGGATACGAGGCAACTTTCAACCGTGGATTTCCGGATTGGATATGAACTGGGCCTGAGCCTCTTAAAAGTGCGGGCTTTTGGAGGAGGACAATATTACCGTTTCACCGATGATATGTTACCGGCTGGTTTTCGAAAAAATACGTTCACCAGTTTGGTGGTAGGTGCCGGGGCCCAATCCAAAATCGGAGACTTCACATTTTACGGGAATGTCATTCTTCCAGTGAAAACCCGGTTTGAAAACGACTTACATAAAGATAACGATGCCGACTCAGCTTTTTTGAAGTCGGCATCGAATACGCTCCTATGCCTTTTGTGGACGTATTTATGAAATACCGAACCTTTTCGGCAGAGTCGGATGTTCTGACGCTGGATTCGGATAGCTACACCCTTGGCCTGAAAGTAAGTTTTTAAAACCGATGTTGATGTAATGGAGCCGGTCACTGACCGGCTTTTACTTTTGTTCGAAGATTTCCTTATTTGTCTTTAGTGTCCGTGGATGGCTTATGGATATATCGTACATCCACTTTCGTTGTTTCCGGAAAAACAGGGAATTGGGGCGGAATGGCGAAATAGGGAATGAGCTTTTTATTTTCTGCATCGGATAGGTGATTTTGATGAAACCATGGAAACGGAAATTAGGTTGGATGTGGGTTGGATTAGTTGGGTTGATGATGGCGACGTCCTTTGGCGTTGCTTCTGAGAGAACGGTTTTCCCGGGTGCTGAAGGATTTGGCAGCGAGACGCCGGCCGGACGCGGCGGAAAGGTTATTAAAGTGACGACGTTACGGCCGAATGGCCCGGGATCGTTGCACGAGGCCATTTCTGCAAAAGGGCCGCGCATCGTCGTTTTTGAGGTGGGCGGGGTTATCGATCTGGGAATGTCCAAATTGCGGATTGTCGAGCCGTATCTAACGATTGCCGGGCAGACAGCTCCGGAGCCTGGTATCACCATTATCCGGGGCGGGATCGATATATATACTCATGATGTATTAATCCAGCATATCCGGGTTCGGCCTGGGGACGGTTATCCTTCATCCCGGAAAGGGTGGGAACCGGATGGCATTACGACCGTAGGGAAGAATGCTTATAATATCGTTTTGGATCACTGTTCGGTGACCTGGGCGGTGGATGAGAATATTTCTGCATCCGGAGAACGGTGGTTGGGACCGGAGTATACCTCGCGGCGAGTCACCATTAGCCATTGCTTGATTGCGGAAGGGTTGAGCTGGGCGACTCACTCCAAGGGTGAACATTCGAAAGGTTCATTGATCCATGATTATTGTCAGGATATCGCGGTCATCAAGAATTTTTATGCCCACAATATGGACAGGAACCCGTATTTTAAAGCCTTCTCCACCGGAGTCATTGTCAACAACCTTATTTATAATCCGGGGAAAGCGGCCATTCATGTGAATTATGTCGAGAAAGAGTGGGCCGGTTCGGGGAAAATCCCGGCCAATGCCCAGATAAGTGCAGTTGGCAATGTGATGATCCACGGAGCTGATACGAAGCAGTCTCTTACGATGATTGGCGGCCGGGGTGAGGTATATAGCGAAGATAATGTGGCATTTTTCGCCGACGGCAAGCCGGCACCGTTGGTTGCCAACTCAGTGTACCGGCTTCAGTCCAAGCCGGTGTGGCCGGAGACGGTTCATGTATTGCCTTCCGATAAGGTTATCGATTATATTGTTCAAAACGCGGGAGCCTGGCCGGCCCGGCGGGATCCCGTGGATGCCCGAATCATCCGAGATTTCTTGGAACGGAAAGGCCGGATCATTAACAGCCAGGAAGAGGTCGGCGGATATCCCAATTATCCGGAGACGCGGCATACATTGGATGTTCCGGAGACGGGTATAGACCGCTGGCTTGAAGGTTTTACCGCCCGGGCTGAGGGGAGAGCTAATCTCTGAGTAGCCAATGTTTGTTTATCGGAGATAACCGGGATAATATAAAGACAGTGTTGTGGCCGGGATTCGGGCCGGTGTATATACAGTTGGATCGGGTTTTCCATGTTTTCCATATTGAAAGTAAGGAATGGATGGCATGTGCGAATTTTGTATTAAACATGGTGAGGGGAAAAAGTGGTATGAAGTGATGGAACATTATTCTGCCCATTTGGCGGAGGAACAGAGACGGCAAGCTTATATCCAAAAATTTGTGGAACATACTCTACATCACGGGGAAACCACGATTCAGCGGTTAGCCTGGGCCAAACGGAAATTTCCAGCCGTTTACCGGTTTATTCGAACGATTGGGACAGCCGGCATGAAAGCCAATCATTATGGTCAAATTGTTCCGTTGGAAGATGTGGAAGCTATTCTTGACCGGGTTCATTCCATTACCCGGATTGCCTGTATTTGCCGAAGTGTAACCACAGGTAAACATAATGCCCGGTATTGCTTTTTATTGGGCCTTAACCCGGAGGGGATAGTGAGCCAGTGGCCGGATGTGGAGACATCTCTGGAGAAGGTCTCCGCCGAGGAGGCCAAGAGGCTTGTACGGGAGTTTGACCGTAATGGATTAATCCATTCCATATGGACGTTTAAAACTCCATTTATCGGAGCTATCTGTAATTGTGACCATGATTGTTTGGCGTATCGGGTTCAAATCAGCGGTGATCTGATAAATCTGATGTTTAAAGCGGAGTATTATGCGGAAATTGCTATCGATCAATGTAACGGATGTCGCAATTGTCAACGGCTTTGCCAATTCGGAGCTATTGAGTATTCTGCGTTGAATCAAAAATGTTATATCAATATTGGAAAATGTTACGGTTGCGGGGTGTGCCGGGCAGCTTGTAAGGGTCAGGCGATCACCTTGATCGAAAAAGGCGAAGTTACTCCCAAATAATATCCATTCCCATCGAAATTTAATCTATCAACCAGAAAGGGATCCGCTCATGGCGAAACTTTATTTTCGGTATGAGGCGATGAATGCCGGCAAAACGACTCAATTGTTACAAGTGAAATACAATTTCTCGTTATGCCGTAAGCATTGGCGTGAAGGAAAAGTAGCTCCTGAGGCTTAACGAAGGATAGCGAGAGGAGGGCGGAGATGAAAGTAACGGCTGTCATCGGTGAGCTCAAAAATCACCGGGAATTGTTAACTTTGCTAAGACAAGCTGCAGAAAAGCATGAATTTTCCCTGACGGTTATCTTTCCAACCATCAGTTTGCTTCGGCAGGTTCAGGAAGAACTGTTAAGCCAACCGGATATCGGCGGTATTGGCGGGTTTCGGTTATTATTGTTCGAAGGATTTATCGGCGAATTGCGGGAGCAATTTGGGTTGAACCGGCGGACGCCCTCGTCCCTGGAACGGGATTTGCTCATCGAATATGTTATCGATCAATTGGAATCCGAAGGCCGGTTTCATTATCTTAACCGGATTCCGTTTAACTGGAATTATCGCCGGGCGATTTTGGACGGGATTTCGGAATGGAAACGCAGTGGCTTGAGGGTGGAGTTGTTTACGGAGTGGGCTAGTGACCGGGGACGTAAAGAAGCGGAGCTGGCCTTGATCTATGCGGGTTATCAGGAGATGCTGCGGTCCTGCGGTTTTGCTGAAGATGATCTTACCCTTGAGGAGCTGGAAGAACTTCGGATGAGCGGTATGGCAGCGGCCGTTCCGGGCCGGGTCGTTTTATATGGATTTAATGACTTAACTCCTTTTCAGATAGATTTGATCGCAACGTTAGCCCTTTGGTATGAGTTTGAGGCCATCATCGATCCGACGGCGGTTCCGGAGTTTCAGGAATTTACCCGGAATTATTTTTCCTTCGGTTCCAGGCTTCTGTCTGCAGAGAGTGTGGATTCGGATAGGGTTTTATCCCGGTTGCAGCAAGTGTTTTGGACAGGGGATCCTGAGCCTATTACAATGAGTTCAGAAGACTGCTCGGTCCAGTTGATCCAGGCTGCCGGGCCCCGGGCCTTTTCGGGCATTGCCCGCGAAATCGTTCGGTTACGTCAACGGGAGTCGGAATGGAGCGATGCTGATGTGTTGATCTTGGCGCCCCGTCCCCAACAGTTTATCACAGAAGCTACTCCGATTTTTCAGGAATACGGGATTAGACTATCCGGAGCAGAAGTGCCGCTTAAAGAGACCATACCGGTGTGGCAGTTCCAACAGCTGTTGCGGGTGGTTGCGGAAGACTGGAAATGGCCGGAGATGCAGGAATATCTCCGCCAGTTATATTCGGGGAACCGGGTTCGGCAGGGTGATCGTTTGATACAGTTGATCATCAGGCAGATCGGTGCCCTCTCCGGACGGGAACGTTGGTTGCACTTGATGGACGATCCGGCGTTCCGAGAGCTGTTGGAAGCGGAGCAGATTGATCCGGAACCGTTAAGGGTTGGATTGCGGCGGTTGGAACCTTTTATCGGTGAAGCAACGCTAGGTGAATATGTCCGTTTAACGCTGGAATGGTTTCGGGCGTACGAACGGTCCGTATGGATGGAGGGGATCGGAAAATCCCTTGCTCCGGCTGATATTTTCAGGCAACGGGTTGCCCGGCAGATGGCGGATTCATTAACCGGTTTTCTGGAGACGGATCCCCGGCTAGCCCGGACGGAACGGGTTATCTCCTTTGAGGATTATGCCCGCTTTTTTGATGCATATTTTATCAACAGCGAAATCAAGGCGGCATCTGCCGGAGAAGAGGGAATCCGGGTGATCTCACCGCGGGAAGTCCGAGGGTTAGCGGGGCGGTTCGTTTTTATCACAGGACTTGAGCAAGGGAATTTTCCCCGGCACTACATTAATGACTGGAAACTGGATCCCAACGACCGGTTTGACCTTCAGACCCTGGGCGTAATGTTAGAAAACGGAGAAAACTATCAACTCCAGGAGAAACTTTCATTTTATTGGGGGCTACAGGCAGCCCGGGAACAGTTGTTCCTGATTTATCAGGAGCAGGAAGCCGATGGGCAGCTGGCGAACCGTTCTCCCTTTTTGGATGAGGTTCTTCAATGGGTTCCTGAGCTTTCGGAGCGGCTTATTTATTATCCCTTAGAGCCCAAGGTCTGTGACGGGTTTGATGATTGCCGTTCCGAGTTGGAAGTACGGCAGGTATGGTTGAAATATAGCCTTCAGGAAGAGCATGCTTTGCCTGCCGGAGATGTTGGACAGTATCAGGCCTTATTTCAATTGGCTCCTTTCCGGAGATTGGCGTCAGGCGCTCTCCATTGGATGGCATACCGGCGTTCGGCAGGCGAAGGAATGCTGGTAATGGATGATTATATCCGGATGTTGCTGGACCGGCTGTTTGGTGATACTGCGGTGATCGGTATTACAGCCATCGAAGATTATCTGGTCTGTCCCTATCGATTTTTCCTTAAACACTTTTTGAAGATCCGGCCGCTGCCGGAAGCCTCATTGCTGCCGGAGGCCCTGGATTTGGGGAATTTTTATCATCAAGTGTTGTCGGAGTTTTGCAATCGGTTCCGGGGACAAGCGTTCCGGCGGGAGCGGATGAATGAATATCGGGAATGTTTGGACCAATTGGCGTCAGCCACTTTGGCCTCATGGAAAAATGAGGCGGCCAATGACTTGGTCCGGGTGATGCTGGTGGCTCAGGAGAGCGAGATCCGGAGGACCTTGGAACGTTGGCTTGTGGCGGAACTGGACTGGTCGGAGTTGACCCTGGGCCGGTTTGTTCCATATCGGACCGAATTGGCCTTTGGACAACCCTATTCTTCTGGAGAAAAAGCGGAACTGCCGCCGTTGATCCTTCAGGATGGGGAGATATCCGCCCGCTTTTCAGGACGGGTGGACCGGGTGGATACCGACGGCCAGAACCGGTTTATTATCTATGATTACAAATTGGGGCGGGGCCCTTCAACAGCGGATGTATTGGAACTGCAAAGAGTCCAGCTTGCGGCCTATGTGTTAGCTATGGAACAGCTGATGTTTGGGGAGGGCCAGGCCGTGGGCGGAGCTTACCTGGGGCTGCGCGATCCTTCACGGAGCACGGGCGGTGTTTGGCAGCAGGAACGGTTGAATGTGGATTGGAGAAGCAAGAGCAGTCTCAGCCCGGAAGAATGGCAGCAATGGTTGGAACAGGTGCGGATGAGGATTGTAAATGCAGTTCGACAGATTCGGGAAGGACGGTTTGGCTTAACCACCGAGGAATGTCCGGATTATTGCGAATATCAAAGCTGTTGTCGGCGGAAGGAACGGGAGGTCGAAGCGGTTGGCGCATGCTCCGAATGAACAACAGGCGAAAGCCATTGAAACCTTTGACTGGGACATCCTGGTTTCGGCCGGAGCAGGAACCGGAAAAACCAGTGTGCTCACTGAGAAATATCTATATTTACTCAAGGAATACCGAGTGGATGTCAGTCAAATCGTAGCCATTACGTTTACCAACAAGGCTGCAGCCGAAATGTTGCAACGGATACGTCAGGGTGTGGAGCGACTGGTGGCGGAGGCTGCCGATCCGCTTGAGATCGAGTATTGGAAAACGCAACTGCAGAAGATGGCAGGGGCCCGGATCGCCACCTTTCATAGCTTTTGCCTCGGATTGATCAAAGAGCACCCTTTGGAAGCCGGCATTTCGCCGGGGTTTACCATGATGAATGAAGGCGAAAGCCTCCTGTATTTGAATCAGGTCATCGATGAAGTATTGACCGAGTTGTATCATAGCGGGGAGGCGTTGCAACCGGAATTTGAACGGTTACTCGCGGAATTTGGCTGGCAGGGCTTATTAGCCAGTTGCCGTCATATTTATCAAACCATCCGGGAAAGCGGAAAAGATTTTTCGGAGGTTTTAGCGTTAACAACGGAGAGCCTGAACCAAAGCCGGGGAGGGATTCGACCGGACTTGGCCGAGTTAGTGGCGATGATCGATGCGTTGATGGCCGATTATCCCAGTCGAAAACTGACTCCCAGGGCCATTGAAGTATTGGGAGAGTTTAAACTGTCCTGGCCGGAGTTTCGGTCAGCCTTGAACGATACAGCAGCCAATCCGCCGGTCATTCAGGTTTTAAGGGCTATCGGCAAGGGATTGCCGAAAAATCTGCCAGCTGCTGTGAAGGAAGATATTGTGGCGATCCGCGACTGGATCGATGAGGCTATTCGGAAATATGTGGATGAGGCGGCGTTATCCCGCCTGCCGCTGTTGGAGGAGATCTTGGCCCGGATCGACCGGCGGTATCAGCAGTTGAAAGTGGACTTGGGGCTTTTGGACTTTACCGACCAGCAACTGTTGGCCCGGAATATGCTGCGGGATTATCCTCAACTGGCCGAAAAATTGCGGCAGGGTATCCGCTATCTTCTGGTGGATGAATTTCAGGATACCAACAGCCTTCAGATGGATCTGATCCGGTCCCTGATTGGAACGGAGTATACCGGAGGCCGCTGGATGGCGGTGGGCGATGTGAAACAGTCCATTTACCGGTTTCGGGGGGCGGAAGCCGGATTGATTGTGGACTTGCGGCACCAGTTCGAAGCTGGAGCCGGAGAGATTATTCCATTGTCCCAAAATTACCGTTCGGCATCTACGATCATCGACTATGTCAATGCCTTTTCTGCGGAGATGTTTCAAGGCGAGGATTTTACCTATGAAGCCTTACAATCAACCCGGATCGATCCGGAGTCTCGGATCGAGTTTTTGCTGACCGGGACCGATGATATTCAGGTGGAGGCCCGGATGGTGGCTGCCCGGATCCGGCAGTTGGTGGATGAGTCCCGGGGGACGGAGCATCCGGTAGATTTTAAGGATATTGTGATCTTGTTTCGGGCCAGTAGCGGGATGGGCCCTTACCAGGCAGCGCTGCAGGAAGCCGGGATACCTTATTATACATCGGGGGGAAGTAGTTTCTATTCCCGCCCGGAGATCGTCGATCAATTGAATTTATTGCGCCTGGTGGATCAGGCTTACGATGGGGTGGCTCTCTTTGCCTTGCTCAAATCCCCCTATGCGGGGATCAGCGAAGCTAACCTGTTACGGCTTGGACGGGGAGAGGCTCTGACGGAACGGTTTTATGAGGAGACCGATTTCCGGGATTGGAATGATCCGGCGGAAGTGGAGCGTTTTCAACGGTTCCGCCAGGTGATTCTCTATCTTCAGAGTCATCGGGATCGGATGAAGATCGCGGAGATTCTTCGGTATGCCATTGAAAATTTAAATTATAAGGAATTGTGCTGGGTCTTTACGGATGGCAGCCAGCGTTTGGCGAATCTTGAAAAATTGATGATGAAAGCCGATGAATTTGCGGCCAAAGGATTTTACAGTACCACCGGATTTTTAACGTATGTGACAAGGCTTATTGAGGCTGAATTGGTGGAAAATGATGCGCCGACCCAAGGGGAAGCCAATAATGTGGTTCGGTTGATGACCATTCATCGTTCCAAGGGTTTGGAATTTCCGGTGGTGATCTTGGCTAACCTGGACCACCGGTTCCGCTTCGGAAGGCATCAGAAGCTGTCTTTTCACAAAAATGTCGGGATTGGCTTTAAAGTGCTAACCGGCGTGGATGAGTATGAGGAGACCTCGGTATGGGAACGGATTAAAGCATCGGAGAAGCGCGAAGAGATCTCGGAGTTGAAGCGGTTGCTGTATGTAGCCCTGACCCGGGCCAAACGCCATCTGATCATGGCTGGTTCAGGCTGCAGTACATCGAAGGGAGATACTCTGGAGACAGCCAACAACTGGATGAAATGGTTTGAGATCCTCCATCCTTTCGAGGAAGGCGATTGTATAGACTTTCATGGAGTTCCCATTCACATCCTTCGGCAGATTGCGGAGGCATTGCCGTCGGAAGAGGGAGCCCGGTTAATCGATACCCTGGGTCCTGAGGTTCCGCTCGTGGATTCCCGACACGAGGTGGCTGCTGTTGGGGTAGAGACTGTACGGAAACCGATGGTTTTAAAGGCCACCGGGATTGTGGCGTTTAAGGATTGTCCAAGGCGGTTTTTGTACCGGTATATCTATGGGATTCCCGAACCGGAACAGGACCGCGGGTTCCAATCAAGCGGATCTGACGGGATGGGCACCGAGATCGGTACCTTTTTACACCAGGCAGCCCGGTTCCAAACGGCGGAGTGGCCGGAAACCTTGTGGGAACGGTTTATCCAAAATCATCGGGTGGCCAATCCGGATGCGCTCAAACAGGATTTGGAGCGAATCTGGATGCATTTCAGCCGGAGTGAGTATAACCGGTTTAAGCAGTGTTGGGACGAAGTGCCGTTTATCCTTAAGATTGCCCCGGAAATCCGGGTGGAGGGACGGTTCGACCGGCTACTCTTAAATGAAGCCGGAGAATTAGTTTTGGTTGACTATAAAACCCACCGGATCTCTAAAGCCAAAACCGAACAAGTGGCAGCCCACTATTTCTGGCAAGTCCAGTTGTATGGATTGGCGGTTCGGGAGTTATGGGGCAGGCTGCCTGACCGGGCGGAATTGTATTTTCCCTATCCAGACTCCCGGGTAGCTGTGCCTTTGGATCAGGCTAGCCTGGACAAGTTGGTGGCAGAACTCCGGGATATGGCCGAATGGATCCGAAACCACCGGGACGCCGGGGATTATCCGGTAAAAATTGGTTGTTCCGGGTGCGGGTATAAGGAATGGTGTTTTGGACAATAGTCTCAGTTAATCAGTTGACAGTGTATAGTGGATAGTTAATAAATAAAAGGGTACTAGGTGCTGGGTTTCTAGCTGCTTGGTGTTAGGGTTAGGAGACAGGAGACAGGAGTCAGGAGAATACAGAAGACAGAAGCTTTGGTAAGTTGACAGTTGACAGTATACAGTGGACAGTTTAATAAAGGTATTGGCGCTACGTATGGTTGTGGATCATGAAACAGGAACCTTAGCCATTAATTTTTTGTCTATCTGGAATACTTGAGATTTTGAAGATCATCGATTATTCGCATAAGTATACGCAATAAACAAGAGGAGACTCTGCAATGCAGGGTCTCCATCGTATTTGGAATAATTTTGTGTGGGTATTATAAAGCTGGAATCCGTGGCCTTTATCCTTGACGCTTAATTCATTTTTTACGGTCATGGGGTCAGTCCATGGATTGTTAACTGTGTACTGTGAACTGTGCACTGTGAACTGTGAACCCCAAAAAAAGAACTGTCAACTGTAAACTGTCCACCGTCAACTCTACTCACGCCTCATGTCTTTTCTATCCTCCACATGGGAGGCAAAGGCGCTGTGGTTGTGGATGGATTCGTAACTTTCGACCTCCACCTGGAAACGGTTGATCCGGGGTTCGGTGCGGAGGGCCAGTACCGAGTCGCGGAGAACATCTTCCACAAATTTAGGGTTGAGATAAGCCTGTTCCGTGACATATTTTTCATCTTCTCGTTTTAAAACGGGGTAAACCGGGCAGCTGCCCTGATGGCGGAGGAGCTCGATCAGTTCTTCCAGCCAAAGGATTTTACCGGGATAGTCGAAACGGACCAGAGCGCGGATGATCGCCCGCTGGTTGTGGGCGCCGAATTGGGAGATCTCTTTACTGCAGGGGCAGAGGGAGAGAACAGGGATCTCAGCGCCGATCCAGGATTCGAACCGGTTTTCCGTTTGCTGGTAGACGCCTTTAAACTCGCAAAGATAGTCCAGGTATCCGATAATCCGGCTGACCGGAGCGGGAAGGGGCAGGAAATAACGGAATTTCAGGCTGATCTCAGCTTCTTTCACTTCAAGATTGGCACAGACTTCCGTCAGCAATTGACGGAGTTCTTTGGAGGAGATGGGTTGATCGCTCCAACGCATCAACAGCTCCATAAAACGGCTGAGATGAGTCCCTTTAAATTGATGGGGTAAACAGACGGCGACGGTGACGTTGCCTTGGACGTGCTGAAATTCTCCGTTTTGCATCCGGATTTGAAAGGGAAGGTTCACGTCTTTCAATCCTACCCGTTGTATATCGATGCCTCGTTGATCGGGCATGTTTTGAACATCAATCATCTTTCGGCCGCCTTTCGTGATAAGCATTTTACCAACCAATTCGAGGTTTTATTGCAAAATCCCTACTCGGGATCGACAAATATATAGAAAAAGAAAAATTTATTTACCAGCAAATATTTGAAGGAAAACAGCAATTTTCCCTGAATATCTCCTAAAAATATCAAGTAGCGGGGGAAATATCCATGTCAACACGACGGACAACATTGATGGTTTTTTTGATATTGGTGAGTCTCTTTAGTCTGTTTCAAATAGGGGAGAGCCATGCGGCCCAGCCGGGAACGGCCTTCACGCCCAATGAGCTGGGGCGAATTATGATCCTGGAGTATCATTTGATCGGCTACCCGGAAGGGGAGTGGCGGCGTACTCCGGAGAACTTCCAAAAAGATTTAGAAATGTTGTATGCCAATAATTATTATCCCATATCCTTGGATTCGCTGGTCAGCGGAAAGATGGACGTTCCAGCCGGGAAGACCCCCTTTGTTCTGACCTTTGATGATTCCAGCGAAGGGCAATTCCGGTATATTAAAAAAGGGGACCAGTTGGTGATCGATCCGTCCAGTGCTGTGGGAATCATGGAAAACTTCAAAAAGAAACATCCGGATTTCCCGTTGACAGCCACCTTCTATGTTTTACCTGCCATCAAAAAAGGGTTGCGTCTTTTTGGCCAGGAAGAGTACATCCAAAAGAAACTGGAGTTTTTGGTGAAGAACGGTTATGAGATCGGCAATCACTCCTATTGGCACCAAAATCTCGGCAAAACCGACGATATCGGCGTCCAAAAGCAATTGGCCTTGGCTGTTAAGGAGATTCAGTCTTATCTTCCGGGGTATCAGGTTAGGAGTCTCGCCCTGCCCTTCGGAGTCCATGCGAAAAACCGAGAGTTGGAACGGACTGGAGTCTATGAAGGCATCCGTTATGAGCATAAATCGGTGATGCTGGTCGGTTCGGCCACTGCGCCGTCGCCCTATTCCGTAGACTTCAATCCATACCTTCTGGAACGGGTGCAAGCCGGGGACACTCCCTGGGGCCCGGAGGCCTTTATGAAGCGGCATCAGAAGAATCCGGAACTGCTGTATATCAGCGACGGCGATGTGAAAACCGTGACCATCCCCGCTTCACTCCAAGGGAAACTGGCGAAACATGTGAAGGAGAAGTATCGGGTAAAGATCATCCCGGCACAAAATCCGCCGCAGAATGCAGGGAAGAAATAGGCATCAATTTAATTTCAACCGCTAAGAAGAAACCGCTTTGGCGAAGGCTGAGGCGGTTTTTTTATGTCTCTCCTTCGGTTGGATTTTAATTCCTCAAATTTAAGTTTTGGAAGCCAAAGAAAAAACCGATAAAACCGGCCAGTTAGCCTATCGGGGTGAGCTCAATGAACGAATTTTCCTAAAAGGGTTGAGCGGTCAACCCCTTTGGAATCGCCACCGCTGGGGACAATTGTGTCTTCAGACCCCTCCAATCTCTACGGTCTTCCTTGACCTCCGATAAGTAAGGCTTCGCCATTGCTATGATTGCTGCCGCAAGCTAATGGGAATTGGGATATTCCCCAACCGGCGGGTTCAGGTGCGAACAATATTGCCCTGATTTGGAAGGTGTAGGAGGGCGAACAGCGCCTCCTGTCGACAGATGAAGCATTTGTATTCATTTGGTTGATAGAAATCGAACAGATTATCGTATAAAGGATTTAAGATCTGTTGCTTAATATGGCCTACGAGAAAAACCAGTCCAGCCGGTGTAACTTACTATGCCTTCGACCAGTCGGGGAACATGCTCTACGAAGAGGAAAACCGGAATTATCTGGAGTACATCTATGTACTGGGTAAACACTTTGCCCGGTTGGACGGGAACCTTGATAACTTAAACGATACCACGAAGTATTTCTACCATACGGATCACCTGGGAAGCACCGTTGCAGTCACCGACATAGCAGGGAACACCATCTGGGACGGGGAGTATACACCCTTCGGAAAACAGGTAGGCCAAACCGGCGTTCTGAAACGCGCTGCCAAGTTTACCGGGAAGGAACTAGATGAGGACATCGGGTTGTATTACTTTAATGCCCGGTGGTACGATTCGGAGACGGGTAGGTTTGTTGAGGAAGATAGCATCCCGATCGATCCTAATAATCCAATCACCTTAAACCGCTACACTTATTGCTCCAATAATCCGATTAATCGAATTGATCCTTCAGGGCATATGGATTATGCAACCCAAAGTGACGATTTACTTAGGGGTATTGTTGATGGTGTGGGTGATCAGCTTAAAGGATTGAAGGAAGCGCCGAAGGCGATCATGATTATTGCGGATGGAATAATTAGGGGCGACATTACTCTTAAACAGTTGGCAGAGGCCGGTTTAGAGAGTGTGATTGGCGATTATAAGTATATCCTGGAAAATGCAAGTGTTTTCAATCCATTTCAGAAGAATTCTGATAAAGAAGTCTATGAGATGGGAAAACATTTAAGCGGTATAGCAGTAGATGTGACGATGGCTGCAACAGGTACTGGTGCAGCGAAATTATTCACTGCTCTTTCTAAGACTAAGTCGGGTGCTAAAATAGTAAAAGCCTTAAAAACATTGAAAACTGCAATGAAGGATGAAGGCGGATATATAAATCCGAGTGCTTTTACTAAGAAAGTAGCTGGTAACAGTGATGACTTAGTTGACCAGAGGTTAATGAGGCTTGATCTTGAGGGAACGCGTAAGACTACACCGAAGACAACACTAGACTATTTAAAAGACATTGAAGTAAAAAATGGAAACTACTATGCTTCAAAAGCAACTATTGA